>Ga0190270_10001540_pt1 | contig 10785 bp, 10 predicted proteins | sample Popmic320T_FD_133748 | JGI IMG/M metagenome (GOLD analysis project Ga0190270, IMG submission 133748) | Populus adjacent soil microbial communities from riparian zone of Weber River, Utah, USA - 320 T | ecosystem: Environmental > Terrestrial > Soil > Riparian zone | place: USA: Utah | collected... | reverse complement strand
CCCACATCAGGTGGGTTGGAAATGAAAAGGGAATTGCCGGTGAAACTAATTGGAATCTATTGGACACAGCCGGATTTAAAAGAGGGCTAGGTGCTCCGCCAAATGATACACTTCAGCAAGGAAACATCAACGGAAAGAATTGGATCCCTGCTGAATGTGATGTAAGCATCAGGCCCGGCTGGTTCTACCATGCAAAGGAAGACGAAGCGGTAAAATCACCCGAAGTATTATTTGATCTTTACCTTAAGTCGGTAGGCAGAGGAGCAAATCTACTCTTGAATGTTCCGCCAGACAGAAGAGGATTGATCAATGAACGTGATTCTCTTGCGCTAATGGAATTTTATAAGTTCAGGAAAGAAAGTTTTGAAAAAAATCTCGCGTTGAGCGGAAGAGCATCGCTCTCTTCCTCCACTGGTATTAAAAGCGCATTAAAATTGAATGATGGCAAGCTTTCCACATACGAAAAGACTATTCAAGGAGAACTGTTTGTTTTGAAGTTCGAGCTTCCAACCAGCATAAACTGCATTACCATCAGGGAGGACATGGGTAATGGTCAACAGGTAAAAAAATTCCGGATCCTGTTGATGGGTGGGGACAATGCATTGCTTAAAGAGATAACTGGTACCACAATCGGGAGGAAAAGAATTATGAGCTTTCCTACTACTTCAGTCCATAGTATTGCCATTGCTATCGATGACCAGAAAAAAGCTGCTCACATTTCGGAAATAGAGGCCTACCTGATTGATGAAAAACTTATTGAGAGAAAAAAATAGATCCGTCTCACTAGTCTTTCGTTCTAATTTAAAAGGTTGTATGGTTTAACTTTGATCATTCACATGTCTGATCCTCTTTCCATATTACGAGCTTACTGGAAATTTGATTCTTTCAGACCACTGCAGGAGGAAATCATCAACTCGGTCTTGGCAAAGAAAGATACACTTGCACTCCTTCCCACTGGTGGCGGAAAATCCATTTGTTTCCAGGTGCCGGCCCTTGTGAATGATGGATTGTGTTTGGTGATCAGTCCCCTGATCGCGTTGATGAAGGACCAGGTTGAAAATCTCAGGAGGAAAGGAATTACAGCTCTTTCTATAAATAGTGGTATGACCAGGAAAGAAGTGATCAATACTTTGAAGATTGCCGCAGAAAGTAATTGCAAATTCCTCTATGTATCGCCAGAAAGATTGTTGACTTCTCTATTTAAAGAATATCTTCCTGCACTTGGAGTTCAACTTATAGCCATTGATGAAGCGCATTGCATTTCCCAATGGGGATATGATTTCAGACCGCCTTACCTGCGCATTGCTGAACTAAGAACGGAATTGCCCGGTATTCCCATGCTTGCGCTCACAGCCTCTGCCACTCCTTTGGTACAAAAGGATATCTGTGAAAAATTAGAGTTCAAGCAGCACTCCATCTTCAGACAATCGTTTGAACGGCCTAATCTTTCTTATTCGGTATTTAGAGTCGATTCAAAAATCAATAAGCTCCTGGACATTCTGAATAATGTAGCTGGCAGCAGCATTGTGTATTGCCGAAGCAGGAAGCATACAAAGGATATAGCAGGCTTATTACGCTTGCACAATATCTCTGCAGACCATTACCACGCAGGGCTAAGTTCTGCAGAGCGGAACGACCGACAGCAACAGTGGATCAACAACCAGATAAGAGTTATGGTGTGCACCAACGCATTTGGAATGGGGATAGACAAACCCGATGTAAGAACAGTGGTGCATATCGATCTGCCTGACGCGCTGGAAAATTATTACCAGGAGGCGGGACGCGCTGGCCGGGATGGTCATCGGGCATATGCCGTACTTCTTTATCACGATGTTGAACTAAAAGAACTGGAGGCATTGCCCGGAATTCACTATCCTTCACTCGAAAACATTAAGCTGGTTTACCAGGCACTGATGAATTATTTGCAATTACCAGCCGGTGGAGGGAAAGAAAATTATTATGATTTCGATCTGAAAGACTTCGTAAGGAAATTTTCCCTGGACATACAACTGGTCATCCATAGTTTCTCAGTCCTTGAACATGAAGAAATCATTGCTATGAATGAACAGGTGTTTCTTCCTTCAACGGTTCAATTTACCATTGGTAAGGAGGGATTGTACCAATTCGAATTAGCAAATCCCGGTCTTGAGAAATTAATAAAAACGCTGCTGAGAACCTATGAAGGCATCTTTGATTTTCCGACCGCCATCAACGAACGTTTTCTTTCAAGCCTGCTTCAATCAGACGAAGCAAGAGTAAAACAACAGCTCGAACAACTCCACCGGGCGGGTATCTTAGAATTCATACCTCAAAAGGATAAGCCGCAAGTATACTGTTACACAAACCGCGTAAGAACGGAAGACCTTTACATTAACCTGAATAACCTGCTGCTTAGAAAACAAGCATATTCAGAAAGAATTGGAATGATGTTGAAGTATATAGGTCAATCAGACGTGTGTAGAGGCAGCTTTATCGGAGCGTATTTTGGCGACGAAAGAGTTAAGGCTTGTGGCATTTGCGACAATTGCCTTAAACAAAAACCTGTTTCTTTAAATGAAACAGAATTTGTAGATATTCATATGCGCCTGCTTAAATTGCTGCAGCATCCTTTACATTCAAGGGACGTGCTGCTTCAATTGAAAGGCATACGCAAGGAAAAAGCCTGGAAAGTGATTGATCACCTCCAGGCGGAAAATAAGATTGAAGTAGATCGTGATGGGTGGATCAGGAAAATCTAAAACCAACTTGTGGATTTTTTTCGCCTCCTTGTAGTACTACTCACACCCAGAGCTCCTAACAAACTTCGTGTTATTATGGTTGCGGCCGTTCTCCCTGCTTGCTTCAAAATTGGATTATCAAAAACACTCTCTTCCTTTTGAGGCTTTCCTGGAGAAGATGTTTCCTTTTTTGATGCAGACTCCTGTGCCGCTACCTCCAGTTTTTCAGTCAGCATTTCATAGGCGCTTTTGCTATCAACCACCTGGTTGTACTTATTTGCAATGGATGAACCTTCAACCAGATCATCTATCTCTGATGGGGTTAGTATATCCATCCTGCTTCGCGGAGGACAAAGCAAGGTGTGCACTAGTGGTGTTGGCGTTCCCTTTTCATCAAGCATGGTAATTAGCGCCTCACCAATTCCTAACTGGGTAAGCAGTTCATCCGTTTTATAAAATTTTGTTTCAGGATAATTCTCGGCTGTCTGTTTTATGGTTTTCCTATCGGCCGCCGTGAATGCTCTTAAAGCATGCTGCACCTTTAATCCCAATTGACCAAGTACTGAGGCCGGAATATCCATTGGGTTCTGTGTGCAAAAGAAAACTCCTATCCCCTTTGACCTTATTAACTTCACTACTGTTTCAATTTGTTGAAGCAAAACATCACTTGCTTCCTGGAATATGAGGTGCGCTTCATCAATAAAGATGACAAGCTTGGGCTTGTCCAGATCACCTTCCTCTGGACAAGTAGCATACAATTCCGCAAGTAGTTGCAACATGAAAGTGGAGAATAGCTTTGGCCTGTCTTGTAAATCAGTAACTCTCAAAATGGAAATTATTCCTCTTCCATCCTCACCGATCCGCATCAGGTCATCAATTTCGAAACTCTTCTCACCAAAAAAAATATCTGCCCCCTGCTGTTGCAATTCAATCACCTTTCTCAGGATGGTACCCGTTGAAGTGGTTGATATTTTTCCATACTCCTTTTCGATGGCCGCCTTGCCTTCGTTGGAAACGAATTGCAATACCTTAATAAAATCCTTCAGATCGAGAAGTGGCATTTTTTGATCATCACAATACTTGAAGATTATTGCCACCAAGCCTCCCTGCGTATCGTTTAATCCCAGGATCTTGCTTAACAGGACCGGACCAAATTCACTCACTGTAGCTCTTAGCCTGGCTCCTTTCTGATTGCTGAGCGTAAGTAACTCAACCGGGAAGGAAGTTGGTTTATAGTCGATCCCAATGAGTGCAGTTCGCTCTTTTATCTTATCATTTGCTTCACCAGCGGCTGCAATGCCACTCAGGTCGCCCTTTATGTCCATTAATACAACAGGAACACTTGCATCGCTTAGACTTTCGCTGATCAATTGCAGTGTTTTTGTTTTTCCTGTGCCCGTAGCTCCTGCAATGAGACCATGACGATTCATAGTTTTTAAAGGAAGGAGAATAGATGCATTTCCTATTACATTTCCGTCCAGTATACCACAACCGATTTTAACTGCTTCTCCTTTGAAATAGTACCCTTTATTGATCGCTTCAACGAATGTTTCTTGATTCACCATTCAATTTTCTATGAAAGTAATTCAATTAAAAGCTCTGGCAATCCTGGCTTTCCGTGTTTTTCCTGATAAATATTTACCCGTACATGGGTAAAATTCCTGTTGCCGGTTAAAGAAAGCGTTGATAATTTCGTATTCAGATACCAAAACACTCACTGCAATGATGAAAGAGTTTAAGCCATTTACGCCTGAAGTATTCAGGATAGAGACCGGGTTAAAAGCTGAGGAACATGAAGGCATATACCTTCGTTGGGTAAATGCGAACGTCAACTACCAGAACTATCTTTCTATGAAAAACATGAATGATGCCTTACAGGAAATCATCAGATTATTGAGGCAGCAAGACGTTGTAATCAAGAAATAACCGGCTAGAGATCTCTGACTTCCATGGCTAGTTTTCGGGAGGGAGGGCATCGGAATGGCATAGCCTGGTTTTGATAACATAGCCCTGTCGTACCTCTCTTTCTCCTGCATCCCTGGGGGAAGATATAGGCCTGTATCGGTCCTTTTATTAGGCTTTGCAGGTCTTATTAATATCCTGCCGCCAATCACAATCAGCTTCTTCAATCTATTATCTTGTGTCACGTGCTGGCCGAATCTTTGCTGCAAAATCAGTATAGTTTGAGGTTCACTCTGCCCGCCGGAGCGAAGCGAAGGAGGTAGGCTGTGTGTTTGAGCCCGCCCCCGTCCGAATGGCCTTCGGCCGGGCGGGCGAACAACGTTCAGTCGGGCGGGGTTGTTCAATGTCTGAGGTTGGAGGTTAGCAGCTTCTATTTGGGTAGTGTTTCTTCAATCATCTAGTGTCTTCCAAACTTCATCCCGATAACTACCGGGACAAACCTCAAACTGCTAAGCTTAACAAAATATTATTTACCAAAGGCCAAAGTCTGGCAAATGATTTAATTTTATTTGTACCCGTCCGAATGGCCTTCGGCCGGGCGGACGTCTAACGTAGAACCTCAACCTTTAAATGTAAAATTATGGATGGTAAAAAAGCGAAAATTCTATTGTGCGAGGATGATCAGAATCTTGGAATGGTATTGAAGAACTATCTTGAACTGAATGATTTCGACGTTACGCTGGAGAGGGACGGAAGGCTAGGCCTGGCCGCATTCCAGAGGGAAAAATTTGACCTCTGCCTCCTTGATATCATGATGCCTAATATGGATGGCTTTACTTTGGCTGAAGAGATCAGGGACGTGGATCCCGATATTCCACTTTTCTTCCTGAGTGCAAAGACCATGAAGGAAGATATCATCCAGGGCTACAAACTGGGTGCTGATGATTACATAACCAAACCATTTGATAGTGAAGTATTGTTACTCAAGATCAAGGCGATCCTGAAAAGAAATGAAGAACTCAATAAAGAACAGGAGAACAGGGAATTTGACCTGGCCAGCTATCACTTCAATCCCAAATTGAGGGAACTTAGCCATTCAGGAAAAATGCAAACCCTTTCTCCAAAAGAGAACGAATTGCTGAAGATGCTGAGCGAACACATGAATGACCTGCTTCCGCGAGATAAGGCACTTAAAAAAATCTGGGGTAGTGATACCTATTTCAACGGACGCAGCATGGATGTTTATATTGCTAAACTCAGGAAATACCTGAGAGACGATTCAAATATTGAAATAGTTAACATTCATGGAAATGGATTCCGGTTGGTAGTGCCTACGCCAGCCGTTTAATATTAAGAGGTCCGACTTTTTCAAAAGATCGGACCTCTTAGTTTTTAATCAAACAAACTACTTTCCCCGCTTTTCCCCGACATTTTTTTGCCAAGATGCGAATATGCAGCTGGTGTTACCTCTCTTCCCCTGGGGGTTCTTTTCAAAAATCCTTCTTGTATAAGAAATGGTTCATAAACTTCTTCCAGGGTTCCGGCTTCTTCACCCACTGCCGTAGCAATGGTGGTAATACCAACTGGACCTCCTTTGAATTTTTCGATAATGGTAAGGAGAATTTTGTTGTCCATTTCATCCAAACCATGTTCATCAACATTCAGTGCTTTCAGTGAATGTTGAGTGATCTCCATGTCTATTACTCCATTACTCAACACCTGGGCAAAATCTCGTACCCTCCGTAGCAGGCCATTAGCTATCCTTGGAGTGCCGCGACTTCTTCTTGCAATTTCTCTCGCTGCGTCTGAAGTGATTTTGGTACCCAATATTTTAGCAGAGCGAAGAATAATATGGTTCAATGTATCGGCCGTATAATACTCCAACCTTGACTTAATAGCAAACCTCGACAAAAGAGGTGCGGTAAGCAAGCCGCTCCTGGTAGTAGCGCCAATAAGCGTAAATGGATTAAGATTCAATTGTATACTCCTTGCACTTGGACCGGTGTCGATCATAATATCGATGCGGTAATCTTCCATTGCAGCATACAAGTACTCCTCCACCACAGTACTAAGCCTATGTATCTCATCAATGAAGAGTACATCGTTTGCTTCCAGGTTAGTGAGCAGGCCTGCCAGGTCGCCAGGTTTTTCTATTACTGGCCCCGATGTTTCTTTAATGTTTACTCCTAATTCATTCGCAACAATCCGGCTCAGAGTTGTTTTGCCAAGTCCGGGAGGCCCGTGAAAAAGGACATGATCCAATGCTTCGCCTCTCAGCTTGGCTGCCTTAATAAATATTTTTAAGTTGTCGATGATCTGCAGTTGGCCTGCAAATTCACTGATCACCGCGGGCCGAATAGTATTTTCAAATTCTTTATCAGCCGAACTTAGCTGGACCTTCTCTGTATTTAGGTTGTCATTAGGCATCGCTGTAAAACTAAATAAAAGCCCTCCATTGGCTGAAGAAAAAAATCTTGCTGATAGTTGTATATACAAATAAAAAACCACTTACCTTAGCAGTCCGTATGAAGACATCAGAGAGCCGTTATTGCAAGTGTATGTATTTCGTTTCTGGCGCTCTATCCCGAAAAATAGAAAAGCTCGCGGTTGAAAGCTGGAAGAAGGTGAACTTGTCGCCAAGCCACGCCTATCTTCTGATGATGGTGATTGAAGATCCCGGTGTACAACCTACCGTACTTAGCAACGAGCTACACCTGAGTCCATCTACCATTACCCGCCTGATACAAAAGCTTGAACAAAAAAAATTGGTGGTTCGTACAACGGAAGGAAAAATAACTAACGTATACCCTAGTCCGAAGGGAAAGGAATTGCTTCCCGCATTGAAAACCTGTCTCCATGAATTCTACCAGAAATATTCTGACATATTAGGTAAGGAAGAAAGCGAAAAGTTGGTAAAGAATATAAGCCGCATTGCCGACCGACTGGGGAGTTAAAATTTTTTAGGAGTATAGTTGTATGTACAAGCAACAGGAAATGAACACCAAGGTAATTGTGGTCACCCGCTGGCTAAAAACAGAGTGGTTGGGGCAGGTGCCAATAGATACGTGGACGAAAGGAGCTGATACTGCAGAATGGCAACTGCGAACAGAATTCATAGAGGTAAACTTTTTAGGGGATAGGAAAGAACCAAATGGTGACGAATTTTATCGATATAAAATTTAAATTTTAAATATATGAAGTATGTAATCACGGGTGGTGCAGGCCACATCTCGAAACCTCTTGCATTAAAATTATTGGAGGCTGGTCATGAGGTGACAGTTATTGCAAGAGATGAAGCTCATCTCAAGGAATTAACCAGCAAAGGAGCAAAAGCCGCGATCGGATCCGTTGAGGATACTGCGTTTTTAGAGAAGACCTTCGCTGGAGCAGATGCGGTCTATACCATGGTGCCCCCAAACTACGCCGTATCAAACATGAAAGAATATATTGGACAAATTGGGAAGAACTATGCCGGTGCGATAAAAACGAATAATATCAAAAATGTGGTAAACCTGAGCAGCATCGGGGCGCATCTACCTGAAGGTGCAGGCCCTATTAGCGGTTTGTATATTGTAGAAAATGCGATGAATAAACTGGATGCGAATGTTCTTCACCTTCGCCCAGCTTATTTTTATTACAACTTTTTGAGTCAGGCCTCCATGATCAAACACATGAATGTAATGGGCGGCAACTTTGGTGGAGAAAATAAAATCATCATGGCCGATCCTGGCGATATTGCCGAAGTAGCAGCAGAAGCCTTGCTTCGTTTGGATTTCAAAGGCAAAGAAGTGAGATATATAGCAAGTGATGAAAGAACAGTAGGAGAAATTGCAACTGTATTGGGTTCAGCAATAGGGAAACCTGATTTGAAATGGATGGTGTTCACAGACGAGCAGGCAGTGGGTGGAATGATCCAGGCGGGATTGCCTGAAGAAATTGCAAGTAATTATGGAGAGATGGGACATGCAATGAATACAGGAGAAGCATTCAGCGACTACTGGCATCATCGGCCACAATTGAGAAAAAGAAAACTGGAAGACTTCGCCCGTGAATTTGCCGAAGTATATAAACAAAATTGACGAAATATCTTCCTGACAAAAAAATTTCGATGTACAATAAACAACTTAAAATTGGAGTGTTGGGCTCTGGTGATGTTGGACAAGTTTTGGCTTCGGCCTTTATAAAAGAAGGACATTCCGTGATGCTTGGCACCCGAGATCCAGCTAAGGACCAGGTGGTAACCTGGAAAAAAGATAATCCTGGTGGAAGGACCGGAACGTTTTCAGAAACCGCTGACTTTGGGGATGTATTGGTTCTTGCCACTGCAGGATCAGTAAGCTTATCAGTTATTGAAATGGCTGGCAAGGAAAATTTTGAGAAGAAACTCGTGATCGACGCCACCAATCCCATTTCACCAGAGCCCCCTGTAAAGGGAGTATTGAAATTCTTTACATCCCTGGATCATTCCCTCATGGAAATGATCCAGGAAAAAATTCCTTCTGCAAATGTGGTGAAGGCTTTCAATAGTGTAGGTAATGCATTAATGTATAAGCCCGACTTCAAGAACACAAAACCCACTATGTTCATTTGCGGAAATGATGCATCAGCAAAAAAAACTACCACTGCTATTCTGGAAGTGTTTGGATGGGAAGTAGAGGACATGGGACCAGCCGAAGCCGCAAGGGCAATTGAACCACTTTGTATACTTTGGTGTATCCCAGGTTTTTTAAGGAATGAATGGAATCATGCGTTCAAGTTGCTGAAGAAGAGTTGATTTGTTGAATTGTTGATTAGTACCTTAGGTGAATAGACATTTCAACTATTCCTACTAACGAACCAATGGAACTGGCAACTTTCAAATCTTCCATATTACTAGATGATCCTCCAGAGAAGCTTTCTCCTTACCTGGAATCTCTATGGTATGATGCAAAAGGCAACTGGGACAAGGCTCACAATATTATACAGGATATCGAAGACAAAAAGGCTAGTTGGATTCATGCCTACCTGCATCGGAAAGAAGGTGATCTTTCCAATGCAGATTATTGGTACCATCGGGCAGGTAAGAAAAGGCCAGAATATTCGTTGGCGCAAGAGTGGGAACGAATTGTCTCCTCGCTTCTCTCCACTGCTAATTACTGATCACTGTCCAACCATCTCCGCATCTGCAGAATCAAATCAGGATCGGGACAATTAGCTAGGTATCGGTCTCGTTCTGAATACTTGCAAACACCAGGATAATCCCCTTCTTTCAACTCCATATCCAGGATAACCTGGAAATGCAAGTGTGGAGGCCAGTGGCCATTCTCATGTGCTTCACCAAAATGTGCTATCAATACACCCCGACTTACATATTTTCCGCATTCGATATCGTCAATATCCTTAAGACTCAAGTGACCATATAAGGTGTAAAAAGGAAAACCGTCCAATTGATGTAATAAAACAAGAGTGGCTCCGTAATCGCCATAGTGATGATTAAAACCGAAGCTGTGGATCATTCCACCTAATGGAGCATAAACATGGGTGCCAGTTTCTCCCCAAATATCCATACCTAGATGAAGGCGACGGGGTTCGGCTTCTCCACGAACATTCGTTTCAGCTCCAAACAATTCACTTCTTCCATACAATGCCCTCAATTCATTGTAACCGCCCATTAGGTATTTTGCTTTACTTTCTTTGCGTTTCTTTTCGATGTAATGAGTAAAATCCTCAGTGTCGTTAAAGATCTCTTCCGTTACTTCTTTATTATCGGAGGTAAGATCAATTGGTGCCAATTTTTCTGTTTTCGGGTTGAAGGATACCACCTGGTGAAGATCGTACTGGTACTTCTTTATAATATTTTCAAACCTGGTTTCCATGATCGTTATTGAATGACCACTTGTGCAAACATCGGAAAATGATCAGATGAAAACCTTCCATGCCAGGTTTGTGAAAAGGTGGCATGCTTCAAAACTTTCACACCATTTCTTACAAATACATAATCGATTGGGTTGTCACTGGTTTCTTTTGCGGTGAAGCCGTTAAAAGTTCCAGTGGGGCCATAGTGCGGGGTCCTTGAAATTGCTCTCGCATCCAGGAGGCGCAAAGGATTGGCCGCATCGGTAATCACCTGGATGGGTTCATCCAATGGTGCTGAATTGAAATCACCGGTTACTACTACAGGAGTCTT
>Ga0190270_10001539_pt1 | contig 10785 bp, 11 predicted proteins | sample Popmic320T_FD_133748 | JGI IMG/M metagenome (GOLD analysis project Ga0190270, IMG submission 133748) | Populus adjacent soil microbial communities from riparian zone of Weber River, Utah, USA - 320 T | ecosystem: Environmental > Terrestrial > Soil > Riparian zone | place: USA: Utah | collected... | reverse complement strand
TCGCCGAGCGTGGCCGCCGCCTGCGGACCCTGCACGAGCAGCCCCGCCTCGACGACCTTGAGGCCCTCCAGTGCGCCGGCCACCGCTCAGACGTCCCACTGCAGCGGCACACGTCGCAGCATCAGCTGTCCGCCGCGTTCCTGCAGTTCGCCATCTTCGGCGAGGCGGAAGTCCGGGATCCGCCGCAGCCACTCCTCGAGGGCGACGATCAGCTCGCTGCGGGCGAGGTGAGAGCCGAGGCAACGATGCCCGCCGGCGGCGAACGCCAGATGCTTGGTGAACTCGCGTCCCAGCTTGAACTCGTCGGGGTCGTCGAACTTGCGGGGATCACGATCGGCGGCCGCCAGCCCGAGCCACACGATGTCGCCCTGCCTCATCGGGCAGCCGGCGAACTCGATGTCCTCGGCGACGTACCGACCGTCCTGGATGAGCAGGCCGTAGAGGCGGACGAACTCCTCGACGGCGTCGGGGATCAGCTCCGGTTGGTCGACGAGCGTCCGACGGTCGGACTCATGGGTCGCAAGATGATGGAAGATGTACCCCAGCTCGCTGCGCGTCGTGTCGAGCCCGGCCAGCATGATCGTGAAGCACAGCGTCTGCACGTCCTCGTGCGGCAGCGGCGCACCGTCGGGCTCCGCCTGGAGCAGGTACGTGATGAAGTCCGTCGCCGGGTCCCGCGGTACGGCGAGGCGCTCGTCGATGGCCGCCTTGTAATAGGCGTGCAACTCCTCGACGTACGTGTCGGTCTCCTCCTCGGCACCTCCGAAGAAGCGCCGGAACATGCCTTCGACGAGTGGGAGCAGCACGCGGCCGTCCTCGGTCGGGAGGCCGAGGATCGCCAGGAACACCTCGGTCGGGTAGAGCATCGCGAAGTCCACCGCGAGGTCGCACGACCCGCAGGGCGCCAGCTCCTCGATCATCTCGATGCAGCGCGCCCTGGCCATCGGCTCGATGCGCTTGACCGAACCCGGCGAGAACCACGGGTTGAGCACCTGGCGGTACTTCACGTGCTCCCTGCCGACGGCGTTCTGCGGGATCAACTTGACCTTCGTCGCTGGGTCCTGCAGCGCGCTGGTGACCCGGTTCGTGAAGACCTCCGGTCGCTGCAGCACCTCCCTGACGTCGTCGTAGCGGTTGAGCATCCAGAACCTGTGCGGCACGGTGTTCATCGAGACGCGGGCCTGCTCGCGTACCTCATTGAGGCTGTTCCAGTGCCAGAACGCCGGCCGGTACTGCCGATAATCGATGTCCACCACGGGGCAGCCGCTGGCGATCGCATCCTCCGGCGTGCTCATCATCGTCGTCATCTTGGCAGTAGGAGGCCGCGCGTACGATCGCCGCGTGGCCGAACCTTCAGCTGCAATGGTCGTGGGCGACCTGGCGCATCGCGGGTCGACCTTGTGGGGTCCCAGGGTGGCGTTCACCTGGGAGGGCAGGTCGCGGACGTACGGCGAGCTCGCCGACCGCACGGCTCGCATCGCGGCCGCGCTGGCTGCAGCGGGCGTCGGTGAGGGCACCCGGCTGGCGGTGCTGTCGTCCAACCAGCCAGAGGTTGTCGAGACCTGCCTCGCCGCCTCCCTCCTCGGAGCCGTCGTCGTGCCGCTGAACCCGCGGCTCGTCGCCGCCGACCTGCGCTTCCAGATCGATGACGCCGGTGTGACCCACGCGCTGGTCCATCCCGACCTGGCTCCGCTGGGCGAGGCGAGCGGCTTGGGCAGCACGACGGCTTGGACGATCGGTCCGGACCTCGAGCGCGCCATCTCCGGTGCCGAGCCGCGCTCGTGGAACGCGCCGCGGCCACCGTCCGACGGTCCGTGCATCCACCTCTACACGTCCGGGACGACGGGGAAGCCCAAGGGCTGCCTGCTCTCACAACGTGGGTGGCTGGCGGCGAACGCCAACCTCGCCCTCTCGTTCGGCATCTCCGCCGACGAGGTGGTGCTCGGCGTGTACCCGTTCTTCCACGTCGCCGGGTTGGGGATCGTGCTCGCCCACCTCACGGTGGGAGCCCGCGTCGTCGTCCCGGGAAGCGCCGATGCCGAAGAGGTCTGGCGACTCGTCGGTGACGAGGCGCTGACGACGATCTCGCTTCCCGGACTGAAGCATGCGCTCGTCCACCCGATGGCCGACAAGGTCGATCGATCATCGGTACGCATCCTGTTCGGCGGGGCGGCGATGGAGTCGCTGGCGACGCTCGACCGGCTGGCCGAGGTGCTACCCGATGCGCACTTCCGCGGGATCTACGGATCCACCGAGGCGGGCAACTTCGTCACCGTCAGCAGCGCCCACGACGAGCGGGCGCGCCCCGGCACGATCGGCCGACCGCTGTTCGGGTTCGACGCGGCGATCCTCGGCGACGACGACCGTCACCTTCCGCCAGGCGAGGAAGGCGAGCTCGGCTTGCGCGGGCCGAGCACCATGCTCGGGTACTGGAACCTGCCCGACGCCACAGCCGTGGCGCTCGCCAACGGGTGGCTGCACACCGGCGACATCATGCGCATGGACGACGACGGCTTCCTGTACTTCGTCGATCGCTCCAAGGACATGATCAAGCCCGGTGGCGAGAACGTGTACTCGATCGAGGTCGAGTCGGTCCTGTTGCGGCATGCCGACGTCGTCGACTGCGCCGTGATCGGAGTCCCCGATACGAAGTGGGGTGAGGCGGTCAAGGCGATCGTCGTGCTCGCTCCTGGGTCGGCGACCACGCCGGAGGACCTCGACGCCCACTGCCTCACCTCGATGGCGCCGTACAAGCGCCCGCGCTGGTACGAGATCACGGACGCGATCCCCCGCAACGAGACCCTCAAGATCGTGAAGAAGGACCTGCGCGCCGCGCACGATCCAGCCCGCGCCATCCGCCTCTCCGAACGGAGATGATCCCATCCGAGTGTTTGACACCATCCGAGTGTCAGGCCCCAGGAAAATCGAGGTCCAGCACTCCGACGGGCGCAAACACTCGGATGCTCAGGGCGGGGGGACTTCGAGCACGCCGGAGCTCACGAGGTCGTCGACTTCGTGCTCGCTGAGGCCGAGCACGTCGACGGCGATCTCGCGGGTGTGCTCGCCGTGCACGGGCGCCGGCTCGAGCGGCGTCTCGGGCACCAGCGCGCAGCGCACGGAGTCACCCTCGACGAACAGCGGGTCCCACCCCGGCTGCATGAGCACGCGGATGAAGCCGCGCTCGACGAGGTGCGGATCGGAGAGCACGTCGGTCGGAGTGAGCACCGCTGCGGCGGCGATGCCCGCCGCCTGCAGTTGCTCCATCGCCTCCGTCGGAGTGCGGCTCGACGTCCAGGCCGCCAGCACCTCCTGCAGATCGTCGGTCGGCGGCGCGTCGATGGCGGCGGCGACACGTCGACGGGCATGGTCGTCGACGATCGTGACGACGCACCACTGGTCATCGCCGGCGCAGGCGTAGACGCCCGACGTGACGGTGACCGGCGACGTGGACTCGGGCGCCAGTGACTGCATGACGAACTGCTCGCTCAGGTGGTTCGTCACGGCGCCGGCCTGCGGGATGCGGATCGCCTCCCCGTGCCCGGACGCCCGACGCTCGATCAACCACGCCAGCGCGGCCAGCGCGCCGAGCCGGCCGACGAAGTGGTCGGGGAACACCGACGTCGAGTCGGCGAAACCGGTCTCGTCGTCCGGGTAGCGCCACAGTCCTGACAGGCCGCCCGCACCCCGGGCGCTCGGCCCGAACCCTCGCCAGTCCGACCACCCGCCGGCGCGGCCGAACAGTTGGCTGCTCACGATGATCAGGCCAGGGTTCAGCTGGCGCAGCTCGTCGGCACCCAGCCCGAGCTTCTCCAGCACGCCACGGGCCATGTTCTCGATGAGCACGTCGGACCGCTCGACGAGGCGGCGCACGAGCTCGCGGCCGGTGTCGCTCTTGAGGTCCACGCCGAAGCTGCGCTTGTTGCGGTTCAGTGTGACGAACTGGGCGCTCATGCCGGCCGCCCCGCCGGCCAGACGGGCCAGATCGGGGTTCGACCGGCTCTCCACGCGGATGACGTCGGCACCGAAGTCGGCGAGCAGCTTTCCGGTCTCGGGCGCGGCGTAGACGACGCCGAAGTCGAGCACCCGGACGCCCTTCAACGGCGGCCCGGGCTCGACCGGCGCGGCGGCCGCCGCCACCCCGGCTGCCGTGTCTCTCGAAGCGAGGACGTCGTCGGTGTGCTCGCCGGGGTCGGGAGCGCGGTGGCGGAAGCCGACGTTCTCCTCGCCGACCTGGAACAGCCCGGCCGGCAGCGCCGCTCGTCGGTTGGCGAGCACCTCGCCGTCAACGAACACGCGACCCTCGCGCAGTGGCTCGGCGTCGAGCACGGCCTGCAGGCTGAGCACCGGCGCCAGCGGGATCCCGCGTCCTTGCGCTTCGTCCACCGTGGACGCGACGTCGCGTGCGGCGAAGAAGCGTGCGTACTCGGCGGCCACCTCCGCTGCGTCGGTGCGGTCCAGCGGCCCGCCCTCGCGACCCTCGTCGAGCCAGGCGAGCATCGCTTCGGTGTGGCGGGGCAGGAGCAGAACGATGCGCACGAAGCCGTCAGTGCACCGGTACGTCGGGTACGAGATGGGGCCACGGGGACCGAGCTGCTCGGCGACCGGCAGCACGGCGTCGGCCGCCTGCACCATCGCCTCGTGCAGCGACAGCTGGAAGTGCTGCCCGTCGCCCGTGTCCATCCGGTTCCACAGCCCGACCAGCGCGAGGTACGCCGCCATCACGCCACCGACGTCGTAGGCGATGCGCCCGGGCGGCAACAGCGGCGGTCGCCCCGCGATCCGGCTCAGCGACAGCATGCCGCTCAGCGCGAACAGGACGGGATCGCTCGCCTGGTACCCGCTGTAGGGACCTGGTTCGCCGAACGGCTGGACCGACACGACGACGAGGTCCGGCCGTGCCGTACTCACCGCCTCCACGTCGAGCGGGGCGCCGGTGTCGATCCACACATCGGCACCGCCGAGCAGGTCGAGCAGCTGCTGCTGGCCCTCGGCCGTCGCTGTGTCGAGGACGATGGAGCGCTTGTTGGCGTTGCGCAACGAGAAGCTGAGGCTCGCCCCGCCGACGATCGGCGGAAGTGCCCGGGCGGGACTCCCGCCGGGCGGCTCGACGAGGATCACTTCGGCGCCGAGGTCGGCGAGGAGGCGGCCGGCGAAGTTGGCGGAGTCGTCGGTGGTGTCGACGACGCGCACTCCGCTCAGCGGGGCGGTGCTCACGGCGTCACGCCTCGGCTGGACGGAACTTCGGCAGGGCCAGCTCGTCGCTGATCCGTTCGAACTCCACGACGACCGGGAGCCCGGCGCGCAGCTCCTCGTTCGACACCCCCACGATGTTCGTCACCATCCTCACACCTTCGTCGAGATCGACCATCGCCAGGTTGTACGGGATCTCACTGGCGAACCCCGGATGGAACACCTGGTGCACGAGCGTGTACGAGTACAGCGTCCCGGTGCCGCTGGCGGCGGTCCACGCCACGTCGTCGCTGAAGCACTCGATGCAGCGGGCCCGTACCGGCCACATCCACCTGCCGCACGCGCTGCAGCGTTGCAACATCAGCTCGCCGCGCAACGACCCGTCGAAGAACGGCTGACTGTGCGCGTCGGGCCGCGGGATGGGCTTGGTGTACTCGACCTCGATCGACGCGTCGACCCCGCTCTCCCCCACAGCTAGCTCGCCGTCCTCGCGGTCGGCCTTCTCCCGTGCGACGGATTCACGACTCATGGGGCGAGAGGATCATCGTCGAGTGGTAGTTCAAGAATCCGCCGTTCCCGCTGACGAGCACGAGGTCGTGCTCGTCGACCTGGCGGAGTCCGCCTTGGCCCCTGGCCTGGATGACACCCTCCGATAGCGGCGTGAACCCCCACATGTAGAACGACGACAGCTGCCCGCCACCGGTGTTGGTCGGCAGCGAGCCGCCCGGGCCGAGCTTGCCGTCCTCCACGAACGGGCCGCCTTCACCCTTGCCGCAGAAGCCGTAGTCCTCCAGCGTCACGAGGACGGTGTACGTGTAGCAGTCGTAGAGCTCGAGGACGTCGATGTCAGCGAGCCCGACTCCGGCCTGACCCAGCGCCAGCTGACCCGAGCGTGTCGCCCCGGTGTGCGTGGCCGGGTGGCGGTCGGTGCGCTGGCTGTCGCCCGGCGCAGCCTGTCCGACACCTAGCACGTAGACGGGCGGCTGGCGCAGCGACCGCGCCCGCTCGGCTGACGTGACGATGAAGGCGATCGCACCGTTGGAAACGAGACAGCAGTCGTAGAGGTGCAGCGGCTCGGCGATGTAGCGCGACGCCTGATGCTCCTCGAGCGTCAGCGGCTTGCGGATCTGCGCCCGTTCGTTGTTCATCGCCCATTGCCGCTGCGACACGGCGATCGCGCCGAGCTGCTCGCTCGTCGTGCCGTACGTGCTCATGTGCCGTTGGGTCGCCATGGCGTAGCCGGGGTTGGCGCCGTAGAAGCCGTGGGCGTTGAGGACGCCGCCCATCCCGTACAGGCCCTGCCGGGTGCCGTACGCGGCGCCGGCCGACGTGGCCGGCTGAAGCGGCGCATCGGCGTACACGAGCGCCACGACGTTGGCCTGGCCCTGATCGATGGCGGCGAACGCGTACTGCAGCATCGTGGCCGGCGTCGAGCCGTAGGCGTTCATCACGTTGAGCAACGTGAGGTCTTCGAACCCCAGCGTCAGCTGGAGGTTCGGGTTCATCTCCGCCGACAGGTTGCCGTTGACGAGCAGGCCGTCGACGTCCGGCTTGACCAGCCCTGCGTCGTCGAGCGCCAGCGCGATCGCCTCGGCGGCGAAGTCCGTCGCCGTGCGACCGTAGATCTTGCCCATCTCGGTGATGCCGAGTCCGGCGATCGCACCCGTCGACGCCATTCATCCCCTCCTTGGTAGTGACACGGTGACGGTCCCCGGGCCGACCGACACGCTTGAAGCTGTCAGCTCGTCATCATGCTCCGACCACACCTCCAGGTCGACCAGACCCAGCGGGCCGTCCTCGCGCTTGCCGGCGACACGGCCCTTCACCGTGACGGTCTCCCCCACGACGTTGAACGACGACATGCGGAAACCTTTGATGCCGACGAAGCGGCCCCGCAGGCCGATGTACTCGCGCACCGCCCGCTCCCACATGCCGAGCAGGAACGTCGTGTTGGCGTACATCTCGGGGGCGCCCGACGCGCGAGCGAACTCGGAGTTGTGGTGGATCGCGTTGAAGTCTCGGTTGGAACCGGAAGCGACGACGAGTCGGTACACGGTCAGCGGGAACTCGACCGGCGGCAGCTCGTCGCCTTCCGCGACCTCGTCCCAGTACCGCTGCTGGCTCCAGTCGATGGTCACGCCGGGGCCTCGCTGTCATGGGCGTTGTAGAGGTAGAGGCCAGTGCGCACTCGCGCCACCACCTCGCCGCGCTGGTTCTGCATCTCCCACTGCCACTTCGTGAAGGCACCGCGACCGACCCTGGTCTCCTTCGGCTCGCACGACAGCAGCACGTTCCCGACCCTCGTCAGGGTGTCACCGACGAGGAGGTCGGTGAGGAAGTCGAACTCGATGTCGGTGGCGAAGTAGCCGGTCGTCGGCGGCGCGACGTCGATCGTCGGTGGCTTGATCGGTGAGCGAGCCGGCTGGTCATCCCTGCCGGCCGTGGTGAACAACGGGTCGTCGCCCGGGTTCCACATCGCCGGGATCGAGAACATGAGCACGCTGCTGACGGGGGCGACGATGCCCTCGTAGCCGGCGGCACGGGCGGCGTCGTCGTCGAAGTGCAGCGGGCAACCGAACTCCAGCGGCTCGCAGTAGCGGCGGATCAGCCCGGCCTCGACCTGGTCCGCGCCGACGACGGCTTCGTCGCCGAAGTCGCGACCGACGGCCTCCTGCAGCGGCTTCCAGGCTGCCTTCCAGTCTTCGTCAACGGTCATTTCACTGGATTCGTCTATTTCGTTAGCGTATTGTTGGATCGGGCGGCCGTCAAGGAGGGCGAGACGTGACGGAGCAGGTCGTTGAGCCGGTGCGGATCCCGAAGGCGGCGGCCGTCGTCGCCACCCGCTTGCGCCGACGAATCGTCTCGGGCGACCTCGAGCACGGTGGATCACTACCCAACGAGAGCGAGCTGATGCGCCATTTCGAGGTGTCTCGGCCGACCGTGCGCGAAGCGCTCCGCATCCTCGAGAGCGAGTCGTTGATCGCCGTCAAGCGCGGAGCCAACGGCGGCGCGAAGGTCCAACGGCCGGACGTGTCGGTGACGGCGCGACACGCCGCGCTGTGGCTGCGCACCCAGCAGACGCCACTGGCCGACGTGTTCGAGGCGCGGCGCGTCATCGAGCCGGCCGCCGCCGGCCTACTCGCCGCCAACCGCACCGACGAGGACCTCGAGGCGCTGCGGCAGTCGCACGGGCGGTTGCTGGCGCTTGCCGACAACCCGGTTGCCTTCCCGTCGGCGGCGGCGCAGTTCCACCTGGACGTGGTCGAGTTCGCGGGCAACCGCACGCTGGCCCTGTTCGGGCGGATCATGCTGGACATCGTCGACACCCACAACCGAGCGATCTTCCACGTGCGGCCACCGGACGGCGGGCAGGTCGAGCGGGCGAATCGTGAGCACGCCGAGCTGCTGGCACATGTCGCAGCGCGTGATGTCGACGCCGCGGTGGCGTCGTGGGAACGCCACATGTCCAACGCCACGCGATTGGCGCTCGAGACCCTCGGCGCCGACACCACGATCAACCTGGCCGAGATGCCGCCGTGAACGGGAGGCGGTCGAAGATGATCCGCATGTGCGTGATCCGGCCGTTGCGCACGGTGAGCCACTCGGCGCCGGGCGCGTCGGCCACCCGGTCCGTGTGGGTCTGGTAGACGAGTAGGGCCTGCTCGTCATCGCCGAATGCAGCGAACAGCTCCGTACTCGTCACGATCTCGACGAAGGGTCCCATGAAGCCACGGAACGCCGTCGCGCCCTGCAGCTGCCCTGCTGGTGCGTCGCACGTGATGTCGTCGGCGACGTACGTCATCGCCGTCTCGAAGTCGTGGCTGGTCCAGGCCCGGTGGTAGGCCAGCGCCGTCTCGAGCGCCGCGCCGTGGAAGTTGTTCATGGTGAGGTAGACACCGCACCGTCGACGATCGGAACGGACCACGACTGGTGGCAGCATCCGGGCTGATGAGCAGCGCCGTCCTCGACCGGGCTCGAGCCGGAGACGCCGAGGCGTTCCGTGAGCTCGTTGATCCACACCTGCGCGAGCTGCACGTGCACTGCTACCGGATGCTGGGTTCGGTCACGGACGCGGACGATGTGCTGCAGGACACGCTGACCGCGGCGTGGCGTGGCCTCGACGGCTTCGCCGGTCTGGCGTCGCTGCGCACCTGGCTGTATCGCATCGCCACCAACCGGTGCCTGAACGCGATCCGTCGCAGCAAGCGGCGCCCAGCGGCCGAGCCCGTCCCGCCGTTCGACCCGCCGGAACCGACGACCCGCAACGAGATCACGTGGCTGCAGCCATACCCCACGCCCGAGGTCGGCTACGAGGCGCGAGAGGCGATCGAGCTGGCGTTCATCGCCGCGCTGCAGCGTCTCCCGCCGCGTCAAGCCGCGGCGCTGCTCCTGTGCGACGTGCTCGGCTTCTCGATCGCTGACGTCACCGGGATGCTGGAGACCAGTCCGATCGCGGTGAAGGGCGCGTTGCAGCGGGCGCGAAGCGCCGTTGCCGAGAACCGGCCCTCCACGACGTCACCGCCGACAGGTTCGACGCAGGAGCAGGACCTGGCGCGACGCTTCGCCACCGCGCTCACCGCCGGCGACGTGGACGGCGTCGTCGCGCTGCTCACCGACGACGCCTGGCTGGCGATGCCTCCGGCTCCGCACGAGTACGTCGGACGAGCACCGATCGCCGAGTTCCTCCGCACCAGCGCGGCATGGCGACGTCGGTCCGGCCTCCGTCTTGCTGTCGAGCCAACGACGGCGAACGGCCAACCGGCGTTCTGCGTCTCCCTCACGTCGCCCGACGGCGCACACGCGACCCCTGCCTCGGTGATGGTCCTGACCATCACGCCCGACGGGATCACCGGCCTCACCAACTTCCTCGATCCCCGCCTCCCCCCGATCTTTGAGCCCGGACCGGCCGAAATCCGGTTTTGAATCCCGGTCAAGGTCATTCTTGACGGTAAATCCTCCAGAGAACCGGCGGGCCGGGTCCGCGGTGCTTCAGGCGGCGTCGACCTCGATGTCGATGGGCACACCATTCGTGAGGATGTCGAACACGGCGGACCGCTTGCGCGCCTGCTCGACGAGCTGGGCGAGCTTGTCGGGCTCGTCGCCGCGCACCTTGAAGCCGACCTTGATCCGGCGGAAGCCTCTGCGCACCTCGTCCGACAGGCCGAGGACGCCGAGCAGGTCGATGTCGCCCTCGATCGTCGACTCGACCTCGGTCAGCGTCACCCCCCTCGCCGCGGCGATGTTCGCCAGCCCGGCGGTCAGGCACGCGGCGAGTGCGTGGAGGACGAACTCCACCGGCGTGACGCCACGATCACCGCCGACGAGGACGGTGGGATGGTCGGCGTCGTACACGTGCACCTGCTCGTGGGCCAGGTCCTGCATCGCGCCGTGGAAGCCGTGGATCGTCGACTGGCTGTGCACGCCGCCGACCCAGCGGTTCACGGCGCGGAACCGGAACTTGGCGAGCTGTGGCGTCGCCTTGACGGCGTCGATCGTGGCGAACAGGGTCGTCGTGTCGACACCGTTGCGGACGGGCTGGTCCATGGCCCCACTTTGCGGAAGCGGCTGACGACCAGACATCCGTGCCGGCCACGG
>Ga0190270_10001538_pt1 | contig 10789 bp, 9 predicted proteins | sample Popmic320T_FD_133748 | JGI IMG/M metagenome (GOLD analysis project Ga0190270, IMG submission 133748) | Populus adjacent soil microbial communities from riparian zone of Weber River, Utah, USA - 320 T | ecosystem: Environmental > Terrestrial > Soil > Riparian zone | place: USA: Utah | collected... | reverse complement strand
GGCGACGCCATCGCGGCGCGCGACTGGAGTGCGCGGGCCAGCTACATGCGCCAGGAGATCCTCAACGGCGCCTGGAGCGAGGAGCGCCAGTCGTTCACCTCCGCGTTCGGCAATCGCGACCTCGACGCCACGGCGCTGCTGCTGCCGGAGCTGGGCCTGTTGCCGGCCACGGATCCGCGTTTTCTCAAGACCCTGGAGCGCATCGAAGAAGAACTGCGCGTGGGTGACCTGCTGTTCCGCTACAAACATGCCGACGATTTCGGACAGCCGGAGAATGCCTTCACGATCTGCGCGTTCTGGTACGTGAATGCGCTGGCGGCGGCCGGCCGCGTCGACGAGGCGCGGGAACGATTCACGCGCCTGCTGGCGCTGCGCAATCCGCTCGGCCTGCTGTCCGAAGACATCCAGCCTGCGAGTGGCGAACTCTGGGGTAACTTTCCGCAGACCTACAGCATGGTGGGAGTGATCGGCAGCGCATTGCGACTCTCACGCAGCTGGGAGGAAATCGTATGACCAGGCTAGTTGCCGTTTCCAATCGCATTGCCGTGCCCAAACGTGGCGCGGCACCCGGTGGGCTCGCGGTGGGATTGCTGGCCGCCATGCAGGCGCGGCGCGGATTGTGGTTCGGCTGGGATGGCGAAACCGCCGATGTCGCCAGCGACGAACTATCCGTGGTGCGCAAGGATGGAGTCACGTTCGCATCCTTCGACATGGACCAGGCCGAGTACCGCGACTTCTATCTCGGCTTCTGTAACGGCGCCCTGTGGCCGCTGTTTCACTACTTCGTGGACGGCTTCCGTTACAACGACACGCAGTACGAGGCCTACCAGCGCATGAACCAGCGCTACGCGCGCCTGCTGATGCCGCTGCTCGAACCCGGCGATCTCATCTGGGTGCACGACTACCACCTGTTTCCGCTGGCGCAGAAGCTGCGCGAGGCGGGAGCGACGCAACCCATCGGGCTGTTCCTGCACATACCGTTTCCCAACATCGAAGTGCTGCGCGCACTGCCGGTGTACGGCGAGATCCTGCAGGCGATGCTGGCCTACGACGTGCTCGGTTTTCAGACCGAAACCGATCGCGACGCCTTCCGCGGCGCGGCGGCCTTCGTCTGGGGCGCGCAGGTGCTCAGCTCCCCCAACAGTGTGATGGTCGGTGGTCGCCGCGTGATCACCGAGGTGTATCCCATCGGCGTGGACGTGGATGCCATCCAGCTCGCCGCCAGCGAAGCGCAATCCACCGATGTGTGCCGGCGCATGGTCACCGGGTTGCTGGACCGCAAACTCATGATCGGCGTAGACCGTCTCGACTACAGCAAGGGACTGGTGGAGCGTTTCAAGGCTTACGAACGATTCCTCGAGACGCACCCGGAGAACCAGAACCGGGTCACGTTCATGCAGATCGCGCCCCTGTCGCGCGCCGACGTGCGTGCCTACGCGGAGATCCGTCGCGATCTCGAGCAGACCACGGGTCGCACCAACGGCCGCTTCGCCGATACGGACTGGACGCCGATTCGTTACCTCAACCGCAATTTCCCGCACGACGTGCTCATGGGATTCATGCGCTCGGCGCTGATCGGCATCGTGACGCCGGTGCGCGACGGCATGAACCTGGTAGCCAAGGAATTCGTCGCGGCGCAGGATCCGGCCGATCCCGGCGTGCTGATCCTCTCGACTCTCGCGGGCGCCGCACGTGAGCTCACCACCGCCCTGATGGTCAATCCGTACGACACGCGCGGCATGGCGCATGCCATACAGCAGGCGTTCAACATGCCGCTGGCCGAGCGGCGCGAGCGACACCAGGCCATGCTCGAGGTATTACGCCGCAATTCGATCGCGGCCTGGCATTCGAGCTTTGTGCACACGCTCGAGTCGCGCGCGGAGCCGCGGCTCAAGCGTCGCATCGGCTGATCCCGTAGTATGCCGGCGCATGACGGCGCCCCGGGAGACTAACAAAGACACCAACAGGCGCGACGTGCTCGCGGCGTTCGCGCTCATGGGCGCGGTGGCGCTGGCCCTGCTCATCGCGAATTCGCCGCTCGGTACGAACTACCACGCCCTGCTGCTCAGGGACGTGGCCATCGGTATCGCGCCGTTGCAGTTGTCCAAGAACGTACTGCACTGGATCAACGACGGTCTCATGGCGGTGTTCTTTCTGCTCGTGGGGATCGAGATCAAGCGCGAGGCCGTGATTGGCGAGTTGTCGAGCCGCAGCCGCGCGCTGCTCCCCGCGGTCGCGGCGCTCGGCGGCATGCTGGCGCCGGCGCTGGTGTATGCATGGTGCAACCGAGGGCAGGGCGCGCTGCTCGCCGGGTGGCCGATTCCCACGGCCACCGATATCGCGTTCGCCGTGGGCATGCTGGCTTTGCTGGGATCGCGGGTGCCTGCGGGCCTGAGGATTTTCCTGCTGGCGCTCGCGGTCATCGACGACCTGGGAGCCGTGGTGCTGATCGCGGCACTGTTTACTTCGAAGCTGTCGTGGCTGGCGCTGATCCTCGCCGGGGTCTGCCTGGCGGTGCTGGTGGTGCTCAATCGCACCGGCGTCACGCGGATGTGGCCATACGTGCTGGTTGGATTTCTCTTATGGCTGTCGGTGCTCAAGTCCGGTGTGCACGCGACGCTCGCGGGCGTGGCGCTGGGGTTCGCGATTCCATTGTCACGCGACATTCACAGCGGCATCGCAGCGCGGATCGAACATGGGCTGCATCCGTGGGTGGCGTTCGTCATCCTGCCGTTGTTTGCTCTGGCCAATGCCGGTGTGCCACTGGCCGATGTGAGCCTGGCCGATTTCACGCACCCGGTGACGGTGGGAATCGTGCTCGGCCTGCTGGTTGGCAAACTCGTCGGAGTGTTCGGCTTCACCTGGCTTGCCGTGCGCCTGGGTGTCGGGAGCTTGCCCGCCGGCATCCGCTGGAATCACGTGTTCGGCGTGTCCCTGCTCACCGGTATCGGCTTCACCATGAGCCTGTTCATCGGCTCGCTGGCGTTCCCCGACGACACTCTGCATGGCCAGGTGCGGCTGGGTGTATTGCTGGGTTCAACCTTTGCGGCGATAGCAGGAGTGTGCTGGCTGCGCGCGGTGTCGAGGACGCGCTGAATCGCCCGCGGATGGGGCCAAGGTCCCATTCCGCATACTTCGCTTCGGGCAAACCCTGACGGCGTCAGAGATCGCCGTCGGCGATCGGCGGGCCCACGGTGTCGACGATGGCTTCCAACAAAGCTTGTGAGGTGATCGGCTTGCGCAGGAAAGCAGCGCCAATTTCGCTCGCCGAAATTTCGATCTTCGGATCGTTGCATCCGGAGATCAGCACCACGGGCAGTTCGAGATTGGTCACCTTCGGATGCAACGCCAACTCCAGCCCCGACATGCCGCCGAGATGAATGTCCGCCAGCAGGCAGGCCGCGCCGAGGGTCGCGGCGATGGTGAGGAATTCCTCGCCGCTGGCGAACGACACGCAGCGGTAGCCCGCCGCATGCAGCTGCCTTTCGAGTGCCTTGCGCACGGAGGCGTCGTCGTCGACGAGAGCGATGGTTTTTCTAGGTGGAGACATGCGCAGCTTTCCAGATTCCGGGGCGCGTTATACGGCCGAACCCGCAGGCGCGTATTGCTGCAATCCGCCATCTACTTGTTTGTATCTGCCACGGCACGTGCTATCGGCATTGCCTTCGGGGTAACCCCCCAGAGTTCACCCGCATGCACGTTCGCCACGCGCGCGGGATAGGGCGCATTCCCGGTGCGATAGGCCTGGCGGCGCGTCTCGCCACCGAGCGCGCGCGCGCCCGCGGCATCGCGCTGCGGCCGCTGCTGCTCAAAGCCGGACTCACGGCGCAGGAACTCGCAGATGCGCGCACGCGTTTGCCGGTGAGCAACCAGATAGAATTCCTGAACCTGGTCGCCGAAGCACTGCGCGACGACCTGCTGGGACTGCACCTCGCGCTCGACGTCGATCTGCGGCGCGCCGGCCTGCTCTATTACGTGCTCGCGTCCTCGGCCACGTTGATGGACGTCTTCGAGCGCGGCGCGCGCTTCACCTCCCTCGTCAATGAAGGCGTGCTGCAGGAATGCATCAAGGGACGCCGCTTCGGGCTCGCGATGCGCTACAGCGGAGTCGCGCGCCAGGAAGACCGGCACCAGATCGAGTTCTGGCTCGCGGCGTTGTTACGCATCTGCCGGCAGATCACCGACAAAAACATCAAGCCGGTGCGTGTCCGGCTGACTCACTACCGTGCGGCCGGGCACACGAAACTTGCCCGCTTCCTCGGCTGCGAGGTGGAGTATGGCGCGACGCGTGACGAAATCCTGTTCGCGCGGGAAGCCGCCGAACTGCCCGTGACCAACGCGGATCCTTACCTCAACCGCGTGCTCGTCGAGGCATGTGAAGCTGCGCTGTCGCGCCTGCGCAGAACGACCGGATCGTTTGCCTCGCGCGTGGAGAATGCCGTCGCGCCGTTGTTGCCGCACGGCAAGGCCCGCGCCTCTTACATTGCTGCCGAGTTCGGCATGAGCGAACGTACCTTCGCGCGCCGGCTCGCCGAAGAAGGGCGCACGTTCTCGCAACTGCTGGATCGGTTGCGGCTCGACCTGGCGCACCGCTACCTGGTCGACGAGGAGCTGGCGATTTCGAAGGTGGCCTGGCTGCTGGGTTACAAAGAGGTTGGCGCGTTTTCACACGCGTTCCGCCGCTGGACCGGCAAGTCTCCGAGCGAGGTGGCGCGCCACGGTGCATGAGCGCGATGCGCGTGTGAATGCAGGATTGCCCCTAGGTCCCATATCCCGTCCCGGGCCCGCCAGCGAACTCTGCGCAGGTGAATTTTCGCCTTCCACTCTTCGACTGGTTGTCACAATACCGGGCCGACTGGTTGCGCCCCGATGTCCTGGCGGGTCTGACCACGGCTGCCGTGGTGATTCCCAAGGCCATGGCGTACGCCACCGTGGCCGGCCTGCCGATCGAGATCGGCATCTACACGGCTATCGTGCCGGCACTGGTTTACGCCGTACTCGGGACGGCGCGGGTGCTCAGTGTCACCACCACCACCACTATTGCCATTCTTGTCGGCGCGGAGCTCGCCTTGGTGGTGCCGGATGGCGATCCCGCGCGGCTGCTGCAGGCGCTGGCGACGCTGGCGTTGATGGTCGGCGCGATCCTGATGCTGGCGTCGGTGCTGCGCCTCGGCTTCTTCGCCGATTTCGTCTCGCATCCGGTGCAGGTGGGATTCAAGGCCGGCATCGGCTTCGTGATCGTCGCCGACCAGGTGCCCAAACTACTCGGCATCAAGATTCACAAGGAAGGATTCTTTCGCGATGTCTGGTCGATCCTGGCGGGGATTCCAAAGGCGGTGTTCATCACCGTCGTCATCGGCCTCGGTACCATCGCGGTGCTGGCGCTGATCGAGAAATTCCGGCCCAAGTGGCCCGCGCCATTGATCGTGCTGGGAGCGGCCATCGCCGCCACGGCCATCTGGGCACTGCAAAGCAGGGGCGTGTCCGTGGTCGGGGCTGTGCCGTCGGGACTGCCGTCTTTCCGGCTGCCGGACCTGTCGCTGGCGCAGGCCATGTGGCCGGCCGCGCTCGGCATCGCGCTCATGAGCTTTACCGAAACCATCGCCGTGGGGCGCGCCTTTGCGCGAAACGACGATCCCCTGGTACGTCCGAACGCCGAGCTGCTGGCTACCGGTGCCGCCAATGCCGTGGGTGGCTTTCTCGGCGGCATGCCCGCGGGTGGCGGCGCCTCGCAGACCGCGGTGAATCGTATGACCGGTGCGCGGACGCAGGTGTCCTGCGTGGCGAGTGCGCTGGCCGCGGTGCTGGTGGCATTGTTCCTGTCGCCCTTCATTGCGCTGATGCCGCACGCCGCGCTGGCTGGCGTGGTCATCGTGTATTCACTGGGACTCATCAAGCCGGTCGAGTTCCGCGACATGCTGCGCGTGCGGCGCACGGAATTCATCTGGGCCGTGGTCGCCATGCTGGGCGTGATGGTTCTCGGCACGCTCAAGGGCATCCTGGTCGCGATCATCGTTTCGCTGGTGGCGCTGGGATACCAGGCCGCCAATCCAAAGGTGTATGTGCTCGGGCGCGAACCCGGGACTACCAAGTTCCGGCCGCGCTCGCCGGACTTTCCCGGAGACGAGTTCGAGCCAGGCCTGCTGCTCACGAGGCTGGAAGGAAGGCTGTTCTTCCTCAATGCCGAGCGCGTCGTCGAAAAACTGCGCGTCCTCATGAACGAATACCGGCCGCGCGTGCTGGTGCTCGACCTGCGCGCGGTATTCGATCTCGAATACTCCGCGCTCAAGACCATTACCGAGGCCGTGGAGCGCGCGCGCTCGCAGGGCGCCGAAATCTGGCTCGGCGCGTTGCAACCCGAGGTGCTCAAGGTGATAAAACGATCACCCCTGGGCGAGACGCTCGGCCCCGACAGGATGTTCACCTCAATCGACACCGCGGTGAAAAAGTACCGCGAGAAATTCGGAGAAACCCATGCGTAAGTCCAGCGAAGACACGCGGAAGAAGGAGATCGGCACGATCGCCGTGCTCCTGCAACGGCTCAATGAATTCCGGCTGCCACGCGCACTGGATATCAAGAAGAAGGTGGACCGCGGAGAGCGGCTGTCCGATGACGACCTCAAGTTCCTCGATGAGGTCAAGAAAGACTCCGGGCAGGTGAAGGACCTGGCGGCGAAACATCCCGAATACCAGAGCCTGGTGGACAAACTCGCGTCGCTGTATGCGGAGATCAGCCGCAAGGGACTCGAGAACGAACAGAAACCGAAGGCAAAGCCATGAGCAAGACCGACACCAGCGACCAGCTCCGCGGCAAGGACTACGAGAAAGAGCTCAAGAAGCTGCACGGCGAGCTCGTCAAGCTGCAGCAATGGGTGGTGCACAAGGGGCTCAAGGTCTGCATCCTCTTCGAGGGGCGTGATGGCGCGGGCAAGGGCGGCTGCATCAAGGCGATCACCGAGCGTGTGAGCCCGCGCGTGTTCCGTGTCGTCGCATTGACGTCGCCCAGCGCTCGCGAACGCAGCCAGATGTATGTGCAGCGCTATCTACCGCATCTGCCGGCGGCCGGTGAGATCGTGATCTTCGATCGCAGCTGGTACAACCGCGCCGGCGTGGAACGCGTCATGGGTTTCACGGATATGGATGATGTGAAGGCCTTCCTGCGGGTCGTACCGCGCGTGGAACATGCCATCGTCGATTCGGGAGTGATCCTCATCAAGTTCTGGCTCGAGGTCAGTGAAGACGAGCAGACCCGCCGCCTGCAGGATCGCGTCAACGATCCGCGCAAGATCTGGAAGCTCACGCCCATGGATCTCAAGTCCTACAGCCGCTGGTATGACTATTCACGTGCGCGCGATGACATGTTCGCGGCCACCGATTCGCCACATGCGCCATGGTACGTCGTGCCCAGCGACGACAAGCGCCGCGCGCGGCTCAACGTGATCCACCACATCCTCAAGCAGGTGCCGTACAAGTCAATGCCGCGGGAAAAGATCAAGTTCCCCAAGCGTCAGAAGCGCGGCAGCTATCGCGATCCCAAGTATCAGTACAAGTACGTCAAGGCCGTGTACTGAGCCATATATATGTATGGGGGCAGCCCCCGATTCCCAGCAAAAGGGGTCAGTCCTCGCCTCGACTGGGAAATGCCGCCGTTCGCCGGTAGAGGACTGACCCCTTTTGCCAGGAATCGGGGGCTGCCCCCATTCTTTTAGCCGAGCCAGCCGCCTTCGAAGCTCGCGCGCCTCAGGCCACGCTGGATGTACTGGTTGCGTTTCATGACGCTCCAGATGAGCTCGCTGCGATGGTTCTCGATCATCGAGATGATGGGGCCCTGGTCGATACCCAGGTATTCGTCGCCCACCCAGCCCACACCGCGCACGCGCCGCCCGTGTTTGAGCGGCACGTCGTAGTCAAAGCTCGGGTTGAAGGCATCGACAAAACCGTACTTGCCATAGATGTGGCGGCCGTACTGCTTGTGCATGGCGTGGATGGCGGGGATCACCACCTCGGGCGCGAATGGCAGTGAACCGATGGCGGCCGTGGGCGCGATGGTGCCGTCGTCATGTGTTTCGAGGAGGCCGACGCCGCGCGCGGCGTACGAGTAGAACTGCCGCGTCTGCCCGAGGTAGGGCAGCTTGAACCAGCCGGGTCCGTCGGAGGCCGTGAGTCCCCAGATGTTGGGTCCGTAACCACGCCAGTCCATCGGGTTGCGGATCGCATAGGCGCGCTGCGACAGCACCGCGCGACGGCTGTTCTCGAAGTAATCCATGTTCAGCGGCCACATGAATTCATCCCGGATGCCGCGCAGGTCGATCCACACATGCGAGTACTGGTGGCCGAACATGGGACCGAAGGTGAGATGTGTCTGTCCCTCGATCGTGCCCCAGGCACGGTAGTACTCGGAAGTCCAGGCCACCCAGGTGCTGGCCGCGACGGGGAAGGTAGGCGACCCCAGGGCCAGCACGAAAACCAGCATGGCCTCGTTGTATCCGCGCCAGTCGTGGCGGCCGAATTCCAGTTCCGGACTCCAGGCCATGCGGATGTCAGGCGCGAGCATGGCCCAGGGCCAGTTCACCCGCTTGTACAGTTCTTCGGCCAGCCGCCGGATCTCGGTTTCCTCGGCCTGGTCCTGGTCGAAATATCCGCCGACGAACAACACGCCGGCGATGAGCAGCGCCGTATCGACGGTAGATAGTTCCGAGTCGCCGTAGCGCCTGCCGGTGCCGAAGTTGACGAAGTGGTAGAAGAATCCCTGGTAGCCAGTGGCCTCGTCGCGGGAGGTGCCCTGCTGTGCCTCGTAGAGGAATCGCAGCGTGGTCAGTACGCGGGCACGCGCGGCGGCGCGTGTCACGTATCCGCGCTCCGCGCCGATGGCGTAGGAGTTGAGCGCAAAGCCGACCGCGGCGATGCTCGAGAAGGGCGGTCGCGGCCAGCGGTCGGGAATGAGCCCGGTCCCGGGCTCGGCCGTATCCCAGAAAAAATTGAAGGTGCGTTTCTGCAGTTCCTCGAGCAGGGGATCGAGCGGCTTCGCGGGAACCACCGGCGCGGCGCGCACCACCACGGGATCGAGATTCGGCTCGACAGTCTTGCAGCCCGGCAGCAGAGCGCTGAGCGTGCAGGCGCCGGCGGCCGTGAGACAGTCGCGCCGGGTCAGCGCGTGGGTCATGCTGCGACGGGCGCCTGGCAGCACCGGGCGATGAACTGTTCGTGCGATGGCATGACGGCCACGCAACTCGCGACGACTCCGCGCACGCTCTCGCCGAGCTTCGCGAGCTCCGCGTCCGCCACCAGGTCCACCAGCGGGTGATAAGCCACGGGAACGATGTGTTGTCCGACCATCACCTGCACCCAACTCGTGAGCGCAAACATCTCGTCTGCGTTGCGATAGAAGCGCCCGCTGTCGCGAAACAGCCGGATGACGTTTTCGAGCGACTCCGGAATCGACATGCTGCCGCAGTAGCGCCAGAACTCGCTGTCGCGACGTTGCGTGGCATGGTAATGCAGGATCAGGAAGTCGCGTATGCGCTCCATCTCGAAAGCCGCTTCGGCGTTGTAACGCTCCTGCAGGACGGCATTCATGTGCCGGTCGGGGAACATCTGTATCAGTCGCGCGATGCCGGACTGGATGAGATAGATGCTGGTCGATTCGAGCGGTTCGAGGAATCCGCTGGCGAGGCCCAGGGCCACACAATTGCGATGCCACATCCGGCGGCGGCGCCCGGTGGTAAAACGCAGCAACCTCGCATCGGAGAGCGCGCGGCCGTCGAGATTGGCCAGAAGTGTTTCTGTAGCCTCGGTGTCGCCCAGGTGCGCACTCGAGTACACGTAGCCGTTGCCGGTGCGGTGCTGCAGCGGAATGCGCCATTGCCAGCCCGCGATACGCGCCGTGGAGCGCGTGTACGGCGTTGCGGGAGCGGTCTTCTCGCTGGGCACGGCTACGGCGCGATTGCAGGGCAGCCAGTGTGTCCAGTCGTCGTAGCCGGTCTTCAGCGCCTGCTCGATGAGCAGGCCACGGAATCCCGAGCAATCGACGAACAATTCACCGGCGACTTTCGCGCCCGACTTCAGGGTCACCGATTCAATGAATCCATCGGTGGAGCGCAGCGTGACGTCGATTATTTCACCTTCGATGCGCCGTACACCGCGGGCCTCGGCATAACTCCTGAGGTATTGCGCGTATAGACCTGCGTCGAAGTGATAGGCGTAGGCCACCTGTGAGAGCGGTGAACCCTTCGGGACATCCGTGGCGCCGGACATGAATCTGCCCGCGGTTGCCGCCGCGGTGTTGAGCGAGTATTCGCCGATGTCGCGCGCCTGGCCGGCGAGATGCAGCTTGAGCCAGTACTGGTGGAAGGGCAGGCCGCGGAAGTCGTGGCCGATGGATCCGAAGCCATGGACGTAGCGCGAACCCAGGCTGCCCCAATCGACGAACTGGATGCCCAGCTTGAACGTGCCGCGTACCGCGCGCACGAACTCGACTTCATCGATCTGCAGCGTGTCGTTGAAGGCGCGCAGGTGCGGAACGGTGGCTTCACCGACGCCCACCGTGCCGATGTCCTCGGACTCGACCAGGTGAATCGAGAGCGATGGCAGCGCGCGCGCGAGCGCCGCCGCCGCCATCCAGCCGGCGGTTCCGCCGCCAACGATAACGATATTCTTCAGCCGGGCGTCGTGGTCCACGAAATGGATGATGACACCGTTGGCGTTGCGCTCAGAACTTCACGCCGAAAGAACCCCGAACGGTGCGGGGAAAGCCCGTGATGTTGCCGACTGGATTCAGGGTGCCGCCGGC
>Ga0190270_10001537_pt1 | contig 10794 bp, 6 predicted proteins | sample Popmic320T_FD_133748 | JGI IMG/M metagenome (GOLD analysis project Ga0190270, IMG submission 133748) | Populus adjacent soil microbial communities from riparian zone of Weber River, Utah, USA - 320 T | ecosystem: Environmental > Terrestrial > Soil > Riparian zone | place: USA: Utah | collected... | reverse complement strand
CGACTGCGGATCTCCTTCTCCGTGGACGCGCACCATCCGAGCTCCATCGACCGTTGCGACGAGGCCCTGGAGACGAACACGAGCGATTCCAGACCCCCGGGTCGTGCCGATCTCGGCGAGCGCTGCGACCGGGGCCGCGCAGCCGGCTCCAAGCGCTCGGAGGAATGCTCGCTCGGCCGTCGTCTCCGCGCGTGCCTGCGGATCGTCGATCCCGGCGAGTAGAGCGAGGATCGCGTCGTCACCGGCGCGGCACTGGATCGCGAGCGCGCCCTGCCCCGGAGCCGGAAGCATCGCGTCGGCCCCGAGCCACTCCGTGACGACCTCCTCGAGTCCGAGCCTCCGGACACCCGCTGCCGCCAGTACGACCGCCTCGTACTCGCCGCTTCGAACCTTCGCGATGCGCGTGTCGACGTTCCCGCGGATCGAGCGCACGTCGAGGTCGGATCGCAGCGCGTGCAGCTGCGCGCTGCGGCGAAGGCTGCTCGTTCCCACGCGGGCGGCGTTCGGAAGCTCGGCGAGCGAGCCTCCGTCGCGGGCGACGACGCAGTCACGCACGTCCTCCCGCGCGCTGACCGCCCCGACGACGACCCCGTCGGAGTCCTCGGTCGGGAGGTCCTTGAGCGAGTGCACGGCGAGGTCGATGTCGCCATCGCGGAGCGCACGCTCGAGCTCGGCGGTGAAGAGACCCTTGCCGCCGATCTCCGGAAGCGGCTCCCCGCTCGCCTGCGTCCGGTCGCCGGCCGTCGAGATCACCTTGGTCTCGCACGCGAGGTCCGGCCGGGCCGCCGTGAGCAGGCCGATGACCGACTCCGTCTGTGCGCGGGCCAGAGCCGAAGCCCTAGTGCCGAGGACGACCGCCGCCTGTCGCGGCGGAGCGCTCACTCGCTCGGGCTGGAGAGGCCGAAGAGGTCGCGCACCGCGTCAGCAACCTCGTCCGCGTTCCCCTTGCCGGCGCGCTCGCGCGCTCGCACGGTCGGATCGTGCAGGAGCCGCTTCACGAGCGTGCGCGAGAGGTGCTCGATGCGCGCGGAGACCGCCGGATCCAGCTCGCCGAGGTCGTCGAGGGCGCGTGCGAGCTCGCGGGCGCGGATCGACTCGGCCTGCTTGCGCAGCTCGGAGAGGAGAGGCTCCACCTCGAGCTCGCGATAGCGGCGCCCAAACTCCACGACCTCCTCCTCGACGACGGCCTCGACCGCCGGAACCTCGCGCAGTCGGGCGGCCATCGCGCCGTCGAGCCCCGCGCGCAGGTCGTCGACGTCGAAGAGCTTCGCGCCGGGGACGTCGCCCGCGTCGCGCTCGACGTCGGCCGGGACGGCGAGATCGACGAGGACGAGCGGCCGCTCCGCGCGCTGCTCCATCGCGGCGCGCACGACGTCGACCGAAACGACCGGCGTCTCCGACGAGGTCGCGGTGATCGCGACGTCCGCGGCTGCCAGTGCACTCTCGAGCTCGTCGAGCCCGTGTGCGGTCGCGTCGAACGGCACGGCGACCTCGAGCGCACGTTCCTTCGTGCGGTTCGCGATCGCGACGTTCGCGATCCCGCGACCTTCCGCGGCCCTGAGCGTCTGCAACCCGATCCGTCCGGCGCCGATGACCAGCACGTGCCTGTCGCGGAGCTCGCCGAGCGCGCTCTCGGCGAGCGCGAGCGCCATCGAGCTCGCCGTCGCCGGGTTCGCACCGATTGCGGTCTCCGAGCGAGCACGACGGCCGGACGAGATCGCGCTGCGGAAGAGCAGCCTCAGTCCCGACCCGACGGTCCCCGCCGCCTCGCCGGACTCGTACGCCTCGCCGACCTGGCCGAGGATCTCGGCTTCGCCCAGGACGAGGGAGTCGAGCCCCGCGGCGACGCGGCCGAGGTGTCGCGCCACGTCCTCGCCGGAGTGGACGTAGAGGTGGTCGAGCAGCAGCTCGCGCGAGACGTCGTGCGCGTACGACAGGGCATCGACGAGCTCGTCGCGCGCATCGTCGACGCCGGAGATGAGCCGCGCGTACAGCTCGACGCGGTAACAGGTCTGCAGCACGGCGTGCTCGAGGACGGCGGGACAGCGCTCGGCGCCGAGCCCGAGCGCGCCGATGCGCTCGCGCAGCTCGACGGGAGCGGTGCGATGACTGAGCCCGAGGCAGACGAGACGGTGCAAGGGCCTAGAGTCTCGCAGATCTGGAATTCGCTAGCGCGAACTCCAGATCGCGAAAATCCCTGACGGCGAGCGCTTTCGCGCTCGCGCCGCGGTCACTGCCGTTGGCTCGACTTCCTACTCGGCTCAATCGTCGAGAATCGTGCGATGCGCGCGCTCGGGATCGACGTCGGTGGGACGTTCACGGACGCAGTGCTCGTCGAGGACGGAGGCGTGCGCGTCGCCAAGGTTCCGACCGCCGCGCGCCAGGAGCTGTCCGTCGTCGCGGCCGCAGCTGCTCTCGGTGCCGCGGACGTCGGCCGCTTCACCCACGGGACGACGATCGCGACGAACGCGCTCCTGCAGCGGCGTGGAGCGCGAACCGCGCTCGTCACGAACGAGGGCTTCGAGCACGTCCTGCACCTGCGCCGGCAGACGAGGGCGCACCTGTACCGGCCGTGTGTGGAGCACTCACCGCCGCTCGTCCCGCTCGAGCGGTGCGTCGGCGTGCGCGGACGTACGGGTGCCGACGGCGAGCTCACCCCTCTCGACCTCTCGACCCTGCCCGAGCTCGACGCCGACGCGATCGCCGTCTCGCTGCTGTTCTCGTTTCGCGATCCAGGACCGGAGCGCCGCGTTGCCGAGGAGCTCCGCAGCCGCTATCCGGCGGCTCACGTCGTCGCCTCCCACGAGGTCGCGCCGGAGTTCCGCGAGTACGAGCGCGCCTCGACGACGGCGGTCGACGCGTACCTGGGGCCGGTGCTCTCCCGGTACCTCGGCTCGCTCGCGGGAGCGTGCGCGGAGGCGGGACTCCCCGCGCCACTCGTCATGCGCTCGTCGGGTGGTCTCGCGACGCTCGACGAGGCGGCTGCGCACGCGGCCTTCGCGCTCCTCTCCGGCCCCGCGGCCGGCGTCGTCGGCGCCGCGCGCATCGCATCGCTCGCAGGCTTCGAGAACGCGTTGTCCTTCGACATGGGTGGAACCTCGACGGACGTCTGCGCCATCGTCGGCGGCGTGGCGCAGCGTGAGAGCGAGCGCCTCGTCGACGGTCTGCCCGTCCGCCTCCCGACGCTCGCCGTGCACACCGTCGGCGCCGGAGGGGGCTCGGTAGTCCGGCTCGACGAGGGCGGCGCGTTGCGCGTCGGGCCCGAGAGCGCGGGCGCCGACCCAGGCCCGTCCGCATACGGCAAGGGCGGCGCCAGGGCGACCGTGACCGACGCAAACCTCCTCCTCGGCCGACTGCCCTCGACGCTCCCGGGCGACATCGAGCTCGACGTTGCGGCCGCCGAACGTGCGCTCGCCGGGATCGACCCGGCGGGCGTCGTGGACGTGGTGGACGCCGAGATGGTGCGCGCGCTCCGCGTCGTCTCCGTCGAACAGGGGCTCGATCCTCGTGACTTCGCGCTCGTCGCCTTCGGCGGCGCCGGCCCGCTGCACGCGTGCGCCCTCGCGGAGGAGCTCGGCATGGCGACGGTGCTCGTCCCCGCCGCGGCCGGCGTGCTCTCCGCGCTCGGACTGGTCGCTGCGGACGAGCGCCGCGACAGCGTGCGCACCTACGTCGAACCTCTCACGAACGAGCTTTGTGACGATCTGTTGCAAGGGTTCGTGGGCGACGCGGATCTGCGCTATCACGGCCAGTCCTTCGAGCTGTCCGTACCGTTGGGGCCACGTCTGCAAGAGCGGTTCCACATGGCCCACGAGGCCAGGTACGGCTACGCCGACCGCGAGCGCCCGATCGAGCTCGTCGCGGTGCGCACCGCTGACATCCGCAAGGCGCCCGACGTAACTGTCTCCGGCCCGGCGCTCACGGCCGCCGGCCCGCAGGTGCTCGAGCTCGACGGCGCGACCGTCTGGGTTCCGACGGGGTGGGCGGGCGAGACCGACCCCCCCGGGACCCTGATCCTCCGGCGGTCGCCGTGATCCCGATCGAGCTCCAGGTGATCGGCGCCTCGCTCCGCGCGATCGCCGAGGAGATGGGCGCGGTGCTCATCCGTTCGGCGTTCTCGGCCAACATCAAGGAGCGCCGGGACTGCTCGACCGCGCTCTTCGACGAGCGCGGCCGGATGATCACGCAGGCCGAACACATCCCCGTGCACCTCGGTGCGATGCCCGAGGCGGTCGCAGCGGTGATGGCACACGATCCCGAACCGGGCGAGCCGTGGATCCTGAACGACCCGTACGCCGGCGGGACGCACCTCCCCGATCTCACGATCGTCTCCCGCACGGCGCTCGGATACGCCGTCACGCGTGCGCATCATGCGGACGTCGGCGGTTCCGAGCCGGGCAGCCTCCCACCCGGCTCGCGGACGCTCGCCGAGGAGGGCGTGATCATCCCGCCGACCCGCCTCGACGCCGCCACCGTCGAGTCGCTCGTCTCGCGGATGCGCAACCCGGACGAACGACGCGGCGACCTGCGCGCGCAGCTGGCCGGAAACCGACTCGCGGAAAGTCGCGTCGCCGAGCTGTGCGAGCGGCGAGACCGCGATCGCGTCGTCGCCGCGATGGACGAGCTGCTCGCCTATTCCGAGCGGGTGGTTCGCGCGTCCATCCGCGAGTTGCCGGACGGACGCTTCGTCGGCGAGGACGTGCTCGAGACGCGCGACGGCCTCCTGCCGATCCGCGCCGCGGTGACCATCGCCGGCGACGCGATCGACATCGACTTCGAGGGAACGGCGCCGCAGTACGACGGAAACCTCAACTGCCCGCTCGCCGTGACGCGCTCGGCGTGCTTCTACGTCGTCCGCTGTCTCACCGCCCCCGACCTTCCCGCCTCGGGTGGCGCGTTCGTCCCGGTGACGGTGCGCGCGCCCGAAGGCGCGCTGGTCAACGCGCGCTCGCCCGCTGCCGTCGCGGCCGGGAACACTGAGACCTCGAGCCGCGTCACCGACGTCGTCTTCGACGCCTTCGCGCAGGCGATCCCCGTGCCCGCGCAGGGCCAGGGCACGATGAACAACACCGTGCTCGGCAACGACCGCTTCACGTACTACGAGACGGTCGGCGGCGGCCAAGGAGCCTGCCCGGACGCCGACGGGCCGTCGGGTGTCCACGTTGCGATGTCGAACACCTTCAACACGCCAGCCGAGGCGCTCGAGCTCTCGTACCCACTCCGGGTCGAGCGCTACGAGCTCCGGCTCGGATCGGGCGGAAGCGGTCTCCACCGCGGTGGAGACGGCATCGTGCGGGAGCTGCGCATCCTCGAGCGCTGCCGCCTCTCTCTCCTCACGCAGCGCCGCACCGTCGCACCACGCGGTGCGCAAGGCGGTGGAGACGGTCAGCCTGGGCGTAACTTCCTGAACGGCGAGGAGCTGCCCGCGATCGCGATAATCGACCTCGAGCCCGGCGATCTCCTCCGCATCGAGACCCCGGGCGGCGGAGGCTGGGGCAAGCCCGGCTAGAGCCGGTAGACGGTGAACCGATCGTCGGAGTAGACGATCGGAAGATCCAGCTCCAGCTCGGAGCGAAGGCCGTCGACAACGACGTACTCCGCGCCGTAGCCACTCGCGATTGCGAGCTCCCCGGTCCGGAAGAAGCGACGCGCGTCGCGGGCGCGCTCGTACGGGCGGTTCTCCTCCGTGTCCGCCACATGGCCGGGAGGAGCGACCGCGATGACGACGGGTGCGAAGGCAGCGAGTCGGAAGCTCGTCTCCGAGTCCGAGTAGACGATCGTCCCGGGCTTCACCTCGTCGCGCACGGCCGCGACGAGACCCGGCGAGAGCACGGCAATCTCGGGCGGGTCGGGCCGACGCCAGTCGAGCAGCCCGCCACCGAACACGGGGATGAGGAAGGCCGCGGCCGCGAGCGAAGCGCCGTTCTCGAGAGCGGGCCGCCGCCGCATGAAGCCCACGACGAGGGCGGCGACGGCCCCCAGAACGGCAAACCACGCGATCCACGCCGGCGCAGGCTCCCTCAACACGTACTCGAAGTCGCCCGGATACACGATCTGCAGGAACATCCCCGCGCCGAGCATGAGCGGCAGCAGAATCGGCCCGACGAGCCGCGCGAGTACGCCCATCCCACCCGCGAAGGCGAACGCGAACGGGAGGAAGCCGGCGGCGCGGCGCGCCTGCGAGATGGAGACGAGGTCCGACAGCGACGTGAAGAGCGCCGGGACGAGCATCGCCGCGAACACCGCGAGCGAGCCGCCGACCGCGTACGCGGCCCACCGGCGTCGCGCAGCCAGGCCCGCAAGCGGAACCATGAGCAGGGCTGCGATCGCGACCGCACCCGAGCGGGTGAACACCTCCGCCGCGAGGTTGTACGAGGTGTCCGACCGAACCACGAGCTGACTTCCGTACTGCTCGAACGCGCGCCGGAGCTCGTCCGCGTCCGGCGAGACCGAGCGCGTGTCGTTCACGATCGGGCGCAGCCACAACATGAAGAGCGCGGCGGGGACGACCAGCGCGCCGAGCGCGAGGGAGCCCGAGCGCACGTCTCTCCGCTCCCACAGCGCCCGCACGACGAGGAAGCCGACGAACGGGATCCAGAGGAAGATCGCGTACGTGGGATGCACCACGGCGAGCACGAAGCCGGCCGCGGCCGTGGACGCGAGGAGCCCGAGACCCGGTGACCGCACGGACTCGAGCGCGAGCGTCAGCGCCGCCGGCACGAGCAGTTGCCGCGACGAGGTGGCAGGCAGCGAGAGGAAGACGTACGCCCCGCCCATTCCAGGGGCGAACGCGATCACCGCGACCTGCGCGCCGGCGGTGACGCCAGCGGCCCAGGTCCGCCGGAAGAGCGCCCACCCGGCCTCGAACGCGATGAGCACGGCCAGTGGCGCCAGGATCGAGGGCAGGTGCGTGACGACCCGCTCGGGATCCTCGCCCGAGAGCTTCGCGATGAGCGCGAGGAAGCCGTGCCAGAGTGGGAACGCGTACCCGGGATGCAAGCTGCCGTCAGCGAACTCCGAGACGCGGTTCAGCGAGAGGTCGTCGAACTCGAGCAGCTTCCTCGTTCGTGCGAGATGGAACAGCCCGTCCCCCTGAACCGACGGCGCCGCGATCCACAGGAGCACTCCGACGATCGCGCCCCAGAACACCACCCAGGCACGCCGCGGAACCTCGGTCGCATGCGGCCAGCGGCGAAAGCGGCGGAGCACCAGCGCGGCGACCGCGACCGCCAGGAGCAGGATCAGCGTCAGATTCGACGTCGAGCCGACGGCGAACGTGACCGCGAGCGCGCCGAACACGGCGACGAGAGCCCAGGCGAGCGAGGCCGCGGCGCGTTGCACGCCGAACGTCCGGGCGAGCAGCCAGCCCGGCGAGAGGACGACTGCCGTCGCGAACGCGAGCTTGAGGTAGAGCCAGGCCATCGTCAGCGTCCGAGCAGCGCGGCGGCGTCGCCGGATGCGAGCCACGACGCGCCGTCTCGGTACGCGCGCCCGCGCTCGCCACGGAAGAGAAAACCGCGCAGCCGCAGCGAGGCGAGGAGCACGCGGCGCGCACGCTCCGCCTCCTTGGATCCACGATGCTTCTGCAGGAAGAGGAGGTGGCCGCGCAGGTTCTCGCGGTAGAGGCGCCCGCTGTGCGACGCGCCGCGCACGTGGGTGCACTCGGCGCCGGGGAAGAACACGACCTCCCACCCGGCCTCGCGGAAGCGGTAGCACCAGTCGGTCTCCTCGCTGAAGAGGAAGTAGTCCTCGTCGCAGTCGCCGACCTCGTCGATCGCCTCGCGCCGGAGGAGCATGCAAGCGCCCATCACGACCTCGACCTCGCGCACCTCGTCGTGGTCGAACCCGCCTCCGTAGAACGAGTTGAGCGCCGACGAGCCGGGGGCAAGCTTCCGCAGGAAGAAGTACTCGGTCGCCAGCCTCCATGCCGTCGGGTAGCCCCGGACCGACCGCTGCAGGGTCCCGTCCTGGTTGAGCAGGCGCGGGCCGACGACCGCGGCACGCGACCGCGTGTCGGCGAAGTCGCAGAGACGCTCGAGCGCGCCCTCGAGCAGCCAGGCATCCGCGTTCAGGAGCAGTACGTACGTGCTCGACGTCTCCCGGATCCCGATGTTCCAGCCCGCGCCGAGCCCACGGTTCTCGGCCTCCACCACGCGCACGTCGGGGAAGCGCTCGCGCACGAACGCGACCGTGCCGTCGCTCGAGCCGTTGTCCACGACCACCGTCTCGACCCCTCGCAACGAGTCGAGGCACTGCTCGATCCACGGGAGGGCGTCGTAGGTGACGACGACGGCCGCGAGCCGCGCCCGTTCACACATGCTCGACCTCGGCGCGCGCGCCGCCCCGCAACCCGTCCCGCAACATGATCAGCGCGCCCGGGAAGGCGAGCAGAAGCGTCACGAGGAAGTACAGGAAGCCGGCCGCGAACGCCTGGTCTGCGCCAACGCCGACGCTGCCGAGAAAGCTCACGAAGAAGGCCTCGCGCACCGCGAGTCCGTTGAGCGTGAACGGCACGAGCATGACGAGGAAGAGCAGGGGGCCGAAGACGTAGTAGATCCGTGGATCGAGGTCGATGCCGACTGCCCTGGCGGTAGCCCAGATGGCGAGGATGCGCACCGCCTGCACGCAGAAGCTGACCGCGACGACCTTCCCGAGCAGGCGCGGACGCCCACGGTAGTGATGGACGCCTTCGTAGAAGCGGCGCAGCGGCTCATCGAGGCGGAACCGCGCGAGCTGCGGCTGCAAGCGCCGGAGAAGCGGTCGGGCCGAGCGCGCGAAGAAGAGGAAGCCGAGCGCCAGCGTGCCGAAGACGAACAGCCCTTCGAGCCACAGGTACGCGCTGACGTCGTACTCCCCGATCGAGAGCAGGAACCCGATCGCGCCGAGGGCGAGCGTTGCCGCACCTCCCACGCCACGTTCGAGCAGCACCGTCCCCGTGACCACGGTCCCGCGGCCGGGATGCCGGCGCGTCGTCTCGACGACGCGTACGGCGTCGCCGCCGAGCGACGTCGGAAGCACCTGCCCCGCCGTGTACGCGACGAAGTACGCGCGCGTGAGCCAGGGCACACGTTCGTGGATCTCGTGCGCGCCGAGCAGCCAGCCCCAGCGCAGCGCGAGGACCGGAACGGTGAGGAGCATGATCGCCGCCGCGAGCACGAACCACGCGAGGTTCGTATCCGCAAGGACGTCGAGCGTGGTTCCCAGCTCGACCTTCCAGAAGAGGTACCCGATGGCCGCGGCGGTCAGGACGATCGTCCCGACCTGCCGCGTCCTACGCGTCATCAGCCCGTGCTACCGCGCGCTTCACGCGGGCGACGGTACCAACCTCGCGGGCTAGTTCTGGGCCACCTGGCGCGTCCCGGGTGAACGTCCTTCGACCTCCAGCCGCGGCAGCCAGTCGAGCCACCGCGGTAGGTACCAGTTCCACTCGCCGAGCATCTTCATCAGGCTCGGCAGCACGACCGAGCGGATCACCGTTGCGTCGAGTAGGAGCGCGACCGCGACGCCGAAGCCCATCTGCTGGAACATGATCAGGTCGCCGCGCGCGAAGCCTGCGAAGACGGCGACGATGATCAGGGCCGCGCCCGTGATGATCCGTGCCGTGGACGCGACGCCGAAGGTGACGGCGTCGGTCGTGTCACGCGTCTCGTCGTAGCGCTCGCGGATCCGGCTCAGGAGGAACACCTGGTAGTCCATCGACAGGCCGAACAGCACGGAGAACAGGAACAACGGCACCCAGGCCTCGATCGAGTCGGTCTGCTGGAAGCCGAGGAGATCCGCACCCCACCCGTACTGGAACACGCCGACGAGGAGCCCGTACGCAGCGCCGACCGAGAGCAGGTTCAGGAGCACGGCGGTTCCCGCGACGACGACGGAGCGGAAGACGACCGTGAGCAGCACGAACGTCAGCAGCAGCACGAACGCGATGACGTACGGCGCCGGGTCGACCACCGAGTCGAAGTAGTCGATGTTCTCCGACGACGTCCCCGCGACGAGGACTTCCGCAGAGCTTCCGGCGAGCACACCGGGGATCACGTCCTCGCGGAGGTCGCGCACCGCGGCGACCGTCTCGTCCGAAGACGGATCGCCCGGAACGGCGACCGCGAGCACGGCGGTCTCGCCGTCGGCCGACTCGCGCAACGTGCCCTCGCCGAAGCGCTCGTCGGCAGCGAGCTGCGAGCGGAGCGTCTCGAGCTCGCTCGCCGAGCCGCCCGTGACGACGATCTCGACCGGATCGGTGCTGACGCCCGAGAAGTCCTGCTCGAGCGCCACGAAGCCCTGCTTCGAGAGGAAGCGATCCGGAAGCGTGGTCACGCCGCTCGTCCCCACCTTCATGCCGAGCACCGGCGCGGCGAGGAGCAGCAGGAACGCCGTCGAGAGGGCGAAGCTCAGCGCCGGACGGCGCAGGACGCGCCGGATGACGGCACCCCAGAAGCGCCCCTCCGGGTTCTCCTGCTCGAGCGAGCGGCGGCCGAAGTACGGGATGCGCAGCGCATTCACGCGGTCTCCGAGCAGGCCGAGGAGCGCGGGCAGCAGCGTCGTCGCCGCGGCGACGGACACGATGCCGACGAGGATCGCCCCGACGGCGAGCGAGCGCATGATCGAGTTCGGCACGAGGAGCATCCCGAACATCGCCACGACGAAGGCCGTCCCGCTGAAGACGACGGCGCGATTGGCCGTGCCGCCGGACGCTGCGATCGCATCCGACTTCTCGAGGCCCTTCGCGCGCTCCTCGCGATACCGCGAGACGACGAAGAGCGAGTAGTCGATCCCGAGCGCGAGGCCCATCCCCGT
>Ga0190270_10001536_pt1 | contig 10796 bp, 12 predicted proteins | sample Popmic320T_FD_133748 | JGI IMG/M metagenome (GOLD analysis project Ga0190270, IMG submission 133748) | Populus adjacent soil microbial communities from riparian zone of Weber River, Utah, USA - 320 T | ecosystem: Environmental > Terrestrial > Soil > Riparian zone | place: USA: Utah | collected... | reverse complement strand
GAGCTTCGGAACTGTCGCAAGTCCCAATCTCCCAGCACGCAAGGGCATTCTCGCGTTACGGCACGCTCACCCCAGCCAACTCACCCCGGCCGTCGGTGGATCGAGGCTTAGGATCGTGGGGTGCAGACACTGGACTCGGCCACCGCGTATGACCGTGCCGTCGACCTTGCCACGAAGGGCCGGCGTGCCATTCTCGGCATCACCGGTGCGCCGGCGGCCGGGAAGTCGACGTACGCCGAGCAGCTCACGGCGAAGCTGGTCGCCGACGGGCACCGGGTCGCGCTGGTGCCGATGGACGGGTACCACTTGGCGCAGTCGGTGCTGAAGGACCTCGGTCTCGCCGAGGTGAAGGGGGCGCCGCACACGTTCGACGGGTACGGGTTCGTTGCCTTGCTCAAGAGATTGAAGGAGGCATCGGACGAGCAGATCTGGGCGCCGCGATTCGACCGCGGCCTGGAGGATTCGATTGCCGCGAGCATCGGAATCGCACCGGACGTCACGCTGGTCGTGACCGAGGGGAACTACCTGCTCTTCGACGAGCTGCCGTGGGCAGCTGTCCGCACATGGCTCGACCAGTGCTGGTACGTCGAGGTGCCCGAACAACTGCGGCACGACCGCCTCGAAGCCCGTCACCGACGCTACGGCCGCTCCCCCGAGGAAGCCCACGAGCGCACCTTCGGCACCGACGAACACAACGCCAGACTGATCGCCGCCACCGCGCCCGCCGCGGACGCGGTCATTCAGCTGTCCTGACAGACCCGCTCGATGAAGCCGGCCACACCGTCCAGGTAGAGCTGGAGACCGAAGTCGAAGTCCTCGTCGCTCATCTCGTCGAAGTCGCTCACCTCGTCGAAGACGCGAGCATCGAGGACCCGCGCCAGCGCGGGGAGTTGCCGGCTGTCGGCCACGAGGGCGAGGATCTCGCCGTACTGGCTGAAGGCGGCGGGGTTGTCGCGGAACCCGGCGGCGAGGTCGAGGGAGAGACGGATCTCGCCGTGGACGTACGTCATCAGACCCATCACGACGCCGACCTTGGCCCCCTCGGGTAGGCCGGTGTCCTTCAGCGCGCCGAGGGCAGAATCCAGCCAGGCGAGGTTGTTCGGCCCGGCCGGCGGGCCGGCGATCGGGAGCTTCGAGTACCAGCGGTGTTTGCGGATCGCGACCATCACGCCCTCCGCCCAGAACGTCAGCCCGGTGCGCCAGTCGACACCGTCCGGCAGCGGATCGGGACGCTCGAGTGCGGCGTCCGACATCAGGACGAGCAGTTCGTCCTTGCTCTTCACGTGCCGGTAGAGCGCCATCGTCGAGTTGCCCAGCCGCTCGGCCACCCGCGCCATCGAGACCGCGGCCAGCCCCTCGGCGTCCGCGAGCTCGATCGCCGCCCGGGTGATGTCGTCGACGGTCAGTGACGGCTTCGGCCCGCGCCGGCTGCCGTCCCGCAATCGCCACATCAGCGCCACGTCGGCCGGCAACTCGCTCATCTCCACCGCCTCAGTCTAGGGAGCCGCCATGTGGAGGCTTGCGCCTGCATATAGCGTACATGCTACGCTATTTAGCGTACCCAATACGCAGTAAGGAGGGGACCGATGATCGTCGAGGCAACCCGCCTGCGGAAGTCCTTCGGGGCGACCGAGGTACTCACCGGGGTCGACCTGCAGGTCCCGGAGGGATCCGTGCTCGCCCTGCTCGGCCCGAACGGCGCCGGCAAGACCACCATCGTGCGGATCCTGACCACACTGACCAGGCCGGATGCCGGCCAGGCGACCATCGCCGGGTACGACGTACTGCGCGAGCCGGCCCAGGTTCGCGGCGTGATCAGCCTGACCGGGCAGTACGCCGCCGTCGACGAGAACCAGACGGGCCGGGAGAACCTGGTCATGGTCGGCCGGCTGATGCATCTCGGCCGGCCGGCCGCGCGACGCCGTACCGCCGAACTGCTCGAACAGTTCGGGTTGACCGATGCGATGGACCGCCGGGTGAAGACGTACTCCGGCGGGATGCGGCGGCGGCTCGACCTGGCGATGAGCCTGATCGCGCAGCCGCGGGTGATCTTCCTGGACGAGCCGACCACCGGGCTCGACCCGGCCAGCCGGTCGACGATGTGGGACGCGATCGGCGAACTCGTCCGCGACGGCACCACCATCCTGCTGACCACGCAGTACCTCGAGGAGGCGGACCGGCTCGCCGACCAGATCGTGCTGCTCGACAAGGGCGGGATCGTCGCCACCGGCACCGCCGACGCGCTGAAGGCCCAGATCGGCGGTGAGCGGATCGAGCTCCGGTTCGCCGACGAGATGCAGTTGCTGAAGGCAACCGGCGTACTGGACGGGATCGCCGATGAGCTGGTGCTGAACATTCCGTCCGACGGTACGGCGGCGCACCTGCACCATGTCCTCGACGTACTGCGGGACAACGGGCTGCAACCGGAACGAGTGTCGTCACACCGGCCGACGCTGGACGACGTCTTCCTGGCTCTGACCGCGTCAGATAGGAGCTGATCAAGTGTCACACCAAGGAGCAAGCGCCGGGCTCTCCGACGCCGTCACGATGATCGACCGCAGCGTCCGGCTGATGCGCCGGAACGTGGACACACTGTTCGTCTCGATCCTGTTGCCGATGCTGATGATGGCGCTGTTCGTCTACGTCTTCGGCGGCGCGATCAACACCGGCACGGAGTACATCAACTACGTCGTTCCGGGCATCCTGCTGCTCACCACCGGGTATGGCGCCTCGAACACGGCGATGGCGGTCGCGGACGACATGAACAGCGGGATGATCGACCGGCTGCGATCGCTGCCGATCCGCAGCTTCGCCGTGCTGACCGGTCACGTTACTGCGAGTGTCGCGCGTAACGCGGTGTCAACGGCGATCGTCATCCTTGCCTCGCTGGCGATGGGATTCCGGCCCGCCGCCGGCCCGGCCGACTGGCTGGCCGCGATCGGGCTGCTCCTTCTCTATGTCCTCGCGCTGTCCTGGCTCGCGGCCGGCCTGGGCGTGATCGCGAAGTCGGTGGAGTCGGCCAGCACGCTGAGTTTCTTCATGTTGTTCCTGCCGTATCTGAGCAGCGCGTTCGTCCAGCCGGAGACGATGCCGTCGTGGTTGCGGCCGGTCAGCGAGCACCAGCCGATCACGCCGGTGATCGAGACTGTGCGGAGTTTCCTGATCGGGACACCGATGGGGAACAACGGCTGGATCGCGCTCGCCTGGTGTACCGGTCTGCTCCTGTTTTCGGTCACGTTGGCGACATCGTTGTACCGCCGCCGCACCAGCCACTGAACGCTTTTTTCGTGCCGTTCGTAGAACGACTTTTGCCGATGTGTGGATTTGGTTCGAACATGACCCCGCGGCCGGGTTACGGTTTAAGTCCCCCCCAACGTGTGGTGGTCCCACTCCCCCCGGGACCCACACGGACAAGCGCCCCGATCTCTGATCGGGGCGCTCTGTTTTCCCTGCAAATCTTAGGAATTCCGGACTGTACCTCTATCAGGCGACCGGCAGTTCGAGCAGACCGGGGGGACCGTCGATGCGGCCGAGGTGAACGCGGCGAGGGCGGCGTACGTGTGGCTGGACAACGGACCAGAAAAACTTGTCGAGGTGATGTCGAATCTGGCGGGTCTGGTCCGACGTATCAGTAAGAGCGACCAAAGGAGAGGGTCAGAATGAACACCACCGCCACCGTAGACACCGCCACCACCACCATGATCGTCACCATGCTCGCCGAGGGCAGCCCGGTCTGGTTCGTCGCCGGCATGGTCAAGATGCGCAACCACGACGTCTACCTGATCGGCCGGGCCGCCGGCTATCCGGACAAGGCGCAGCTGCGCCGGGCCGTGTGGGCGCAGAAGAACCGCACCCGCGTCGCGCAACCGCAAGCACAAGCTGCCTGACACTCCTTCAGGTCGCTCCAAGTACCGTCGGCCGCTGCTGTCCCCCGGGGCAGCAGCGGCCGACGTCTGTCTGCACATCAAAAGGCTGACGGGAGGCGGTATGCGGCTGAGCGCACGGTTGGGTGGGGCCAGGCCTACTTCGGGCCCGATCTGGCCGCAATCGCGGTTCGGGTGGTGCAGAGTGAAATCACCAACCGCAGCGAGGAAGAGGTTTCGATGTCGTGGGTGAAGAGTGCCTGCGTGGGGTTTGTCCGGGCGTGTGTTGTGACGGCGGTCAGCATGCTGGTCCCGGCCGTGTGGGCCGCCGCCGTGACGGTGGCGATCTGGTGGGCGGGCAACCCGTGGTCCTGGATCCCGTTGGTCGTGCTGGCCGGTGTCGGGACTCTCGCCCTATCCCGGCCGGTCTGCCAGATGGTCCGCTCCCTCGTCGCGAAGTGGACGAGCACCGTGATCCCGGCCGGCTATCTGGAGGTCGGGCCGGTGACGCAGATGTCCACCGGGTACTGGTGGAACGGCACGTCGTACTCGCGCACCAGTAAGGAGGCTCGCGAGGATCAGGAGGTGCGGCTGCGGTTCAAGGACCCCGCCAATTGGCGTGACCTGCGGTTCATCGCGATCGCACCGTTCACCGCGGGTCTGGTTGCGGCGATCCCGCCGGCCGGAGTCGTGGCCGCCGTACTCGGCTTCTCCCAGTCGGTACCTCTTGTTGGCGTCCTCGGCCTGGTCGTGGCGATCGGCAGTGCGCCGTACGCGTGGCGGCCGATCGAGCCGGTCGCCGTACGGTTCCTACGCCCGTCGGCGGCGATGGCGCTGGCGGACCGCGTCGACGAGTTGACCGCTCAGCGGGCGGACACGACCGTGGCACAGGCCGCCGAGATCCGTCGGATCGAGCGGGATCTTCACGACGGAGCGCAGGCGCGTCTGGTCGTGCTCGGGCTCTCCCTGGCGACCGCGGAGAAGCTGATGGAGACCGACCCCGCACAGGCCAGAGCGCTGCTGCGGGACGCCCGAGTCGGCGCAGCCACGTCCCTGACCGAGCTCCGCGAACTGGTCCGGGGCATCAACCCGCCGGTGCTGAACGAGCGCGGCCTCGTCGACGCCGTCCGTGCCCTGGCCATGGACAGCCCGCTCGAGACAGCGGTCAGCGCCGAGGTCGAGCTCAGGCTGGATCCGCCGATCGAGTCCGCCCTGTACTTCGGTATCGCCGAACTGCTGACCAACGCGATCAAGCACGCCCACGCGTCCCGTGCGCAGATCTCCATCGCCCGGGACGACACGGCCATCGTGGTCGAGATCGAGGACAACGGCCGGGGCGGAGCCGAGGTGAACGCCGAGGGCGGACTCGCCGGACTGCGCCGCCGCCTCGCGGTGTTCGACGGCACCCTGGATCTCACCAGCCCGGCCGGCGGCCCGACCCGTGCGAGGATGACGGTGCCATGCGAATAGTCGTTGCCGAAGACCTCTACCTCCTGCGGGACGGAATGGTCCGCCTCATCGAGGCCTACGGGCACGAGGTCGTGGCGACGGCGACGACCGGTCCGGAGACCCTCGCCGCGTTGCTGAAGTGGCGGCCGGACGTGGCCGTCATCGACGTCCGGATGCCGCCAACCCAGTCGGACGAGGGCCTGAAGGCAGCGCTTGCCGCTCGTCTCGAAGTACCCGGACTACCAGTCCTGATCCTGTCCCAACACGTCGAACAGCTGTACGCCCGCGAACTCCTGGCCAATGGCGCCAGCGGTATCGGCTATCTGCTCAAGGAGAGCGTGTTCGACGCCGACCAGTTCGTCGATGCGCTCGAACGTGTCGCCGCCGGCGGGACCGCCATGGACCCGGCCGTCATCACCAAGCTGATGTCCAGCGGCTCCTCGAACCGTCGGCTCGAGAAGCTCACCGAACGCGAATTGTCCGTGCTCAGCCTGATGGCCGAGGGCCTGTCCAATCAGGCGATCGGACAGCGGCTGTTCCTCAGTGACAGCGCCATCAGCAAGTACACGACGTCGCTGTTCGGCAAGCTCGGCATCACCGACGACGACAGCAGCAACCGGCGCGTCCTCGCCGTCCTCACGTACCTGGGTTTGACCGGTTCTTGAACTGGTCGGTGAAGAACCGCTCCACGGTCGGGAGGATCTTGCGGCCGGAGTGAGCCGCACCGGGGACGACGTCGAAGGTGATGTCGAGACCGTGGGAGCGGTAGTTCTTCTCCAGCGTGCGCAGGCGCTCGATCCGGGTGGTGCCGGTGAGCTCCGCGCCGTCCATCCAGTTGGACTCGCCGCGGTTCATGATCTCCCAGGTCTCGACGTCCTCGGAGCCGACCACGAGCTGGATCGGCACCCGGCGCAGCGCGTCGACGTCGATCGGCTGGCCGAACTTCTCCTCGAAACCCTTCGTGCCGAGCCACCACGGCAGGGCGTCGTCCAGTTGGGTGATCCGGCCGGGCGCACCGATCGAGGCGGCGGCCAGTCGGTCCGGGTGCAGGTAGAGGAAGCGGTGTGTGAACTGCCCGCCGCCGGAGAACCCGTGCAGGTAGAACTTCTCCGCCGCGACCGGGTACCGGGACGCGACCTCGTCCACGATCGACAGCAGCATCCGGTCGAACCGGATCCCCTGGTACTCGATGAACTTGAAGTTGTGCAGGTCGGTCGGATCGACCAGGCCGGCCGGGAAGATCGGCGTCAGCACGACGGCGCCCTGTTCGTCGGCGAACTCCTTCAACTGGTTGCGGTAGTTCGCCGCCGAGCGCGCGGTGCCGTGCTGGACAACCACCAACGGTGCGTGGTCGTCGTCGGCCAGCTGATGCGGCACGTACAGGCAGTAGTGCAGCCGCGGGTCGGCCTGGGACGCGAAGATCGGCGTCGCCCCGCGCTGGTAGAAGGTCGAGGTATGCGTCATGGACGTCCTTCGGTGAGTGCGAACGCGGCTCTCAGCTCGCCGACCCGCTCCGGCTGCCAGCCGGGTCCGGGGGCGGAAGAGAGCAGCATCTGGGTGTAAGGGTGTTGGGGCCGGCGCAACAGCGCGTCGGTGTCGTCCTGCTCGACGTCCGCACCGCGGTACATCACCACGATCCGGTCGGTGACCTCACCGACCACGGCGAGGTCGTGGCTGACGAAGACCAGGGCGATGCCCAAGGACTCCCGGATCTCGTTGAGCATGGCCAGGATCTTCGCCTGGACCGAGACGTCCAGGGCGGAGACGGCCTCGTCGAGGACGAGGACCTTCGGGTGTACGGCGAGGGCCCGGGCGATCGCGACGCCTTGCCGCTGGCCACCGCTGAGTTCATGGGGTCTCGACATCAGGAATCGTTGCCCGAGGCCCACTTGGTCGAGCAGGTTGCCGATCTCGTCGGCGGATGCGGACGGTCGATGCCGGCGCAGTACGTCGCGAAGGCAACCTTCCACGGTCAGCCGGCGATCGAGCGAGGTGTACGGGTCCTGGAACACCATCTGGATCGCGCGAGCCCGTTGCAACCGCGCCGTACGCCCACGTCCGGCCCGGTGAAGCTCGACGCCGTCGATGGTGACGCTGCCCGTGTCGGGCGAGGTCAACCCGACCAGCATTCGCGCGACCGTGGTCTTGCCCGAGCCGGATTCGCCGACCACCCCGAGCGATCCACCGGCCTCGACGGTGAAGCTGATGTCGCGGGCAGCGAGACCGGATTGAGCGCGCGCATCAGCTTCCTTTGACGATGTGTTACAGACCTGGTGTGCTTGGATGAGTTGTTACAACCGCAATGGGAACGGATGATACACAGATGGCCGATGATGTAACAAGGGTTACGAGAAATCCGGCGATTGCCGAGCTCCGGGCCCGCATCCGGGACCACTGGGACGACTTCACGCCCGCCTCCCGCGCGGTCTGCCGCTCGCTGTCGGAGATCTCGCCCGAGCGGCTGCTGTATCTGTCCGCGGCCGAGCTCGGCCAGCTGAGCAAGACCAGCAACGCCACCGTCGTCCGCACCCTGCAGTCCCTCGGGTACGCAGGGCTGGCCGAGCTCAAGGACCGGGTCGCGTCACCGTTCCAGCACCCGAGCCGACGGGAGGAGCGGCTGCGGAGCCGGATCGAGTCCACCGGTGGGGACCCCAAGCACGTCTGGGACCGGGTGATCACGGAGGCGATCGAGCGGATCGAGTTCCTCAACCAGCACATGGCGATGGACGCCTACCAGGAGGCGGTGCGGCTGCTGCTCGACGCGCGCGAGATCGCGACGTACGGGTTCGGCGCCAACTACGTCGCGGCGGAGCACCTGACGCTGAAGCTGCGCCGGTTCGGCCGGCGCAGCCGCTGCATCCAGACCGCCGGGTTCCGGCTCGCCGACGACCTGCTCGCGATCGGGGCCGAGGACGTGGTGATCGTGATCGCCCCCGGCCGCCTCGTCATCGACGCGGAGATCGTGATCGACCGGGCCCGAGCGGTCGGCGCCGGGATCATCCTGCTCAGCGAGCAACTCATCGCCGAACGACTGGCCGCGGACGTGACGGTGGCGATCCACGTCCCGAACACGGTCACCGGGATCACCGCGGAGGTGCTGACCACGATCGTCACCACCGACGCGCTGGCGCAGGCGGTGGCGGCCGCGGACACCGAGCTGACGATGGAGTCGGCGCACACGCTGGAGTCCCTCCGACAGCAGCTGGGATTTTGATGCGTCCGGTCAGCACGGTCGATTACCACGCGGCTGGGGAGCCGTTCCGGATCGTGACGTCGGTGGAGATTCCGGGTGCTTCGGTGCCGGATCGGCGGGTGTTCGCCCAGACGTCACCGACTGTCGATGCGGTCCGGCAGCTCTTGGTGAACGAGCCGCGCGGACATGCGGACATGTACGGCGGGTTCGTTGTTCCGGGCAACGATGACGGGGCGCATTTCGGGGTGCTGTTCTGGCACAAGGACGGGTATTCGACGGCCTGCGGGCACGGAACGATTGCCCTGGGCACCTGGGCGGTCGAGAGCGGTCTGGTGCCCGCTTCCCCTGATGGGGTTACGGATGTGGTGATCGACGTACCGTCCGGACGGGTGGTTGCCCGGGTCACCTGTGCCGGTGGAGTGGTGTCCGGCGTTGCCTTTCGCAACGTTCCGTCGTACGTGGCCGGCCGCGGTCTGGCGGTGTCGACGTCGCGTGGGGATGTCGTCGCCGATCTGAGTTTTGGTGGCGCTTTCTACGCCTCTTTGCCGGCGTCATCGGTCGGGTTGTCGGTGACACCTGCCTGCTACGCCGACCTCATCGCGGTGGGGCGGGAGATCAAGTGGGCGCTCGACACGCAGGCCGTCCACCCCGTCGACCCGCGGCTGAACGGTGTCTACGGGACGATCTTCTACGACGACCTGGGTTCCTCGGACAGTGGACCGCACCAGCGCAACGTCGCCATCTTCGCCGACGGGGAGGTGGACCGGTCACCGTGCGGCTCGGGTACGTCGGCGCGCCTTGCGCTGCTGTACGACGAGGGCCGGCTGGCCGACGGTCAGGTGTTGCGGCACGAGTCGATTGTGGGGACCACGTTCCTGGGGCGTGTTGTTTCAGCCGGGGCCGATGGCGTGAACACCGAGGTCGAGGGGGCGGCGTACCGGACGGGCACCGCGACCTTCACCCTCGACCCCCGCGACCCGCTCGGCACCGGCTTCACCCTGCGCTGAGGATTAGCATCGGGCGCATGATCTTCATTACCGCGAAGTTCCGCGTTCAGCCCGAACATGCCTCGAACTGGCCGTCCATCAGCGCCGACTTCACCCAGGCCACCCGGGCCGAGCCGGGCTGCCTGTGGTTCGACTGGTCCCGTTCCCTCGACGACACCGACGAGTACGTCCTGGTCGAGGCCTTCGCCGACGACGACGCGGCCACGGCCCACGTCACCTCGGCCCATTTCAAGGCCGCTCAGCAGCACCTCCCGCAGTACCTGGTGGAGACCCCACGCATCGTCAACTTCAAGCTCCCCCAGGACGACTGGTCCGAACTCGGCGAACTCGCGGTCAAGCGTTGACGACGGCGATGTCCGGCCGGACGCGGATCCTGCTGGCTAGACCTCGCTTGAGGTCAACAGGTGTGGTGCCTCGTGCTTGGCGATCTGCCGGACGACGTACGCCGCGTCCTTGCCGACGCCGCCGACGGTGTGCGAGTTGAACATGTACTGGAACTCCTGGCCCAGCACGTAGAGCCCCGGCTGGCCGGTGACACAGCCTCGCTCGTTGGCGATCCGCCCGGACGAGTCCAGGCCGGGCAGGTCGATCCAGCCGAAGTCGGGCGTGAATCCGGTGCACCAGATCACGTTGGCGACGTCGAGCAGTACGCCGTCCTCGGTCTGCGGCCGTCCGTCGACGACACCGGCGATGCGCGGGACGCGTTCGATGCCGACGGCGAGCAGGTCCTTCTCCTTCTGCCGGATCAGGAACTCGCCGTGACCCTCGAGCGCCTCGGCCTGCACCTTGCGGCCCGGCTTCTTGTCCTCGGTCAGGATGTGCTCCCACACCCACCAGACCAGCGGGAACATCAGCTTGCCCTGCCAGCCGCGCATCTCGATCGGCAGGTAGCCGACGTTGCGGCCGGCCAGCTGGACCTTGTGCGTCTTGCCGACCTCGACCCCGATCTCGGCACCGGAGTTCCCCGCGCCGACGATCAGCACGGTGCCCGGCCGCAACTGTCCGGGGTTGCGGTAGTCGGCCGTGTGCAGTTGGACGATGTCAGGCGAGAGTTCACCGGCGAAGGCCGGGATCTTCGGCACCCGGTGTACGCCGGTCGCCATGATCACGTTGTCCGCTTCGAACGACTCGGTGCCCGCGGTGACGCGGTATCCGTCACCCTCGCGGAACAGTCCGTCCACCTTGGTGTTCAGGCGGATCGGTAGCGCGAACTGTTCGGCGTACCGCTCCAGGTAGGCGACCATCTCGTCCTTCGACGGGAAGGTGTAGCCACCGCCGAACTTG
>Ga0190270_10001535_pt1 | contig 10802 bp, 8 predicted proteins | sample Popmic320T_FD_133748 | JGI IMG/M metagenome (GOLD analysis project Ga0190270, IMG submission 133748) | Populus adjacent soil microbial communities from riparian zone of Weber River, Utah, USA - 320 T | ecosystem: Environmental > Terrestrial > Soil > Riparian zone | place: USA: Utah | collected... | reverse complement strand
GTGCTTAACGGCAAAGCGATCAGCCTGCCAAAGCCGGCGTATCCGCCCATTGCACGTCAAGCGCATGCCTCGGGAACAGTCGTTGTCCAGGTTACGATCGACGAAAACGGTAATGTGATCTCAGCCACGCCCGTGTCTGGCCATCCACTGCTTCGTGCAGTGGCGGCCGCGGCAGCGCGCGGCGCGAGGTTTTCGCCCACCAAATTATCGGGACAGCCCGTTAAGGTGACTGGCGTAATTACATACAATTTCGTCGCCCAATAGTGCGGAGGTTCAGCGCCGTGCGAGCCTCTGCGGGCTCATTCTGCGAGTTCCCTGCGAGCTGTCAATTGTAAGAAAAACCTTTTGGAGGGTTCACCGTGACTATTCTAACCAGTCTTTTAGGAACGAAAGCTCTTGGCCTGTTGCTCTTAATGTGGCAACAAGCCGCCCCGGCCGCAACACCCGCCGTCGATCACTTCTCTCTCGTGACGATGATCAAGAGCATGGGCGCCGTCGCTATCTCCGTTGTAGTAATCCTTTTGATCATGTCGGTCTATTCGATTGCGATCATGGTTGAACGCTACCTGACGTATACAGCCGCGAAGAAGCAGTCGCGCGAGTTTGCGCCGCGGGTGGCACAGGCTTTGAAGAACGATCGCATTGAAGAAGCGATCACTATCAGTGACAAGCACCGCAAGTCGCATCTCGCCATGGTGGTGAGCAGTGGTCTGCAGGAGTTTCGCGCGCATGAGCAATCGTCTGACATTTCGGGCGATGAAATTGAAGCGTCCAAGCGCGCACTGCAGCGGGCCATCGCTATCAAGACCGCGGAGTTCAAGCGTGGTTTGTCAGGATTGGCAACTATCGGATCTACCGCTCCATTCGTAGGATTGTTTGGAACGGTGTTTGGAATTATTAACGCATTCCGCGCTATGGGTGATGCGGGCCAGGCTGGTATCGGCGCGGTCGCCAGCGGTATTTCGGAGGCGCTGTTTACTACAGCCCTGGGTTTGCTGGTGGCGGTTCCTGCGGTGTGGTTGTTCAACTACTTCACGGGGAAAGTAGACGGCTTTATCGTGGAGATGGATAACTCCGCTTCAGAGTTGGTTGACTACTTTATTAAGAACCGCACCAAGCAGTTGAAAGCGTAATGGTGTTCTAATCGGAGAGTCCCTGGTCGGCGTTTGCGTCAACCGGGGATTCAGCGAAATGACTTGCCGGTTTTTTGCTTTAAGGAGATTTAGTCATGGGAATGTCAGGCGGCGGAAGCGGTGGCTTCAACTCAGAAATTAACGTCACACCAATGGTGGACATCATGCTGGTGCTGTTAATCATCTTCATGGTCGTCACACCTATGCTTCAGCACGGCGTCACGGTTAACCTTCCCAAGGATCTTAACAATCCCATCGAAGATCAACTGATCGTTAAAGACACCTCAATTGTAATCGCGATTCCCAACGATGGTGAGTACTACATCAACAAGGATAGAATCAGCAAAGAGCAACTCAAGGACCGCGTCGAAAAAATGCTAAACAACATCAAGAAGGAAGAAGAGAAGGTTGTTTACATCAAAAGCGGCGTGGCGGTCAGTTATGGAGACGTCGTCACGGTCATTAACGAAGTCAGGGCGTTGGGCATCGATAAAATCGGCCTTGTTGCTGATAAGAAAAAAGGCGGGGGCGCGGCGGCAGCGCCTGCACCGCCAGCGGCTGGCTAGCTTGCTTTTGGTGTCAGTTTAGTACTTTTTGAGGAGCATAAGTTCATGTCAATGGATGGTCACGAGAAAAAGCCGACCGGCGCACAGGCGGTTCCTTATATTAACGTTACGCCGATGATCGACGTCCTTTTGGTGGTACTCATCATCTTCATGGTTATCACCCCGCTTCGACCAAGCAAGTTTCAGGCAGACATCCCCACCCAGAGGGACCCAAACGAAGATTTAAGTCAACTCAAGCCCAACCCACTGACTCTGGTGGTTTCGATTTCCAACGATCTTCAGCTCAAGCTCAACCAGGACAGCGTTGGCTCGGTGAATGACACGTCCAATCTGAGCCAAAGGTTGGCTCAGCTTTTCCGTGAACGAAAATCCCAGCGGGCCTACAAGCCGGGGATGGAAACACGCACAGACTTGCCTGAGGACGACCGGTTAGAGCGGACTGTTTTCGTCAAAGCGCCCAGATCGTTAAAGTACGGTGACGTCGTTAAGGTTATCGACGCGATCAAGGGCGCCGGCGCTAGCCCGGTAGGTTTGCAGGTCGACGACTTGCCGCAATAGATATCAATACTAACAGTAAGCTTACTGACTGAGAGCTCTAGCCCTGCATGGGCCAATTACTGAAGATGGAGCTACCGATAAATGAAACTCTCTCATACTAGAATCGCCATCGTATTGGCGATTCTCGTTGTGACAAGCTCAGGCTGCGGGTTGGTAAATCGTGTCCGGGCAAAAAACCAGTTGAATGAAGCCGCTCGCTCCTATCGCGAAGGGCATTTTACTGACGCGGAACAGTATTCAAGAAGGGCCCTCGAGCTCGACCCTGATAGCAAAGTTGCGCCTTTGTTCATAGCTCGCACGATTCACGCCCAATACCGGCCTGGTGTGCAAGCTCCGGAAAACCTTGCTAAGGCGAACGAAGCTATTCAAGCCTACCAACAGATTCTTCAAAAAGATCCTAAGAATGAGGAAGCGTACAAGGCAATCGCAGCTCTCTATGGTGCGCTTAAAGAAGAGGACAAACTCAAAGGCTGGATTTCCGCGCGCGCCAATGACAGCAATCTGGAACCAACAAAACGCGCAGAATCCTACGTAGTGCTCGCCAGTAAAGACTGGGACTGCTCGTTCAAAATCACCGAACTACCCAGCAATAAAACTACAACTATCGAGGCAGGCAATCGCGCCAAAGTTTCCTACAAGAAGCCGGCCGAGGCGAAAGACTTCACCACCGCTCAGGAATGTGTGAAGCGTGGATTGGAATCAGTGGAAAAGGCCGTCCAGCTGGATCCGAATAGTGAAGCTGCCTGGTCCTATAAGACCAACCTGTTGCTGGAAGCTAAAAAGCTTGCCGAGATGGAAGGAAATACAGAGAGAGCGGCTGAGCTGGACAAACAACGCGATGTGGCCCAGAAACGGACCAACGCGCTGAGCGAAGCGGCCCAAAAGAAGAAAGAAGAAGAAGCGGCTAAGGCGGCTCAATCTCCCGCAAGCGACTAGTTCACAAGTCTAATTCGAGCTTGATCTCGGTGATGCTCGACTTTCGAGTCGGGCATCACCTTTTTGTTATACTGGCACTATCAACTTATCAGACTTCAACCCGAACGAGCCGTAAAACTCCTGATGATTCGCATTGAAGAAATTGTCGAGACTGTGGCGGGCAATCATCCGCAGGCGAACCTCGATCTGTTGCGCCGTGCCTATCTGTTTTCAGCCCGGGAGCACAAGGGCCAGAAACGCGCGTCAGGCGAATCGTATCTCGTGCATCCGCTCGAGGTGGCTAACATCCTTGCCAATATGAAGCTCGACGAGATCTCCGTAGCCACCGGACTTCTCCACGATGTCGTCGAAGACACTCTGGTCGATCTCGATACGATACGTAAATACTTTGGCGAAGAGATCGCGCACCTCGTCGACGGCCTTACGAAAATAGCCCAGATAAGCAACATTTCACGCGAAGAGCAGCAAGCGGAAAACGTTCGAAAGATGCTTCTGGCAATGGTTGATGATGTCCGCATCGTGTTGGTTAAGCTCGCCGACAGGCTTCACAACATGCGTACGCTGCAATACCTCAATCCCGAAAAGAGAAAGCGCATCGCGGAAGAGACGATGGAGATCTTCGCCCCGATCGCCCACCGTTTGGGAATGGGTAAACTGCGCGGCGAGCTGGAAGATCTCGCCTTTCGGCATCTTCATCCCGAGGACTACCGCGAGTTGGCGGAGCAGCTCGAGAAGAGGCGAGCCGAAAATGAAGCGTTTCTCGCCGGTGTAACCGAACGGATTGAAACGCAGATGAACGAAGCGGAAGTACCGTTCGTACGCGTCGAGGGCCGAGTCAAGCGTCTTTATTCAATCTGGAAAAAACTGCGGCGGCAGAAGATTGAGCTTGATCAGGTTTATGATCTGGTAGCGGCGAGAGTGATAACGCCAAATGAGATCAGACATTGTTATGGGGCGTTGGGTGTGATTCACAACACCTGGAGGCCCGTCCCGGGGCGCATCAAAGATTGGATAGCGACTCCGCGGGATAATTTGTACCAGTCTCTGCACACCTCGGTGATTGGTTCCGATGGCCAGTCGTTCGAAGTTCAAATACGCACCCAGGACATGCACCAGATCGCGGAGGAAGGAGTCGCGGCCCATTGGAAGTATAAGGAAGGGAAGCGCGGCGCTCGTGACGACGACAATGCTTTTCAGGCATTGCGCTCGCTGGTCGAATGGACTCAGGAAGTTAAAGACTCTCGCGACTTCCTTGATTCCTTAAAACTCGATTTATATCCCAAAGACCTCTTTGCCTTTACTCCCATGGGCAAGGTCATTCAATTGCCGCGCGGCGCCACGCCCGTCGACTTTGCTTACATGATCCACTCCGAAGTCGGGAATACCTGCACCGGCGCTCGCATCAACGGCCGCATGGTTCCCTTGCGCAGCCAGATCCAGAATGGCGACGTGGTCGAGATACTCACCTCGGCAAATTCACATCCGTCGCGCGACTGGCTCAACTTTATCGTTACATCGCGCGCCAAAAATCGCGTGCGTCACTGGGTTGCCGAACAACAACGCGCGGAGTCGATTGATATCGGGAGAAAGCTTTTCGAAAAAGAAGCGTCGCGTTTTCAGCTATCAACCAAGAAGATTTTTGACAAGGAGGGCGACGCGGAGATGAAACGGGTCGCCGGCGAGTATGGTTACGGTCGGGTCGAAGATCTGCTGGCCGGCATCGGATACGGCAAGCTTATTCCCCGCAACGTCATCGCCAAATACCTGGGCCAGGAACAGTTTGAGCAGCTCGACAAGCAGAAAGAGTCACGCTTGCGCAGCGGCGTGCGTGCGGTCAAGCGGCTGATTCGCTTGGGTGATGATTCAATCGTGGTCAGAGGTGTCGACGATCTCATGGTGACCCGTGCTCGTTGTTGTAATCCGCTTCACGGCGAGGAGATTGTTGGTTACGTGACTCGAGGAAAAGGCGTAGCGGTCCATGAGAAACGGTGCAAGAACGTGGCCAGCTTGATGATCAACCGCGAGCGGATCGTTGACGTGGAATGGGCTGGACGGCCCGAGACGACTGCTTACGCGGTGAAGCTGCTGGCTGTTACGGAGAATCGCACAGGCATGATCGCCGGTATCACCGGGGCCATCTCTGACATGAAGACAGGAATTCGCGATGCGCGCGCTTCCGTTGCCTCCGACGAGAAGGGGCACATAGAGGTGACGGTGGAAGTTTTTGACGTCAAACATCTGGATAAGGTCATTAACTCCATCAAAGGCGTGCCCGGCGTCCTGGATGTGGAACGATTGCAAGGCGCGGTGTAAACCATTGCCTATTGCCTATGGCCAATTGATTGGTATGTGACGGTGGCTTTCAGTTCCATTGGTTAGATTGCAGACCGATCCCCGTTCCTCAAATCGGCAATTGGAAATCGGCAATTGGCAATGACGCGTCTTTGCCCCCCCGCGTATTTCCTGATAAAATCCCGCCTTTCGTTTACATGTCTCAAAAAGAGTCAGCGACATCTGTGAAGCAGATTATCAAGACGGAGCATGCGCCCCAGGCCATCGGACCGTATTCGCAGGCCGTGAAGGTAAACGGTTTTGTGTTCGCGTCCGGGCAAATACCGATTGACCCGGCGACCGGACAATTTGTAGAAGGCGGAATCGTTGAACAGACCGAACAGGTCCTGAAGAATGTGTCTGCGGTGCTTCAGGCTGCAGGGAGCAGTCTTGATCGAGTGGTTAAGACTACGGTTTTTCTGGCGGACATGGGCGAGTTTGTGGCGATGAACGAGGTTTACGGCAGGCACTTTGGAGAAAACCCGCCGGCGCGTGCCACCGTCGAGGCTGCCAGATTGCCCCGCGACGCAAGGGTCGAAATTGAAGCGATCGCTTTAGCTGACGAATAAAAAAAACCGGCGCCCGAGGCTTCCCTCAAGCGCCGATTCGATTTCTTTAAGGAATCCAGCTACGCCGCTTTTGCGACTTTTCCGGCCTTGATGCAACTGGTGCAAACCTTCATTCGGCAGGCTCCGCCTTGAGGGAGTTGGACGCGAATGGATTGCAGATTCGGATTGAAACGGCGTGGCGTCCGGTTGTTCGCATGAGAAACATTATTACCGAATTGGGGCCCCTTACCGCAGACTTCGCAACGTTTGGCCATGACTAATTACTACCTCCAGAGCTTTATTAATTGCCGCGGGCTCATAGGATTGAGTGTAGGGGCAATATCGAAACGAGATTTATAACAACCGCTCGCAGGATCGTCAAGTGGGCGTGGCTTCGGAACGTGGGAACCGAACAATTTAGAAGGAGTATTAACAACCAGTGCAAAGAATCGCAAAAGTAAGTACCGCAGCAGCCTTTTTGGCCTTGACTGCCTTGTTCCTTGGAGCCTGCGCGTCCGGGGGAGGAACAGACGCCAAAGATGGCACGGTCGCGGCGACTGTCAATGGTAAGAAGATTATGTCCGCAGAAGTAGAGCAGGGAGTTGCTCGCCAGGCGGGAGGAAGGCAGGCGGCACTGTCTCAACTCGAGATGGCCCAGGCCCGGCTCCAAATGCTTGGCCAGCTCATCCAGAGAGAAGTGCTATTTCAACGGGCCGAGAGAGAGAAGGTGTTGCCGACTGAAGATCAGATCACCGCTGCCATCAACCAGCAGAAGCAGGAGAGCGGCATGACTGACGACGATTTCCAAAAGAATTTGACGGCCCAGTCGATGACGATGGAATCGTTGCGCGAGGACGCGCGTAAAAGCATCGCGATCAAGAATCTGCAGGACAAGTACAGTTCCAAGATCACGGTCAACGATAAGGAAGTCGAAGACTTCTATAGCAGCAACAAAGAGAGGTTCGTAAGTTCGCGCGGCGTGGCGCTGGCAATGATCGTCGCTGACCCGGCTGATAACTCGGCTTCCGGTTTATCCAGCGACGCCAAGAGTGACGCTGAGGCGAAGCTCAAGATCGACAACATTTCCCAGCAGCTAAAAGGCGGTGCTGACTTCGCGACGGTTGCTCGAGCGAAGAGTGAAGACCCAAATACTTTGGCGCGCGGCGGGGATCTAGGCTTTGCCACGGAAGAGGATCTAAAGCAGAACGGGTTTCCACCCGAGCTGGTCACCAGACTATTTGCAATGCAGCCGGGCGACACCACCGAGCCGATTCGATTCAACAGCGGCAAATGGTTCGTTTTCAAACTTACCGAGAAGCGTTTGCAAAACGAGAACCTTACGTTGGAGAGTCCTGGCGTTCGCCCCCAAATCACCCAGGCTTTGATCAATACTCGCAAAGACATTCTCAACGCGGCGTTACTTGAAGTGGCAATGAACGACGCCAGGATAATTAACAACCTCGCTGGCACAATGCTTAGCACGCCAAGCAATCTTGGTTTGCGCCCGGCCTCGTCGGGCACTGTGGCGACGCCTTCTTCAAGTCCGGCTGCTGCTGCTGCGCCGGCGGCTGCGTCGCCGGCAGCTCCAGCGTCTACGCCGGCGAGTTCGCCAAAACTCTAGGTCGTGGAAAGAGGTTTTCGCGGGTGTGAGAGGCTTAGTCAGCTCCGCACCCGCTTTCTTATGACGGTTACTAAATAGCCGATGATATTTGGGCCGCGGATTAACGCGGAGTCACGCGGATTCAAAATTATTCGAGAAGGTGTCGTATTCAGTAACAGCAATCGTATTGTCCTGATTCGCGATGAATCCGCGTTTATCTGCGGTCAATAAGTCTTTCAAATGCTCTTTCGTCTTTCCGATGTTCACAAGTCTTACGGCACGCAGGATGTTCTGCGTGGGGCCTCACTGCAGATAAATCCTGGCGAACACGTTGGGCTGGTCGGACGCAATGGCGCGGGCAAGACGACGGTCTTTCGCCTCGTTAATGGAGAAGAAACGCCCGACCGGGGTGAGGTGATTCGTGCACGTGGGACGCGTTTGGGTTTGCTTGCGCAGCATATCCACTTTGAAGTTGGGTCCACCGTTCACGAATCTGCGTTGGCCGCCTTTGGTCACCTGCAACAGATCGAACACGAGATGCACGAGCTTGAGCATCGGATGGCGGAAGCTGATTCCGACCTCGAGAAAGTGCTCGAGCGATACAGCGATCTTCAGCACCAATTTGAGCGCGAGGGTGGTTTCGAATACGCAGCCAAAGCCGAATCGATTTTGCAGGGGCTGGGTTTTGATCGCGACACCTGGTCCATGGAAACTGAAAAGCTTTCAGGCGGTCAGCAAAACCGGTTGGGCCTTGTGCGCCTGTTGCTCGCCGAACCTGATGTGCTGCTGCTGGATGAACCCACGAATCATCTTGACGTCGCAGCCGTTGAATGGCTCGAAGAGTTTTTACAATCCTACGCTTCGGCTTATGTCGTCATCAGTCATGATCGCTATTTTCTCGATCGCGCCTGCCATCGCATTATCGAGCTGGAGAATGGACGTGCTTCGAGCTACACGGGCAACTATTCCGATTATCTTGAAGAACGCGAGGTTCGCCGTGAGGCACAGCAACGGGCCTACGATAACCAGCAACAGTTAATCGCCAAGACCGAAGAGTTTATTCGGCGTAATCTGGCGGGTCAAAAAACTAAACAAGCGAAGTCGCGGCGCACGCTGCTGGCCAAACTTGATCGCATAGAAGCCGTCCGGGCGGACCAATCTTCCGGAGATTTCCGTTTACAGAAGATCGAGCGCACGGGAAATCACGTGTTGATGGTCGAAGAAGCGGCGGTCGGGTATGACGACAACGTCCTGGCGGTCGATATCTCGTTTATTCTGCGGCGCGGAGAATGTCTTGGCATCATCGGGCCAAATGGATCCGGAAAGACGACGTTTCTGAAGACTATCCTCAAGAAGATTCCCGCGCTGTCGGGCGAAGTTCGCTGGGGAACAAAAGTCCAGATCGGCTACTACTCTCAGCAGCTCGAAGATCTTGACGATCGAAATGAAATTATCATGGAGCTGCGCCGAGTTGCTCCATCCTCTGCGACGGCCGGAGAGTTGCGGGGGTTTCTCGCAAAGTTTTTGTTTACCGGCGACGACGTCTACAAGCATGTGCGCGATCTGTCTGGTGGTGAGAAGGGAAGACTCGCTCTGGCGAAATTGATTTACTCGCGCGTCAATGTGCTGGCTCTCGATGAGCCCACAAACCATTTGGACATCCCTTCGCGTGAAGCGTTGGAAGAAGCGTTGGATGCGTTTGAGGGAACCATTGTAACGATTAGCCACGATCGTTATTTTCTGGACCGCGTGGCCACGCAGATTCTGGCGCTGGACGATGATAAAAACGCCGTGCATTACAACGGCGACTATACGGAGTATCACGATTGGAGAGCTGCGCGACTGGCTGCCGGCTTGCCGCTCGTCGAAGAGCAAACCTACAAGCCCTCCAGCGAAGCCACAACGTCACCTGATCAGGCTTCGTCGAAACCCGACTCCGGTGAAGGGAAGCCAAAAGGAAAGAAAGAACCTGTTCCTTCAAAGGCGCCGGCCATAAAGGTGATCAAAAAGAAGGTGCCGCAGGCGGTCACGCCGGAAGCATTGGAACTTGATATTGCCCAAGTGGAGAGGGAGCTGGGCGAACTATCAGCACAGATGAGTGATCCGGAAGTGGCGCGCGACACAACACGACTGATTAGCCTAAGCGACAAATATCAGCAGAGCGAGGCGCGACTAAGAGAGCTCTATGAGAAGTGGGAAACCTTAAGCGCTGAAGCGGCCAACGTCGGCGGCGAGAGTAGCGTCAAGGATTTTGTGTAAACGATCGTCTCTTGTTTTTGGCGGCGAGTGATGTAAATCAACTGTTAGTTTTGATTGTCGTGCGCTGCCACATGCCTGGAGGCACTCGTTTCGCCACAAACAAGCGATCCCGGGAAGCAACACGAAACGTCACTGATAAGTTTAGTGTTTATTTAGTGTATTTCGTGGATCGTTTGCGATGGCCATGTGGTCGTGGTGACGCCGACTCGTTACCAACTCTATTTGTTTAAACCACCTTGCTGTTTAAACCACCTTGCTGTTTAAACCACCTTGCTTGACATGCCTGCGAGCGCTTTGTTAGCTTGCCTTCTCGCTTCGAACGAACCTTGTTAAGCGACGATTGAAAGATTTTGTAGGCGCGTAGCTCAGGGGTAGAGCACTACCTTGACACGGTAGGGGTCTGGGGTTCAAATCCCCACGCGCCTACCAATACTTTCAATAAGTTACGCCGTATAACCATGTTTTCCGTTGCTCCAAAACGCTCCACTTAGCCACCGCCTGTTTTCCGCCTAGTTTTTCCGGTACTGAAAGTCCTATTAAAACGCTCCTGACCTCTCCAAAAGACGCGCAGATTATCGATCAGTCCACCCTCTGGACAACTGCGAGCTCAGGTAATAACAGAACCGCTGCCACCGAGAGTATCTGTCAAACTGCAAACCAGATTTACGTTGAAAAGAAAGGCTTGCCTGATGTGTTTCTGGATACCTTGATTCGCCTGGCAGCTTTTCAGAATCCTGAGTTTTACAAAAATCAAGCGATGCGGCTCTCGACTTTTGGAAAGGCCCGCGTCATCGGCTGCGCTGAAGACTTGCCTCATCACATCGCTATGCCTCGTGGCTTACTGCAAGAAGTGATGGATCTGTTCCAGAGT
>Ga0190270_10001533_pt1 | contig 10805 bp, 8 predicted proteins | sample Popmic320T_FD_133748 | JGI IMG/M metagenome (GOLD analysis project Ga0190270, IMG submission 133748) | Populus adjacent soil microbial communities from riparian zone of Weber River, Utah, USA - 320 T | ecosystem: Environmental > Terrestrial > Soil > Riparian zone | place: USA: Utah | collected... | reverse complement strand
CGCGCCGCTGGTCAGCGGTCGCGCGTTGAGGCGCGCCACCGCGGCTTGCACCGGCTCGCTGTTGGTCATGGTGCGCGCGGCAAACGTTGCGACGCCATATGCCGCCAGGAGCGTCCACAGCGCCGGATCGGCGCTGCCGCCGGCGAACGCCTTGTCCCAATCGAACGCCACCCATTTGGCGACGCAGGTGAGGCTGTCCTGCAGGTGCGTCAGCCGGAAGAAGCACCACGCCAGGCAGACCGCGTTGAACGTCAGGACGATGCGGAACCAGTGCCACGCGGTGGCGGGCGCGCCGGTCAGCGCCGCGAGAGAGCCGTGCAGCGCGGTCGTGCCCCACCATCGGTTGATGATGAGGAATGCTCCGTGCAGGCCCCCCCACAGCATGAACGACCAGCTCGCGCCGTGCCACAGCCCGCCGAGCAGCATGGTGGCCATCAGCGCCGCGGCGACACGCAAGGGCCCGCCGCGGTTGCCGCCGAGCGGGATGTAGAGATAGTCGCGCAGGAACCGCGACAGCGTCATGTGCCAGCGCCGCCAGAAATCCTGCACCGAGGTGGCGAGATACGGCCAGTTGAAATTCTCCGGCCAGCGGAAGCCGAACCACAGGCCGAGCCCGCGCGCGATGTCGGTGTAGCCGGAGAAATCGAAATAGATCTGCAGCGCGTAGAGATAGATGTACGGCGTCGCCCACACGCCGGCGGTCGATGGCTCCGACACGTTCGCGAAGAACGGATCGATCGCCACCGCGATGCTGTCGGCCAGCACAAGCTTCTTGAAAAAGCCGCGTGCGATCAGGAATGCGCCCTCGGCCGGGTCGAGCGGCTTGGTCGGCATCTGCCCGGGCTTCAGATGGGTCAGAAACTCGGCCGGCCGCAGGATCGGTCCGGCGACCAGGTGCGGAAAGAACGAGGTGAACAGCGCGAACCGCACCGGATTGATTTCCGGCTCGATCACGCGGCGATAGACGTCCACCATGTAGGCGATGCCGGTGAACGCGTAGAACGAGATTCCCATCGGGACGATCCAGTTTCCCGATGCAACCTGCTCAAGCTGAACCGACGTCCAGCCGAACAGCGTTGCCGCGCTCTGCAGCACCAGCGGCGTGTACTTCCAGAAGCACAGCACCAGGAGGTTGAACCCGACGCCTAGCGCGAGTGCGAGCCGCCGATGCTGCGTGCGCTGCAGCCAAAGCCCGGTCAGCCAGTCGACCAGGCAGTAGCTCAGGATGACCGAGAGCACCCACCATTGCCGGTAGCCGTAGAAAAACAGGCTCGCCGTCAGCAGCCACGTGCCCGCCATCGCGTAATGGCGGCGCACCACGAGCCAGACACCGAACACGATCGGCAGAAATATCGCGAAGGAAACCTGGACGAAGCTCATAAACCGAAGCTCATAAACCGGAGCTCATGAGCCGACGCTCATGGCAACTTCACGGACTTGGCGACCCCGCGCTTGTCGTGCTCGACAAGCTCTTGCACCAGCAGCGCATTGCCCCGTCCCGTAAAATGCCAGTCGGGCACGAACAGCGACAGCTTGTCGGAAGCGTCGACAAACGGCTGCCGCACGTCGAGGAAGTCGAGGCCGGCGCGTTGCGAAAGTTGCGCCAGCGTGTCCTGGAAGCCGAAGCCGGCTCGGCCGAACACCTGGTCTCGATTGGGCACCGCCACCACCGTCACCGGCACCCGGTAGCGCCGCGACGTCTCCGCGAGATGATTGAGGATGCGCGAGAGGTCGTCCTGCACCCGGAGCGACGGCACATCGCTGACGCGCCGGATGTCGAAGGACAGGTCGCCCCCAGCGCGCCCGCTGCGGATCCAGGCGATGGTTGCCAGCCGGCTTCCGGTGACCACCGAGGTCCAAGGTGGGTCCGGCCAGCGCATCCTGTTGGCGAAGGCGCCATCGGGCCTCACGTCGATGAAGGATAGCGGGCGCCTTCCGACCTGCACGGTGTCGATCGGCACCATCACGAAGAAGATCCGCTGCGGCCGCAATCCATTCGCGAGCAACTGGCGCGCTTCGGCGGCGCGCAACGGCAGCTCGACGAAGCGCCGCAGCGCAACGATGCGGGTGTCCGGCAGCGTGCGTTCCGCGGTGTCGGCCAGATGGCCCGGCCCCTGCACGAACGAGTTGCCGAACAGGAGCCATGTGGGCTTCTTCAGGTCGAGAGGCCCGAGCTTGTCCAGGATTGCCGCATTGAACTTGCGGAAGTCATCGAAGGAGCGGAAGTCGGCGCCGATCTGCGGGTCGGGCCGGTAGATGCGGGGCTGCTGTGCGTCCGGCTCGAGCTGACCGCCGACAGCCTTGGGCAGCGCGAGCCGCGCAAACGCTTCGCCGATCAGCAGGACAGCGGCAAGGGTCACCAGCAGACCGGCCGCGAACTGGGCGAGCCTGGCCCCCCCACTCAATGCAACTGTCGTCACGATAGGCCCGCCGATAACGCCCCCAATGCGGGACACCATGATCCAGCCGAGGGTGTTCGCGCAAGCACATCTAAAGTATGGCCCGTGCCCCAGCCGTCAGGCTGCGCGCTCGGCCTTGAGCCTGGCGATTGCGGCCCGCAGCTCCGGGAGGCCGTCGCCCGACCGCGACGACGTCGCCAGGACGCGGGGGAAGGCGGCCGCCCGCCCGGCCAGCGCGGTTTGCGTTGCGGCAATGCGATCCTGCAGGTCGGCGCGCTTCACCTGATCCGCCTTGGTCAGCACGATCTGGTGGCTGACGGCGGCTTCGCTCAGCACGTCCAGCGACGGCGCGTCGGTGTCCTTGAGGCCGTGGCGTGCGTCGATCAGCACGTACACACGGGCGAGGTTGGCGCGGCCGCGCAGGTAGGCGTGGATCAACTCGGTCCAAGCCCTGACCTTGTCCTTGGGCGCCTTGGCAAAGCCGTAGCCCGGCATGTCCACCAGGGTGAGCACCGGGTCGCCGGAGAAGAACACCAGTTCCTGGGTGCGGCCGGGCGTGCGCGAGACGCGCACCAGCGAATTCCGCCCGGTCAGCGCGTTGATCAGGCTCGATTTGCCGACGTTGGAGCGGCCGGCGAAGGCGATCTCGAGGCCGTGCATCTTGGGCAGCGACACGGTCGAGCCTGCGGCCCAGACGAAGTCCCAAGGCTGCCCGAACAGGCGGCGGCCGGCTTCGATCTCGGCCGATGAAAAATCCGGTATGGCGTTCATAATGGATAGGTACTCTACTGTGTTGTCATCCGGCAAAAAAAGGCGGCGTTCCTATGCCCGTTTCCATGTACAGCGTGTCAGTCCCGGTTTTCATGCAGCACCTGAACGGCCTCTCCGCCGTGCTCGACAAGGCTGCGGCGCACGCCGCGGCGCGCAAGATCAAGGAGGAGGATCTGCTCGGCATGCGGCTCGCGCCCGACATGTTCCCGCTGCTGCGGCAGGTCCGCGCCGCGACCGATCATGCCATCAACGGCGCCGGGCGGCCCGCCGGCAAGGAGCTGCCGAAGTTCGCCAACGACGAGACGACCATCACGCAGCTCAAGGACCGCATCGCCAAGACCATCAAGTTCTTGAAGAGCGTCAAGCCTGCCGAGCTCGACGGTTCGGAGGAGAAGGACATCAAGATCACATTTCCGAACGGCAACGTCCGCGAGTTCAAAGGCCAGGGCCTGCTGCTCGGCAACAGCCTGCCGAACTTCTATTTTCACACCACCACCGCCTACGACATCCTGCGGACGTGCGGCGTCGAGCTCGGCAAGCGCGACTTCATGGGCACGCCGCCGGGGTAAATCCTCACGGCCGTCATCGCCGGGCTTGTCCCGGCGATCTCGATCAGGGACGCACGTGCCCACCTAAGCAAGATGGCCGGGACAAGCCCGGCCATGACTCTGAGAGAGGTTCGTTCGCGAACGTCTATTTCTTTTTGTCGTCGTCTTTGTCTTTGAAGCCGAACAACGACTTGATGCCGTTCCAGACATCTTTGATGTTGTCCCCCAGCTCGATCTTGGCGCCGTGCCTGCGCATGATGAACGACTGCTGCAGCACCGAGAGCGTGTTGTTCCATGCCCAGTAGATCACCAGGCCGGCCGAGAACGACGCTAGCATGAAGGTGAAGATCAGCGGCATCCAGTCGAAGATCATCTTCTGCGTCGGATCGGGCGGCGCCGGATTGAGCTTCATCTGGAACCACATCGTGATGCCCATCACGATCGGCCAGAATCCGAGGTGCAGGAACTGGCCGAGCACCGGGACCACCGTCGGGTCGAACGGGATCAGCCCGAACAGGTTGAACAGGTTGGTCGGGTCGGGCGCGGACAGATCCTTGATCCAGCCGTAGAACGGCGCGTGCCGCATCTCGATGGTGACGAACAGCACCTTGTAGAGCGCGAAGAACACCGGCACCTGGATCAGGATCGGCAGGCAGCCCGCGAGCGGATTGATTTGCTCCTTCTTGTAGAGCTCCATCAGAGCCTGCTGCTGCTTCATCTTGTCGTCGGCGTAGCGCTCGCGGATCATCATCATTTCCGGCTGCACCGCCTTCATCTTCGCCATCGAGGCGTAGGACTTGTTGGCGAGCGGGAAGAACACGAGCTTGATCAGCACGGTGACGATCAGGATCGCCAGTCCGAAGTTGCCGACGCGGTGGTAGATCCAGTCCATCACGACGAACATCGGCTTGGTGATGAAGTAGAACCAGCCCCAGTCGATCAGCAGCTCGAAGCGGTTGAGGTTGAACTGCTTCTCGTAGCCGTCGACCACCGCGATTTCCTTGGCGCCGGCGAACAGCCGCGTGTTGTGCGTGGCCGTCGCGCCGGGCGCAATGGTCTGCTGCTCTCCGAGATAGTCGGTCTGATACCGCCTCTGCGTCCCGAACGGAGTCGACTGAAACTGCACCTGGAGGGCGGCCTTGGTGTCAGGGAGCAGGGCCGCCGCCCAATACTTGTCGGTGATGCCGAGCCAGGCGTTGGTCGCCTTGAAGCTCATGGTCTTCTTGTCGTCGATCGTGCCGTAGGAAACCTCCTGCAGCCCCTGATCGCCCATCACGCCGATCAGGCCTTCGTGCAGAATGTAGAAGCCTTCGACCTTCGGCGTGCCGTGCCGCGAGATCAGCGCGTAAGGGAAGAGCGAAACCGGGTTCGAGCCCTTGTTGGCAACCTGATCGTCGACGGTGAACAGGTACTTGTCGTCGACCGAGATGGTGCGGCGGAATTCGAGACCTTCGCCGTTATCGTAGGTCAGCGTGACCGGACGCCCGATCCCGAGCGTACCCGCGCCTTGCTGACGCCAGACGGTGTTGTCGTCGGGCAGCTTCACCGCCGCGCCCGAACCGGCGGTCCAGCCGACTTGCGCGTAGAATGGATGCGGGCTGTCCGACGGCGACAGCAGCACGATCGGCGGCGATTTCGGATCGACCGTTTCGCGGTATTGCGTCAACGCGAGATCGTCCAGCCGGCCGCCCTTCAGCGAGACGGAGCCGCTGAGCTTCGGCGTTTCGATCGCGATGCGTGGCGACGCCTTGATGACGGCTTCGCGGGTCAGCGCCTGCCTGGGCGCCGCGGGAACTTGACCGGGAACCGACGGTGCGCCGACCTGCGGTGCCGGGACCGCACCCGGCTGGGCGGGCGCGCCGGGCTGCGGGGCAGAGCCGGGTTGCGGCACCGGCGTGGCGGGTTGCTGGGTCTGCTGTTGCTGCGCCTTGAGTTGCGCTTCCTGGCGCTGCTTCTCCATCTGCGGCATGCCGACGAAGTATTGCCATGCGATCAGCACGATCGCCGACAGCACGATGGCGAGGATGGTGTTCTTTTGATCGGTCATTGAGGACTCTGTTGCGCCTTGCCCCGGTGCGGGGTTCCGGCGCGTCTCGCGCCATCGGTGTCGGGAGGCGCGGTGTGCACGCGGCGCAGCGCCCGGTCAAACTCTTGCTCGATCCGCTCGAGCGGAGCGCTCAACGCGGCGCGCCGCCCGATCAGGACGTAATCGTGTCCCGGCCGCATATGCGACGGCGGTGACAGCCTCACGACCTCCCGCAGCCGGCGCCGGATCCGGTTGCGTTCGACCGCATTCCCGACCTTCTTGGTCACGGTGAATCCGACGCGCACCGGGCCGTCCTCGCGCCGTGGCCGCATCTGCAGAACGAACGTCGAGGAGGGGGCCTTGGCGCCGGCCGCGGCGGCCAGAAAGTCCGCGCGTTGTCTCAGCCGCTCCATGGCGATGCCGCGCGCTTTCGCACGGCCTAGGCGGTCAGCCGCTTGCGGCCGCGCGTGCGGCGGGCGCTGACGACCTTGCGGCCGCCGGTGGTCTTCATCCGCGCGCGATAGCCGTGACGGCGCTTTCGCACGAGTTTGCTGGGTTGATAGGTCCGCTTCACCACGGGATTGGTCTCCGTTCGCCGTCGCGTGCGGCTTATACGGAGCCCAGCCCAATGGGTCAATGCGATGCCGCGCGCGGTCGGACCGATCACATTTCGCCTCAAATATCAGTGAGATGGCTTCGTCGCGGCGGGTGCTGGTGTATAGATCGGCCGCCGCCGTCCCACCCACCGGAACTTGGCTCTTTTGTTCAGGATCGCCGCTGCGAGCATGCCCGCCGAACCCACGCCGGAAACGAGCCTCAAGACCGAGCTCAAGACCGAGTCCTTCCGGCTGCGCCGGCTGATCCCGCTCGCCGCAATCGCCGCGGTGGCGATCCTGGTGGTGGCGATGGGCTGGCACCGCGAATTGTCGCTGGAGAACCTGGTCCGCTATCGCACCGCGCTCGACGGCTTCGTGACGGCTTACGGCCTGGGCGCAATCGCAGCCTTCGTCGCGGTCTATATCGCGGTGGTGGCGCTCTCGATCCCCGGCGCGCTCTATCTCACGATCACCAGCGGCATCTTGTTCGGCACGGTCGCGGGGGCCGTCGCTTCGGTGATCGGCGCCACGGTCGGGGCGACGGTCATCTTCCTGATCGCGAAGACCGCGTTCGGGGAATACCTGTTGCGGCGGGCTGGCCCGATGGCGGCGCGGCTGGCCGAAGGGTTCCGCGAGAACGCGTTCAGCTACCTGTTGTTCCTGCGGATCGTTCCGTTTCCTTTTTTCCTCATCAATCTGGTTGCGGCGCTGGCCGGCGTGCGGCTCGGCACGTTCGTCGCCGCGACTGCGATCGGCATCGTGCCGGCGGCGTTCGCGCTGGCGTTCCTCGGCGCCGGGATCGACAGTGCGATCATGGCGCAGGAGGCCATGTATCGCTCATGTCTCGCGGCGGGCGGGACGAACTGCGCGCTCGATTTCAACCTCAAGGCGGCGATCACGCCGCAGCTGATCGGCGCGCTGGTGGTGCTCGGCTGCGCCGCGCTCATTCCGGTCGTCGTGAAGCGCGTTCGCGCGCGGCGCGCGGCGAGCCCTTCGGACTGACGCATGGCCGAGCAGCTCACGCCCAATCTCTGCATCATCGGCGCCGGCTCCGGCGGCCTGTCGGTCGCCGCCGCGGCCGCCGCGCTCGGCGTGCCGGTGGTGCTGATCGAGAAAGCCAAAATGGGCGGCGACTGCCTCAACGTCGGCTGCGTGCCGTCGAAGGCGCTGATCGCTTCGGCCAAGCGCGCCGAGGCGATGCGCTCGGCGGCCCCGTTCGGCATCAAGCCGCAGAAGCCGGGCGTCGAGTTCTACCAGGTCAACGACCACATCCAAGACGTGATCGCGGCAATCGTGCCGAACGATTCCCGGGAGCGCTTCACCGGGCTCGGCGTGCGGGTGATCGAGGGCGAGGCGCGCTTCACCGACGCGAAGACCGTCGCGGTCGGCGATCAATTCGAGATCAAGGCGCGGCGCTTCGTCATCGCGGCCGGCTCGCGGCCGGCGGTGCCGCCGATCCCCGGTCTCGACAACACGCCGTACCTCACCAACGAAACCGTGTTCGAGATGCGGGAGCGGCCGAAGCATCTCATCGTGATCGGCGCCGGCGCGATCGGGCTTGAGCTCGCGCAGGCGTTCCGCCGGCTCGGCTCGGACGTCACCGTGCTCGAGGCGGCGGCGCCGCTCGCCGGCGAGGACCCGGAGTGCGCCGCGGTCGTGCTCGACGCCCTCGCCCGCGAGGGCGTGACCGTCCGCTCCGACGTCACCGTCAGGAAGGTGAAACGGGCGAGGAACAGAATAGAGGTGGAGTTGGAAGTCGCCGGAACTGACGGAAAGAAGACCATCGAAATGGTCGGAGGAAGCGATCTTCTGGTCGCCGCCGGGCGGCGGCCGGCCGTCGAAGGATTGGGCCTGGACGCTGCCGGCATCAATTTCAGCGGCTCCGGGATCCACGTCGACAAGCGCCTGCGCACCACCAACAAGAGCGTCTATGCCATTGGCGACGTTACCGGATCGGCGCATTTCACCCACGCCGCCAACCACCACGCCGGGCTGGTGATCCGCCACGCGCTGTTTCGTTTGCCGGTCAAGGTCGATCCCACCGCCATCCCGCGGGTGATCTTCACCGATCCCGAACTGGCGCATGTCGGACTGCCGGAAGATCAAGCCCGTCAACGGGTTAAGACCATCCGCGTGCTGCGCTGGCCGTATCACGAGAACGACCGCGCCCAGGCCGAACGCGAAACCTCCGGCCATATCAAGGTGATCACTGACAAGAACGGAAAAATCCTCGGCGCCACCATCGTCGGCGCCTGCGCCGGCGAATTGATCACCGCCTGGACGCTGGCGATCAGCCAGCGACTCAATATCCGCGCTTTCGCCGGAATTGTGGTGCCTTATCCGACGTTATCAGAGATCGGCAAGCGCGCCGCCATCAGCTTCTACACACCGCGTTTGTCGAGTCCCTGGGTGCGCCGCATCCTGGGCTTTTTGCAGCGGCTGGGGTGAGGGATGACCGACCACGCCACCAAGGCCGACGCACCGGACACCACGCGCACGCGCATGGGCCTGTCCGGCAAGCTGCTCGTCCTCACCATCCTGTTCGTGATGATCGCGGAAGTGCTGATCTACGTGCCGTCGATCGCCAACTTTCGCCTGAACTGGCTGAAGGACCGGCTCGCTGCCGCGCACACCGCCGCGCTGGTGCTGGAGCCGGGCTCCGACCGCGTCGTCCCGGACGCGCTGGTGCGCCGCGTGCTCGACTCGATCGGCGCCAAGGCCGTCGCGCTGAAGATGGGCAATCAGCGGCACCTGCTCGCGCTCTCCGAGAACCCGCCGATGGCGCAGCAGGAGGTCGACGTGCGCGACGTGTCGTCCTGGGCTGCGATCATGGGGGCATTCGAGACGATCTTCATGAGCCGCGACAAGGACGTGCTGCGCGCGGTGGGACCTGCGCCAATGGGCGGCGACTTCGTCGAGATCGTGCTGGAGATGGGGCCGTTGCGGAAGGCGATGCTGCGCTTCTCCGTCAACGTGCTGCTGCTGTCGCTGATCATTTCGGCGATCACCGCGGCGCTGGTCTATTTGGCGCTGCATTATCTCCTGGTGCGGCCGATGCGGCGCATCACTGCCAACATGATGGCGTTTCGCGCCGATCCGGAAAATCCGTCGCGCATCATCGCGCCATCGGCGCGGCAAGACGAGGTCGGCCTGGCCGAGCGCGAGCTCGCGTCGATGCAGGGCGACCTTGCATCGATGCTGCATCAGAAGAGCCGGCTCGCGGCGCTCGGCCTCGCGGTGTCCAAGATCAACCACGACCTGCGCAATCTGCTCGCCTCGGCGCAATTGTTCTCGGAAGGGCTGTCGCATCTGCCCGATCCGCGGGTGCAGCGCTTCGCGCCCAAGCTGATGCGCTCGCTGGAGCGCGCCATCGAGCTGTGCCAGTCGACGCTGTCCTACGGCCGCGCGCAGGAACCGCCGCCGGTCCGCAAGGTCATCGAGCTGGAGCCGCTGGTCGAGGAGGTGCGCGAGACGCTGGCGCTCGCCGACGCGGCGCAGATCGGGTGGATCGTCGCGATCGAGCGCGGCATGAAGGTCGATGCCGACCACGACCAGCTCCTGCGCGTGCTGCTCAACCTGACCCGCAACGCGCAGCAGGCGCTGGAGAGCGGCGCGCCGAACGATCCGCTGCGCGACCAGATCCGCATCACCGGACGCCGCGAGGGCGCGGTGGCGGTGATCGAGGTGTCGGACACCGGGCCGGGATTTCCGGTGATGGGACGCGAGCATCTGTTCGAGGCGTTCCAGGGCTCCAACCGCGCCGGCGGCACCGGCCTCGGCCTTGCCATCGCCGCCGAGCTGATCCGCGCCCACGGCGGCAACATCGGGCTGGTCGAGGGCACCATCGGCGCTACATTCCGCGTTACCATCCCGGACCGGGCGGTGGAGCTCGACGCCCACCGCAGCGCGCGGCGGGCGTGATCCGAGTTCTGTCATTCCGGGTTCGCCGCCACAGCGCGTTGCAGACGCGTAAATGGCTAAAGCGCCCCGGAATGACGAGGTTATGTCCCCGCGCTCACTCTTGCCAAACGGGGGTTCGACCCTATAGCTATCGGCGTTCCGCGCCTTGGCGCGGTTCCGCCGCATTTTCAACGGCATGCGCGCCCGTAGCTCAGCTGGATAGAGCACCAGACTACGAATCTGGGGGTCAGGAGTTCGAATCTCTTCGGGCGCGCCATGAATTCAAGCACTTAGCGCAAACTGTCGAGTGTTTTCATTGTTGCGCGTGTTGCAATCGTTCGCATTGTGTTTCAACGGTTTCCAATCGTTGACGGCAATTCCGTGCAACACGACTGCAACAAGCCGCGCGGAAAATCTCGCTCTGTCATGAAATTTCGCCTGCCGTTTGAGGGTCGACGCTTGCACATATTTGAATCCGAAATTCTGTCTCACCGGCTTCCGCTTTGTATCAGCAGCAGACCAGCACCGCAGCAAACGGCAGACTTATTCGATCACCTCGTCGGCG
>Ga0190270_10001532_pt1 | contig 10811 bp, 9 predicted proteins | sample Popmic320T_FD_133748 | JGI IMG/M metagenome (GOLD analysis project Ga0190270, IMG submission 133748) | Populus adjacent soil microbial communities from riparian zone of Weber River, Utah, USA - 320 T | ecosystem: Environmental > Terrestrial > Soil > Riparian zone | place: USA: Utah | collected... | reverse complement strand
TCGAGCGCACCTGGGACTACGCCGGCGACCCGCAGCTCACCGAGCCGGACCTGCCGCGCACGGCCAAGGTACGGCAGAAGGCGCTGCGCACCGGATGGACGACAGGCACCTGTGCGAGCGCGGCCGCCAAGGCGGCGGTGACCGCGCTGTTGAGCCAGGACGCGCAGCAGCCGGTGGTGGAGGTGGCGCTCCCCTCGGGGAGGCGCATCACGTTCGCCACCGAGCGGGTCGACCTCGATGACGAGACCGCCGAGGCCGTCGTGGTCAAGGACGCGGGCGACGACCCCGACGTCACCCACGGCGCGCACCTGACGGCGACCGCGACCTGGTCGGCCGGCACCGGGCTGACGCTCGACGGCGGCGACGGAGTCGGGGTCGTCACCAAGCCCGGCCTCGGGCTGCAGGTGGGGCGACCGGCGATCAACGCGGTGCCACGCCAGATGATCACGCAGGCCGTGGCCGAGGTCGTCGACCTCGAGCACCGCGGCGTACGCGTCGTGGTGTCGGTGCCAGACGGCGAGCGGATGGCGCGCAAGACCACCAACCGCCGGCTCGGCATCGTGGGTGGCATCTCGATCCTGGGCACGACCGGGATCGTGCGGCCGTTCTCGACCGCGTCCTGGCGCGCCAGCGTGGTCCAGGCCGTGCATGTGATGGGTGCGCAGGGGGAGCAGACGGTGGTGCTGTGCACCGGTGCGCGCACCGAGCACGGCGGCCGCGCCCTGTTGCCGGACCTGCCGGAGGTCTGCTTCGTCGAGGTCGGCGACTTCACGGGTGCGGCGCTGCGCGCGGCCGCGGAGAACGGCCTGCAGCGGGTGGTGTTCGTGGGCATGATCGGCAAGCTCACCAAGCTGGCCTCGGGTCTGCTGATGACGCACTACACCCGCAGCCGGGTCGACGTGGGCCTGCTGTCCGCGATCACCGCACCGCACGACGCCGGCATCGCGGCGCGCGTGGCCGAGGGCAACTCCGGCCGGCACGTCTTCGAGATGTGGGAGTCGGCCGGACTGCTGGGCGTCTGCGGCGGCGAGCTGTGCCGCCGGGTGCAGCAGGTGCTGCAGCGGCACAGCGACGACCTGGGTACGCCGATGGCCGCCGACGTCGCGATGGTCGACTTCACCGGACGGCGTTGCGAGGCCGCGACCGTGCCGGGGTGGGCCGCGTGATCACGGTCGTCGGCATGGACGAGCGCGGACTCGGCGCACGTGCGAGCGCGGCCGTCCGGGGCGCCGGACTGGTCGTGGGCGCAGACCGCCACCTCGCGGCCGTCGAGGTCCCCGCGGGCGCGGCGACGGTGGCGATGGGCCCGGTGGCCCCCGCCGTGGAGGCACTGCGCAAGCACGCCGGTGACGCGGTCGTGCTCGCCAGCGGGGACCCCGGGTTCTTCGGCGTGGTCCGGCTGCTCCGGGCGTCCGGGCTCGAGCCCGTCGTCGAGCCGGCCGCGTCCAGCGTGGCCATGCTCGCGGCACGCGTGGGCCTGCCCTGGGACGACGTGCTCGTGGTTTCGGCGCACGGACGCGACCCGCGGGCGGCGGTCAACGCCTGTCGCGCCCACCCCAAGGTCGCCGTGCTCACCGGGCCGGACCTGGAGCCGGCCCAACTGGCCCGACAGCTGGTCGGCTGGGACCGCAGGCTGGTCGTGGGCGAGTGTCTGGGCTCGCCCGACGAGCAGGTCCGCGAGATGTCTCTGGCGGAGGCCTCGGCGCGGTCGTGGGCCGACCTGTCTGTGGTGCTCAGCCTCGCCCCGCGGCCCGCGTCCGCGATGCCCTGGCACGCGGGGGCGACCGGTCCGGCGGGCTTCGCCCTCGACGACGACGCGTTCGAGGCCCGCGCGGCGATGCTGACCAAGGCCGAGGTGCGGGCCGTGGTGCTCGCACGTCTGGGTCCAGGGCTCGGGGACCTGGTGTGGGACGTGGGCGCGGGCAGCGGCTCGGTCGGCGTGGAGGCCGCGCGGTTCGGCGCCGCAGTCGTCGCCGTCGACCGCGACCCCGAGGCCGTCGGCCTGGTCCGCCGCAACGCCGAACGGCACGGGGTGCAGGTGCGCGCCGTGCACGGTACGGCGCCGGCGGCGCTCGACGAACTGCCCGACCCGGACCTGGTGTTCGTGGGCGGGGGCGGCGCCGACGTGGTGCGGTCCTGCGCGGCCCGCGAGCCGCGTCGTGTCGTGGTCACGCTGGCCGCCCCCGAGCGCATCGGCGAGGTGCGCACGGCGCTGGCCGGCTATCGGGTCGAGGGGACCATGCTGCAGGCCTCGCGGCTGCGGCCGCTGCCGGACGGGACCGACCGGCTGGCCGCCACCAACCCGGTCACGGTGATGTGGGGGTCGCGATGACACGGGTCGGGCACGTCGCGGTGACCGCGGCCGGACGCCGGCGCGCCGAGACCCTCGCCGGGCACGGCTGCGGGGAGGTGCTGACCGGCTCCGCAGCCGATGCGCTGCGCGACGGCTGGCGGTCGTACGACGCGCTGGTGTGTCACCTCTCGGTCGGTGCGGTGACCCGGCTGGTGGCTCCGCTGCTGGCGGGCAAGGACGCCGACCCGGCCGTGGTCTGCGTCGACGAGGCCGGTCGCTACGTCGTACCCGTGCTGGGCGGGCACGCCGCCGGAGCGAACGCCCTGGCCCGCCGGGTCGCGGAGCAGATCGGCGCGCAGCCGGTCGTGACCACCGCGACCGATGCGTCCGGGCTGCCCGGGCTGGACGACCTCGGCTGGCCGTACGCCGGCGACGTCGCGGGCGTCACCCGGGCGATGCTCGACGGCGAACCGGTCCGGTTCGAGAGCGAGCACACCTGGCCGCTGCCGGCGCTGCCGCCGCACGTCGACGCCGAGGCGGGGTCCGGGGTGGCGGTCGTGGTCAGCGACCGTGCGGACGAGGGCGCGCCGGGCACCGTCGTCCTGCGTCCTCCCAGCCTGGTCCTCGGCATCGGGGCGTCGCGCGACGCACCGGCCGGCGAGGTGCGCGAACTCGTCACCAAGGCGCTGGCCGACGCGGGCCTCGCGGAGCAGTCGGTGGCGGCTGTCGCGACCGTCGACCTCAAGGCCGACGAGCCGGCGCTGCTGCTCCTGGCCGAGCAGCTGGGCGTCCCGGTGCGCACGTTCGCCGCCTCTGAGCTGGCCGGCCGGCCGGTACCCAACCCCAGCGAGGTGGTCGCCGGCGAGGTGGGCACGCCGAGTGTCGCGGAGGCGGCCGTGCTCGCCTCGGGGGCCGCGCTGGTGGTGGAGAAGGTCAAGTCCGCGCATGCCACCGTCGCCGTCGGGCGCGTTGCTCCGCGCGGGCAGCTCCGCATCGTGGGCCTGGGACCCGGTGCCCGCGACCTGCTGACCCCGCGTGCCCGCGAGGCCGTCCAGCGGTCCTCGGTGGTCGTCGGGCTCGACCAGTACGTCGACCAGGTCCGCGACCTGTTCCGGCCAGGCACCCGTGTCCTCGCGTCCGGGCTGGGCGCCGAGGAGGAGCGCGCGCAGACCGCGCTCGAGGAGGCCCGCGCGGGACGGGCCGTGGCGCTGGTGTGCTCCGGTGACGCCGGGTTGTACGCCATGGCCAGCCCGACCCTCGAGCTCGGTGCGGCCGAGGTCGACGTCGAGGTGGTGCCCGGTGTCACCGCCGCCCTGGCCGCGAGCGCGCTGCTCGGCGCGCCGCTCGGTCACGACCACGCGCTGCTGTCGCTCTCGGACCTGCACACCCCGTGGCCGGCGATCGAGCGCCGGCTGCAGGCTGCGGCCGAGGCCGACCTGGTCGTCGCGCTGTACAACCCCCGCAGCCGCCAGCGGACCTGGCAGCTGCCGAAGGCGCTCGGGATCCTCGGCGCGAGGCGCCCACCGCAGACCCCGGTCGCGGTCGTGCACGACGCCAGCCGCGCGGACGAGCAGGTCGTGGTCGGCACGCTCGCCGACATCGACCCCGACGTGGTGACGATGCGGTCGGTGGTCGTCGTCGGGGCGTCCACGACCCGGGTCGTCGACGGCCATGTCGTCACCCCGAGGGGCTACGCGTGGCTGGGCTGATCCCGCACATCGTCGGCTGCCAGGGCTGCGGCGCTTGCCTGCTCACGTGCCCGGAGTCGGCGCTGCGCCCGCAGGGAGGCTCGCTGGTCGTGCTCGACGACCGGTGCACGGCGTGCGGGGAGTGCATCGAGGTGTGCCCGGTCGACGCCATCGACTGGAAGGAGGCCACCGCATGAGCCCCCCGACGGTGCGCCGGACCGTACATCCGATCGAGGCCGAGTCCTACCGCATCTTGCGGGGCCGGGTCGACACCACGGGTTTGCCGCCGTGGACCAGGGCGGTGGTCGAACGGGTCGTGCACTCCAGCGCAGACCTCGACTACGTCGACGACCTCGTGTGCCGCGAGCCCGACCTGCAGCGGGCGGCCGCAGAGCTCGCCGCCGGCGCGCCGATCGTCACCGACGCGGAGATGGTCGCGGCCGGGATCACCCGGCGCGAGACGTACTGCTTCGTCCGAGACCCGGGCGCCCGCGAGGCTGCCGCCGCGGGTGGCACGACCCGCTCCGCCGCCGCGGTACGAGTGGCACTGGCCGAGGTCGGACCCGGTGCGGTGTGGGTCGTCGGCAACGCACCTACCGCGCTGTACGCGCTCCTCGACCTGGCCCAGGAGGCGCGGCCTTCGCTGGTCGTCGGGCTGCCGGTCGGCTTCGTCGGGGCCGTGGAGTCCAAGCAGGCGCTGCGCGAGTCCGGCCTGCCCAGCGTCACCAACCGCACGGAGAAGGGCGGCAGCGCCGTCGCCGCCGCCACCGTCAACGCACTGCTGTATGGGAGCAACGCCTGATGACCCTGCCCGCTCGGCCCTCGCCGACCTCGCAGCCCGCAGCGCAGCCGGTGCCGCTGCTGCTCGTCGGGCACGGGACGCGCGACCACACCGGGGTCGCGACCTACCTCGACTTCGTCGGCCGGATGCAGACCCGGCTGGCGCCCAGGGACGTCAGCGTCGCCGGCGGGTTCATCGAGCTGTCGGCCCCGCCGCTCAAGGAGGCCGTCGGCGCACTGGTCGAGGCCGGACACAGGCAGCTGGCGGCCGTGCCGCTCGTGCTGGTGTCGGCCGGTCATGGCAAGGGCGACATCCCCGGTGCCATGCAGCGCGAGCAGCTGCGCCACCACGGCCTCGGCTACCGCTACGGTCGTCCGCTCGGCCCGCATCCCCGGCTGCTCGAGACCGTCGCCGAACGGGTCGACGCCGCCCTGGGAGACCCGGGACCGGGTGCCGCCGGACGGGAGGGCACCGCGGTCGTGCTCGTCGGGCGCGGGTCGAGCGACCCCGACGCCAACGCCGAGATCCACAAGATGGCGCGGCTGCTCTGGGAGGGGCGCGGCTACGACTTCGTCGAGCCGTCGTTCGTGTCGCTGGCGTGGCCCAGCGTGCCGCAGGCACTCGAACGCGCCCGCCGTCTCGGCGCGAGCCGGGTCGTGGTCGCGCCGTACTTCCTGTTCCCGGGGGTGCTGCCGGACCGGCTCGCCCGGCAGGCGCGGGAGTTCGCCGAGGCCCACGAAGGGCTCGACGTCCGCGTCGCGGACGTGATCGGCGACTGCGACGCGCTGGCTGACGTGGTGGCCGAGCGCTACGAGGAGACGCTCGGCGGCGACATCCGGATGAACTGCGATACGTGCATCTACCGGATCGAGATGCCCGGGCACGAGCACAGGGTGGGGGAGCCGCAGCGCCCCCACCATCACCCGGACGACCCGGCACACCACCACGCGCACGATGTCGCGCACGGTCATGCGCACGCTCACTGACGACGCGGACCGCGCGCTGCGCCACCACGGCGACCGCGACACGGCGCCGGGCCTGGTCGACCTCGCGGTCAACGTGCGCAGCGAGTCGCCGCCGCGGTGGCTACGGGAGGTCCTGGCGGAGGAGATCGGCCGGCTCGGCCGCTACCCCGACCCCGCCCCCGCGGTGCACGCGGTCGCGAGGCGGCACGGGCGCGACCCGCGGGAGGTGCTGCTCACGCACGGTGCCGCCGAGGCGTTCGTGCTGCTGGCGCGTGCGTTGCGCCCGCGGCGGTCGGCCGTGGTGCATCCGCAGTTCACCGAGCCGGAGGCCGCGCTACGCGACGTCGGCTGCCCGGTCGAGCGCGTCGTGCTGGGTCGGCCGTTCCGCCTGGCCGACGCGGTCGTCCCCGACGACTCGGACCTGGTCGTGGTCGGCAACCCGACCAACCCGACGTCGGTGCTGCACCCGGCCGAGCAGGTACGCCGGCTGGCCCGGCCGGGGCGCACGCTGGTGGTCGACGAGGCGTTCATGGACGGCGTGCCCGGCGAGACCGCGTCACTGGCCGCCGACCGTGACACCCCCGGGCTCGTCGTGGTCCGCAGCCTCACCAAGCAGTTCTCGCTGGCCGGGCTGCGGATCGGCTACGTCCTCGCCGACCCGGCTCTCGTCGAGCGGCTGCAGCACGGCCGGCCGCTGTGGCCGGTGTCCTCGCCGGCCCTGGCGGCCGCCCGCGCCTGCGTCGGCCCGACCGGTGTCGAGCAGAGCCGCACCTGGGCACGGGAGGGCGACCGGCTCCTGACAAGCTGCGTCGACCGGCTCGACGCGGTGCCCGGGGTCGAGGTGACGCAGCCGGCCGCCGCGCCGTTCGTGCTGCTGCGGGTGCCCGACGGTGCGCGGGTGCGGGCGCGGCTGCGCGACCTCGGCTTCGGCGTACGCCGGTGTGACACCTTCCCGGGGCTGGGTCCGGACTGGATCCGGGTCGCCGTGCGCGACGACGCCACCAACGAGCGGTTCGCGCGGGCGCTGGCGGACGCCGTGCCCGCGGAACCGGCCGAGGGCGTGGATCAGTGCTGGTAGGTGCCGACCAGGATCGCGCGGCCGATCGCCTTGAACGCGAGGTTGAACGACAGCACCGCGAACGACGCGTCGGAGTCGATGCCGAGGGACTCCTCACCGACCGCGTGCACGACGAAGTAGTAGCGGTGCACCTGGTCGCCCTCCGGCGGAGCGGCGCCCATGAAGCCCGGCGAGCCGCCGTCGTTGCGCAGGTGGAACGCGCCGGCAGGGAGTCCGGAGCCGTCGGGGTTGCCCGAGCCGGCGGCCAGCTCGGTGACCGAGGCCGGGACGTCCACCATGCCCCAGTGCCAGAAGCCCGACGGGGTCGGCGCGTCGGGGTCGAAGCAGGTCACCACGAAGCTCTTCGTGCCTTCCGGCGCCCCCTCCCAGACGAGGTGGGGCGAGGTGTTGCCGTCACCTGCGACCTGGGCACCAGGCAGGGGGTCCTGGTGGCTCACCTCGTCGCTGCGCACCGTGAACGCCGGCAGCTTGGGCAGCAAGTCGTACGGGTCCGGGGCGACCGGTCGATCCAGGCTCATGCTTCCTCCATGGTCGATGTGGTCTCTGCGGGCGAACCTACCCGTTCGCTCCGGACCCACACAGACAGAGGGCGTTGAACGCAGATGACCCGCACGCCAGAGGAGTTCACCGCCGAGGACGCCGACCTGCTGTACCGGCTGGTCGACGCACGTCGCGACATCCGGCGCGGGTTCGAGCCCGACCCGGTGCCGGACGCGACGCTGCACCGCATCCTGCGTGCCGCGCATCGTGGTCCGTCGGTGGGGCTCAGCCAGCCGTGGGACTTCCTGGTCGTCCGCGACGAGTCGACCCGGCGAGCAGTGCAGTCGCTGGCCGCACGGCACCGCGACCGATTCGCCGAGGACCTGCCGGGCGCGCGGCAGTCGGCGTTCGACCGGCTGAAGGTGGAGGCGATCCTGGACGCGCCGGTCAACATCGTCGTCACCTGCGACCCGACCCGTGGGGGACGCCATGTGCTCGGACGGGCGAGCATGCCGCAGACCGCGGCGTACTCGACCGCGTGCGCGGTGCAGAACCTCTGGCTCGCCGCGCGGGCCGAGGGCGTCGGAGTCGGCTGGGTGTCGTTCTTCGACGAGCGCGAGCTCGTCCACACCCTGGGACTGCCCGAGCATCTGGCGGTCGTGGCCTACCTTTGTGTCGGGTTCGTCGCGCGGTTCCCGCCGACGCCCGAGCTGGCCGAGTCGGGGTGGGCCCAGCGGCGGCCCCTCGAGTGGGCCGTGCACCACGAGCGCTGGGGCCGGCGCGCCCTTCCCGGAAAGGCACCGATGGACCTGTTGCAGCAGACGACCGAGGCGATCGCGCCGACGGACGCCGAGTCGACCGCGGCGGCGCGGCAGCGGCAGGACCTGCTGACCAAGCCTCGGGGGTCGCTCGGCGTGCTGGAGGACGTCTCGGTGCAGCTGTGCGGCATCGCGGGCACGTGTCCGCCGCCGATGCCCGAGCCCGCTGCCGTCGCGGTCTTCGCCGCCGACCACGGCGTGCACGCCCAGGGGGTGACACCCTGGCCGCAGGAGGTCACCGCGCAGATGGTGGCCAACTTCCTGGCCGAGGGCGCCGCGGTCAACGCGCTGGCGCGCCAGGCAGGCGCGGAGGTGCTGGTCGTCGACGTCGGCGTCGCGACCGACCTGCCGGCCGCCGACGGGCTGCTGCCCCGCAAGGTACGGCGGGGGACCCGCGACCTGGCCACACAGGAGGCGATGACCCGCGACGAGGCGCGTGCTGGGTTGGAGGTCGGCGTCGAGGTGGCCCGTGACCTGGTCGCAGCAGGCAACCGCTGCCTGCTGGCCGGTGACATGGGCATCGCCAACACGACCGCCTCGGCCGCACTGGTCGCCGCGTTCACGGGGCGCGAGGTCGCCGACGTCACCGGGCACGGCACGGGCGTCGACGCCGCCACCTGGCAGCGCAAGGTCGACATCGTGTCGGAGACACTGCGCCGGCGCCCGCCGGCCCCCGACGACGCGCTGGCGACGCTGGCATCGCTCGGCGGGCTGGAGCACGCCGCCATCGCGGGGTTCGTCCTGGGCGCGGCGGCGAGCCGCGTGCCCGTCGTACTCGACGGTGTCGTCTCCGGCGCCGCCGCCCTGGTGGCCACGGCCCTGGCGCCCGACGCGGTCGGCTACTGCGTGGCCGGTCACCGCAGCACCGAGCCGGGTCATCGGCATGCCCTGCAGCACCTCGGACTCCGGCCCATGGTCGACCTGGACCTGCGGCTGGGAGAGGGCTCCGGTGCGGTGCTCGCGCTGCCGCTGGTGCAGTCCGCGGCGCGCGTGCTCCGCGAGATGGCCACCTTCGACTCCGCCGGTGTCACCGACAAGAGTGTCACCGAGCAGGGGAACCGCGCATGAGCCACGAGCATCCGCCTTACCCCGCGGGCCTGTTCCTCGAGGGCAGGCGGGTCGTGGTCGTCGGCGGCGGCCACGTCGCGCAGCGCCGGGTGCCCGGCCTGCTGGTGTCGGGCGCCGACGTTCTGGTGGTGTCGCCGGAGGTCCGGCCCGCGCTGGAGGGCATGGCCCGCGGCGGGGAGATCACCTGGCGCCGGGGCTCCTTCGAGACCGCTGACCTCGACGGCGCGTGGTACGTCATCGCCGCGACCGACGACCCCGCCGTCAACGACCGCATCACGCAGGAGACCGAGCGGCTGCGGATCTTCTGCGTACGCAGCGACGACGCACGGCAGGCGACCGCGTGGACACCCGCCGTCGGACGGCACGGCGACGTCACGATCGCGGTGCTCGGCAAGCGCACCCCCCGCCGCTCGGCCGCGCTGCGCGACGCGGTCGTCGACGCGTTGCACGACGGGACCATCACCGCCGACCGCGAGGCCTCCGTCGGTCCGGGAGTGACCCTCGTCGGCGGCGGTCCCGGCGATCCCGAGCTTCTGACGTCGGCGGCACGCCGCGTCCTGCACGAGGCCGACGTGGTGGTCGCCGACCGGCTGGCGCCGCGCGCGGTGCTCGACGAGCTGCCCGCACACGTCGAGGTCGTCGACGCGGCGAAGCTGCCACGCGGCCGTTCGGCCGCGCAGGAGGAGATCAACCGGGTGATCGTCGAGCGCGCCCGCGAGGGCAAGCGGGTGGTGCGCTTCAAGGGCGGCGACCCGTTCGTGTTCGGTCGCGGCTTCGAGGAGGCCATCGTCTGCGCGGAGGCAGGCGTCGAGTGGCGCGTCGTTCCTGGTCTGACCAGCGCGACCTCGGTGCCCGCGCTGGCGGGGGTGCCGGTGACGCACCGGGGCGTCGCGCATGAGTTCGCCGTCGTGTCCGGGCACATCCCGCCGGGACACCCCGACTCGCTGGTGAACTGGCCGGCGCTGGCGGGACTGCACGGCACGCTCGTGCTGATGATGGCGATCGACAACCTCGGGGTCATCGCCGACACCCTCGTCGAGCACGGCCGACCAGCGGACACACCGGTCGCGGTGGTGCAGGAGGGCACGATGCCGGGGGAGCGCACGGTGTTCTCGACCCTGCAGCAGGTCGCGGCCGACGTCGCGCGTGACGGCATCCGGCCGCCGGCCGTGGTGGTCGTCGGTGACGTCGTGGGTGTCGCGCGTAGCGTCGAGCGCGCCTGAGGGAGCGGATCGTGGCGCAGCTGGTCGAGGTCGACGACCCCGGCGACCCGCGTCTCGCGGACTACGTCGACCTGCGCGACGTCAGCCTGCGCAAGAGCCTGGAGGCCGAGCAGGGGCTGTTCATCGCCGAGGGCGAGAAGGTCGTGCGCCGCGCGGTCGAGTCCGGGCACGCTGTGCGTTCGTTCGTCATGGCCAGGCGCTGGATCGCCGGCCTCGCCGACGTGCTCGACTCGGCGGGAGACGCGCCCTGCTACGTGGTCAGCGAGCAGGTGGCCGAGGCCGTCACCGGCTTCCACGTCCATCGGGGCGCGCTGGCGTCGCTGCAACGCCGCCCGCTGCCGGAGGTCGACGACGTGGTGGCGGAGGCACGCAGCGTCGTCGTGCTCGAGGACATCGTCGACCACACCAATGTCGGCG
>Ga0190270_10001531_pt1 | contig 10811 bp, 7 predicted proteins | sample Popmic320T_FD_133748 | JGI IMG/M metagenome (GOLD analysis project Ga0190270, IMG submission 133748) | Populus adjacent soil microbial communities from riparian zone of Weber River, Utah, USA - 320 T | ecosystem: Environmental > Terrestrial > Soil > Riparian zone | place: USA: Utah | collected... | reverse complement strand
GGCGCGGCCGACCCTGTGATCGGGGTCAACGGCGTCCTGCGTACGAATATCGACCCGGCCAATCTGGCAGCGGGCCTGAAGTCCGACGACAACTTCACGCTGTCGGCGGTGTTCGACCTGATCCTGCCGGACAGCCCGCGCGAGGCCTACGGTATCCATCTCACGGATCGCCTGGTTGGCGGACCGGGCCTGCCGCCCGACCAGGCCGGCGACGATGTGATCGAGCTGGTGGTGCGGCAGAACCTGAGCGGCAATGTGGTGGTCGCCCTCCGCGAGATCGACCATGTCGCCGACGTGACGACCAACATACAGTCGATCGTGCTGAATGCGCCTCCTGGCGCCGACCAGATCCGGCTCAACCTGACACACTCGACAAGCAACGTCGGGACAATCGTTGCGAGCTTCGAATATCTGTCTGGCGGAGCGGTGGTCGGAACGCAGACCTTCAGCCAGGTCGGCCATATCTTCGGCGCCGAAACCGCCGGCTTCACCGGAGACGACGAGAACTGGACGCGCGCCGAAATTACCGCCTATGCGCCGGCCCAAAGCGATTCTGTTCTCTCGGGTACCTACGGGACCCTCAACATCAACCAGGCCGGGACCTGGACCTACCAGCTCGACAACAGCCGGGCCGCAACCCAAAACCTGGCGCAAGGCCAGATCGAAACCGAGACGTTCACGGTCCAGGTCATGGACGAGCACGGCACCTTCGATACGGAAACCATCGCCATCAACGTGGCCGGCAGCAATGACGGTCCGGTGATGCAGACCGCGGCCGTGGCGCGGACGACGGGGGAGGATAGCGAGACTCCCAACCTGACCGAGACCGGACTTATGCAATTCTCCGATCTCGATCTCAGCGACACCCACGTCGTCGTTGCGAGCCTGCAATCGGCGGTTCTCTCAAGCGGCGGCACAGTGTCGGCCGGACTGGCGGACGCCCTTGACGCTGCAATATCTGCCTCGCTGTTCGATCCCGCGTCCGGCGATGGTCATGGTGAACTGCAATGGGACTTCGCGCTCGCCAACAGCGAAGTGCAGTTCCTGAATGCCGGCGAAACGCTGACCGCCACCTATGAGGTCAGCGTTACCGACAACACCGGAGCGGCGGCGACGCAGACCGTCACCGTCAACATCACCGGAGCCACCGACGGTCCGGTGGTCCTCGACTTCAACAGCGTGCCCTCTCTCACCAGCCTCGCCTCCTACGCGGAGGAGGGCTATGTGCTTACCTCCGTGGCTGCAGGTTCCGGCGACCAGGTCGCATTCGTAAATTATGCGGGCGATTCCGACGTCGAAGTCCAGCAGACCGGCGGCGCCTCCGAGGCGTACCGCCTCCAGCGAACAGACGGGGGTCTGTTTGATTTCGACCACCTGAATGTGATCACGCCATTCGGCGGGGGCGCGACGTTTGTCGGCTCCAACGGAGCCTTCCAGAGCTGGTCGGTGGCGTCGTCCCTCACGAATGAGGTCGTCACCATGTCGAGTGCCTTCGACAACGTCCAGTGGGTCGATATCTACTACTCCGGCCCCCCCGGTGGAGGCTTCTATGTTGACGATATCTACGTGATCTAGCAGGAGCGAGGGACAATGGGCGCGCGGCGTCTCATGGAAGCCGCCGCGCTCTCGTTTTCGGGCCTTGCGAATCTGCCGCCGAGACAAAGCGACTTCAGGCGTCCATCCGCCGCTCGCGGACCAGGCCTTCCTGCGCCACCGAGGCCACCAGCGTGCCGTCGCGCGCGAAGATCAGCCCGCGCGAGAAGCCGCGCGCGCCCGCCATGTTCGGCGAGTCCTGCGCGTAGAGCAGCCAGTCGTCGGCGCGGAACGGGCGGTGCAGCCACAGCGCGTGGTCGAGGCTCGCGGCCATGATCGTCTTCTCGAACACGCTGCGGCCGTGCGGGGTTAGCGCGGAGTCGAGCAGCGTCATGTCGGAGGCGTAGGCGAGCACGCACTGGTGGATCGCGGGCTCATCCGGCAGCCGGCCGGTGGCGCGGATCCAGACATGGAAGCGGCCGTCCTCGATCTTCTTGCCGAGATAGCGTTCGTATTCCACCGGCCGCAGCTCGATCGGCCGCTCGCGCTCGTAATAGCGCCGCACCGGCTCCGGCATCAGCGGCATCACACGTTCGCGGATCTCGGCTTCGCTCGGCAGCTCGTCGGGTGAGGGGACATCGGGCATCTTGGCCTGATGGGTGAGACCGGCTTCTTCGCGGTGGAACGACACCGACATGATGAAGATCGGCTCGCCGTGCTGGATCGCCTTCACCCGCCGCGTGGTGAAGCTCTTGCCGTCGCGGACGCGTTCGACGTCGTAGATGATCGGAACCTTGGGGTCGCCGGCGAGCAGGAAATAGGCGTGCAGCGAATGCGGCGGCCGTTCCTTGACATCGACGGTGCGGCAGGCCGCGACCAGCGCCTGCCCGATCACCTGGCCGCCGAACACCCGCTGCCAGGTCACCTGCGGCGACCGCCCGCGGAACAGGTTCACCTCGAGCTGTTCGAGGTCGAGGATGTCGAGAAGGGTCTGGATGGCGGACATGGGGGTCGCTGAGCATCTTTGATGGGGGTGCGTTGCACTTTATACTGATGCAATACCACGTGCGGCGGGCTTGAATACATGGGCGTCAACCATCGGAAGACGGCGGCGAGCGCTTTGATGGGAATGCGGGATGGTGGTGGCGGATGGTCGAACGCTGCCAACGACATGGGGTCGGCGGGCGATCGTATGCGCGTTTGGCAAGGGCCAAGGCAGTAGCTGTTTCCACCATGGCAGTCGTGACTCGAATAAGAAGCGGGCTTGGCAATCAACTGTTCTGTTACGCGGCGGGACGTGCGCTCGCCGAGCGACTCGGCACCAGCTTGATCTTGGATTGCAGAGATCCAGACCGTCCGGTGTATCTGGATCGTTACGCGATTAACGCCCAATTCCTTCGCGACGGACCATCCAACGTTCGCGTCCGTTACGCCAAGCTCCAGCGTAGATACGGCATCGTCGTTGCCGAAATTTACCGTCTGTTTCCGCGTTTGACTCGGGTCGACGGTCAGATATTCCGTGTTTTTGAAGAGCGAGGGCCCTTCACCCATGCGCGGGAATTCGGCTCCGTGAAGGGGGCCATCTATTTGAATGGGTATTGGCAGTCCTTTAGATATTTCGATGACGTTTGTTCCATCATCCGTGCCGAGTTGCAGCCGAAAGCCGATCTCAACGAGCCGAACAAGCGATGGCTTGATGCGATACGGGGGCGGGGTAATTCTATCTGCGTCCATGTGCGCCGCGGCGACTATCTCAAGACTGGGCTCGGCTTGTGCTCACCGGCATACTACAAGAACGCCGCCGCGGTCATGCGGGATCGCGTTGGCAACGACGCGACCTTTTTCGTATTCTCGGACGATCTGCCGTGGTGCCGCAATCATCTGCCGATCAACGACCCGGTGTTCATTGAGGGCAATGACGATGATCCGGTGAGCGAGCTACGTCTCATGGCGGCATGCCGACACCACATCATCGCCAACTCCACATTCAGTTGGTGGGCAGCGTGGTTGGGACATCATGAGCAACAAGTGGCCATAGCGCCCGAACCCTGGATTTCTATAGTGAGCCGTTGTCCTGACCTCATACCGAGCAATTGGACCAAGTTGGCACGCTGATCTGATCAGTCCGTCTACCAGGGGGCGAACGTCCCTTTGGCCGAAAGCCTTTCGGGACTGCAAGCAATGTCGATTGTTGGCGATAGACTACGATTGATCCGGCAGCTGCCAATGACGCTGCTCGCACGGGTTCGCGACTTGGCGCTCAGGCGGCATAGCCCTCAGCTCGCGATTTGCGCGATTTTCAAAAATGAGGCCAAGAATCTGGGGGAATGGATTGCCTTCCACCGATCAGTCGGGGTCGGTCATTTCTACCTCTACGACAACGGCAGCACCGACAATTTTCGAGAGGTTCTGGCCGAGCACATCCGAGCCGGATTGGTCACCTATTTCAAATGGCTCGAGTATCCCGGACAGGTTTCGGCGTATCAGGACTGCACCAGGCGCTTCTCCGGGCAGGCCCGCTGGGTAGCTTTCATCGATATCGACGAGTTTCTGTTTTCACCGCAGCAGCGAGACGTTGCCGCGGTCCTGGAGCGGTTCCGCGACTGCCCGGCGCTGTTTATCCATTCCTATCATTTCGGATCGTCGGGGCACCGAGAACGGCCGAAGATGCAGACGATCGAAGCCTACACGCGACGCGAGGCAATCCCGTCGTGCGGCAAGACGGTCGCCAACCCGCGTTGGATCAGGCGGATTTCAAACCCCCACCTGTTCAGATACTGGGGCTGGGGCCATCAAACGCCCAATACGGAGCGTCGGATCGCCGATGCGGAGGGCGAATGCCGACCCGTGGACGTCCTGCGGATCAACCACTACTGGTCGCGGTCGCTTGCCGACCTGGAGGAAAAAATTGCGCGAACCGATCCTCTCGCAAGAGAGGTCAGTGCCGACCACTATCGGAGTCGAGAGCAAAGCTACAATGCGATTGAAGACCGCACGATCATCGAACTGGTTGGGCCAAGCCAGACTGGAAAGCCGGTCGAACGATCGAAATTGGACACAAGCTCGCCGCCTGGAGAAAGCCAATCGTCCGGCCACCGTCTCTCGGTTGCTGCGGTCGTCCCGCTTTACAACGGCGGGCGATACATTGAGGCGGCCCTTCGCAGTATTTTGGCACAGACTGTCCTGCCGGATGAAATTATTGTCGTGAACGATGGCTCGACGGATGACGGACCCGCAATCGTTGCCAAGTTCGCAGAAACGCACCCCATCACAATTCTGGCCAAACCGAACGGCGGCCAATCGTCCGCCCGCAATATGGGCGTGGCCCATGCCAGGAGCGACCTAATCGCTTTTCTGGATCAGGATGATATTTGGTACCCCCTGCACATCGCCGAGCTGTCGCGTCCGTTCGAGCACGATGAGAGCATCGGCGTCGTTTACAGCAGCCTCGACGAAATCGATGGTGCGGGCGATTTGCGGAGGAGGGCGGTTCATAGCCCAACCCGATCCCAGCATCCCAAGTCAAACATCGAGGAATGCCTGCGGTCGGATATGCTGATTCTCCCGACCGCAGCCATCGTTCGCCAATCGGCAATCGAGGCCGTTGGCGGCTTCGACGAGCGGCTGAGTGGCTATGAAGATGACGACCTTTTCTTGCGCATCTTCCAGGCAGGGTACGGCAATTCATACCTCGCGACTCCGCTCGGACAATGGCGAAAGCATGCGGGCTCGTCGTTGCACTCCCCCCGAATGGATCGCTCTCGACGGATCTATGCCGAAAAGTTGCACGAGATGTTTCCGGAGCACCGGCTGGTGATCGGCGAACGCTTTTTCAGAGCGGCACGGCGGCAACTCTATCTCGCGCTCAGGTCCGGCAACCGAGACCTGGCCCGCCAATACCTCGCTGAATCGACTTCGTATCTGGGGCGCCTTCCGTTTTGCCGGCGGCTGGTCGGCTATGGGGAACTCTATATGCGCGTTGCAAGGGGGTACCTGGCGCGCAAGAGTGCGGGTGAGCGACACGGTTGATCTTGTGCTCGAAGCGCTGGTCGGCCACTTTCGTCGAGCCTCCGCCTCAACAGGTTGTTGCTATGGACACGCCGCGCGTTTTCGATTGCTTCCCGTTTTTCAATGAGTTGGACGTTTTGGAGATCAGGCTTTCGGAACTCGACGCGCTCGTCGATCACTTTGTGATCGTGGAGGCCACCTGTACCCACACCGGCAAGCAAAAGCCGCTCTACTTTGCCGACAACCGCAAGCGTTACGATCGATACGCCCACAAGATCATTCACGTTGTCGTCGACGATCTGCCTGAGGGGCAGGCGGACCATTGGGGCCGAGAGATTTTTCAGCGCCAGGCGATCGTGCGCGGACTTGGCGATGCACGTCCCGACGATCGCATCATCTCGTCCGACTGCGATGAAATTCCAAAGCCCGATGTGCTGCGGCGAGCACTCGCGCTTCCCGGCCTTTCGCACCGGATCTTCGTGTTTTGGTGCGAGAATTACTTCTATCGCCTCAATCTGCGTAACGATGCCCATGACCACCGCTTGGGCCCCCGGCTCGTGACCATGAGTAATCTCAAGTCTCCCAATGCCGTGCGCGAAATTCCGTTTCGGTTTTCCAAACGTCCGTATCTCAGGAGCCTCACGGAACCGGTGGCCGCCGTGCGGACCGCCAAGCGTCTGGGAAAAGTCCTGTGGCCGACGATCCTGTGGGGTGGCGCGTGGCATTTCACCTGCATGGGTGATTTGACGGCGGTCAATGTGAAGTTCGCTTCGGTCGCTCCGCACGGCGGCGACGAAACACCGAAGCTCTCGGAAGCCGCCTATCAGCGGCACCTCGCAACATTTCAAAAATGCTCGTTGACCGGGCTGCCGCCTATAATCCAGGAAGAGCGATTTGCGCATCTCGTGGCCTGAGCGGCGCCCGCTTTCGTGGGTTTGCAGGCGGGTGGATGCACGGCGCGGCAGTTATTTCTTGGAAAGCTTGATCCAGTGCGGTGGAAGCAGGTCGCGGTCCGATTCCGCCCCGGGCAGCCACGGTTGTGGTGCGATCACGACCTGCTCCGGATGGTGTGCGAGCCACGCGCCCCACCAACTGAGCGATGAATTGGCAATGATGTGATGCCGGCAAGCCGCCATCAGACGGAGGTCGTCGACGGCATCGTCCGGTCCATTGACGTCCACGAAGGCGACATCGTTACCAGCGAACGCCGATCGGCACCACGGGATGTCGTCGGAGAACACGAACAGCTTGGGTGTCGCGAGGAAGCGGCCGACGTGTTGCATGGCATCGCGATAGTAGGAAGGCCCACACACGACGGGAGAGTCCGCCTTTCCCCCCAGATAGTCGCCGCGACGAACATGCAGGCAGACGGAATTGCAGGCTTCAATGCGCGACAGCCACATCCGATTTTCATTTGAAGGCGGATGCGCCGGGCGCACTTCGCGCCGAATCTGCTCGGCCGCATCTTCGAAGTAGCGATAGGACTGCCAATAGCCGATCAGATAGGTCGACCCGGATAGTGTCTCGAAGGTGGGATCGTAGGTGAAAAGCCGCCGCTCGCCGAAGACCGAGAACGGATGGTCATCAATCCGGTAGCTCCTCCGAAAACAGTCATGAAACACATCGGTCAGCTGCCGCCCGAGCGGGCCTCCAATTCGGAAATAGCGGTGTCGCGGCTTGCCCGTGGCTTTGCGCACAATCTCCGCATCGATCGCGAGGCGATCGAGCACGATCGGACGGAACTGAGCGTGTCTCGGCGTGCAGTCGAGAACGAGCCGCGCGCGTAGACGCTGGGCGAGCGCGCGTCCCGCAGCGTACTGAAAAAGCTGGTTGCCAAGCCCGCCCAAAAGCTGGGTTGCGACCTTGGCCGGCCTCTGCGCTGATGTCTCCCGGCGGTCAACCATCATTGACGGATCTTGGGCTCGTCCCGACGCCGACGCGATCCGCGCAATTTCCGGGTCGCAGCGCCTTGAACAAGGCACTGCGAGAATGCGTCAGCCGCTCGAGCTTTCTGCGAAGCAGGTCGTTCTGCCCCGCCAGGACGTTGATGGTGCGCCCTGGTTGTTCAAGACTCGCCAGCGCCCGTTCCACGGAATTTGTTTCGATTGCCGTCTCGAGCATCGTCAGCAGCAGAGGCTCGCCGTACACGCCGTTCTCAGGTGCTCCTCCTGTCGCATAGCGTGTGCCGAAATGTTCGATCTGCAGAAACCATGGATCAGGTTCCGCAGGCATATACAGGCCGAACACCCTGCCTGGTGCATAGGTAGCGGCGCTTTCGAGCGGACCGACCCAGCTTGCGTCGCGATCATAGAATGAGGGGTGTTTGATCCACAGTCGAAGTTGTTCGTCTGTCATGGCGTAGCATCCGGAATGCGGATTATTGGGAATATAGAAACTTTGTTCGGCCCCGTTCCATTGCCCACGTAGTACGGGCCGGAGATCTGATCGATGGTAGGGTCGGCTGAATTCGTCGGCGATGCGCTCCGAGATCGATACTTTCGCCGGTGTTCCTGTTGATGCCATCTCGTAGCGGATCGGCTGTAGCAACGCGTTTGGCCCAAATTCGCTTGCAAACCACGCGATCTTGGACACGAAGGCCGGGTCGCCGATAATGAGGTCGTCTTCTAGATACGCATAGAGGTCGTATTGGCCGACCCGGTCGTGCATGAGGCGTTGGGCTTCGAACGCGAGCATCATCGGCGGTCCGTCGAAATACTCGACTGAATAGGTGCTCGGATCAATTCCAATCCATTTCAGAAGATTGGCTCCTCGTGCGGTCATCACGACGACATCGAGCACGTCCTTGTTGCTCGCGGAGCGACCTTGCGGATCTTTGGGATTGATCGACAGGCGGCGAGGGCCGAAGTAGCGGTGAAGAGCGACGAGTTGGGCGTTAAGGGCCGCCAGGCGCGATAGCGGCGCACCCAGGCCGCTGCCCAAATTCTGCGTATCGATTGTGCCGCCGGTTTGCTTGCAATAGTGGGCAATCGTTACCAGCGCGCGCATTCGAGACCTCATGTCGTTGCAGGCATTCTATTAAGCGAATTGTGTACCGGCTGGCGAGCCCCATATTGCCGCATTTCCGTTGCGTGCACGCGGTCTCCGGCGATAGGCTCGGAGCTGCATTCCTACGTTCGTCTGCCGTCACGAGTTTTGTCTCGCGCGGTGAATAGGGCGCCCCCCAAAGCAGCGTGGAACATGATTCCGGTCTTTGTGATCAACCTCGAGCGCGCGCAGGAACGCAGAGCAAGGATTGCCGAACATCTTGCAGGACTCGGCATTGCCGCGCGCTTTCTGGCGGCGGTGGACGGCTCGTCACTGAAGCTGCGCGCATTCAGCCGCACCTATCGGCGACAGCTCCTGCCAGGAGAGATTGGCTGCTACCCAGCCAGATCGACGCGGCGAAAATGATCGCCAAGTCGGGAGAAGAGTTCGTGTGCGTACTGGAGGATGACGCGGAGCTGATGCCGGAGGTCTTGCCGTTCCTCGATCCAGCGGCGCTCCGGAGGCTGCCGAAGTTCGATATCTTGCGGTTGGTCACCCGATGGCATGGCAAGCGTAAGACGCTCGCGAAAGTGGGCAATGTTTCGGTTTGCGCTCCGCTTTATCCCGGCGCGGATTGCCATGCGCAGATCTATTCCAGGACAGGCGCAGCCAGGATTGCGAAATATTTGCCTGCAAGCGATCCCGTCGACGTGGCGATCTTCTTCAATCCACCTGTGCGGCGCTTCCGCATTCTCGACGTGGAAGAACTGATAACACGCCAAGTTGGCCGATCCAGCATCGACCTAGGTAGCTTGGTGCGCGCGCAACCCAACAATGGCTGGGGATCATTCCAGGGACGTGTTCACCGCCTCAAACACCACGTGAACTTCATGCTGTCCTGGGGGGCGCATTACTTCTCGCTGGAGCGGGCCAGACAGCCGGACAACGCCGAGAGGTGAGTGTGGCTGCCGTTGGGTCAAGCCAGCGTGCGATGACGGACGGGTGCCGACGTTCGCTTTGTGGCCCGACATGAGGTGGCGGTGGCACCGAGGCATCGCTATCTGATTGAGGCAGCGTGACGTAGCGCGGACGACCATGAGCAGTGAAGGCAGCCAACAAGTCGACATCCTGATCGCCGGGGCGGGCTTTGCCGGGCTGTCGCTGGCGATCGCCTTGCGCCAGGCGCTGGGTGGATCGCTGCGGGTGATCGTTGCCGATCCCGCGCTCGAGCGCGGTGGCAGCGACCCGCGGGCATCGGCGATCGTCGCGGCGGCACGCCGGCTGCTCGAAGCGATCGGCGTCTGGGAGCGGATCGCGCCGGGTGCGCAGCCGATCCTCGACATGGCGGTGACCGACAGCCGTCTCGACGATGCCATGCGGCCGACGTTCCTTACGTTCGACGGTGAGGTGCAGGTCTCTGGAAACGCAGGCGGCGTAGACTTCCCTGCGAGCGAGCCGTTCGCGCACATGATCGAGAACGGTCCGCTGCTGGCGGCGCTGCTGGCCAAGGCGAAGGACGACGGCGTCACGCTGGCGGAGACCGCGGTCGCGGATTCCGAAACGGCGGCCGACCACGTCAAGGTTCGCTTGCAAGACGGCACGTCATGCGACGCGCGGCTGCTGGTCGCCGCCGACGGCGCGCGCTCGTCGATCCGCGAGCGGGCCGGCATCGCGACCCACGGCTGGGGTTATGGCCAGGCCAGCATCGTCACCACCGTGCGCCATGAACGCGACCACAACGGCCGCGCCGAGGAGCACTTCCTGCCGGCGGGGCCGTTCGCGATCCTGCCGCTCAAGCGCGACGCGACCGGGCATCGCTCGTCGATCGTCTGGACCGAACAGGCCGGCGAGGCCGAACGCATCGTCGCGCTCGACGACGCCGGCTTTCACGCCGAGCTCGAAAAGCGCTTCGGATTGCACCTCGGCGAGATCGCGGCGGTCGGTCCGCGCCGCGCCTTCCCGCTCGGATTGTCAGTCGCGCGTGCTTTCGTGGCGGAGCGCGTCGCGCTGATCGGCGACGCTGCGCATGTGATCCATCCGATCGCGGGGCAGGGGCTGAACATGGGCCTCAAGGATGTCGCAGCACTGGCGGAGACGATCGTCGATGCGATGCGGATCGGGCTCGATCCGGGCTCGCCGGTGACGCTCGACCGCTACCAGCGCTGGCGGCGCTTCGACACGATGGCGATGGGCCTCGCCACCAATTCGCTGAATTTCCTGTTCTCGAACGAATCGACACTGTTACGCACCGTGCGCGATATCGGGCTCGGCCTCGTCGATCGCGC
>Ga0190270_10001530_pt1 | contig 10811 bp, 7 predicted proteins | sample Popmic320T_FD_133748 | JGI IMG/M metagenome (GOLD analysis project Ga0190270, IMG submission 133748) | Populus adjacent soil microbial communities from riparian zone of Weber River, Utah, USA - 320 T | ecosystem: Environmental > Terrestrial > Soil > Riparian zone | place: USA: Utah | collected... | reverse complement strand
GTGCGCGCAGCGAAGCACTCACTTCCGGGCGTGAGCCCACATAAACACTGCCAGCCCCACCAGCGCCACGATGGTGATGAGGAGAGCGACATGCTCCGCGTTCATGCTGCCACCTCCGGAACCGTGGTCAACAAACCGCGACCGGTCCATTCCTCCCGGGTTCGCAGCAACACTGCTTCCAGTTCCGCCAGACTCTGCTTTCGTGCCGGGCTGATCGCCCGTCGCGCAAGCACCCGGATTTCCCTCATCAAGTCTGCGAGACTCTCGCCCCGTGCCGCCGCCAGTTCCTTTGCGTCAATAATCGTATCCATATAAGTTTGTTGCTTTGTGTGAATTGTCGCAAAAAAACTCCACTCAGCAAGAATAAATTGCACATTTTTGTAGAATGTGGCAGCCTGCCACATGGAGCCTCCGCTGAAAACCCCCCTTACACTGGCAGTCCTGACAAACATCTGCGCCGACCAGAACTGGACGCAAAGCACCCTGGAAAAGGCCACGGGCATAGAACGCAGCACTATCAGTCACCATCGCTCCGGCGAGCGTCCCGTCCGCGATAAGCACCTCATCAAATACCTCAGCGCCGTGCCCGCCAGCGACCGTCCCCGCCTCCTCGCCGCATGGCTTCGCGACACCCAAGTCCCGGAAACTCTCGACGTCATCTTCCCCCCCGGCTCCAATCTTATGGATGCCAAAGTCGCCGACTGGCAACCTTCCCTCTCCGATACTGACCGCACCGCCCTTGAATGGCTCGCCTCCGAAATGCTCCGCGACTCCGAACTCGCCGACATGATCCGCACGCTCATTCGCAGACTCGGCCACACCGGGTGACCGGCTGAACGGCCGTGAAATCGGAAAAAACCCAATCCATGAACCCTTTCCCGGAGATCAAATTCCCTGACAGTAGCGGTTACGCCGGCGCTGGTCGCTCCATTCATCCGGCAGGACGAATGAGGCCAACCATGCGCGGCCTCTGGATCGCGGTCCTGGGGGTCGTGCTCGCGGGCAACGCTCCGGCGCAGGACGACAAGAAGGCGCAGGTGGACGTCGCGGACAAAAATTCGACATTCACGCTGCCGGCTGATCTAACAATTCGCACGCGGGTGACAGCGATGAAGCCGTCGGAGCCGGCGGCGATCACGTGGCGCTGGGGCGGCGAAGGGCTCGGCGGCACGCCGGAACGGGGCAACTTCGGCGAAAATCTTGCGGTGGGGACATGGTCGCCGGCGATTCCGGTGGCTTCGTTCGTCAAAGGCAAGTTTCCCGGGAAGCTTTTTCTAACTGTGATGGCCGGTAACGGAGGCAAGCGGGTTCGCAACGCCGACGGAACGGCGCACATGGAGGGCCATTCGAAAAACGTCGAGATGGAATTCGAAGTCGGTTGGCAGGGCAGGCCGCTCAAGACGTTCAAGGAGATCGGGCCCGGCGGCGGGACGGTCGGCGTGGTGATCCCCGGCTATCGTCTTGCGGGTGGAAAAACGCCGGCGAGTCCCGAATTCCTTGCGGAGTTTTCGGGTCTGCTGGACTACGCCACGCGACGCGCTGCGAGGCTGGAAGCGCTGCCCGCCGCGAAAGGGCCGCGTCCGGCGAAATTCGGCATGGTCACGAATCTCGGCGGCTACGGCGAGGGCCACGGCTACGGGATCCGTTATACGAATCGCGCGGTGATGGACGCCGAGTTGCGCGGCTTGAAGGTTCTCGGAGTGAACGGGCTCGGGGAACAGACTCATGCCGCGGACTTCATGCACATTGTATATGCCCAACTCGGCGGCTATCCGGTGCCCGCGGCGAAGCAAGGGCAGAGCGTACCGGAGGCAGGCTGTCCGTTCGCGCCGGGCGTCGCGCGCCGGACGCAGGAGATGATCGACGAAGGCTTGGGCGCCGCGTTGAAAATGGAGACGGACGAAGTGTGGTGGCGGACTGAAGACGAGATCGGCACGGTGATTGACAGGGCACCGGAAGGGAAGGGTCACTTTGCGGCGTGTCCGGCCTGCACAGAAAACTTCCGGACATGGCTGAAGGGTCAGGGAGTTACGCTGGCGACGCTCGGAAAGTCGGACTGGCCGGAGGTTAGGCCGGCGGATCTTTCGGCGAAGGGCGAGGTGGCGACGCCGCTGACCTATTACACGTCGCTGTTCTCCAACTACGCGTCGGCCAAGCTGTTCACACCGGTCCGCGACGCGCTGGCGAAGGCGAACGAAGAGAAGCGGAAGAATCCGTCGCTCAAGCAACCCTTCGTCTATTCGTTCGCGCTGCGCGGGAACACGTTTCTGATGGGCGGCCACAGCCTCGACTTCTTCGAGTTCTACCGCCACGCCGACAATGCGATGGTCTATGAGACGTCCAACCGCGACGCCCGGGTCTGGAGCTGGGACAGTTATCTCTGCGACACCGGCCGCATCCTGACAGAGAAGCTGCACACGGAATTCGGAGTCTATGTGAAGCCTCACCGCGGCGCGCCGATCCAGCGCGCACTGGCCGCCGCGAGCCGGGGAGTGAAGATGATTTACTGGTACACCTACGGGCCGGACTACGTGAAGGGCGACAGCTTCGCGGAGAACGACGCGGCGCTGGATCTGGTCGCGAAAGCCGCGAGCTTGATCGGCGAGAGTGAGGATCTCCTTTATGGGTCGACCTGGGCGGCCAGGCCGGAAGTCGCGGTGGTGAATCCGCGCTCGTCGGAACTCTGGAACAAGCTGGCGCCCGGCGGTTCGCCCGCGGCCTACGAAAACGCAAAGTGGATTTATACGGCGCTGGCTCACGCGCACATTCCGGTCGATCCGCTCGACGAGGTCATGCTCGCGGACGATGATCTGTCGCGCTACAAAGTGATTTATGTCAACGGGACGAACCTAACAACGGCGGCCGCGACGAAGCTCGAAGCATGGGTGAGGCAGGGCGGCACGCTCTACACAAGCGGTGGGGGCCTTGCGCGCGACGAGGTCAATCAGCCACTCGCGGTCCTTGAACCGGCGCTCGGTGTCGGCCGCGGCGCGGTGGAACTCTGGGCGAAGGTGAAGCCCTATGGGGCGACGACGCTGGAGACGTTTTCGGATTCAACGACGCCAGGGGCGGCGGTCGAGATTACCGGTTCGGCCGGTAAGTTCCTGCCGGTGGTCGGGCGCGAGGCGCTGAAGCCGGCGCCGGGCACCGAAGTGCTGGCGAAGTTCGCAGACGGAGCGGCCGCGCTGACACGTCACGCGCACGGCAAAGGCCATGTCTATGTCGCGGGTTTCTTCCCCGGCTTGGAATACAGCGCGACGATTCGCGCGGAAGAATATGATCTGTCGGACGACTTCGACGCGGTCCGTCGTGGCTTCGTGACGGTCGCCTTGGGAGAGGTTAGGCCGGTGGTCAACGCGTCGCATCCGCTGGTTGAAGGTCTGTTGCTGCAAAACGGCGGCAGGAAAGCGGTCACGCTGATGAATTGGGCCTATAAGCACGCTGGAAAGAAATCCACGACAGTGCCATGCAAGGATTTGAAGGTCGAGTTGCGGGGCGTTGGAGACGTCAAGCGTGTGGTCTCGACCGCGCTGCACAAGGATCTCTTTATGGAGCGCACCGGGGACGGTGTGAGCGTTGTCCTGCCGCTGCTCGAAGAGGGCGACGTCCTGCGAATCGAGTAGGCCCTCGCCTTTTTGTCAGCGGCGGTGACGTTCAACGTCCCCTGGGCGCGAGGGCCTGGGCCTGGAGGTCGGGCGGGAGATTGGCGGTGATCCATGCCTGGGCTTCGGTTGGAGCGTTCGCATTCCAGCGGCGGGCGATGTTGAGCTGCAGGTCGGTCCGTTCCTTCGGGTCGGAAATGGCGCCCGCCCATGTGAGGGCGTCAGTCGGGTTCTCTCTCGCCAGCGTATTCGAAAATGCCTGGATGGCGGTATCGCGGCCCGGGCCTGGAGGCAAACTGGTCAGGCTCTGGCTGGCTGCAAGGGGGTCCGCGCGCGTCCATGTTTCGAAGACGTCTTCGAAGGCGTGATTCTGACTGGCACCGGGCGGCAGTTTCGCCACCCATGCGGCGGCCTCCTTGCCGTTGCGATTCGCCATGGCGTTAGCGATGTCGGCCACGGCTTCATGGGCGTCGGGACGCGCGGCGATTTTTTCGGCCCACTGCACGGCGCCATCCAGATCCTGCCGGATAAACTGGTAACCCGCGGTCTCGAGAGCCGTGGTTCGCATCTGCGGGTTGGGCAAGCGCTCAGCCCATTCGATAGCGGCGGCGGTGCTTTCCTTCAGTTTTTGATCGGTCAGGACTCCAATGAAATCGCCCTGTTGTCCTTCAGTGAGGGTCATCAGGTAATTGAACGCGACATCGACGTCGCGGCGCGCCAGTCCGGTGAGAATCCCGCGGGTTAGGGCTGAATCCTGACGCGGGTCGTATTTCGGGTCTTTGTTAGCATGGCGTTCCTGCAACCACTTCAAGGCGGCGTCAGGGTCAATGGCTGCCCATGCGGCGAGAGCGGTGCTTTTCGCGCTATCCGCATCACGCCGGCGAAGCGCATCCAGTGCCGCGAGGGCGGCCTTGCCGTCCTTCTCGCCCCATGCGTGCGCCAGAAGGCTGAGGTAACGTACCGAGTCCGCGCCTCCCGCGTTTTCCGTTACGGCCTTCAAGGCGGCGGGGGCGTTTTCAGCCGTCAACTCTTTGAGTAATTGCGCGAAGTGCAGCGTGGACATCACCGGGTCAGGATCCTTCATGGCGGCTTGGACCGCCTCCTGCATCCGTTCGGCGGAAATCGCGCCATCCTTGCCGCGAAACGAGTCCAGCCAGCGAACGGCGTCGGCGCTCGCGCCGGCGATACCGTTCTTCATGTTCCCGTTCGGCGCAGCCGCCCCGCGCGATGCCGCTGGCCCCAGCGGCGCCGCCGACACCACAGGTTGGCCGGTGGTGGAAGGCGGAACCTCGCGCGAATAAAAAGTGCCGGCATAAAACGCGCCCGCCGCCAGCAGAGTCCATGCACCGTGAATAAGGATTGGCTTCTTCATAGGTTCTTCGAGGATAGGATCGTTACATGCCAGGATGACGGCTTGATAAAATGTGCTCGTGCCGCGGGCTTGTCATTCACCGGTATCCCTCGTTTCCGTATCTGCACGCATGCAGACGGCATGCCCGCGCACCGGACTTTTTCAAATCCATGACGCCGTCCAAAAACTGACGGTGAAGGCCTCCGGGAACATTTGCGCCAGTTGTGACCTGCTCAACTTCCGCGCTTCCTCCAAACCGCTGTCGTTCCATGGAAACGGGAAGAGGAGGGAATGGTCAACCACGGCGGGAAATGCCGTCGCGTCGAGAAAAGCCATGGCGCGGTGCAACCGGCTGGTCAGAAAATCGGGACCGGTGGCCTTGAGCAAGTGCAGATGCGCATGGGCGGCAAGGTCCAGGGTGATGCCGTCCCAGAAGGCATGATTCGGGATGGAGGCGATGAAGGCATTGCAGACATGATCGTTGGATTCCAGCCAGCTTCCCGGGTGCTGACAGCCCACCAGCAAATGCTGCCCGTCGAGCAGGGCATCAAGAGGCTTCAAACAGACGGAATCGAGATCCGCATAGACGCCGCCCACGGATTTCATCAGGAGGTAGCGAAAGGCGTCCACGCGTTTGATCGGAACGTCGTAGTCGAGAAAGATGGGGTAAAAGTCCGGGTAGTGCGTGCGAACGAATTCGTCGATGCCGGCGTCCGTCCAGAAGCGGTATTCCCATGCGGGATTGAGTTCCTGCCATGATTCCCGCCACTCCTGACGGAAGACGGGCGGGATCTCCGTCGTCTTCCATGTCTGATGGATGATCCGGGGAATTTGCGGAATGGAGCCCTCCGCGACGGAAGGGTGTATTCGTTGTTCTGCGGGCCTCCGGTCATTGACCAGCGGCAATCCGGTTTCATCTGCCGCGACTGCGCGCCGTGCTTCCACTCCGAGGTTGGGAATCTGAATGTGGTGAAATTTTTCGACTTCCCCCGGGTGAAGTTCGTCGGTGGTATCGAGGCGCCATGAGCCGGCATCGAAGATGTCAGCGCCAGCGAATCCAGCCGCCAGAAAGTCCGCGGCCAGTTCCTCCGCGCCCCACATGTTGAAGTGTTGATTGTAGGGGTTCCGGCGCAGACGGTCGGCGGGTGGAAAGATAACCGTCCGGACGGCAAGGAACGAAAGTTCGCCGCGATAGTAGAGGTCAAGACTGCGCTTTATGTCCGTCTGCACGACCCGCAACACGCCGCCGGGCCGGAGCTTCCGCAACACGTCCGCAAGGAACTGCCGGTATCGCTGATTGGGAATATGCTCGAGGGCATGACTGAGATAGAATTCCTCCACCGCGCCGTCCTCACAAAAGGCATCGAGATCGAGGAAATCGGCGTGGATGTCCGCATCGTCGTGGAGATTTACCGTAATGCGGGAGCCGCATAACCCAAGTCCGCCGAGATCGTAGCGCATAGAATTTTTCACGAAGGATGGCGGACTATGGTCAGAACGGGCCGCACTGTCATCTGGAAGTATGCGTTGCGGGGAGAATCCTGCTGTTCAACAACGCTCATTTCCGGAAACCGGAAGTTGCGTCCGCGGCCCGGGGGCGGCAATTTCCGGCTTCCTCGATTACCTTACCGACCTATGCGACCGTTCCCTGTTTTTGCTGTGCTTCTTGCCGTCTGCATTCCGCTTCATGCGGATCCGCCGGCGAACGACGATTTCGCATCCCGCATTTCTCTGGCGGGCAGTGCTGTGGATGTAACGGAAGACGCCACGAATTTTGAGGCCACGGAGGAGCCGAACGAGAACACCCGTAACGGGTACTTCGGATCGACGGTGTGGTGGTCATGGATAGCCCCTTCGAGCGGTTGGGTGCGAGTGGATACGACGGGCAGCGACTTCGACACGGTGGTGCAGATTTCGACGGGGTCGACGGCCGCAGGGCAGACGGTGGTGGCTTTCAACGACCAGGAACCGGGCGGAGTAGATGTGAGCCGCATTCACTTCATGGCGGTAGCCGGGACCGTCTATAATATCTCGGTGGGCGGCTGGGACGACCAGTCAGGGTTCGGAGCCTATGAGGGCGAAATAGATTTGCACATCCGCACGGGGAGCGAAGCGGTGCCGGCTTACTTTCCAACCTCCCTCACATTTACGCCGGCCGTGGCGGACGTGACCGGTGGGCCGGTGAATGTGAGCGCTGAGTTTATCATTCAGGGAAAGACGGGCGGCGGCTCGGGGTTTGCAGGTCTAGGGCTTGGCTGGGAGAAACCAGGGAGCCGGCGCGAGTTCATGGGACGGCCCGCGTTTTGGAACGCTGGCGTCCCGCAAAGCGGATCTCCGCGGATAAGTTTTACCGTTCCGCGCTACACGCCGGGCGGCGCGCACCATGTTTGGCTCACGATCATTCCGGACGATGGATCGGAACCACTCAGTTTTACCGGCCCTGACGGGGGCAGTGGTTATGCCCTTCCACCAGCGCCGGCGGCGATGCCGGTATTGCAGGTCATCAGCAGTTGTCCTCCCGTTCCAACGGATCAGGCCGCGCCGCATCTCGCGGCCTTCAGCATCACTCCGGACAATGCCGTGGTGACCTCCACGCCCGCTGCCCTGCAAATTTCCGCGACCGTCACGGATGATGGTTCGGGTGTGGGTGCGGTCAATGTCACGCTCCTTTCCGGCACCGATGTCAGCAATCTGGTGGTGCCCCTGACACTTTCATCGGGCACGGTTCAAAATGGAACATGGACGGGAACCGTGATGGTGCCCGCCCTGTATCCGACCGGCAATTACTCGGTGCTGATCGAAAGCACTGACATCGAATGCAATGTCAGCCGCTTCGGTCAGGCAGGGAACCGCGACATCCCCGGCGCTCACGATGGTATTATCGACGTTCCTGTCATCGGCGGCGGGGCCTACGAAACGTGGGCGTGGACATGGCGTTTTGCCCCGGACGATCCGAAGCCAGGCCTGCTCGATGATGCCAACGGCGATGGATTGCCTAACTTGCTGAGTTACGCCTTCAATCTTGATCCTCACAAGCCCGCCATCAGCGCCGGATTTCTGCCGCGGGTGGAAATGACCGGCGCGGGGGCCTCGCGCCGGTTGCGCATTACCTTCCTCCGGCGCAAAATGACGACGAACAGCGGCATCACTTACTCCCCTCAGTTCACCAACTCGCTTTCCGGTGTTTGGCAATCGGTGGCGGGCGGCACGGTCACAAGCGTGAGTCCGGCATGGGAACAAGTCGTGATCGACGACACCGTAACGGTGAGTGCCGAAGCCCGGCGGTTCGCCCGCGTCAAGGTCGAGTACGACGCGCCATGAGACGCTGCGCTCTCCGCGTCTCTGCGGTTAAAACTTCTACTTTTTGTCCCCCTCCGCCGGCCCGGGCGCTTCGACGCTGCTTTCGGCGGCGGGGCCGGGGGCGGCGTCCGGTTCCTCCTCCACGATGGCCGGTTTTTTGCGGACGGTGGCGGCCCAGATTTCGGGGCTGCGTTTTCCGGGACCGGTTTCCCCGCCGGGAATGATGATCTGGCTCTCCCAGTTCACGGCGGGATTCGTGAGGGGGACATCGCCGGGGAAATTGCCGATGTGGTTCCACTCGCCGATTTCCGCGTCATAACCAAGGACGGTGCGCGGATAGCCGGGGAAATTCTCCATGATCTGCGCCTCGTATTTTTTGCGCCGCTCGCGCTCGTCCTCGTCGAGTTCTTTGAGTTCGCGGGCGTTGCGTTCCATGAGGCGGGTGATGTCCTCGTCCATGCCGCCGACGACGACGAAATGGTGCGGCGGCACATGGAAGGCGGCAGTGCCCATGACGTGACCGGGATGTCCGCGGCGGTCCACCACATCGCCGAGCAGGCTCCAGCTATTTTTGACAGGATCGAATTTGTGGAGGTCGATGAGGAAATCCGGCTCATTGCCAGGATCGCGTCCGCCGCAGAGGTAGATGCTTTCCGTTTCACCCTCGAGACTGACGGCGGCGACGGGAAAGATGCGCGCGGAGCCATCCCATGGCGGGAGGGCTCTCCATGCAAACGCGAGGCCGGCATTTCGTTTCGCGAGGTCGAGCGCATAAAAACTGTTAGTCGCCTTGCCGCCGTCGATGTCCGGGGTGCCGCCGATGACATAGACGACATTCTTCAGGAGGACCGCCGTGTGGCAGGCGAGAGGCTTCGGCAGGCGCGGGAACGGCGTGCTTTCCACTTTTTGTTCCTGACTGTTCCATGAGAGCAGGAAACACTCGTCGTGCACCGTGCCGAGCGTAGCCCCGCCCATGCAGAGGACGCCCTCCGGCAGCGAGACGCTCGCGCCGTAGGAAACAGCGTCCGGCAAATCGGCCCCGGCGGTGACCCACTGGAAAACCGGCAGCCCGTCCGGCCGCGGGGTGCGCTCGAGCACGTAAATATCGCTGTAAACCGCCCGCGGCGCGCCCTCCCACGGCCGTCCCTGCGGGTAATTCGTTCCGCCCGCGATGATAAACACATCGCCGTGCGCCCCGGCGAAGACTCCGGCGAGACCGGGATTTCTTTCCTCGCCGTGCCGCGGGGGAAGCTCCGCGATTTTCTCCCACTCGATGCGCGGCGGAATGTGGATGGTATCGCCTTCCTCCGCGTGAGCGGGAGCCGCGGGCTCCTCAGCAACGGCACTGAGCGGCAGACTGAGGAGCAGGAAGAAACGCGAAATCAGGCGGGGCATTGGCCGCAACCAGTGACCGCCCGGCCCGGGGCTGGCAAGCAGGAATTATGGGGTGCTCGGTGCACAGAGTTCGGTGTCCACCCTTTAGGGTGCGGGGGGGGGGGCCGCGGGGGCATCTGCTTCACCCCCGCACCCTAAAGGGTGGACACCGAACTCCGCGCACCGAGCAACTGCCCGGAAAGCTCTTCTCTCCTGGGGCCGGCGGCATGGTGATAAGGCCGGCGGGGACGGCAGCGCTCCCGGGGCGCTCCAGGCTCACCGTTCGACGACCACTCTCCAGAATTGCCGGGCGGAGGGAGTCGTTAGCCGGATGATTTCCCGGCCGGTGGATGACGGGGTTTCAAAGAGGATGCCGGTCTCCGGCACTTCGAAGAGGCCGCCGGCGGGAGAGGAGGTTTCGGTGGTCCAGTGGGTGAGGTCGGAGGACGATTGGAGGCGAATGCCGGGGCTGTGGGGGCCGGCGGCGCTGCGGAAGGTGAGCATGCAGGTGCCGTCGGGGTACCGTGTCAGATTGAGGGTTTCCGGGGACTCGGGAACGGTGGGGTCGGAAAGGAGGGCGCGTTCGTAGAAATTGCTGCGGCCGTCACTGTCCATGTCGGCGTCATCTTCGAGAAGGGCGAGGCCGGTCTCGAAGGGGACCCAGAATCCGGTTTCTCCCGCTAATTTATCGGCCGGCTCGAGCGCTCCGGCGGGAGCGGTCTCCGCCCGGGCGTCAAGGTCCCATCGAAATACCGTCAACGGTTCGCGCACGACATAGAGACTTTTTTGGTAGAGACCGGCGGAGGGGACGGCGCGCAGGTCTTCCGGCGTATCGACGCTGCCTTCATAAAGGGAGCCGGCGTAGCGGCTCAGATAGTTGGCGAGCAGGCCTTCGCCCTTCAGCGGCCCGTGCAGGCGGATGACATAGCCGGGGAGCATCGGCATGGTGGGATCGCAGCCGCACCTGCTGCCGTTGACTCTGGCGAGCCGGTTGTTGCCGGAATCTAGTGAAGTAAGCGGCATTCCATTACAGGCGAACCATCCGGTGGCCGCCGTTCGCGACGGGGAGGAGGGAAGGATCTGGCCGACATTTCCCGCGCCGGAGAGGTCGTGATGGATCGACCAGGCAGGGGAGGATCCAGCGCCTGAGGCGTAATTGCCGGCGATGAGGCCGCCGACCCATG
>Ga0190270_10001529_pt1 | contig 10813 bp, 10 predicted proteins | sample Popmic320T_FD_133748 | JGI IMG/M metagenome (GOLD analysis project Ga0190270, IMG submission 133748) | Populus adjacent soil microbial communities from riparian zone of Weber River, Utah, USA - 320 T | ecosystem: Environmental > Terrestrial > Soil > Riparian zone | place: USA: Utah | collected... | reverse complement strand
TCCGTTATAGAGCGAAAGTAAAAGATAATCACGATGTCCAGTTAGGCCGATGGGCGTGGGATGTCTTCTTGGTCAAGCTACTTTAGACAAGAAACAGAAAAACGCGTCAGTAACCGAAGTTACCAGCGCGTCCCCGTTCTGCCTAACCGAGAGCGTGCGTTTAAGCCACCTCGAACCGTGTGCATGCTCTCAGATAGGAAGGGGCTTGCCCCCGCTCTTACGTTCGCCCAAAGCTACTTAATCTGGTCCTTCTTCCTCAGGCACGACATCTCCTGAAGTGGCTGGTTTCAGCACCGGCGGCGACAGCAGACGCTGCGCGTAGCCTTCCGGGAACGAACGCACCCGACCGCTCGCGTCAGTCACCACGTGTCCAGTCTCGCCTTCGGCGATTACCTGCCCATCGGAGGCGCGGACCACTTCATAACCAAACCGCAGCGAACGCCTCCTGAGTTCGGCAATGTGAGTCCGAACGAGAAGCTCATCGTCGTAATAAGCGGGCGCTTTGTAACGGCAATAGCTTTCGGCAACTACGAGGAAGGCATCGTCGCTCTCTTCCATCTCTTTGTAAGAGAAACCACGCGCACGGCAAAACTCAGCACGCCCAATCTCAAACCAGACCAGGTAGTTTGCGTAGTAGACGATACCCATTTTGTCCGTCTCTGAATAACGGACACGCAAAAGCGTGTCGTGCCATTCTCCGTAGACGGGTTCGGGCGCAGGACTTGTCATCTGAGCGTTATGCCTTCAAACTCTACCGCAAGAGACTGCGGGTAATTGAGACTGCCATACCTTGGATCGATGAGCGGACTATAAGAGCGAAAGCCTAAACATGTCAAAGCGAATCACCCGTTTCCTTCCCCCGGTTCTCGCAATCGCAGTCGCGACCGCCGGCCTTATGTTCGTTAATTCTGCTGGAAGTTCGGCCCAGCGTCCCGCCGTTACTCCAAGCGCCACGAAACACTCCGCTATCGTTGCCACAACTGCTGAAGTGTTGCGGGAAACCAGTGAGATACGAGAACTGGAGATTCTTAGGCCGGTCAAAAGCGGCGCCCAATCGCGCGTGCAGATTGAACGCATGTTGGTAAAGAAGCTCGATGAGCAGATGAAAGAAGATGAAATGCATGCCGCCGAGCTTGGCTTGCGCAAGTTCGGTTTGGTGCCGGAAGGATTTGAATATCGGCCGTTTATTATCAAACTCTTAACTGAACAGGTAGCCGGATATTACGACGCCAAAGCGCGGGAGTTTTACCTGGCAGACTGGTTGGAACTAGAGGGCCAGAAACCGGTGATGGCGCATGAGCTGACGCACGCCTTGCAGGACCAGCATTTCAGCTTGCAGCGTTTTGAGAAATTGCCGGAGCATGAATCCGATGCCAAGCTCGCTGCTCACGCACTGATTGAAGGTGACGCCACGCTCGCCATGACGGTTTACATGGCAAGGAACCCTTTGGTCGCGCTGGCTTTCACACGGTCGTTGAGCGCAATGGGCGCTTCGTCGAAACTCTTCAACGAATCGCCAAGGGCCCTGCGTGACACACTGATCTTTCCGTATGCCCAGGGCATGGATTGGGCGACAGAAGTCTATAAGCGAGGCGGTTGGAAAATGGTTTCGGGTGCGTATGCAAAACTGCCGCAATCCAGCGAGCAGATACTGCACCCGGAAAAGTATTTTGCCTACGAGGCGCCGGTCAAGGTGACGCTGCCAGATCTGACTGACCTGCTAAATGAACACCGGAAACAGGAAAAGGCAATCAGCAAACAGCAAACAGCAGTCAGGAAAAGACAGAAGGCGCGAGCCCGTGGCGCGTCCGCCAAAAACCCGACACCCGACACCAGATACCCGGCATCCGCTCGCCAATCGACACCCTCCAAATGGAAACGCGTGGAATACGACGTCAACGGTGAATGGAGCTATTACCTTATCCTGGATCAATTCCTGAATGCTGCATCGATATCGAAACGGGCAGCGGCAGGCTGGGCGGGCGATCGCTACGCAGTCTACGAAGGGCCCAACTCCCAAATCCTTCTCACACACGTTTCTGAATGGGACACTCCCAATGACGCCGAGGAATTCTTTAGCGCATACGTGAAACGAACTGCTCTTCGCTATCCGGGCGCTACGGCGTTCGTGGAGGAAGCAGGGAACCCCTCGATCCGTCGTTGGGAAACGGGAGAAGGGGCGGTAGTCGTTGAATTACGTGGTTCACGTGTAATCGTTCTTGAGGGAGTTCCTGAGGGCCTTGATGCAGCCAAGCTGCTCGTGGTAACTGGATAGCAAGTACGATCCACAAAGCACACAAAATTTCACGAACGATATTTCGTGTTGCTTAGTGTGATTCGCGGATCGTTTGTTTGGCGTTCTCCCTACTCACAAGCATCAAGTAGTAACCTCGCGTGTCTTTTGTCTGGGAGTATTTCGTCATGTTATTTTGTGGGCGAAATAAAAACACAGAAAGCTTCTTTGAAGATCGCGCGCCCGATCTTAATCATGAAAAAGTCTGACGTCCTATCGCCCGCAAAACAATCTTCGAAGCGTCTGGAGGAGTTAACTGCCGAGTTGCGCGAACTCGAGGCAAAGCTGCGTCTCGGTGGCGGGCCGGACAAGATTGAACGCCAGCACAAACAGGGGAAGCTGACCGCTCGCGAGAGGATCGAACTTTTGCTCGACCCGGATTCGTATAGCCAGGAGGTTGGTTTACTCATGGCGTATGATCAGTACGAAGGCGGGGCGCCGGCTGCAGGCGTGGGTACGGTTGTCGGGCGCGTTCACGATCGCGAAGTTGTAGTTGTCGCAAACGATGCTACGGTCAAAGCCGGGTCGTGGTGGCCGGAAACGATCAAGAAGATCCTGCGCGCACAGGAGATCGCGATGCGTTCACATGTGCCGATCATCTATCTGGTTGATTCGGCCGGCGTAAATCTTCCTTACCAGGGCGGCGTGTTTCCCGGCCAGTATGGCGCCTCACGAATTTTCTATTACAACTCGCTCATGCGGCGTTACCTCAAGATTCCCCAGATATCCGCGGTGATGGGATCCTGTATCGCAGGTGGGGCATATCTGCCGGCTCTTTCCGACGTGATCATTATGGTCGAGGGCACGTCATTCATGGGGCTCGGCGGCGCAAATCTTGTTAAGGGCGCGACCGGGCAAACGATCGACAACGAAACCCTGGGCGGCGCTCGAGCTCATAATGAACTCTCCGGTGTTGCACACTATCGCGTTGGGGATGATAAAACGTGCATCGCGAAGATTCGTGAATTCGTCTCTGAGCTTCCGGTCAAACCGCCAAGCGTTGTTCCGATTCTTCCAGCCAGTGAAGCAGCCCGACCGGGAGCTGATCTTTACGACATTCTTCCGGCAGACCATAAACAACCGTACAACGCGCGGCACCTGTTGGACTGTTTGCTGGACGACGGACATCTCGACGAGTTCCAGGCAGACTACGCTAAAGAGATGATTACCGGCCACGCGCGCATTCGCGGCATTCAGGTTGGTGTGATTGCCAACAATCGCGGGATGATTCGCGCGCCCGGCGGCGGTCCGCCGCGCTTTGGCGGCATCATCTACACGGAGTCGGCCGAGAAAGTGGCCTACTTCATTGAGACCTGCAATCGACGCCACACGCCGCTAGTCTTCATTCAGGACGTGTCCGGCTTCATGGTAGGACCGGAAGCGGAACATTCGGGAATTATTCGCGCCGGGGCGCGGTTCGTTGAAGCAATGGCGACAGCACTAGTTCCGAAAATAGTGCTTACGGTTAACCACGCGTCGGGTGCCGGCTACTATGCGATGGCGGGCCAGGGATTCGATCCGGACTTTATTTTCAGTTGGCCTACGGGACGTATGGGCGTGATGGAAGGCGACTCGGCGGTGCAAGCGGTGTTTGGCAGTCAACTCGAAAAGCTGAAACGCAAGGGAGAGGAACCGTCGGATGAGCTGGACGCCGAGATGGACCAGGTGCGCGAAACTTATGAAATGGAACTTGATGCGAAGTATGCGGCGGCGAGGGGCTTCGTCGATGCAGTCATTATTCCGGAAGACACGCGTGATGCTTTGGAGCTGTCGTTGCGCACCAGTTTGAATTACGGCGGTCCGCACATTGGACCATTCGTTTTGCCCCCGACGTTGGTGTAGTGGCCAACAGGCGCATAGAGTATAGGCTTTAGCCTGCGTGGTTGGGTTAAAGTCCGTTAGCCTGGTTGGGGAAGAGGCAACTGAAGGTTGAACTCTGAACACCTCTTAAGATGAAAAACAAGATTCGCATTGCTGGTGGGCAGGGCTTCTGGGGCGATCTCCCCGACGCACCGGTGCGCCAGGTGGAAGGCGGGCAGATCGACTACCTCATGCTCGACTACCTCGCCGAAGTCACCATGTCCATCATGCAGAAACAGAGATCAAGGGATCCTTCGGCCGGTTACGCGAAGGACTTCGTTCCCCTGATGAAGCAGATTCTACCGGCCTGCGTAGAACGAAACATTCGTGTAACTGCAAATGCCGGGGGTGTGAACGTCGAGGGCTGCGCCGAAGCAGTAAAGGAAGTTGCGCTGGAACTCGGTCTTGCTGGAAAGCTGCGTATTGGAATCGTCACTGGCGACGACATCATGTCGGATCTGGACGGTCTCCTTGCGCGAGGCATTGACCTGCGCAACATGGATAACGGCGCACCTCTATCCACGGTGAGGGATCGAATCCAAAGCGCCAACGTCTACCTGGGCGCAGCGCCAATCGTGGAAGCTTTGGATAAAGGAGCGCAGATTGTAATTACTGGCCGCGCCACCGACACTGGGTTGACGCTTGCGCCAATTATTCATGAGTTTGGCTGGGCCGCGGATGACTGGGACCGGCTGGCTGCGGGGACGATTGCGGGGCACATCATTGAATGCGGGGCCCAGTGTTCGGGAGGGAATTGCCAGTATGAATGGCGCAGTGTTCCCAACCTGGCGGATGTCGGTTTCCCCATTGTTGAAGCTTCGCCCGATGGCACATTCGTCGTCACGAAACATGAGAAAACCGGCGGTTGGGTGGTTATTCCATCGGTCAAAGAGCAACTAGTTTACGAAATGGGTGATCCACACGAGTACATCACGCCTGACTGTGTCGCAGATTTCACGAGCGTGCAGCTTGAATATGAAGGCCGCGATCGCGTGCGCGTTTTCGGAATCAAGGGACAACCGGCGACAGAGTTTTATAAAGTTTCGATTAGTTACTCGGCTGGATACAAAGCAGTGGGCACGCTGGTTTATTCGTGGCCTGAAGCATACGACAAGGCGCAGGCTGCAGACAGGATACTGCGCGCGCGGCTTAATCGCTTAGGTTTGAGTTTTGATCAGATCCATACCGAGTTTGTGGGCGCCAACGCCACGCATGGTCCATTAGCCGGCAGGCCTTCGCCTGATAGTCCTGAGGTGCAGTTGCGCGTAGGAGTACGTGGTGATGATCGGGCGGCGATAGAGAGGTTCACAAAGGAGATTGCGCCGCTTGTACTGACGGGACCGCCGGGCGTCACGGGATTTGCGGGTGGACGTCCGAAGGTCGAGGAGATTGTCGCGTACTGGCCGGCGCTGATTCCGAAGAGTGAGATTAGCCCGCTGGTAAAGATTGTCGAAGTATGAGCGTCGAGTTTGGATCACGTACGTAAAAACATTTTCCATTTCTCATTTTCCATTTCTCATTCGACATTGAAGGCGCTGAAAGTCAGCGAAGTCTTCAATGGAAAATGAGAACTGAGAATGACAAATGGAAAATGGATTTTGAGCGCGTGAAGATTAAGGATCGGAATCAGATGAAGGTGCAACTCGTAAAACTTGCGCACGGACGGTCGGGCGATAAAGGCGACACGGCGAATATTGGCTTGATCGCCTTAGAGGATGAATTCTATCCGGTGTTGTTACGCGAAGTTACTGCAGAGCGAGTCAAGCAACACTTCACAGGCATCTGCAAAGGCGACGTCGAACGTTTTGAGTTGCCCAATCTCTGTGCACTTAATTTCCTTTTGCACCAAAGCCTGGGTGGCGGAGGCACGCTGTCGCTAATGACAGACGCGCAGGGGAAAACGTTTTCCACTGCGTTGCTGAGGATGGAGATTGAAATCTCTGATCAAGAAGCGCAGGAATTCGCACTACCGCAACATTAGGCAAGAATGATCCACTGAGAGGTGTTTAGAGTACAACCTTCAGGTTGCGGCTTCGCAACCACGCAGGCTAGCTTCTTCCCCACGCGGCAAGCTGAAGCTTGTACTCTAAACACCTGTTACCCAAGTGCACATCATGACTGAACCAGGCAACACGGTCCTATATAGAGTCGATGATGGGGTGGCGCATCTCACTCTGAATCGTCCTGACAAGAGAAACGCTCTGAACGATGCGCTGATCTCAGATCTTAAGGCAGCACTCGGACAGGGTAGCCGCGACGAATCGATCAGGGCAATAGTGCTCTCTGGAGCCGGCAGGGATTTTTGCTCGGGGGCTGATCTCAAAGCTCTGGAGAAGATTTCGAAAGCCTCCGTCGCCGGCAACATCGACGATGCCCGTTCGCTGATGGAGCTTTTCATGTTGATGCGCGCGCTTCCTTTGCCGGTAATCGCCGCCGTTAGAGGTAAAGCGTTGGCGGGTGGTTCTGGCCTGGCCAGCGCTTGCGACATTGTTCTAGCTTCCGCCGATGCTCGCTTCGGTTATCCGGAAGTGAAAATCGGATTTGTCCCAGCCATGGTGATGGCAATTTTGCGCCGCAATATCTCGGAGAAACGTGCCTTCGAGCTGGTCACGCGGGGCGAAGAGATCAGCGCCGAAGAAGGGAAACGGATTGGCCTCGTAAATCAGGTTTTCACTGAAGCAGACTTTGAGAATGAAGTCAGCGCTTACGCGAAGCGATTTTCAACACTCAGCAAATCGGCTGTCGCACTGACTAAAGGGCTACTTTATCAGATGGATACCATGGCGTTTGACCAAGCAATCGCAACAGGGGTCGATGTAAACGTCATTGCACGTATGAGCAAGGACTGCCAGGCAGGGGTTGCCAAATTCCTGAAGAAAGCCTAATCCCACTTACAGAAAAATCTTTGGCGTTATGTCCGAGGGGTTGCGATGTAGGACTTGGGCAGCCGTGGCGCGTGCGCATTCCATGACCGGATCTCCAACGGCCGTTACAAGCCCAGTTGACAGCGCTTCCGTACTGTCGATTCTGCGGGCGGTGGCGAACAATTCGAGGGCACGTGTGCGGCCAATTACCAGAGGTAAGCGTTGCGTGCCACCCCATCCTGTTATGATGCCGAGACGGGCGCCGGGATGAGCGAATACAGCATTAGTTGAGGCCACGCGGACGTCACATGCGAGCGCGAGATCTAAAGCACCACCCATGCAATAGCCGTTGACGGCAGCGATTGTTATTTGCCTGGCATCTGCAATCCACTGAAAAACGCGCTGGCCCAAGCTCGAAAAGTTCCGTGCAGACGTTGCGTCTAATTGCGACAGTTCGCGTATGTTTGCGCCTGAGGCAAATACGTCATCGGTGCCGGTGAAAATGATGGCACTTACGTCGGTGCGAAGAGTGACGTCCAATAATGTTGTCTGAAGATCATGAAGCGTTTGAAGTGAGAGGGGATTGCGTTCGTGAGGTCTATTAAAACGTATGACGGCGATAGCGTCGTCAACTTCCGTGACTATCGCGCGCGAATCTTCGGCCATCGCTTATTCGCGCGGCTTGACGTTGTCGCGCAGGAACTTGGCAATGTCTTCGGTTGAGGTGCCGGGCAAAAAGATCTCGGCCACGCCCTGGGCTTTCAGTTTCGCGATATCTTCTTGAGGAACAATCCCACCAAGCAGGACCAGGCAATCGTCCATTCCTTGCGCGCGAAGAAGCTGAACAATGCGCGGACACAAAGTGTTGTGTGCGCCGCTGAGTATAGAGACGCCTACAGCATCGACATCTTCCTGCAATGCGGCAGCAGCAATCATTTCCGGTGTTTGGCGCAAGCCGGTGTAGATAACTTCCATGCCGGCGTCGCGCAACGCGCGGGCGATAACTTTCGCGCCTCGATCATGGCCGTCGAGGCCAGGCTTGGCCACAAGCACGCGGATTTTCCTTTCGTTCATGGTTTGCATTGTAGCCCTTAGTCGATGAATTGCCCCAGCAGGCCGTCCCGCTTTATAAAGGGTTTCAGTTCTGAGTAACTAAAGAAGTATTCGCCGACAGGTGCAAACGCCTGAATTGCGTGAGGGTAACCAGCGTCGTAGAGAAAGGTGATTCCTTTGGCGCCCACAGAAAACTCAACAAGATTTTCGACTGTGAACTTCAATGGCTCCTGAGCTTCTTTCGCGATTCTGAGGTCTTCGGGTTCGCTCCTGGAAGCGGTGAGCTCTTGCACGATCTTTTTGAGCTCGGCCTGCAGTTTGTTGTTTACCAAAGCTGCCAGGGCCTCAGATTTATCGCCTATGAAGACTTCGGCAGCCTTGATAACGCTTCCATCCTTTAGATTAATGGCGAAGTGTTTTGTATGCGTATCTGGATAGGCCCCGGAGCCGCTCTGTGTAAAAGTCACGTCCAGAACATAGTTCCGGTTGTAATTAACCTTATAACCAAATTCTGCGAGCCATCTATCCTGACGATATTCATCGATAGAAGAATCGAATACGTTCTTTACCTGAAGCAATGCCTGCACGCGTCGAAGAACCTGGACGTTTTTCAAACCACTGACTACCGGGTAGATTACTTTCGCCGTCCTTTTTTCAGGAAACCCTTTCACCAGCGACGCACGCCGAATAAGCGTTACCGTGCGCGGCCTGATAATGACTCGATCATCCGCAGTCGCAGGCGAGGGTTTAGACTGAGCGTAACTAACTGAAGTTATAAGCAGGAGGACAAGACCGGGGGCCCAGGAGGTGCGCATAGTTGAGTGGTGTTTCCGCGGTCGCTTAGGCGATACCAAAGGAGTTGTGACTAAAAAGCCGGCTCTTCGTAGACTCCATAGACGTCGCGCAAGGCAGAGCAGATTTCGCCAAGCGTGGCGTAAACACGAACAGCTTCAATCGTGGCGGGCATTGTGTTCTCTTCATTCTGAGCGGCTTGTTTCAACTTCTCCAACGCGTTGGCCACGGCGCCGGCATCGCGGCGAGCTCGCGTCAGTTCGAGCCGTTCGATCTGATGCTCCCTGACTGATTCATCAATTACAAGGGTGGGGACCTGAGCGGGCTCGTCGTCCATCGCATATTTGTTTACGCCCACGATTATCTGTTCACCGCGCTCCACAGCCTTCTGATATTGGTAAGCCGAATCCTGGATTTCTCTTTGCGGGAAGCCCTTCTCAATTGCTGCGACCATTCCCCCCATTGAGTCAATCTTGCGGAAGTATTCCAACGCGGTGCTTTCCATCTTTTCTGTCAGTGCTTCTAGAAAATACGAACCACCGAGAGGATCGATTGTGTTGGCCACACCAGTTTCGTCGGCAATTATCTGCTGTGTCCGCAGGGCGATTAGCGCAGCTCGATCGGTTGGTAGCGACAAAGCTTCGTCATAAGCATCAGTGTGTAGGCTTTGAGTTCCGCCGAGGACGCCTGCAAGCGCCTGTATCGCCACGCGGACGATGTTGTTCAAGGGTTGCTGAACGGTCAATGACACGCCAGCTGTCTGGGTGTGGAAGCGCATCTTGAGAGTCCGTTCATTCGTAGAGCCGAATCGGTCGCGCATTTCGCGAGCCCAAATGCGTCGCGCCGCACGATACTTCGCAATCTCCTCGAAGAAATCGTTGTGTGCGTTGAAAAAGAAAGAGATGCGCGGGACAAATTCATCGACTTCCAAGCCGGCGCGAATACCCCATTCGACATATTCGAGGCCGTCGCGCAGTGTAAAAGCCAGCTCCTGTGCCGCCGTCGCGCCCGCCTCCCGAATGTGATATCCGCTGACGGAAATGGGATTGTATCGAGGGACCTGACTGGTGCAGAACTCGAACGTATCAATCACCAGCTTCATTGCAGGTCGAATCGGGTAAATCCATTCCTTCTGAGCAATGTATTCTTTGAGAATATCGTTTTGCAGGGTACCGGAAATCTTTTTCCAGTCTGCGCCCTGTTTCTCCGCCACCACGAGATACATCGCGAGAAGCACTGATGCGGGCGCGTTTATCGTCTGGGAAACTGTGACTTGATCCAGCGGTATCTGATCGAACAAGACCTCCATATCAGCCAGGGAGGAAACCGCTACGCCACACTTGCCGACCTCTCCTTCCGAGAGAAGCGAATCAGCGTCATAACCCATCAAAGTCGGTAAGTCATAGGCGACTGAGAGGCCGGTTTGACCTTGGGCCAGCAGATATTTGAATCTCGCGTTGGTTTCTTCGGGAGTACTGAAACCGGCGAACTGCCGCATGGTCCACAGCTTTCCGCGATAGCCTGTTGGATGGATGCCCCGTGTGTACGGGAACTCGCCAGGGAACGAGATGTCGCGGGAAAAGTCCTGATGTGCAATGTCGGCGGGAGTGTAGAGACCAGCGACCTCTTCAAGTGAAACAGTTTGGAATGCTTCCTTGCGTTCAGGATGCTTGCGTAAAACCGGTTCAAGGGTCTCGTGCTCCCAACGTGCCGCTGCTTCTTCGATTGGAGAACTGGCCTCTTTAGTGTCCGGCATAAGGCTCCCGAATGTTTGAACTTGTTACGAAGAAGTCGATCTTAGAGGAGGGGTATGCCACTGTCAACAGAGCGAATTGCCTCACAAATAATCTACTCGAAAGTGAATCGTTGCCTCAAATAAGAAATCTACTCGAAATGAGAGAGATTAACCCCGCAGGATTGAAGCTAGAGAGCGGGGTAGAAAATGAGGCTG
>Ga0190270_10001528_pt1 | contig 10814 bp, 8 predicted proteins | sample Popmic320T_FD_133748 | JGI IMG/M metagenome (GOLD analysis project Ga0190270, IMG submission 133748) | Populus adjacent soil microbial communities from riparian zone of Weber River, Utah, USA - 320 T | ecosystem: Environmental > Terrestrial > Soil > Riparian zone | place: USA: Utah | collected... | reverse complement strand
TGGGGTCGGACTTCCCCGCGATGCTGCGTGAGGAACCCGCCGCGCGGACGCTGCGCTCGATGGATCTGCCCGACGACCAGTGGCAGGACATCGCGTGGCGCAACGCCCTGCGGTGGCTCGGCCGCGACGCCGACGCCGTGGCCCACGCCGCTCTTTCGTCCGGCGGAAGAGGCATGGATCGCCGCTGAGGCGTCGACAAGACTTCCCATCAAGCCCGTTCGCCCGTGGACTGCGCGGTCACAGAGTCGTCGGCCGCGAACCCGGTCCTCACACCCAGGGAGCATCACATGAACAGCAGCCAGAGGCGTGACCGGTCAGTAGCAAGGATGGTCGGATCAGTCGCCGTCATCCTGAGCCTCGGCCTTTCGACCATCGCCTGCGCCGCCGGCGGCGGCGACGACACCGACAGCACGGGGGGCGGTGACGGCGAGGCGCAGTCCGGCGGCAGCGTCACGACCCTGCTCGACGCCGGTTTCTCCGGTGGCTGGAACACCGGGCTCGATCCGGCCACCAGCAACACCGTCGGCGCGAACCTCCCGCAGAACTCAGCGATCTTCGGCGGCCTGTTCACGCTCGAGGCCGACGAAGACGGGGGCAACGCGGGGATCGTCGACAACCAGGCCGAGAGCCACGAGTGGAGTGATGACGACCTCACGCTCACGATCAAGCTGCGCGAGGGCGTCACCTTCAGCGACGGAACGCCGATGAACGCCGAGGCCGTCGTGTGGAACTGGATCCGCGCGCTCAACTCCGGCTCGACCGGCACGCCGCGTCTCCAGCTGAACCTCGGGCTGCCCGCTCCGGAGCTCAGCCAGGAATTCCTTGACAGCCTGTACGCGGCGCTGCCCGCGGATGTCGACCGAAACCTCGTGCAGCAGCAGCTCGGCACCATCGTGGCGGTCGACGATCTCACCGTGTCGATCACCCTGGCCGCGCCGGACGGATCGTTCGTGAACGGCTTCCCGACGTCGAGCCTCAACCTCATCGCGTCACCGACCGCCTTCGCGGAGCAGGGCGCTGATGACTTCAAGGAGAACCCCGTCGGTGCTGGTCCGTTCATCATCACGAGCAACACGCTCAGCGAGCGCCTCGAGCTCGAGAAGAACTCGGAGTACTTCAAGGACGGGCTGCCGTACCTCGACACTCTGAACTTCCAGTCGATTCTCGGTGACCAGGTGCTCTACCAGACGCTGCAGGCCGGCCAGGGCGACGTGATCGAGGGGATGGCGAACATCAACCTGATCCAGGAGGCGGAGGGCAACCCCGACGTGGGTGTGTTCCCCGGCGTTCCCACCTCGCCGTACGTGATCCAGCTGAACACCCGCAAGCCGCCGTTCGACGACATCAAGGCGCGCGAGGCGATCTACTACGCCACCGACTTCGAGGCGATCAACAAGGGTCTGTTCAAGGACACCGCCGAGATGAGTCAGTCGTTCACCGCTTCGGGCGGGCTGTTCTACAACCCCGAGGTTGAGGGCTACCGCACCTACGACCCCGCGAAGGCGAAGGAGCTCGTCGATGAGATCGGCGGTCTCACCGTGAACCTCGGTACCGTCGACGTCGTCACCGCGAAGGCCGTGACCACCGCGTTGCAGACCCAGTGGGCCGAAGCAGGTATCGACGTCGAGATCGAAGCCGCCCCTCTCGGTGACGTCATCACGTCGTTCATCAGCGGGGAGTGGGAGTCGCTCCTGCAGACCGCCGGCGCGTGGGACCCCTCGGTCGGCATCGGCGTCGCCGTGCGATTCGGGTCGCAGTCTCCATTCAGCGGTGCGCCGCAGCCCACCGAACCGGGCGGGACCACCGAACTCGACGACCTGCTTGCCGATGCCGTCGCCACGACCGACGAGGCCGAGCGCAAGGCTGTGTACGACGAGATCGCGAAGTACATTTCCGACGAGGCGTACGCCCCGTTCGGGATGGCGTTCTCACCGTCGCAGATCGTGCGCACCACCGTGCATGGCCCCGGGCTCACGACGCCGATCCCGGCCCTCGCGGTCAACTCCGGAGTGCTGTACGACCGGGTCTGGATCGAGCAGTAGTCCGTGGCCGCAACCGCCGAGACCACGTCCATCCGGACCGAGGAGAAGCAGAGCATCCTCGGCCGGATGGTGGCCTCGCCGCTGATCAGACTGATCGTCCGCCGGGTATTGGTGTCGATCCCGCTCCTGCTCGGGATCAGCATCCTCGTGTTCGTTCTGCTCGAGGCGATCCCGGGCGACCCCGCCCGTAATGCCGCGGGCATGGACGCCACCGAGGAGGAGGTCGAGGCCGTCCGCAGGTCGATGGGTCTCGATCGCCCCGCGCCGGAGAGGTACCTGACCTGGCTCGGCGGCTTCGTCACCGGAAACCTCGGAAAGTCATCGGTGAGCGGTCAGAGCGTCAGCTCGATGCTCGCCGAGCGCCTTCCGGTCACCCTCGAGCTGGTCTTCCTGGCGTTCGTGGTCTCACTCGTGATCGCCATCCCGGTCGCGCTGCTGGCCGCTCGCAAGCCGGGCGGCATCTTCGACCGCATCGTCATGGTCATCTCAATGACCCTGCTGGCGGTGCCGAATTACGTAATGGCGTTGCTGCTGGTGCTGGTGTTCGCGGTTTCGATGCGCGCGTTGCCCGCGATCGGCTACGTGCCGATCGACGAGGGCATCATCCCAAACCTGCGGTCGGTGATACTGCCGGTGCTGGCCTTGGGGCTGCCGCTCGCGTGCTTCTACGCCCGGTTCCTGCGAGGCGACCTCGTCGAGCAGATCAACTCGGCGGACTACGTCGACACCGCACGGGCGAAAGGAGTCGGCCCCTGGAAGATCCTGTGGGGGCACGCATTCCGTAACTCATCGTTCGGCCTGCTGACGCTCGTCGGCCTGAATGTCGGGGGCCTGATCGGCGGAACGGTCATCGTCGAGCAGATCTTCGCGATGCCGGGCCTGGGCCAGATGATGCTCCAGGGCGTGGGCTCCCTCGACACGGCCGTCGTGCAGATCTGCGTCTTCATCTTCGCCGCTGTGGCGGTGTTCGCGAACCTCTTGGTGGACGTGATGTACGCGATCTTGGACCCGAGGATCCGGTATGGCAGTCGCTGATCCGGCAACCACGGTCGCGGCGCTGACGTCGATCGATGTCAGCGACCGGAGCATCAAGTGGGCGCGGCTGCGCAAGCGGCTCGTCGTGTGGATCCCGGCGGGTTTCGTCGTGCTGCTGCTGCTGGTGTGTTTCGTCGGGCCGCTGGTGCTGCCCCTGCCCCCGCCGGTCGGCGGCAGCGTCCTCGAGAGCCAGCTGCCGCCGGGCAGCCCCGGTCACCCGCTCGGGACCGACGTGAACGGCAACGATGTGCTGTCACGGCTCGTCTACGGCGGTCGCGCCTCACTGACCGTCGCGATCGCGGTCAATGTGATCGGACTTGTGGTCGGCGGCGTCACGGGCGCTCTGTCGGGTTACCTCGGCGGCACCTCGGACACGATCATCATGCGCGTGCTCGACGTATTCATCGCGTTCCCGTCACTCGTGCTGACGATCGCCATCGCGCAGATCCTCGGGCCGAGCCTGCCCAACACGATCCTGGCGCTGACGGCGTTCGCCATACCGGCGGTCGCGCGCATCGCCCGGTCGGCGACCCTCCGCGTAGTGAACATGCCTTTCGTGCAGGCCGCGGAGCTGTCCGGCAGTCCGTGGTGGCGCATCCTGTTGCGCCATATCGCGCCGAACATCACGCCCCAGATGCTCAACTTCGCGCTGCTCGGCATGGGCATCGTGATCGTCACCGAGGGTGCCCTCAGCTTCCTCGGCATGGGCATCCCCGCTCCCAATCCGAGCTGGGGGAACATGATATACGAGGGACAGCAGTCCCTCTCCGCGACACCTCTCCTCGTGCTTTGGCCGAGTCTGGCGCTCCTGGTCACGGTGCTAGCCTTCAACCTGCTCGGCGAGAACCTCCGAGACGAGATGAGCGGTCGATGACGATCACCGAGCGAGGCACCGGGCACGCGGCATCCGCCGGCTACAGGTCGGACGTCGTGCTGTCCGTGCGTGACTTGCGCGTGAGGTTCTCGCGCGCCGGACGCAGCGTGCACGCCGTCAACGGACTGTCGTACGAACTGCGCGCGGGCAAGATGCTCGCGATCATCGGCGAGTCCGGCTCCGGCAAGTCGGTGAGCGTCCGCGCGCTCATGGGCCTCTTGCCGCCGAGCGCCTACGTCGCCGGATCGGCGATGCTCGGCGACATTGAGCTCGTCGGCATGAGCGACAAGCGCATGCGCGAGATCCGCGGCGCCGACATCTCCATGGTGTTCCAAGACCCCACACGGTCGTTGAACCCGACCATGAGCGTCGGGGCGCAGATCACCGAGGCCATCCGCACCAAGAACACGGTCAACCGCAAGGTCGCCGCCGAACGCTCTGTCGAGCTGCTCAAGCTGGTACGGCTGCCCGCCGCCGAACGTCGCTACCACGAGTATCCCCACCAGCTCTCGGGCGGGATGCGCCAGCGCGTCATGATCGCCATCGCCCTGGCATCCAACCCGAAGGTGCTCATCGCCGACGAGGCGACCACCGCGCTGGATGTCACCACCCAGGCGCAGATCATGGAGTTGCTGGTCGATCTGCAGGACCGGCTCGGCACCGCCGTCATCATGATCAGCCACGATCTGGGTCTCGCGGCCAGCTACGCCGACGACGTGCTCGTCATGTACGCGGGCGAGGCCGTCGAGAAGGCCGAGACCGCGACACTGTTCCAGAACGTGCGGATGCCGTACACCAAGGCACTTCTCGGCGCGATCCCGCAGCTGACGACCGTGCCGCATTCGCTCTTGACGGTGATCGGCGGCCACCCTCCGGACCTCTCCCAGATCCCGCCAGGATGCCCGTTCCAGCCGCGATGCCCGCGCGCGGTGGCCAAGTGCGCCGAGCATCCGCCGCTCGCCGAACACGAGCCGCGGCACTGGTACGCGTGCTGGAACCCGGTTCCGAGCGGCGAGGACTGGGCGCTGGCGCAGCCGGCGGACGGTGTGCCGGCCGAGGACGACACGCTCGATGATGCAGAGCAATTGATGACCGAAGGCTTCGTCCCGCCGGTGGAGCCTCTGCTGACTGCGGGCGTCATCCCAAGCGAGGACAACGCTCCGAAGAAGGGGGAACAGGCGTGAGCACTGCCCAGCCTGCCGGCGCGCAGCAGCGGGTCGAGACCGAGCCCCTGCTGTCGGTGCGCAACATCGTGCAGGAGTACGTCAGCCGCGGGCCGGGAAACGTGAAGGCCGGCGTCGTGCACGCCGTCTCGGACATCTCGTTCGATCTGCCCCGCGGCCAGACGCTCGGCATCGTGGGCGAAACGGGGTCGGGCAAGTCGACCCTCGCCCGAGCGATCATCCAGGTCGAGCGACCGAAGTCGGGCGAGGTGGTTTTCCGCGGGCAGGACATCGCGGCTCTGCCCAAGCGCAAGCTCACGAAGGTCCACGCCCAGATGCAGATGGTCTACCAGGACCCGTTCGGCTCGCTGAATCCCCGCTGGCGGGTCGAGGATGTGGTTGCCGAGCCCCTGCTCGGACACACGAAGCAGAACCGCGCCCAGCGTCGCGCGAGGGTACGCGAGCTGCTCGAGCTCGTGGGGCTCAAGCCCGACACCTACCTGCGCCGCAGGCCCACCGAGCTGTCCGGCGGTCAGGCGCAGCGCGTCGCGATCGCCCGCGCGATCGCCCTGAACCCTGCGCTGATCATCTGCGATGAGGCGATATCCTCGCTCGACGTGCTGATCCAGGCTCAGGTGCTGAATCTCTTCGAGAAGCTCCGCGTCGAGCTGGGTCTGTCGTACCTGTTCATCGCGCACGACCTTGCGACCGTGAAGCAGATCAGCGACCAGGTCGCCGTCATGCATCTCGGCCAGCTCGCGGAGATCGGACCGGCGCAGGAGATCTACCGCGCGCCGCGGCATCCGTACACCCGCGCGCTGTTGGACTCGATCCCGGGGCTCGATCCGCAGACAGGCATCGCGCGCAGACCCGTGACGCTGAAAGGCGAACCCCCCTCGCCACTGAACCCGCCGAGCGGATGCCGGTTCCGCACTCGCTGCCCGCGGGCGCAGGATTTGTGCGCCGAGGTCATGCCGCCTCTCACCGAACATGACCCCGGGCACTTCGCCGCGTGCCACTTCCCGCTGGAGGCCCCCGCGGTCATCTCGAGCGAGTCGCTCGTAGCGTCGATCCGCCGCACCGGCCCGGCGGCCGAGCCCATCAACCGGCGCTGAGTCGCGTGCTCGCGCGCAACGACGGTGGAGCATCCCTCCCGTGGGGAGGTGATGTTCAGGGTCGTTACGCGTCCGGGTTCACCACGTCACGTGCGCGAGGCACCGGATCCGTCGGTGGCTCCGTCGAAGCGCCGGAGCCGGGGGGGCCCGTCCAGAAGGGGCCCCAACTCGGGCACCGCGCCCTCGTTCATGCGGTAGGCACGGTAAGCCTGCTCGGCCTCGGCACTGCGCCACTCCTCGTAGAGAGTCCACGCGGCAGGGTCGTCGCGGTCGACGAGCCAATCGATCCGGTCGGCGCCATCAAAGCGCCGCGTTTGGGCGAGCATCGCCTCGAAGATAGCGCGCGCGTCGTCGATAGACGCAGGCATGATCCGAAACTCGACGAGCGCGACGATCGGCATGAGGATCCTCCGTGGCAGACCGAGATGACGGATGCAGTCAGTCTGCCGCCCACGTTAGGCGCTGTCGCCGCAGGCCGACCGCCGCAGTTCCGCCGGACGGAAGTGCCAACCGCCTCCGGCGAGAGCCCGCCCGACGACACGGGAGTGCGGCGACAACGGCGAATCGATTCCGTGGTGCGGAAGTGAGTGTTCGCGGCCGGGCTCGTGCGCCGATAGTGGGACTGCACCGTTCGCTGAAGGAGGTCTCGGACTGATGACGGCTCCTCTCGTAGCGCCCGCCGAGCAGTTGTACAACCCTGTCGTGGACACCATGCCGTGGGACGAACTGCAGGACCGGCAACTCGACGCGTTCACCGACATGCTGGGGCGGCTGCGCACCTACGACGTCTGGCGGGAGCGCCTTCGCAGCGCGCCGGCCACGATACGTTCACTCGACGCGCTCACCGACGTGGCGATGACGACCAAGGAGGATCTGCGCGCCGCGCAGGCTGAGCCTTCACCCGACCGGCCGCTCGGGCGGTTCCAGCTCGTCGATGCCGATGAGCTCGTGCAGATCACCAGTTCGTCGGGAACTACCGGAACCCCCGTGTTCTTCGGCCTGACCGAGAACGACCTGAGGCGCTGGACGGCCGGTATCGCCAACGCCTACCGCACCGCGGGAGTCGCCGCGGGGTCCCGGGTCGCCCACACCACGGGTATGGCGATAGTCGCCGGCGGGCTCCCATACGCCGACGGCATCCGCGGCACGGGCGGCACGCTCGCTTGGATCGGCGGCCAGACCACGTCCCGCATGGCGCTATCGATGCAGCGCCTGCAGCTGAACGTTCTCGTGGGCACGGCCTCCTTCGTCACCCACTTCGCGCACCGCTGCGAGGAAGAGCTCGGGGTGGCCGCCACCGACCTCTCCGTGCGCACGGTGATCGCCGGAGGTGAGCCGGGGGCGGGCGTGCCGCACATCCGCCAGGGGATGCTCGATGCTTGGGGCGCGACACGGGTGAGCGAGCTCATGGGCCTTGGCGATGTGCTGCCGGCCATGTGGGCGGAGTGCCGGGAAGGGCACGGGATGCACTTCACCGCTGCGCCGGATGTGCTCGTGGAATTGGTCGATCCCCAGACCCTGGCGCACGTCCCGTGGGAGGCCGGCGCCACCGGCGAGGCGATCTATACGACCCTGACGCGCGAGGCATCCGCCGTCGTCCGGTTCCGCTCCCGCGACCAGCTAACGGTGACTGCGCTCGAGTGCCCGTGCGGGCGCACCGCACCGACGGTTCGCTGCGTCGGACGCACCGACGACATGCTGATCTTCAAAGCGATGAACGTCTATCCCACGGCGATCCGCGACGTCGTGCTCGACGTCGCCTCCGAACACCTGACCGGCTCGATGCGCATCCGCAAGGACTCCGCCGACCAGGTGCGGTTCGACGACCCGATCCCGGTCGAGGTCGAGCTGCGAGACGGCGTCGAAGGTGCCGTCGCCGCCACTGCACTGGCGGACGCCGAGGAATCGGTGCGACAGTTGCTGCGGGTGCGCGTGCGGATCGAACCGGTTCAGGTGGGTGTGATCCCGGTCAGTTCGTATAAGAACGCGCTGACATACGTCGCCGAGCGGTGACGAAATCAGGAAGAAGGATGCTGTGACCACCACGATCGACTCGCGACCGGTGCACGCCGCTGACGCGATCTACGCGGGCGGCCGGTGGGTGCCCGCGATCACGTCCGCCCGCATCACCGTCCAGAACCCGTACGACCTCTCGACCGTCGGCTCCGCTCCGGACGGATCCGCCGAAGACGTCGACGTCGCCGTTCGCGCCGCGCGCGAGGCATTCGATCGAGGGCCGTGGCCGCGGCTGAGCCCGGCCGAGCGGGCCGACTGGATGGAAAAGCTCGCGGACGAGCTGGAGCGGCGCGGCGAATCGACCGCGCAGCTGGTGACCGCCGAGAACGGCCAGCCGATGTGGCTGTCGCGGCCGCTCAGCGGAAGCGTCCCCGCGGTGCACCTGCGGTATTACGCCGGACTGATCCGCGACTACCGGCAGGAGCAGGAGCGACCAAATGTCCACTCAGCGGGCGCGTCGGTCATCCGTACCGAGCCCTTGGGCGTCGCGGGCCTCATCGTGCCGTGGAACTATCCGCAGTCACTGCTGACGGGCAAGCTCGCCCCCGCGCTCGCGGTGGGCTGCACAGTCGTCATCAAGCCCGCGGCCGAAACGCCGCTGGACGCTCTCGAGCTCGCCGATGCCGTCGACGAGATCGGGATGCCGCCGGGCGTGGTCAACGTGGTCACGGGCGGACGCGAGACGGGGGCGGCGCTGGTCGATCACCCCGGCGTGGACAAAATCGCGTTCACCGGCTCGACCGCCGCCGGCCGCATCATCGCGGCACGCTGCGGGGCGCGACTGATCCCCGCGACACTCGAGCTCGGCGGAAAATCGGCAGCTGTCGTGCTCGACGACGCCCAGGCGGACAAGGTGCTGTCGGAGCTGCGATCCCTGTCGTTCATGAACAGCGGCCAGACATGCTTCCTGCTCTCTCGCGTGCTCGTGCCGCTACGCCGGTTCGGCGAGTTCACCGAGGGCCTGACGGAGCTGGCGCGATCGCTGGTGGTCGGAGACCCGCGTGAGGACGCGACAGAGCTCGGACCCCTGGTCTCGGAGCGCATCCGCAAGCGGGTGCGCGGCATGGTCGATGATGGGGTGGCGGGCGGTGCCCGCGTAGTGACCGGCGGCAAGGACCTTCCAGGAGAGCCGGGGTTCTTCTACGAGCCCACCATCGTGACCGACGTGGCTCCCGCGAGCGCGCTCGCGCAGGAAGAGGTCTTCGGTCCGGTCGTGGTCGTGGCCCCCTACTCCTCCGACGAGGAGGCGATCGCGCTCGCGAACGACACGCAGTACGGCCTCGGCGGGGCGGTGTTCAGCGCCGACGAGGAGCGCGCGATGGATGTGGCGCGCCGCATAGAGACCGGCACGATCGGCATCAACGGCTACCGTCCCGACCAGAACTCGCCGTTCGGCGGCTACAAGGCCTCGGGCCTCGGGCGTGAGAACGGGCCTGAGATGCTGGCGAACTTCCTGAACGTCAAGGCCGTCTACCGCTGACGCAGCTTCGCCCCTGCTGGTGAAGAGTCTGCCCCAGGCGGATTCGTCACGGCCGAGCCAACTCGCTCAGCGAGCGGAATCATTCACGCGAACAGCTCCTGCATCCTCCGCGCGCCCTCCAGCAGCGCCTCGTCGCCGAGGGCGTACGACAGCCGCAGGTATCCGCTCGGCCCGAAGGCCTCGCCGGGAACCACCGCCACCTCGACCTCCTCGAGGATCAGGTCGGCCAGCTCCAGGGACGACGCCGGGGTCTTGCCGCGCCACTCGCGGCCGAGCAGACCCTGCACATCGGGGTACACGTAGAACGCGCCGAGCGGGTTCGGAACCGTGACGCCCTCGATCTTCGAGAGCTCGTCGACGATCAGCCGGCGGCGGCGGTCGAAGGCGAGCCGGAAGCCCTCGGCCTCGGTCTGCGGGCCGGTCAGCGCCGCGAGTGCGGCGCGCTGGGCGATGTTGTTCACGTTGCTCGACAGGTGGGACTGCAGGTTCGCCGCGAGCTTGATGGCGTCCTTCGGGCCGACCATCCAGCCCACTCGCCAGCCGGTCATCGCGTAGGTCTTCGCCACGCCGTTCACGAGGATCGTCTGCCCCGCGGCATCCGGCACCGCCTCGACGATCGAGACCGCGCGCGCGCCCTGATAGACGAGGTTCTGGTAGATCTCGTCGGAGATGATCCAGATGCCGTGCTCCACGGCCCATTCGCCGATCGCCCGCGTCTCCTCGGGGCTGTACACCGCACCGGTCGGGTTGGACGGGGACACGAACACCAGCACGGTGGTGCGCTGGGTGCGGGCGGCCTCCAGCTGCTCGACCGTGACCTTGTACTCCTGGTCGGCGCCGGCGAAGACCTCGACCGGCACGCCGTCGGCCAGCGCGATCGCCTCGGGATACGTCGTCCAGTACGGCGCCGGCAGCAGCACCTCGTCGCCCGGGTTCACGACCGCCTGGAACGCCTGATAGACCGCATGCTTGCCGCCGTTCGTGACGACGATCTGGGATGCCTCAACCTCCAGCCCCGAGTCGCGCAGGGTCTTCGCGGCAATCGCCTCGCGCAGCACCGGGAGCCCGACGGCCGGCGTGTAGCGATAG
>Ga0190270_10001527_pt1 | contig 10816 bp, 9 predicted proteins | sample Popmic320T_FD_133748 | JGI IMG/M metagenome (GOLD analysis project Ga0190270, IMG submission 133748) | Populus adjacent soil microbial communities from riparian zone of Weber River, Utah, USA - 320 T | ecosystem: Environmental > Terrestrial > Soil > Riparian zone | place: USA: Utah | collected... | reverse complement strand
GTTGTACTTACCGTTCCACTCATTGTTTCATTGTTCTGGTTGTTGTTATTCACAGGCGGATACGCTGGATCCGTTGTGAGCTTTGTATCATTGTTATTGTTCACATTGGTTGGGGGCACAGCAGGTACATTGGTTGTTTGCGGATTATTGTTGTTAGGATTGGTAGTGGGACTGTTGTTTAGGTTTGTATTGTTATTTGGATTTGTCTTATTTCTATCAGGATTGCTGGATGCTGGCGGCTGCTGTGCCATTACGAGCGCTGCAGAACCAGCAAGGAGAAACGAAAGAATGGTCTTTTTCATATTTCTAGATTTTTTATGTTAGATATTCTGGCTTTCTTATTCAACTATGATGCCTGTATTTCGATCTCTTTGATTATGAATGTTACTGTTGAGGCGGAATAAAATGTTAATGCGGCTGCATTTCCTCAATTGTGGGGAGGGGATAGGACAGAAGCTGCGTGAGTGGTGAGTGGTGAGTGGTGAATCGTGAATCGTGAATACGTGAATACGTGAATACGTGATCTCATCTAATACCTAATACCTAATACCTAATACCTAATCCCAATACCCAATTCCTTCCTACATTTGCTCATGCCTTTCCATCGCAACTTCACTTATTGGATCGACAAGCGTCAATGGAAGTATTATTTCCTGATGTTGTCACTGGAATTAGATAAATAGGAATAATTTTCATCCATGTAAAGGGTCTTCAAGAAATAGGGGACTCAATTTCAATCCCGCATGTGCGGGACCATTTTCAAAATTAATTTTATGCCTTTCTACCATAAGCTTGGTCAATTCCCACATAAGAGACATACGCAATTCCGTAAGCCAGATGGCTCGCTATATTCCGAGCAGCTCTTTTCCACTGAAGGATTTTCAAACGACTATTCACTGTTATATCACGTCCACCCGCCAACGCAGATCGTAAGAAGTAGTTCGCCCGTAAATGCGCAGCCAGTTGTTGCCGAGGAAAAAATGTTGAAGCATAGAAGCTTTGAGGGATTCAATATTAAACCGTCAAAGGATTGGCTCCTCAGCAGAAAGCCTGTTCTTGTCAACAATGATTGCCAAATCTCATTGGCCGCTCCGCAAGAGAGCATGAAGGATTATTATTTTAAAAATGCAGATGCAGATGAGGTAGTCTTCATTCATGAAGGGAAAGGAATATTGAGAAGCATGTATGGAGATCTTCCATTTGATTATGGCGATTATCTTGTTATTCCCCGCGGAACAATTTACAGGATCGAGTTTGGAAGTGCCAATAACCGTGTATTTCTGGTTGAATCTTTCAGTCCTGTAAGATTTCCCAAGAAATATCTTAGTAAATACGGACAATTGCTTGAACATTCTCCTTATTGTGAAAGAGACATTCGGCCTCCCCAGAGTCTTCAAACTTTTGAAGAACAGGGAGAGTTTCTCATTAAAACAAAAAAGAAGGGGATGCTGTACGATATCCATTATCGTAATCATCCATTTGATGTAATTGGATGGGATGGCTGTTGTTATCCATTTGCCTTTTCTATCCATGATTTCGAACCTATCACGGGTAGGGTTCACCAACCACCTCCGGTTCATCTCACCTTTGAAGGAAATAATTTTGTTATTTGTTCCTTCTGTCCAAGATTATTCGACTACCATCCTCAGGCAGTGCCGGCTCCTTACAATCACAGCAACATTGATAGTGATGAAGTTCTGTATTATGTTGATGGCGATTTCATGAGCAGGAAAAATGTTACCAGGGGAATGATCACGCTCCATCCGGCAGGTATTCCGCATGGCCCTCATCCGGGTGCCGTTGAAAAAAGCATTGGCGCAAAAGAAACAAAGGAGCTTGCAGTGATGGTCGATACTTTTCATCCTCTTTCGCTCACTAACGAAGCAATTGAAATTGAAAATCCGAATTATGTGATGAGTTGGGCTGAGTAGAGTTACAGGTTACAGGTTACAGGTTGCTGGTTGCTGGTTGCTGGTTACTGGTTATTGGTTACTGGTGAACTGCACAAGGGATAAAGAATCTAGTATCCAGTATCTAGTATCCCGCATCCAGCATCTAGTATCTAGTATCTAGCATCTAGTATCTATAACCAGCATCAATTCTTAACTCCACGCTTGCCGTCTATAAACTTTTTTTGGAACGCGCGGACTCCTGGGCTACCTTCGTTAACCATTTGGTTTAACTATATGGTCAAAGTGCAACAGGATAGTACTACTGAAGAAAAGATTTTATCTGCGGCGCGGAAGGTTTTTATTGCGAAAGGAATGGATGGGGCCCGGATGCAGGACATTGCCGACGAAGCCGGAATTAACAAAGCCCTGCTTCACTATTATTTCCGCAGCAAAGAGAAATTGTTTGAAGAGATCTTTAAGGAACTATCTGCCCAATTTATCCCCAGGGTAAATGCCCTATTCGAATCGGACCTGCCATTATTTGAAAAGATTGAAATCTTCTGCGCGGAATACATCTCGAAGATGATTGAAAATCCATTTATTCCTCTCTTCATTGTAAATGAAATCAACAAGCAACCAGACATCTTTCTGAAGAAAATGTGGGGTGGAAAAAAACCAATGGTGGCAAAACTGGTTCAGCAAATTGATACCGAAGTAAAAAAAGGGAAAATCAAAAATATTCATCCTGCCCAGTTGCTGCTGAACATGGTGTCCATGTGCATTTTTCCTTTTATCGGCAAGCCTCTTTGTCAAATGGTGATGGGCATCAGTGATTCAGGCTACAGGCAATTGATGGAGGAAAGGAAAAAACTTGTTCCGCGGTTTATTATTGAATCGATCAGTAAATAGGCTTGATATGCGTGATTTAATTAGAAGAGTAGAAAGGGCATTCCAACTCCTTGGATGCTTCATAATGCTTCTCCCGATCAACCTTCGTTCGCAATCCCTTACACTGGACCAGGCATACGATTTGGCCAGACAACACTATCCACTGGCAAAACAGAAAGACCTGATCAGGCAAACTGCCGAGATCAGTATTGAGAACCTCAACAAGGGGTACCTTCCTCAGATCTTATTGACGGGGCAGGCTACCTATCAGTCTGCAGTAACCGAAGTAAATATTCCTGCTCCTGGTATTATCATTGAACCGCTGGACAAGGACCAGTACAAGGCCTTAGTTGCTGATCTCAACCAGGTGGTATATGATGGAGGCCTTATCAGCAGCCAAAAGCAATTGCAGAAATTAAGTGCGGCAGTGGAGGAACAGAAGATTGAAGTTGAATTGTATAAGTTGATTGAACGGATAAACCAGGTTTACCTGAGTGAGTTGTATATAGAAGAACAAATTAAACAAGTGCAATTGGTAAAGGAAGACCTTAACAATGGAATCAAAAGAGTGGATGCACAGGTGCGAAATGGAACCGCCTTCAGGTCGAATCTTGATGTGCTGAAAGCCGAACTATTGAAAACAGATCAGCGAGTAATTGAATTGAGGGCAACACGAAAGGGACTAATGGAAGTTCTGGGACTTCTTATCAATCAGACACTGGCTGAAAATACAACACTTTCGAAGCCACAACCTCAAACTGTAACACAGACTGAACTCAGGAGACCGGAAATAAAACTGTATGCCGATCAGTCGAAATTCTTATTGCAACAACAAGAACTCATCCAATCCAGGACCTTTCCGAGAATAAGCCTTTTTGCACAAGGAGGATATGCAAAGCCAGGCCTGAATTTCTTTAAGAATTCATTCGATTGGTATTACGTTGGTGGTGTTCGCGTGAATTGGTCATTGAGCAATTTATATACCAGCAAAAAAGAAAGGCAATTGGCGAACATCAACAGCAGGGTTGTTGATCTGCAGAAAGAAACTTTTGTTCTCAACACTAACACACAGTTGAGGCAACAACAATCAGAAATTGAAAAGCTGGAACAGTTAATTGCTACAGACCAGGCCATCATTGATCTCAGGAAAAGCGTGAAAGATGCGGCAGCAGCACAACTGGAGAACGGCGTAATTACTTCCAGTGACTACCTGCGGGAATTAAATGCCGAGGACCAGGCAAAGCAAGCCCTCATCACTCACCAGTTGCAATTGCTGCAGGCGCAAATTAATTATCAAACCATTTTAGGTAAATAATATGAAACCAAGATTTCTATTCGCGGTATTAGTGGCTTCATTCTTCGCTGGCTGTGGTCCAAATGGTCACCAATATGATGCGTCCGGTACTTTTGAAGCCGATGAAGTGATCGTGTCTTCGGAACTCAATGGAAAATTGGTTTATTTCCAGGTACAGGAGGGAACTATTATCGGCAAGGACAGCATCATCGGGAAAATTGATGCGGAAAATCTCTCCTTGCAAAAAGAGCAGATGGAGGCCAGTATAAAAGCACTCAGCGAAAAGACTACAGACGTAGGTCCACAGGTGCAAATGTTACAGGATCAAATTGCAGTTCAGCAATCCCAGCTTACGAACCTTCTGCACGAAAGAACCAGGATTCAGAACCTCTTGAAACTAGATGCAGCTACAGGCAAACAATTGGATGATATGAATGCGCAGATTGATCTTGTCAAAAAGCAGATCGTAGTTACGCAGCAGCAGATCGATGTACAAAAAAATAATGTTGCTACACAAAACAGGAGCATTCTCAGCGAAGGAAAGCCACTCGAAAAAAGAGTAGCTCAATTACAAGATCAGCTCGACAGATCGAATATCGTTAACCCGATCCAGGGAACTGTGATCACAAAATATGCAGAAGCAGGAGAGGTGACTTCAGCAGGAAAGGCACTATATAAGATAGCAGATCTTTCTTCAATTAATCTCAGAGCATACATTACCGGTACACAATTATCGCAAGTGAAGTTAGGACAGCAAGTAAAAGTATTGGTGGATGACGGTCCGGATAAATATAAAGAGTATGCTGGCACCATCACCTGGATTTCAGATAAAGCAGAATTTACTCCGAAGACTATTCAAACTAAGGAAGAGAGAGCCAACTTGGTGTATGCAACCAAGATCAAGGTAAAAAATGATGGATACCTCAAGATTGGGATGTATGGAGAAGTGAAGTTATAAGGAATAAGGTACAAGGCACAAGGTACAAGGTGCAAGAAAGGCACAAGGGGACAAGGCACAAGAAAGGCACAAGGTATAAGGCGCAAGAAAAGAACAAGAAACAAAGGCAGCAATTTGGATTTCGAATATGAAAGCAGTTGTAGTTGATAAGATCGTGAAAAGATATGGCGCAAAGAAAAATGCCGTAGAGGCGCTGCATGGAATTTCTTTCGATGTGGATAAAGGAGAATTATTCGGATTGATTGGTCCGGATGGAGCTGGTAAGACCTCTCTTTTCAGGATACTCACCACTTTATTGTTGCCAAATGAAGGAAGGGCAACGGTTGAAGGACTCGATGTAGTGAAAGATTATAAAGCCATTCGCAAGCAGGTGGGATATATGCCTGGACGGTTTTCACTTTACCAGGATCTGTCAGTAGAGGAGAACCTGGAGTTCTTTGCTACCATTTTCAATACTTCCATAGAAAAGAATTTTGACCTGATAAAAGATATCTATACACAAATTGAACCTTTCAAAGATCGGAAGGCTGGGAAATTGTCGGGCGGAATGAAACAAAAACTTGCCCTCAGTTGTGCGCTCATTCATCGCCCTTCGGTTTTATTTCTTGATGAGCCTACAACCGGCGTTGATGCGGTTTCCCGAAAAGAATTCTGGGAGATGCTCAGGAAATTAAAAAATGAAGGCATCACTATCCTGGTATCTACGCCTTATATGGATGAAGCCAGTTTGTGCGACAGGATCGCGCTCATCCAGGATGGCAGACTCCTGTCAATAGATACGCCAACCGGTGTGATAAATTCATTTAATAATTCAATACTGGCCATCAAGTCAACGAATATGCTGAAGTTGTTAAACGATTTGAAATCGCATGAATCAGTAAAAGATGCATATCCTTTTGGGGAATATCATCATGCGGTGATGAAAGCCGGATTTAAGCAGGAAGAATTAAAACACTATTTACAAAAGCAGGAAACGCGCGAAGTAGAGATGATGGAAGTGTCGGCAAATATTGAGGATTGTTTTATTGCGCTGATGAAGAGCTAATGATTTGAAATTTGAGATTTGAGATTTTTTTTCCTTGCTCCGTAGGAGCAAAACGTTGGTAAATGGTAATATCAGCTGATAAATTGACGAAGCGCTTTGGGGATTTCACCGCCGTGGATGAGATCTCATTTGCCGTAGAAAGAGGGGAGATATTTGGATTCCTTGGTGCTAATGGGGCAGGAAAAACAACGGCCATGCGCATGCTGTGCGGACTCTCGCTCCCCACTTCAGGAAAGGCAAGCGTTGCAGGATTTGATGTGTACAGGGAAAATGAAAAAATAAAAAAGAACATTGGATACATGAGCCAGCGTTTTTCATTGTATGAAGATCTCACGGTGAAGGAGAACATAAGGTTCTACGCAGGCATTTATGGAATGTCGGACAAGTACATTAAAGAGAAAACAGAGCGATTATTGAAGCAATTGCACATGGAAAAAGAATCTAATGCACTCGTAAAGTCCCTTCCATTAGGATGGAAACAAAAGCTCGCTTTCTCGGTCGCCATTTTTCATGAACCAAAAATTGTTTTCCTCGACGAACCTACTGGTGGAGTGGATCCCGTGACCCGGCGAGAGTTTTGGATTATGATCTATGAGGCTGCAGCAAGTGGGATTACCATTTTTGTGACAACGCATTATATGGATGAAGCAGAATATTGCCATCGTGTTTCGATCATGGTTGATGGAAAAATCGAAGCATTGGATACGCCTTCAGGCCTGCGAAAGAATTTTAGTGCTGCTTCAATGGACGATGTGTTTCTCAAGCTGGCGAGAAAGGCACAGAGAGGTGATTAGTTGAATAGTTGAATAGTTGAATGGTTGAATTGTGTGCTCGTTTATATGCTATTCAACTATTCGATTCTTTAACTAATCAACAAATCAACAAATCAACAAATCAACTATTCAACAGAAGTGAACCAATTCTTTTCATTTGTAAAAAAGGAATTCTACCACATCCTGCGGGACAGGCGGACGATGTTTATCCTGCTCGGAATGCCAATAGTGCAGATCATCATATTTGGATTTGCCCTTACAAATGAAGTAAAAAATGCCAAGATCGCTATACTGGATCCTTCAAAAGATGCCGCTTCAATTTCACTCACTGGTGAATTAAATGAGAGTCGTTATTTCGACGTTGCTCAAAATGTTTTTTCCTACAATGAAATTGAAAAAGCATTTAGAAAAGGGAAGATCAAACTGGCCGTTATTTTCCCTCAACATTTTGCAGAAGACCTTGAACATTTCAACAAAGCGGGAATTCAACTAATTGCTGATGCTTCAGACCCAAATGTTGCCAATACACTGGTGAATTATGCTTCTGCCATCATCAACGATTACCAGAAAAGAGTAACGGATGATAAGAAATTGCCTTACACCATTGATACCGAAATGCGGATGCTCTACAATCCGCAGCTTAAAGGCGCTTACAATTTTGTTCCGGGCGTGATGGCCATGGTTCTATTGCTGGTATGCACCATGATGACGGCTATTACCATTGTTAAGGAGAAAGAGCTGGGAACTATGGAGGTTATGCTGGTATCGCCCATTCAGCCATTGATGATCGTTATTGCCAAGGCCATTCCCTATTTGCTGCTTTCCATCATCAACATCAGCAGTATTTTATTATTGAGTGTTTTCGTTTTGGAAGTTCCCATTAATGGCAGCCTGGTTTTGCTTGTGATGGAGAGTATTTTATTTACCCTTGTCTCTCTTGCATTGGGATTACTTATCTCTTCGGGTGCGGGTTCACAACAAACAGCAATGTTCATTTCACTTGTGGGAATGTTTCTACCAACAATCATGTTTAGTGGCTTTATGTTTCCGATCGAGAACATGCCATTACCATTGCGCATTATTTCAAATATTGTTCCGGCCAAATGGTATTATTCTATAGTAAAATCTGTGATGATAAAAGGGGTAGGATTGGAAGCTATATGGAAGGAGACCTTGATCCTGGCAGGGATGATGGTGTTTTTTATTGCACTGGCGGTTAAGAAGTTTAAGATCAGGCTGGAATGAAGGTGGGAGATACTGGATACTAGATACTGGATGCTAGTTACTGGTTACAGGTTACAATATATTGGGAATAGAATATGCGTACTTTAAAATTTTTATTGCAAAAGGAATTCAGGCAGATCTTCAGAGATCCTTCCATCATCAGGATCATTTTCATCATGCCGGTAATTCAATTGATGATCCTGCCATGGGCAGCCGATTATGAAATGAAGAATATTAAACTGAGTGTGGTGGATCATGATCATTCTGATTATTCCCGCCAGCTGGTTTCAAAAATTACTGCCTCAGGATATTTTATACTTACAGATTATCACAACTCATATTCAAGGTCACTTAAATCGGTTGAGCAGGATAAATCAGATTTGATTTTGGAAATTCCTGCCCAATTTGAAAAGGCTCTAGTAAAAGAAAACGAGGCTAGACTATTCATGGCATTGAATGCAATCAATGGCGTTAAGGCTAGTTTAGGAAGTGCATACCTGCGCAGCATCATCCAGGATTTTAATCATGAGATTCGAAATGAATGGATTCAATTTCCCCGCTTCAATCCTGAACCGAGTATTGAAATAGCCTCTTCCAATTGGTTCAATCCACTCATGAATTACAAATTTTTCATGGTGCCTGGTATCCTGGTGATCCTGCTCACCATGGTGGGAGCTAATCTTGCCGCCATTAACATAGTTAGGGAAAAGGAGATCGGGACAATAGAACAGATAAACGTAACTCCTATTAAGAAATATCATTTCATTCTTGGGAAATTGATACCCTTCTGGATATTGGGTCTTGTGGTACTGAGTTTGGGTCTTACCATTTCCTGGCTGGTTTATGGAATTATTCCATCAGGCAGTTTTCTAACCATTTACGTTTTTGCAGGGATCTACCTCTTGGCTGTATTGGGATTAGGTTTGTTAGTATCAACCTATGCTTCCAACCAGCAACAGGCCATGCTCATTTCGTTTTTTCTCATGATGATATTCATCCTCCTCGGCGGATTGTATACCTCAATTGAAAGCATGCCCGCATGGGCAAGGGCCATAACTAAGGCCAACCCTGTTGCCTATTTTATTGAGGTGATGCGCAGGGTGGTTTTAAAGGGAAGTGGTCTGGCTGATATCTGGGATCATCTCCTTATTGTGGGCGCCTTTGCGGTTGGGTTGAATGGATGGGCTGTGTGGAGCTACAGGAAGAGATCTTGAATACAGACCATAGACGACGGACCACAGACCACCGCACCATAAAAAAGGTGTGGTCCGTGGTCCGTGGTCCATAGTCTTTTCGTACATTAGGTCTTAACCAATAAAATTGCTGTTATATGATCAGGCTCCATGATATTAAAATTGGTGATATCGTAATGGCAGAATTTGAAGGCCAATGGTGGGAAGGGGAAGTGGTTGAGTTAAACCGGGAAGACAATGAAGTTTGTATTGAGACCGACGTCCAGGAGTTCTGGTTTAAGCCGGAAGAGTTGAAGGGAATCCCCTTGAATGATGAACAATTAAAGAAACTAAGCTTTGAGAAGGAGGCTGAGGAGGACGGGGCTGTTAAGTATAAAAAGGGGGCTTTCAGGATCCTGATTCACAAGAAGGATAGTTTTAACGAATTTGAGATCTGGTACCGGGAAGATAAGAGGCATCTTAAGGGTCCTGTATTTGTGCATGATCTGCAAAACCATTACCTGCAAATGACTAAGGTAGAGCTCACCCGGGCTGAAGCTTGAGCGATAGGTATTAGGTATTTGGTAAAGGGTAATAGGGAGTTGTCTAAACTCATTACGGCTTCATAATCACCGAAGTTCCCTATTCACTGTCCAATTCACCAGGTACCATGAACCAATACCTTACTCAATACCCAATACCTTTTACCAAATACCCTCTACCATTCCAAGAAACAACTGCCAAATATTTACCAAAACCCCAGAAATTCATTATTGATTTTCATATTTCCCGGCCATTCCCATATCTTTGCGCACCCAAAAAGTATGGCGAAACAGGCACTCATTAAACAAGATGGCACAATAACCGAAGCATTGTCAAATGCTATGTTCAAAGTGAAACTTGAAAATGGCCACGAAATACTGGCTACCATCTCTGGGAAAATGAGAATGCACTATATCAGGATACTGCCAGGGGATAAGGTTGGGGTGGAAATGAGCCCGTATGATTTGTCGAGAGGAAGAATCATTTTTAGATACAAATAAGGAAGCCTTAAGCTGTTAGCCACACTGCGTCAGCGGAAGACTAACAGCAAGGGACCAAAAACTGAATTTATGAAAGTAAGAGCATCAATCAAGAAACGTAGCGCCGATTGCAAGATCGTTCGCAGAAAGGGAAGGTTATACGTGATCAACAAAAAGAATCCTCGTTTCAAGCAGAGACAAGGATAATCTTGATATCTAGAAATCACTAAATCAAAAAAATCAAAAATTCTCTATGGCGCGTATTGCCGGTGTTGATTTACCAAAAAATAAGAGAGGGGAGATCGGTCTTACCTACATTTTCGGTATTGGCCGCTCAACAGCTCAATATATCCTGGGCAAAGCAGGTATTGATTCGAACAAGAAAGTTCAGCAGTGGAATGACGAAGAATTGACTGCCATTCGTAACATTATTACCAATGAGCTGAAGGTAGAAGGCCAGTTAAGGTCTGAAGTGCAAATGAGCATCAAGCGTTTGCTGGATATCGCTTGCTATCGCGGTCTCCGTCACCGTAAGGGACTTCCGGTTC
>Ga0190270_10001526_pt1 | contig 10816 bp, 7 predicted proteins | sample Popmic320T_FD_133748 | JGI IMG/M metagenome (GOLD analysis project Ga0190270, IMG submission 133748) | Populus adjacent soil microbial communities from riparian zone of Weber River, Utah, USA - 320 T | ecosystem: Environmental > Terrestrial > Soil > Riparian zone | place: USA: Utah | collected... | reverse complement strand
CCCGCCATTGTTGGCTGGCAAGTCGTTAAAGTTGCGCACCAGAATCGGCTCTCCGTAGCGGGCAACATAGGTCTGCCCCGGCACGGTGCCGTTAAAGGTCCAGAGTCTTTGAAGGGGAAGCTGCGGATGCATGCTAATCAACTCTTCTCTTTGATGGACCTCATAAAGCTTCTGGGGTGCGAACTGGGCAAAGGCCTGGTGGGGCCGAGTGCGTCCCTCTCCAGCGGCTGTGTTTGGGTTGATTTGCGGAACCGGGGTCAGAGCCGCAACCGGTTGCGCGACCGGGGGGATGGGCATGGGTTCAAGGAAAGGCGTAGTCGGCGGACTTTCCGGTGTGCCATCGGATCCATCCCTCCACCTATCATCGCAGTCGTCTCCGCTGAATTGCGCACGCGCGCTTAGTCCCCTTTTATGGATAAGATAGCCTGCGCTGGTTAGCAGGCCTGCCTTCATCATGTCGCGACGACTCAACTGCGCTTTGATTATTTCGCGCCGGTTTTTCGCCGCATTGAGAATTTCCTTCTCTCTCCTTCTGTTTCTCTTTGAGATGTTAGCCATAGATTTCTCCTTGTGAGAATGCTTGGACCCAGTCTGAGCCAAGACTTTGTGATAGCGCGTGCTTCGGCGCTCGGGGTGATAAGGAACCGTAGGTTGGTATTGCGTCGATAAAAAGCTGAACCGCTAAAGCCTGAAAACTAGTTTGGCCGAGCAAAATGCGGAATCAATCCACATCACCGGATTAAGTAATGACAGGAGATATTCTGTGAGCGAGAAGCTCTCTCAAGTTCTGGGCTTGTGAGTTTATTCCATGCAAAATGGAAAAGATTATCGTCTTGTAAATCGAAGCAAGTTGCCTGGGTGATTAATGCCTAAACGCCTTGCGTAACTCATGATACCTGGTGCGAAATTATTACCGGAAAGTTGTTGTTGTCGGGCTGGCAATGTAGAGCGACCGTGAGACTATCCCCTGAGAATTCCGAGTGCAAGCATTCCTACATGGCGTTTCTTGCTGTTCCCTAGCGGATCTTGCTGGCGTCGGAGCGTCCGCATCTGCCTGAAAGCCACGTGCAACGCATCAGAGGCGATAGCGGCGGCCGTCAGTAGGTAATTTCATACTGAAGTTTTTTCCCTTACCACGCTGCCCCCAAACTCAAATCGCCTTGTCCAGGTCTGCCATCAAATAAGTCACGAAGTTTAGAAATATTAGAATTGAGCGCTTGGCTGCTTTTGCCAGTTGGTTGTTGATTGCTTTCCGACGCTCATTCTTCTTGGCGCCTTCGTCAGCTCCGTTCTCAAGGTCGGACTTATTCTCACTGCTCACTTCATTTAGCTGTCCACTCATGGAGCGCAATCGATAACGAGTCGGCGGTTCGCCATACACCTTCTTGAAATCGCGTATGAAGTGACTTTCATCCTTGATACCAACCTGATGTGCAATCTCTTTGACGCTTAGAAAACTCGCTTCCAAAAGGTATCTCGCTCGATCCATTCTCAACTCCCTCAAATAGTGAATGGGCGATTTACCGACCTCAGACACAAAGATGTGGGCCAGCCGCCAGACCGAAAGGTTAACCGCCTGGGCCAGTTCAAGCAGAGTCCAACCTCGCGGAACATTGTCTCGCATCAGTTGTTTGACATTTTTTACGCGCGGATCCATAGCGAGGCGCCTCAGATAACGATGCGCATGACGGTCGAGAGTGACGAGTCTTTTCTTTGACGTAAAAAGTCGCCTCTCAAACAACCGCCCTTCGCAAACGACCCAATAAACGGACCTGGGTCGTAGGAAAGCAAAAGCAATGCTCACCCTGCGAAAGATGGAAGGGAGATGAAATTACCGTGAGAAAAGATAACTTCTCCTCTCAAGTTCTGGGCTTTGGGAGTGACCAGCGTGAAGGCTCAGTCTTGAAACATGATGTAAAGGGAAGTTATTCCCAACTATAACTCGAGTCAAGGAGAGAACTACATTTCGTGCTGAACCGCTGTGGTTAGTGTGCCATTATCATGAAACACTAAACTCGTCGCTCGGTGAAAAACGGTGCGAGGAACAAACGATCCACAAAGTCACTTGAACTAACTCCAACTATCGTTAGTGTAGAGTCAGTGTGATCTTCGTGGATCGTGTGATCTCTGTTCCGTTAATCTCGACTAGTTGACCGCTGCAGTTGAAACTGAATTACTGGCGAAATTTGGGACCCAGATCCTGGCGCCATCGAAAGCGATCGCGAACGGGCCACCACCGGTTTTGTAAATAGCCAGGATGCCGCCATCTCCCGGGCTGACTTTCATCACGGTATTGTCGCCATTATTGACCACCCACAGATTCGCACCATCAAAGGCCATTCCGGCTGCGCCATCTCCGACAGCAAACGTGCCGAGATTAAAACCGTCGCTTGCTCTCAGCTTGGTTAAACTCTTTCCAAAATAGTTTGTTACCCAGATGTTAGCCCCTTCGACAGCAACGCCAAACGGCCCTTTGCCGACTGCGTACGTGCCCAGAACTGCGCCCGCGGAGCTCAGTCGGGTGACTGTGTTACTGAAGTTGTTCGTCACCCAAAGGCTGTTATTGGCGTATGCCAACGCGATCGGGCGTTTTCCTACGGCAAACGAACCAAGGTTGCTGCCGTTGTTTGCTTTCAGTTTAGTCACAGTGTTGCTGTTGCGATTTGCGACCCATACGTTAGTGCCGTCGTATGCGAGGCCGCCCGGGCCAGTCCCAACCGCGTATGTGCCGAGGATTGCTCCGGTGTCCTTACTGAGTTTCATAACGTTATTGCTTAGCAGGTTAGCCACCCAGATCGAACCCCCGGCGTACAGCAAAGCCACCGGGCGATTACCCACCGTGAAAGTGCCCGCGAAGGCTCCATCGCTGGCTCTTACTTTGGTCACAGTGTTATTGAATTGCGTCGCAACCCAAACATGCGTCCCATCAAATGCGACAGCCTCGGGGCCGGCGGATGCGATACTGCTCACCGTACCAGATGTTGCAGTCTCGCCGTCGCTTACCGGCACCGCTTCTGCGTCGGTCATTGTGCTGGTAGTTGTGCTGCTGCTGCCACCACCGAGCGGTATCTCATTCATCGGTTGTGGCTGTTGTGACAAAGAGACGCCTGGCGTCAACGCGCAGACGGCCAGGAACACTGCGGCGGACAAAACTTTTGTGCTTAGACGACTCATGAGGCGCCTCCATTCTTTTTCATATCTTTCGGCCAGTCAACCCAGCTTAGTGTTTTTACGATCCAGGGCGCCTTCGACATCGCCGGACACCCTCCCCAACGTTCGATCGGTTCATTGCCGTACTTGATCACCCCGATGTGGTTTGACTTGACCTTGTCAACTTCCGGATCCGGATCGACGAAGCCCAACTTCCGGCGTATCGTCTCGATATCCGCAGGCGAACCAGTCAGAAACGTCCAGCCTGGTTTCACTTTGTGCATGTGCGCGTAGTGAGCCAGTTTGCTCGGGGTGTCTTCTTCCGGCTTCAACGTAAACGAATACATAAAGATGTCGCGGCCCATGCGATCTCCCAGGAGGTCCTGTACCTTCCTCAGGTTCATGGTGATGGGCATACAAATTCCTTCGCATTTCGCATACATGAAATTGAAGACCACTATCTTGTCTTTGACGAGGTCGTCGTAGAAACGCACTTTCTTCCCTGTGTGGGTAGTCAGTATCAGATTGGGGAAGTAGCGCTCACGAATACGTTGCCGAGATGAAATGTTCTTAAACCTCGGAGCTGAATCCGACGTTGGGTCCGGAGTTTGAGCGTGAACCAGCAACCCTCCGACTAAAGGCGCCGTTCCCAGTAATCCAACCATAGTCCGTCGATTAATTTCCGCCATAAGAATCCTTTCTCCAGTTGCCTCATTGAGGAGGTGAGCGCGCACCCGGTGGCTTTTGCTGGCGACCGGGTGCGACAGCTACAACTACGGCTGGGTTTTGTTATCACCGACGTCGTTAATCCGGCCCAGCACCATCATGGCATGGTCTTCGTGGACCACGTTGTGGCAGTGGAGTGGAAACTTGCCGATGAAATCGCGGAAGCGGAAATAAACCACCGCTTCCATATTGTGCTCCAACCTGAAGACATCCTTCCGGCCTCTCTCAATGAGTCCTGAATTCCTTGGCGCCTGGCCGTTTATTGAGAGGGTTTGGAATTCTTCGAAGTGCATGTGAATCGGGTGTTGCCAACCGCCCGAGTTGTTCTGGAAGATCCATTTCTCCACCGAATTGCGCTTGATGGCAAACCGGATATCGTTTGGATCGGCGCAGTCTCCCACTAGCTGGCCATTGACCTGCCACTGACCGTTGCCCCTTTCAAATCGGAAGGTCCGCGTAATGCGCGGCGCGTCCGCTGTGTTGGGGAAGCCATAGAACTGCGTGATCAGCGCTGGGTTGATGCTGTTGTCTGGGACCACGGGACCGTCGACGACAATCTTCAGGATCTTGTCGCCCTGGCCAGCGCCTAAAACATCGCCATCGGGACCTCGACCGTCATCCTGCTGCAAACGGTTCTCGATAAAGAAGGTCTTGCCGGCGTCGTTCGTGAAATCCACGATCACGTCGACGCGTTCGGCTACCGAGAAACGGGAGCTGTTGACCTGGACCGGTTTCTCCATCAGATTGCCGTCTGTCGAGATTTGCCAGAACGACTTGGTGGAGTTGTTCGGTCCGAGCAGGAACATCTGATAGAAGCGCGAAGGTCCGGTATTCAACCAGCGGAAGCGATACCGGCGCGGGCTTACGTGCAACACAGGCTGTATCTTGCCGTTGACCAGGAATTTATCTCCCAGTATGCCGTCCGTATTGAAGAGATCAAACTTCAGGAGGCCCGTCTCGTTATCAAAGACCTTGTCGTTGAAGACCATGTAGATATCGAAGCTGGTCAGTGGATTTTGACCGTCGCCGAAGCTGGGCAGCTTAAATCCTGTGTTCTCGTCCCCGGTGTCAAACTCGTTGAAGAGCATGTAGGTTCCAGCCAGGCCCTTGTAGGTGTTTTCTGCCGTGTGGTCGATGCGATGGTCGTGATACCAAAGCGTGTGCATCGCTTCTTTAATGTCGCCAGTGCCGGGATGTGTCGAGTTGATCCCGGCGTAAACGTTTGGATAGTGATGGTCATAAAACTGGCCGCGCTCCTTGAAGAAGCAGGGAAATCCGTCGCTCTCGAGCGGTGTGTGGCCGTTGTGCAAGTGTGTTGTCGTCGAAGGCAGGCCGAACCCGCCGTTGTTAGCGGGTAGGTTGTTTCGCAGCCGCAGGAGGACGGATCCCTGCTGCGGAACCCCTAGTGGCCCGTACCGCTCAACAATCATCGGGCCGGGCGTTACCGCGTTGCCGATTACGCCATTCACTATTGGGGCGAAGCCCCATATAGGCTGTAGCGGAAGCTCACCTGGCGGGGCCATACTGACAGATCCCAACTGCTCGGACATATGGTAGTACCTTTGAGGAGGAAACTGGTCAAAAGCCTGATGCGGTTCCGTACGAGCTTCCCCGGCGGCGGGATTCGGCAGCTTTGTTGGCGGCGGACCCAGCGAAGCCACCGGTTGCGGCTGGAGCACTTGCAACCGCGGCATATTCTCGACGAATGGCGTCGTATCGGGGCTGTTGGGCTCGTCGTCGTCCAGCACAAAACCTGAACGGGTTACTGGGTGCGCACTCAGTCCTTTCTTCGGAATGAGCAGTCCGGCACTCGTCAGCAGTCCCATCTTCAATAGGTCGCGCCGCCTAAAGCCCGCTGCAATTAGCTCGCGCCGATTATTCGCGGCGATCTGTTTTTCCTTCTCTCGCCGTCTGTTTCTCTTTGAGATGTAGGCCATTTGGGGAACTCTCCTTTGAGAATGCCTGGCAGGAGATATTAGCCAGGCTTGATTTGCTGCTCGATGACCCTGAGTGTGGATTCGGATTCTTGAGTAGGCAGAATACGGAACCACAGAACCTGATGCGGACACTAAGATGTGCCCACATTCGCCGACTGTTGGAAGCACGAGCTTTTGAGTTGTGAAACCCTAGGCTCTCTCAAGTTCTGGGCTTGGGAGTTGCACCAACAAATGTGTGAGAATTTGTCTTCGAACGATTGCGAAGCGGTGGCAATCTATTACCAGTCGGATTGTATGTCAAGCAAAAACTCTGGAAGTTCCGGCTTTGCACAAAAAGTCGGCGAAGCCGAATAAATCAGAACCGGAAGCTTTCATATATAGAGTAGCGACCGGGTCGCCGCTCATCTACGAAGGCGATGGTTGACAGTTAAACCCTTGGCTTTTTCTTGCGAACGGTGACCCGGTCGCTCCGCTTCCGGTTCTGATACCGCTTCGCGAACCCCTCATTCGACTTTTTGTGCAAAGCCGGAATTTCCTAATGTCACCGGCCTTACAGAGATACTAAATCGATCCACTAACTACACGCCAAATACCTGAATTCCATGGCCCTCCAATGCTTTAGTTGAATCGTCTTAATTCAGCGGGCTGCTAGAAACGCAACACAGTGTCTAACTGAAGCCTGGTGGTCGGCCGATTGAGTGAGCCCGGTGGTGTAGTGGCAAACGCTCCAAGTAGACCTGTAGGACGCTGCACGAAGATCCCGGTCACCGTAAACACGACTCGCGGGTCGGCCGCATAGGAGAAGTTCAGACGGTGTCCGCGCATGTCTGACTGCTGCGTGATGTCAGACATATTGAACGGTGTTAGTACCGCGTCCTTTTCTATCCGCATGAACGTGTAGCCAAACTGAATGTCGCCGCGGGCGCGAGTTTGCCCCACCTGCACTTCACCCCAGAAACCGTTGTTTTCATTGTTGGGCAGAATCAAATCGGCTCCGCCTGGTCCAGCGGTAACGACGTCGCGGGAGCGGGTGTTGGTAACGAAGTTGGCGAGCAGTTGGACAGGAAAACGTTTGCTGTGTTTCAGCTCCAGGCGCGCAATCACGTCGATCAAATTGAAACCTGAAGCGAGACGCCCATCTCGATTGGTTGCGTTGTTACTGGCAGTCGATACACCAAGGTTGGCGTTGCCGGCAACCAGCAGATCGCGCGGGATTGAAACCTGGGATGTCACGGTGGCGCCGCCGGGAAGTGTGATCGTCACAGGGAGTTGTAACTGGCTGCCGAAAACCTGGACTGGCGAAATGAACTGAGTGCCCCAGTAATATAGGTCTGCAACCGAAAGATTAAGAGCTACTTTTGCGCTGGGTTCGAATCGGGCGCGCACCTGTCCACCAAAGAGTCCCAGATCTCGGCCACCGCGTCGGGATTGATCGATATTGACCGTGCCATCGGCGTTTCGCACGAAGGCCGAGTTGCGTTCGAGGAAGGGCAGTTGAAAGGCAACGAAGGTCAGGTCTCTGAGGACTGACTTCTTCGAGGTATGCGAATACGATTGGTTAAAGCCTTCCACCGTCAGGTCGCTATCGATCGTCATTTCCGTGGCGGTCCATGGCGGGTCGAATTTGCCGCCCTGCAGACGCAGACCCGGCAGGCGTTTGGGTTTGTAAGTAACGAAAGCTTGATCGAGGGCGAAAGGTTTACGGTTGAAAAAATCGGTCATGGTTTGGTTGGAGGATATGTTGTCGGCAAAACTGCCGCTGGCGATCCGCAAGCCCCAATCAAACTCGTCGCTAATCGTGCCGCGCATCGTCAGGCGCGCACGGAGACGCATTCGATGGCGGGGAGTCAATTCGTTACCCAGAGCAGCCGGGGTCCCGGCGGTGGCCAGGTTGTTCGATTGCCCAAAGATTGATTCAGAACGAAGCCGAATGTCACCGCTGAATCTCACCCCACCGATTTCTGACACTCGTGTCTCGACCTTCTTGAGGCGGTCTTCAACCGAAGGAGACTGGCTTGCCTGCGACTCAGTTTTCGTGCGCACCGACAACATAGGCGGCGACGTTGGGGCGGGACTTATTTTCCCGGCCAGCAAACGGATGAGCTCCTGCTGGTCGTTAACAGTCCGCTGCAATTCATCAAGACGTTGACTCTGGCGCTCGAGGAGTTGCTCAAGCGCGTTTACTTTCTCTTCCGTTGTCGCAGGCTTCTTGTCGCCGGACAAATTGCCATTGGTGGAGCCGGTCTGCGTGGCCGAACTGTTGGCGAGGCGCACTTCATCCTCTTGTTGCGCTTGTTGAGATAGTGCCGCCACCGGCATCAACCCAAAGAGGGACACGACAAAGGAGAGCAGGAATACATGCCTGCTATTCGTAAAGAATCTCATCAACATGGCTGTCAATCCTTCGTGAAGAGTTTTTTGTTAGAGAAACAGAATGAAAGCGTGGGCTTAACAGTTCGTGAACGGCAGATTAAATCCATGTGAAATCCTACGGAACTATCCGCAGATTACATAGAGTAAGACCTGCTAACTCGCTCCCCTGGGGCGATGGCCCAGCGTCTTACATTTGCGCCTTTTGGCGCTAAGGAAGTCCCTAGTCCAGTAAAACACGAGTATTCAAAGCTTCCGCTCGCTCGATAGCTGCGAGCAGACGGACAAACTGAGAGTAGTTCTTCCCCCGGGTCGCCAGACGTGTGATTTCAGATTGGCTCAGATCGTTGCGGAGCAGTAAGTCGAGAAAGTCGTAGTAGTCGGCGGTCGCCTGCAAAGGAAGTTCGCGGGTATAGCTGGTTTGTTCAGAGTCGTCGGAACGAAATCCGGCGAGGATGTCGAAGATATTGTCGGTTGTCAATCGCGCGGCTTCCCTCGACAAAATAATCGGCACGCGCAGCTCAAAAAAGCGAAGCCCCTCCACGGTTGTCACGCGTCGCAATTCCTTGGTTGCTTCACCGTCAAACGGCGATTCGGGATCGATCAGAATTCGCAGCAGTCGCGGCTGATCTCCGATGTCCATGGTATCAAGCGCGAGCTGGACGCGGTCGGCCAGAAACTTTTCAAACTGGGCTTCGATCGGATACGTGGTGCGTCCTAAACATCCCACCGACTCGCCTTCGCCGGCAATCTCTTCCGGCAAACACGCAGGACAGCTGGGACAGATTATTGTCTCTGCCTGCATCAACTCGATTTCACGGCGAGCGTTTTCCACCCATTCGATCGTCTCGGGCGAGGGTGTGCTGGTGTCTCCGGTCGTCAAGCGAGCATGAAGGTTGCTAAGCCGGCCCCAGTCGCGCAAATGTTTTTCTGAATAGCGCGCGCGCAACGGGCAGGGATACTGAACCGCAAATTCCAACGACATGTTTTGAGAGTAGGACAGGCATTCGGGCCTGTCAAAGATTCGCGTTCAGCCTGAAAGGCTGACAGAAAGTTGCCGGTGGTCGGAGCGTAGCGCAGACCACCGGAAGCGTTTAGAAAGGAATCGGCACTCCGAAGCGGGGCGCTAGAGGATTCCGGTAGAGGGAGAGTCAACAGTGGAAGTATCCCCTTGTGTGCGTTCTTGCACCCTTCCCGGGGTGCTGAGGACTTCTTCGCTGTTTCCCGGTGGTCTTCGCTTCGCTGCGACCATCGGCTACTTTCTTTCAACCCTCCGGGTTGATCTGATTTGCTCGGTAGCCTGATGTTTGACGGACGCGTCGCTTTCCGTTCAAATCTCCAATCAAAGGAGCATCCGTGTCGTCTCAACTTCCACCTGGTCCACGTAGCAGTGTTCCGTTCGCAGTTTTGTTCGCCTACCGTCGCGGTGCTCTTCCCTTTTTCCAAAACCTGGCCCAACAGTATGGCGACATCTCTTACTTCCGTATGGGACCGCAGCAGGCATTTTTTCTGAATCATCCTGACTACATCAAAGACGTGCTGGTTACGAATCATCAGAACTTCATGAAAGGCCTGGCCTTGCAGCGTGCGAAGCGATTACTGGGCGACGGTCTACTGACCAGCGAGGGAAGTTTTCATCGCCGCCAGCGGCGTTTGGCCCAACCGGCTTTCCATCGCGTGCGCATCGCTTCCTACGCCAATGCGATGACCGAACACGCAGCGACAACGCGCGACCGCTGGCAGGATGGAGAAACTTTGGATATCTCTGAGGAGATGATGCAGCTGACCCTTGGGATTGTTGGCAAAACTCTTTTTGACGCTGACGTGGCGTCAGACGCGGGTGACGTTGGCGAAGCGATGACCGTTCTGATGGGCCTCTTCAATGTTCTCACCATTCCTTTCTTTGAGTTGATCCAGAAACTGCCCTTGCCGCAACTTCGTCGTTTCGATCAGGCCAAGGCCAAGCTGGATGCCATCATTTACCGTCTGATTGAAGATCGGAGGAGGAGCGGTGAAGACCGCGGCGATCTGCTGTCAATGCTCTTACTTTCGCAAGACACAGAGGGTGACGGCGGCCAGATGACCAACGAGCAGCTTCGCGACGAACTAATGACGATCTTTCTTGCAGGCCATGAAACCACGGCCAACGCCCTGACCTGGACTTTGTACCTGCTTTCGCAAAACGCCGAGACAGAAATCAAATTGCACGAAGAAATTGACACAGTGTTAGGCGGGCGGCTGCCGGCATTTGAAGACGTGGCCCGGTTGAAATACACCGAGATGGTGCTGGCTGAATCCATGCGTCTCTTCCCACCCGCCTGGGCCCTTGGCAGATTGGCTCTGGAGGATTGCGAGATTGGCGGCTACGTCGTACCTAAAAAATCGCTGGTGTTAATGAGCCAGTATGTAATGCACCACGATGCACGTTATTTTGCCGACCCTTTTCGCTTCGATGCTGAGCGCTGGACTCCAGAAGCGCGTGAAGCCCGCCCGCAGTTTTCCTACTTTCCCTTTGGCGGTGGACCGCGACGTTGCATTGGTGAAGGCTTTGCGTGGATGGAAGGCATCCTCCTCCTCGCAACGCTGGTCCAGCAATGGCGAATGAAGTTAGTGCCAGGTCATCTGGTCGCGCT
>Ga0190270_10001525_pt1 | contig 10819 bp, 11 predicted proteins | sample Popmic320T_FD_133748 | JGI IMG/M metagenome (GOLD analysis project Ga0190270, IMG submission 133748) | Populus adjacent soil microbial communities from riparian zone of Weber River, Utah, USA - 320 T | ecosystem: Environmental > Terrestrial > Soil > Riparian zone | place: USA: Utah | collected... | reverse complement strand
TGCGGTTGTCGTGAGCAAGGACCTCGAGGGCAACGTCTCGGTGGAACAGACCGACCACATGGTCGAAGAAGGTGCCGCCGGGCTGGCAGCCGTAGGCTTCGCCGTCGGCCTCTTCGCGCCGCCACTGCTCGCGGCCACCGCGATCGGAGCGGCCGTCGGAGCGGTAGGCGGTAAGGCCCTGCACAAACGGAGCGGCAGCAAGATCGAGGAAATGGCCGGCGACACGATCCCCATCGGCGGCGCCGGACTGATCATCGCCTACAAACACACCGACGCCCAAACCGTCGAGCCGGCAGTCGCCCGTGCCGTCAAGAAGGTGGTCGGCCAGGCGGAGGGACACCACGTCAAAGCCCTCAAGAACGCCCTCACCGACGCACAGCAAAAGATGGACCAAGCAGACAACTAGCGCGGACGGTGACAGTCATGGACCCGCTTGAAGCCAAGGAGATGGTGCGAGTCGAGAGGCGGTTTATCGACCTGCGGATAGGTTCCATTGCCGACGCGCAGGGGCTCGGGAAGAGTTAGCGACAGACATTGGACGGGCACGTTAGAGGGGCGAGCGGAGATGGTAAATCTGCGCGATGGCTATTCCTAAGGTGGGTTCTGCTGGCTCGAGCGGTTCTCGTCCTTGGCCTCGGCGTGGCGTTCCTCCGGTCAGGGACGACCCGGCCGGTGCTCGGCAACCTCATCGCGGTCTACTGGCTGATCGGCGCGTTAGTCACCCTCGGCTGGGTGTGGGCGAACCCAGGGGTCCGTGGGCTGAGGCTCGCCACAGCCGCTGGTGTCCTCGGTGTGATCTCTGCCGTCGTCCTCCTTGCTCGTTCGCTGATCGCCGACGTCATTTCGACGGACGCGGTCCTTGCCCTGTTCGGCGCGACGGCGGTCCTGACAGGAGCCCTCAGGCTGCTCGGCGCCTTCCACGATGATCAGGCCTCATATCAGAGAAGGGCGGCCTACCGGCTCATCTTGGGGCTGACGGAGCTCGGGCTCGGCATCGTTCTGATCGCGTCAGACGAACTCACTTCACCCGTGGCGACGGCAGCGGGTCTGTGGGGGTTGGTGGGCGGCACGGTCATGTTGCTCGACGCGCTCGACCTCCGCCGGAAGCTCGCACGGAAAGGATGCTCCGACTGAATGCCGTACGCCACAGCGCCATATCACGATGCCACATCTGGGTCGAATCCGCCTATCTCGCAGTGTTCGCGACGTCGAGACGAATGACCTTATCCCGAACGGGTGAGGCAGGAACCTGCTACTTCGTCAACGATGGACAGGGGCCGCGACCAGTACGGGAGCAAGCGTCGATGCCGCTTTGTCGAGAGGGGATGCCGCATGGCTGATGAACGGCCCGCTACGCCGGGCGGGGCGGAGTCCACGGGCTCCCCCAAGGCGGCTGCGCCGCCCGAGACGCCTGCTGGGGAGGGTCGGTCCGGGGGACGTGCCGTCGCGGCGGTCGTGTGTGTGGTGCTGGCGGCGCTGCTGACTACTCCGGCGGCGGTGGCGTATTGGGGTCAGCGCACGCTCAACGACACCGAACGCTATGTCGACACGGTCGGCCCGCTGGTGGACTCCTCCGAGGTTCAAGACGGCATCGCGACCACCGCGACCAACGCGATCGACAAGCAGGTCAACGTGGAGGCGATCCTGAAAGACGTGTTCGCCGACGTGATCACCGAGCGGCCGCGGCTGGAGTTGTTGGTCGGGCCGTTGTCGGCGGCGATCAACGGCCTGATCGACCGGGAGGTCCGCGCGTTTGTCGCGTCCGACGAGTTCGCCGAGCTGTGGGTTCGGATCAGCACCCGGGTCCAGCAGACCGTCGAACAGGTGTTGAAGGGCGACGAGTCCGGCGCGGTGTCGCTGCAAGACGACGAGATCGTCCTCGATGTCGGCGAGGTCATCGACCAGGTCAAGCAACGACTGGTCGACCGCGGCCTCACGTTCGTGGAGAACGCGCCCATCCCCGACACCGACCGCCAGATCGTCCTGCTGGACGCGCCCCAGCTGAAACAGATTCGCAACATCTACGCCTTCACCAACCCGGTGGCACGGTGGCTACTCCCCCTGGTCGGGGTCTTGTATGTGCTGGCCTTCGTCCTGGCCCGCCGCCGACCCCGCATGACCGCATGGATCGGGGCGGCCCTCGCGGCCAACGCCCTCCTGCTGGCCTGGGCGCTGTCGATCGGACGCCAGTTGTTCATCGACCACCTGGCCGGCACGGTCTTCGGCCCGGCCAGCAGCGTCTTCTACGACACCCTGCTCAAATACCTCGAATGCGGCCAGCAGGTCTTCCTCGCCCTCGGCCTGATCCTGCTCGTCGCCGGCTGGTTCGCCGGATCAAACAAGTACGGCACTACCGTCCGCACCACCGTGACCAGCGGCCTCGAGGGCCTCGGCGCCCAACTGGCCACGACCGACCAGGCCAGCAGCGTCGGCCGATGGGTCCGCCCCAACGCCGGCTGGCTGAGGGTCGTGGTCATCGCCCTGGGCTCGGTGGTGCTGCTCTGGGGCAACCAAGTCATACTCACCCGACTCTGGTGGTCCCTCGCACTGGCGCTCGTCCTCTTGGCAGCGGTCCAGATCCTGGTCGGAGCCGGCAGGACAACCGGAGCGGTGCAGCCGGCGCCCCCACCCGGTACGGCGCCCAGCGGAGCACGGTAGAGGTAAGCAATGAACATCGTCTGGGCGGCCATCATCGTCGCGGTCGTCACCGCGATCACCGTCACGGTGATGCTGCTGGTACGCCGCCGGGCGCCGGAGGGCAGCTACTTCAGCGACGGCGACCGCGCATCGGGTGTGTTTGGTGTTCTCGCGACCGGCTTTTCGCTGCTACTCGGATTCATCATCTTCCTTGCGTTCAGCTCCTACGACGCCTCGCGGTCGGGTGCCGAGGCGGAGGCGACGATCGTGGCCCAGCAGGTCCAAACGGCACAGTTCCTGCCCGGCGAGGCTCCCGAGGAGCTGACCGGCGAGCTGACCTGCTACGCCCGGTCGGTGACAGGCACCGAGTGGGACGCGCTGAACGCCGGCACACTGGGCGACGCGATCAACCCGTGGGGGGCAGAGCTGTACCAGACCACCTCGACAATCCATCCCCGCACTTACGTGGAGCAGTCGGCCTACGACCGGTGGATGGACCAAACGGCCGATCGGGAGCAGGCGCGCAACGACCGGGTGCACGGGGCCGAGGGGATAATCCCTTCGCCGCTGTGGCTGGTTCTGTTGGTGATCGCTGCCTTGATCTTTGTCTACGTCCTGTTCTTCGCCGACAGTGCCGAAGGCGCGGTGACGCAAGGCATGCTGATGGGCAGCGTGACCGTGGTCGTGACGCTCCTGCTGTTGCTGCTCGCGTTCTTCGACCATCCGCACGGTGACGGCCTGGGCCGGCTGCAGCCGACGGCGATGGAGCGCACCCTGGTCCTGATCGATGCCCAGGTAGAGGTGGCCGGAATCGACGTGACAGCCCCCTGTGATGAGCATGGCGACAAGCGCTGACGAGCCTAAGGAGCGGTCCCGCGACTGGCAGGAGGTGCTGGTCACGGTGTTGCTGGTCATCGCAGCCCTCGGCACCTCCTGGAGCAGCTACCAGGCCACCAGATGGAACGGTGAGCAGGCCAAGGCAGCCAGCGCCACCAACGCCATCAGAATCGACGCCGCCCGCGCGCAGGGACTGGCCGAGGCCCAGACCCAGGTCGACGTCGCCACGTTCATCGCCTGGGCCGACGCAGACCGCGGCGGCGAGGACCAGCTCGCAGACTTCTACACCGACCGCTTCCGTGACGAATTCCGGCCTGCCTTCGAGGCGTGGCAGGCGACCCGCCCGCTGACCAACCCGGACGCTCCGCCCACGCCGTTCGCGATGGACGAGTACCACGTGGCCGCCCGCGAGCAAGCCGAAAGCCTGGACGCCGACGCCGAGGCCTCGGCCGGCGAGGTGCGCCAAGACATCCAGCGAGCCAGCAACTATGTGCTCACCGTCGTGCTCTACGCCGTCGTCCTGTTCTTCGCCGGCGTGAGCACCAGGATCAACAACCATCGCCTGCGGTGGATCCTGACAGCGGCCGGTTGCGTCGTCCTCGTCACCGCAATTGCCTGGGTCGCCACGTTCCCGGTCAGCCTTGCGGTCTGATCGATGACCGATGTCGCCCGACGTCTTCAGCCGGGGACTCGACGCTTGACATCTCACGTCGTCTTCGGACGCGAGGTTTGTTCGGGCTCAGGTCGGTCGCCATGCGGGAGTTCTGCTCGGCCGTATCGGGCGGCCAGCGGCCCGGCGCTGAAGCCGTGTGCGAGGACACTCAGGAGCACAGTGATGCCGATGACCGCCACGGCGTCGTCGGCAGCGGTCCCGAGCTCCTCGAGCGCGAGTAGGGCGAAAACGAGCGAAGCGAGACCTCGGGGGCCGAACCAGCCGACGAAGAGGACGGTGTTGCGGTCGAGGCCAGAGCCCAAACAGGCCAGGCCGACCGGAACCATCCGCACGAGTGTGAGGCTCAAGATCGCGTACAGCACGATGGCGATGCTGGCACGGTCGACCATGATCGGGATGGCGATCGCGCCGAAGGCGAGCCAGACGAGCAGGGACACCAAACCACCGGCCTGCTCGAGGAACACCAGCTCGGCTGGGGCACGCCGACCGGCGGTGGCACCGAAGGCGAGACCTGCACAGAACGCCGCCACGAATCCATTCCCGTGGATACTGAGAGAAGCTGCGTAGGCGACGAGGGCGAGGGCAAAGACCGCGATACCGGCGAAGTCCTCAGCGGCCCACTCCCGGGCCCGGGCCCACCGCAACAACCATCCGCCGAGCAATCCAATAGCAGCACCGACCACGACGCCGATGCCCAGCTCGGCCAGCGCTTCCCACAGACCGGGCGCGCCTTCGACTCCTTCGGCTGAGGCTGCGCCGGCGAGCGCGAACATGACGACGGGGGTGGCGATGCCGTCGTTGAGGCCGCTTTCGACGGTGATCAAGCGGCGGACGCTTGACGGCACGGCTGGATTGGTGACGACTGTCTGCCCTAGGGCGGCGTCGGTCGGCGCCAGAGCGGCGGCCACCAGGAGGGCCAGCCAGATGCCGAGATCTGGGAAGAACCAGGCTGCCAGCGCCCAGCCGGCGAGAACGGTCAGTGGCAGCCCGACAGCCAGTAAGCGCATGTAGCGGCCGATGTCCTGGCGCACCTTACGGAATGGGACGCCGGCAGCGTCGGAGAACAGCACCCATACCAAGGTGATCTCGACCAGCGGTTTGAGCGTCTCCGGCGCGGAAGGCGCGTCGATCAGATCGGCGGCGGCGAGCAGGCCTCCGACGGCGACGAAGACGATTGGTGCGGTCAGGTCCGCGCGCTCGAGGCGGGCCGACATGACCCCCCACAGAAAGATCGCCGCAGTGACCATCAGTATTGCCGTCATCTCCATGGCAAGCCCTCCACCACGTTGGCCTCACCTCGAGTCTCCGGCCGTCTGTCTGCCCCGCGGCTCATCCCCTGCGGGTAATGCGTCCCGGCTCAGACCTGGCTGTATAGGTGATGAAGACTTCACGCATCGTGCTGAGAGCTAGGTCTGTCCAGCGTTCGCGATCCATCCACTTGACGAGCCCGGTAACGGAGATCGTCATGGCCCACAGGCTCGATGGGCCCGTGATCCACCGAATCTTCCCGGCCGGAGCGCACGGACCGGAATATCCCCGCCGCCTGCGGAGGGCGCGTTCCGATATCGCCAGGGCGAAGATTCCAATGGCGTACACCCACATCGGGACACCGACGAACGCCAACGGCGCCCAACTCAGCGCCAGCTCCGTCGAATCCGCCTACCTTGCATAGTCCGCAACGTTGCGACGAAGAACCTTATCCCCAACGGGTGAGGCAGCAACCTGCGACGTCGTCAACGATGGACGTGTCCCGATCTCGAATTCGGGACCCAGCTTGGCAGAACAGGAGATGGTGACATGACAGACCAAGTGATCGAGCAGACTGGTGAGTCCGTTGACGAACTAGGTCCAGTGGACTGGATCGTTGTGGAGTTCCCTGGCCGCAAGTTCAAGGGCGAGATCGCGCCGGCACTCGCCGACCTCGTCAGGCGCGGCATCGTCCGGGTGCTGGACCTGCTCCTCATCCGGAAGGACCAGGACGGGAGCCTGGACTTTTACGAGCTGAGCGACCTGGACGAGAGCGAGATCGGCAGCCTGAGGACCTACGAAACCGAGCTGGCGACGCTGCTCAGCGAGGAGGACGTCGTCTCCGTTGCCGCGGCCGTCGAGCCGGGAAGCACGGCGGCTCTGCTGGTCTGGGAGAACTCCTGGGCTGCGCCGTTCGCGTCGGCAGTGCGTCGCGCCGGTGGCCAGCTGGCCGCTAGCGGTCGCATCCCGATACAGGCACTGCTCGCGGCCATCGAGGCCGACGAGCAAGAAGAAGAGGGAGACTGACATGCCGTTAGCTAGACGAAGGGCCCGCCGTGGAGGCGTGATCGGCCCTGCACCGGTGGCGAGGACCGCCACGACCGTGGCCACAGCCGCCGTCGTAGTCCACGGCGTCGACCGTCGCACCGACCGGCGCGAGGACCGCCGCGATGACCGCGGCGACCGTAGAGACCGGTGACGATGACACCGACCAGACCGGCCACTTCCACGTGAGACCAAGCCGACCTGCGGCCATCCGCATATTGACTGCGAATACTGCTTCGTCCCGTCCAAGGGCCAGCTGTACCCCGGGAACGGCATCCGGATGGAGCCCGCTGTCATGAGGCGTACAGCGATGACAGCCAGCGCGTCCTCTCCCATCCCACGCGAGGTCCTCGACTCGGCCGCCCCAGGCACCGACGACCAGTCCAGCGACGGGCCATGAACGCCCGAACTGCCGGGCCTTGATCGGCACACCGCTGCACACCCGAACGCGAGCCAACGTCGATGCCTCTTTTGTCGAGAGGAGAAGTAGCATGGCCGACGAACAGGGGCGCTCTGCGGGCGATGCCAAGCGTCGAGGGGGCACCCCGAATGGAGCCATGGATCCGTTCCGCGAGGCGTACCACGGTCGTGGCGCCTTCGCGTCTGAGAGCCGGCCACCGATCACGACGAGATATGTGCCGTTCGCCCGCTCGCTATCGAAGTACTCGGGAGCGCGGCTCCGCAGCGACGTCCTCGCCGGCCTCACCGTGGCAGCGTTGGCCCTGCCGTCGGCAATGGCTTTTGCCGAGCTGGCGGGTGCTCCGGTCAGTGCCGGTCTGTACGCCCTGTTCCTGCCGGTGGTGGCCTACGCCGCCTTCGGGTCCGCGCCGCGGCTGGTCATCGGTCCGGAGGGCGCCGTGGCGCTGCTCGTCGCGACGGCGATCGCACCGCTCGCGTCCACCGGGAGCACCGAGTACGCCGCGCTCACAACGATGCTCGCCCTGCTGGTGGGCGTGGTGTTCTTCGCGGCCCGTCTTGTTCGCCTCGGCTGGATCGCCGACTACTTCTCGCAAGCGGTCCTTGTCGGGTACATCACCGGAGTCGCCATCGTTTTGATCCTCGGTCAACTCGGCAAGCTCGTGGGCATCTCCAGCGACGAGGACGGCGCCATCCGCGAAGTGATCGACATCGTCCAACACCTCGACGACGCCAACGGTGCGACGGTCGTGCTCGGAGCCCTCGCCCTGGCGCTGCTCGTTCTGGCCGCCAGAATCAACAAGCGCATCCCAGGCGCACTCGTGCTCGTGGTCCTCAGCATCGCGGTGTCCTGGGCGCTGGACCTCTCCTCCCACGGCGTGGCCGTCACCGGCCCCGTGCCTGGAGGGCTGCCGTCGCTCGCCATACCCGACGTGCCTCGTTCAGACCTCGACACACTCACAGCGGCAGCCGTGGCCATCTTCCTCGTTGCGTACTCCGACTCCATCCTCACGGCCCGCTCCTTCGCCGCCCGCCATCACGAGACCGTAGATCCCAACCAGGAACTGCTCGCGTCAGGCTTCGCCCAGATCTCGTCCGGGGTGACACAAGGTATGCCGGTGGGGACGAGCGGGTCACGTACGGCGGTCAACGACGACATGGGCGCGACGAGCCAAGTCAGCGGGTTAACCGCAGCAGCGACGATCGCCGTCATCCTCCTGTTCCTGACGGCACCGATCGAGTATCTGCCGTCGGCCATCCTCGGCGCGGTGATCGTGTTCGCGGCGTCCAAGCTGATTGAGCCCGATCAGTGGCGTGCGCTCGCCCGTAGCAGCAAGGCCGAGGTCATCATCGCCGCCATCACGGCGGTCTTCGTAATCACCATCGGTGTCCTGCAGGCAATCATCGTGGCCGTCGTCCTTTCAGTCGCCGACATCATCCGGAGGGCGGCACGGCCCGCGGACGCCGTGCTCGGATGGTCTGCCGAGGAGAACCGGTACGTCGACGTCACCGACCACCCCGATGCCGGCATCACCACTGGGGTGGTCATCTACCGCATCCAGGACAGGATGTTCTTCGCCAACGCCCACTTCTTCAAACGCCGGCTTTGGGCCGCCGTGGACGGCGCTCCCAAGCCCGTGCGACACGTGATCCTCGACGCCTCGTTCATCAGCGACACCGACGCGAGCGCCGAGGTGGCGCTGCGTGAGGTGATCGGCGGACTTCGCGAGCGGAACATCGAGCTCCAGTTCGCCAGGGCGGCCGCGGAGTTGCGGCTCCACTTCGATGAGGTCGGTCTGACCGACGCCATCGGCGCCGATCACTTCCACGGCACGGTTACGGCCGCCGTCCGGGCATGCCTCCTCCGCCCAGACGCCTCACCCTGATTGCACCCGCCTGGCGGCAGAACTCAGCATCGGTCGCGGCATCATGACGGTTCACATCCCCACTCCGCAGCCCTAGCCAGGATTGCCGCGTGCGCGCTCCCGAAGGGCGCGCTCTTGACATCGAAGAGCCGAGTCTCGCGGGCCGGCTGTAGCGGGTTGTGGTGCCGGTCGTGGTGCGAAATGGCGTCAACAAGTGGTGTTGGACGCTGCTGATGGGACCTGTCACCGAACTGCTGACGCCTGGAGATAACCGGAGTCAACGGTGACGATCCTTCTTGTAATCGGAAGGTTCTCGGTTCGAGCCCGAGCGTCGGCTCCCCGACAAGCGGAGATGCCGACCTCGATCCCAACCCGAACTCTGCTCGTGGCGTGATATCGATGGCGAGTGGCTCGGTCGGGGCTAACACGCGACGGTGGAAGTGGCCCTGAGGCAGGATCGATGAGTCGCCGTCGGGCTGGCTGCGGTCCGCGTGTACGCCGGTGCCGACGAGTTGACGAAGCGTCGATCCGATCTCGACCGGGTTGTTCCCCACGCAGTCTGTTGGGGCGTTGTACGTAGCTGTTCGTGGGGTTCGTGCGGTATGTCGGGGCGGCTGGCACGCATGGGTGGGTGTCGTTTGGGCACGGTCGTAGCTTGCCGGAGGGGTCACCTGGGGGTGGCCTTCTCTGGATGTCCCATCAGAGCCGATGCGCTCTGTGACGGAGGGGCCGCGGCGCAGGGTGCCGGCACGAGTCGAAGGGAGCAATCATGAAGCTGAAGCTCGCGACGGCCGCCGTGGCGGCAGCAGGATCGGTGGCGTTGGTCGCCGCGCCAGCCCTGGCGGACACATTCGTCGGCACGAGCGGCGACGACCGGATCGCCGGAACCCAGGGCCGTGACACCATCCGTGGCCTTGCCGGCGCCGATGATCTTATTGGCCGTGGCGGCGCCGATTTCATCCGCGGCAACCCCGGCCGCGATGATGTCCGCGGCGGCACCGGTGGTGATTTCCTACTCGGCGACCGGGGTAACGACGTCGTCCGAGGTGGGCACCGTGGCGACACGGTCACCGGCGGCGACGGTTCCGACGTCATCGCAGGTGGTGCGGGCCCGGACGAGGTGACCGAGTACCTCGCCGGCGAGTTCTTCAACAGTCCGAACGACCGGGACTGGTTGTACGGCGGTCGGGGCGAGGACCGTCTTGCCCTTTTCGACGGTCGGGACAAGGTGTTCGCCGGCAACCAGCACGATGTGGTGCGGCTCCAACGTGACGGCTTCCGTGACGTCGTGCAGTGCGGTCGCGGTTTCGACCGGGTGGCGTACTTCTCGCCGCGCGACGGCCGCGATGTCCTCATGGGCTGCGAGCGGGTGGTGGTCCACTAACCCTGCGCACGGATCGCAGCTGCGGGACGGTGCCGTTGCGAAGCCGCCACCGTCCCGCACCATCCGTGCCCGCCGGTCCCCGACGTGACCCGGTGCGTGATTCCCGTGGCATCCCCGGTGAACCGGTGGCGAGGAAGGGCAGTTCTCGTGATGCCTGGGCCGCATCACTACTCACGGCCTAGGAGCACACATCGTGAATAGCTACACCCCTTTGACGGTGCGGTCGGCACGGGCAGTTCTCAGTTCACACCTCGACCACGTGATGGGTGGCGACCTTGAGGGAGACCTCGTGACGAACTACGCACCTGCGGTGCTGGTTCTGACGTCCGACGGAGTCATGGCTGGCCACGACGGGTTGCGCCGCCTCGCACGCAAGCTGCGAGCCTACGACCGCGACACCTCCTACAAGTACGGCCAGATCTGCGTCGCCGGCGAACTCGGGATCTTGCCTTGGACGCTGATCGGACCCGACGACGTCACCTACGACGGCGCCGACACCTTCCTCGTCCGGAGCGGATACATCTGGACCCAAGCCAGCCACTACATCGCACACGACGCATAGAAAAAGCGGGTAGTCATTGGATTCAGGCCGATGGGTACAACACACACCCGTCCGGAGTCAGCGAGTCGGAGGAAGGCGGTGAGGAGCAGCGGAGGGGCTGGCAGGTCCCAGTTTCACCTGGCGGGCTCGGTGTCACCTTCCAGTGGCTGGCG
>Ga0190270_10001524_pt1 | contig 10820 bp, 2 predicted proteins | sample Popmic320T_FD_133748 | JGI IMG/M metagenome (GOLD analysis project Ga0190270, IMG submission 133748) | Populus adjacent soil microbial communities from riparian zone of Weber River, Utah, USA - 320 T | ecosystem: Environmental > Terrestrial > Soil > Riparian zone | place: USA: Utah | collected... | reverse complement strand
CCGGGAGGCCGCACGGCCATCCGTCCCGCTCCGTATGCGATCCACGCTTTGAGCGCCGCGGCCGTGAAAGATGGCGGCGTGACCACGAGCAGCCTTGCGGCGGGTGCCGTCACGAGCGCGAAACTCGCAGCGTCGGCAGTCGGACTGACGCAGTTGAATGCGGCAGGTGCGCCGGCTTCCGGACAGGTGCTGGCTTATAATGGTGCCGGGCTGTCGTGGATCACGCCGGCGAGCGGCGGCAGCGGCCCGTGGCTGCTCAATGGCGCGAACGCTTATTATAATACCGGCAATGTCGGGATCGGCACGACCACTCCGGCCCGCAAACTGACGGTGTTCAGTTCGGGATATGGCATTGAGCAGACTGACGGCAATGTGAGGATGGGTACTTATGTGGGAGGCAGCGTCCTCGGCGGCTGGATCGGTACTCAGAGCAATCATCCGCTCCATTTTGAAATCAACGGCGGCGCCCCGCGGATGACCCTCGCGACGAACGGAAACCTCGGCATCGGCACTACCGCTCCGGATCGCAAACTGACGGTGTTCCACGCGGGATATGGGATCGAACAGACCGATGGCACCGTGCGGCTGGGAACCTACGTGGGCAGTGGCAGTAACATCGGGGGCTGGGTCGGCACCCAGAGCAATCATCCCTTCTACCTTGAAGTAAACGGCAGTCCAAAGATGTCCATCGCGACGGACGGAAACGTCGGGATCGGCACCACCCCAAGTAGTTCCAAACTTTCGGTGGCCGGCCAAATTTTCACTACCGGCAATATTGACGCTCTCGGGGGTATAATCGCCCGCGGAAATATTAGCTCCGTCGCCAGTGTTTCCGCCGACGCCGATGTAATCGCGACACGCCTCATCCTGCGTGCGGACCCTGCTGCGCCCACAAATGCCGCAGTGCTTTGTTCTAATGCCGGGGTCACGAATTTTGTGCCCTACAACACGGCCACGAACAAGCCGCTGAATATCGTCGTTACCGATGCCTCGGTCCGCGCGCTGACCATCCGCGGCGGCGCGGACCTCGCGGAACCCTTCGCCATGAGCCACCAGGGCGTGGAGCCGGGCACGGTGGTCGTCATTGATGCCGCGAATCCCGGCAAGCTCAAAGCCAGCACGCGGGCCTATGACAAAAAAGTGGCCGGCATCGTCAGCGGCGCGAACGGCATTCGTCCGGGCATCAGCATGATCCAGGAGGACAAGCTGGAGGCTGGCGAGAACGTGGCGCTCAGCGGTCGCGTCTTTGTGAAGGCGGACACCAGCGCCGGGAGCATTGAGCCAGGCGACTTGCTCACCACTTCCTCCACCGCGGGCCGCGCCATGAAGGCTGCGGATCATGACCAGGCGCAAGGCGCCATCATTGGGAAAGCCATGACGCCCCTCGCTGAGGGCGACGGCATGGTGCTCGTGCTCGTCACTCTGCAATAACCTCCCGCCACGCTGACTTATGAAGATTTATCCGTTACTCCTGCTCACGTTGCTGGCAATAATGCTGCCGGCCAAAGCCGACATCGAGGTGCGCATCTCCGTGAAGTTCATCAAGAACTTCGACGGCACCCGCCCCATGAACTCAAGCAATATCGACCTGAGCACTTCCACGGCGTTTGAGGCGGAAATTACCCATGGCAACGCCGTGCTGGCGGCCACCGGGCGCGGCTACAGACTGAGGGTCGTCGAATATCTCGACATCCAGCCGCCCGCGCCCTCCGGTCAGGCCGCGAATTACTGGTACATCCTCGCGGCGCGGGACAACCGTTCAACATTCGAGGCCGCCGCTCAGGCTGACATGGCGACGTGGCGGTGGCACAGCAATGCGATCAACATTTTCGTGAACAATTCATCCAGCGGCTCCTGTTCCTTCGTTGGCAACGGCGTGTCCATCAGCATGGGATCCACGATTTTCACGCAGGGAACCATCGTGCATGAACTCGGGCACTTTTTCAACCTGAGCCACACGCATGCCGGCGATAACGGCTGCACCGCGGGTCCCTATCCGGTGATGGATGGCGACGGCCTTGCCGATACCATTCCAGACCACAATTGCCTCACCACGCTGGATCAGCTCAGCATGGCCAACTACGGCCTGAACTACGCCGCACTGAACGCGGCGCAACGCACTGCCGTGGACAACACGTTTAACAACGTGATGTCCTACCACAACGAGAACCTCTTGCTCGATATTCAGATGGACCACTGGGCGTGGAATGCGAATATCGCCCGCAAATTCGCCTGCAGTGGCTACACCGTGTTCGTTGCTCCTTTCGGGAGCAATCCCGGCGGCGCTCCGCTGGATGGCGGGCTGCATGCGAATGCCCCGCTGGCCACCGTGGACGCCGCCCTTTTCTACGTCTCGCGCCATCCTGCGCCGGATGATGTGATCCTGCTCCGCACCGGCAACTACACCGCACCCGCAACGCAGATCACCACCGCCTGCACCCTCCGGGCCGAGCGGGGACCAGTCACCCTGACACGATAGATGGCATTCCGTTTCATCCCAACGACATGAAAGCTCACCGATTCACACTTTTCTGCGCACGGCTTGCGACGCTGCTGCTTTTTTGGCCGGGTGTCTCGCTTGCCCAGGACACATACAGCACTGGCTGGTCCACCGTCACCGGCGGCGGCGCGCTGCGCACCGGCGCGGGCGAGTTCACGGTCTCCGGCGCCATCGGACAGTTCAGCGCGGGCACGGCTCCCGTGGGACCATCGGGTGAGTTCGCCCTCACGGGTGGATTCTGGACACTGCCGCCCGGCGGTGCCGGCGGGGGAACGAACGCGGACCTCGCCGCGATCATCATCAGCGACGGCGCCCTCGATCCTTCATTCCAGCCCGTCACGACGGCCTACACCGCCACGGTGAGTCCCGACACCACCAGTCTCACGGTCTCTCCGTTTGCATCGGATGAGAGCGCCACCCTGCAGGTGCGCATCAATGGCGGCAGCTATGTCAGCATTCCCTCCGGCGGCACCACCGCTCCGCTGCCGCTCAACACCGGCAGCAATCCCATCGAAATCCTCGTCACCGCACCCGGCGGGTCCACCACGAAACTCTACACGTTGACCGCCACCCGCACTCCGCCCGGCGCGTCCGGCCAGGTGGATGCTCTGAATGCGGACGTCGGCGGCTTCACCGTGAACGCCACCGTGGTGGACCCGGAGGAACGCGTCCTCATCGGCGGCAGCTTCTCCACTGTCCTCGGCACTCCCCGCAGCCACATCGCCCGGCTCCGCGCCGATGGCACGCTCGACTCCGGCTTCAATCCCCAGGCCGGCGGCGACGTCACCAGTGTCGCCGTGCAGCCCGACGGCAGGATCCTCCTCGGCGGCAGTTTCACTACCATGGGCGGGCAGTCGCGTAGCCGCCTCGCCAGAGTGAACAGCGACGGCACGCTTGATACCGCGTTTAATCCCGCGCCTGACAACTTCGTCCTCTGTGTGGTGCCTGACGGAAACGGAAAAATCCTCGTCGGCGGCGGCTTCACCAACGTCCAGGGCCAGGCGCGCGCTTACCTTGCCCGGCTGAATGCCGACGGCACGCTCGACTCTGCCTTCGTCCCGGCCATCGGCGGCGTGGTCAATTGCCTCGCCGTGCAGCCCGACGGCAAAATCCTCATCGGCGGCGCCTTCACCACTGCCGGCGGACAAACCCGCAACCGCCTCGCCCGGCTCAATGCCAACGGCGCGCTCGACACTGGTTTCGATCCCAACGCCGACAACCAGATCGGCTCCCTCACTGTCCTCCCGGACGGAAAAATCCTCATCGGCGGCTTCTTCTCCACCATGAGCGGGCAATCCCGCCCCTGGCTCGCCCGTGTCCTCGCCAGCGGCGCGCTCGACAACTCCTTCCAGCCTAACCCTTCCAACTTCGTCACTGCCGCCGCCGTGCAGTCCGACGGCAAGATCCTCATCAGCGGCGCCTTCACCACCGTGGACGGACAAACCAGAAACCGCGTCGCCCGGCTGCATCCCGGCGGCACGCTCGACAACGGCTTTGCGCCCGATGCCAATGGCAACGTCTTCTCCGTGGCCCTCCAGGGCAATGGCCAGGTGCTGCTGGGCGGTGAATTCTTCACGGTGAACGGCGCCACCCGGAACCGCTTCGCCCGCATCCACAACGACAGCGCCGTCCGCCAGCTCACCGTGCCGGACGACACCCGCATCCTCTGGACCCGCGGCGGCTCCGCGCCGGACTTCACCGGGGTCACCTTTGAAAGCTACACCGGCAGCACATGGGAGTTTCTCGGCCAGGGCACGCGAGTGGCCGCCACCTCCAACTGGGAACTCACGGGCCTCTACCTCCCCGGCACCGGCACCATCCGCGCCCGAGGCCGCACCGGCACCGGCTACCTCAGCGCAAGCGGCGGCCTGGTGGAGCAGGTCAGCTCCTACGCCATGAGCAGCAACGCCAACCTCTCCGCGCTGAGCCTGAGCAACGGCGTGCTCACGCCCGCCTTTGCCCCCGCCACCACGGCCTACAGCACCAGCGTGAGCAACGCCACCACCAGCCTCACCGTCGCGGTCACAAGGGCGGAAGCCCAGGCCACCGTCCTCATGCGCATCAATGGCGGCGGCTGGTATTTCGTCGCGCCTGGCACCGCCTCCCCGCTGCCCCTCGTGCCCGGCAACAACACCTTCGAAATCCTCGTCACCGCGCCGGACGATGTCACCACAAAGCTCTACACGCTCATCGCAGAGCGCAGAGTTTCCGCCCTTCCCGGCGAGGTGGAAAATTTGAACGCCGACGTCAGCGGCTACACCGTTTACTCCCTCGTTGAGGATCCGGAGGAACGCATCCTCATCGCCGGCTTCTTCACCGACGTCCAGGGTGCGCCCCGCAGCAACATCGCACGGCTCCTGTCCGATGGCGCGCTCGACGCCGGCTTCAATCCCGGGGCCGGCGGCGCCGTCGTCAGCGTGGCCGTGCAACCCGACGGCAGGATCCTCCTCGGCGGGAGTTTCACCACGATGGGCGGGCAGTCCCGCAACGGCCTCGCCCGGGTGCATAACGACGGCACGCTCGACACCGCATTCAACCCCGCGCCGGATAGCTCCGTCAACTGCGTCGTCCCTGACGGAAGCGGAAAAATCCTCATCGGCGGTACCTTCACCACCCTCCAGGGCCAGTCCCGCCCCTACCTTGCCCGGCTGAATCCCGACGGCACGCTCGACCTCAGCTTCACCCCGGCCATCGGCGGCGTGATTTACTGCCTGGCCGTGCAGCCGGACGGGAAGATCCTCATCGGCGGCGCCTTCACCACCGCCGGCGGACAAGCCCGCAACTACATCGCCCGGCTCAATGCCAACGGCACGCTCGACACCGGCTTTGATCCCAACTCCAACAGCGCTGTCGGCGCCATCAACGTCCTCCCCGACGGGAAAATCCTCCTCGGAGGCTTCTTCACCGCCATGAGCGGGCAATCGCGCCCGTTCCTCGCCCGCGTCCTCGGCACCGGCGCGCTCGACAACTCCTTCCAGCCCAACCCTAGTCACCCTGTCACCTCCGCCGTCGTGCAGTCCGACGGCAAAATCCTGATCGGCGGCGCCTTCACCGCCGTCGGGGGAACCAACCGGGGCCACGTCGCCCGGCTGCATCCCGATGGCACGCTCGACACCGGTTTCGCGTCCGATGCCAATGAAAACGTTCACGCGGTGGCCCTCCAAGGCAACGGCCAAGTGCTGCTGGGCGGCGAATTTGGCACTGTGAACGGCGCCATCCGGACCCGCTTGGCCCGCATCCAAAACGACAGCGCCATCCGCCAGCTCACCGTGCCTGACGACTCCCGCATCCTCTGGACCCGCGGCGGATCCGCGCCGGACTTCACGCAGGTCACTTTTGAAAGCTACACCGGCACCGCGTGGGATCCCATCGGCCAGGGCACCCGGGTGGCTTCCACATCCAACTGGGAACTCACCGGCCTCAACGTCATCGGCTCCGGCACCATCCGCGCCCGCGGCCGCACGTTCGGCGGCTTCTTGAATGGCAGCAGCGGCCTCATTGAGCAGCAGCAAAGCTACAGCTTCCCCACCGGCTACGCCTACTGGGCCTCCATCAACATCCCCTCCGGCCAGGACGCCACGTTCACCGGCGACTGGAACGGCGACGGCTTTTCCAATGGCCTCACATACATCTTCGGCACTGCTATCACCTCCTTCACCAGTCCCGGCGGCATCACCGCGCCGCCCTCCACCCCCGCCGACGTGGACCTCTACCTCGAACGCTCCACCACCCTCGCCGCCGGCAGGTGGACGCCCATCGCCAGTTGGGTAAAGGGCGATGCCCCCACCTTCGCCAGCGGCGTCACCCTCCTCAGCGGCACCGTGCGCGACACCTTCTCCGGCCCCCGCGCCTACTACCGCTACCGCGCGGCGGCCTTCCCGGCTCCGACGTACAGCACCGACGCCGGCGGCGGCGTCACGACCGACCTCTTCGACACCGCCCAGGGGACGAATGTCATCCAGACCACGCCCGTGCTGCCCTTCGGAGGCGAGAGCATCCGCGAGGCCTTCGGCGCCTTCGCCGGAGTGGAGGGCGGAAATGTCATGTTCGCCGACGGCGCGCCCCTCGGCACCACCGACACCGTCTTCTGGCAAACCGCCGGCTTTGTGAATCTCTCCAGCATTGAGCTGCGCTTCGCCCAGGACGGGCTGGATCCTAACCGCAGCACGGCCGCCTACACGCTGTCCACCTCGTCCGACGGCATCAACTTCACTCCAGTTTCGACCGGCGCCGTGCCGCTGGCCGGCGGACCGGGCACGGCCATGGTCAATGCCCCGCTGCTCATCACAGACGCGGCCCTCTCCGGACCGGTGATTGGCGTGCGCGGGTTCCGGCTCGACATCGTCCGCAACTCCACCAGCGGGCCGCGGCTCGTCGAGGCCGACGGCTTCGGCACCGCCGGCGTGCAGACCACCAACTACTTCGATCCCCTCGCGTTCAACGCCGCGTCAAACACCCACTACACCGGCCAGGGCGGCGACGATCAGTCGCCTGGCATGGCGGTGAACTTCTCCAGCACCACCACCGTCATCGGCGGTACCGACGATGTGGAAGGCGCGTTCGGCAACAACAACGGCCCCATTGAGCCGGATGACGTGATCTTTGCCGCCGGCGGCACGCCCGACAACGGCAACGCCCTCTTCGGCGACGGCGGCGAGTTCGTCGACTTCATTGCCTGGGAAACCACCGCGCCGATCACCCTCGCCGGCTTCCGCATCAGCCTCGCCGGCGACCAGGTTTCGAGCCTCCGCGACACCGAACTCATCCGCTTCCTCGTCGAGGGCGTCGAAGTCGACCTCTTCGATAACAACGGCGCCGACTCCACCGTGGAGCGCCTCTTCGCCGGCGGCCCCGTCACCGGCAATCACTTCCGCATCGAATTCACCCGCACCACCACCGACGGCCCGCGCATCTCCGAAATCGACGCCATCCTCGGTGTGATCACGGCACCCTAGCGCACCGCCCATGGGCCGCATGGTCGGGATTTCCGTGTCTCCGGCTGCTGAAAGCCGCGTCAACGTCACGTAACGTGGCACTCGTCTGTTGGACTGGCTTCTGCATCTGGTGGAACCGAAAAATGTCCCCACAATATTTTGTGGTTTGCGGGAAAAATGCTTGGCAAACCCAGGTTTTCCAGAGATGCTCAACGCTTGCCCCTCATCGGGGCACCGAAACATTTAAGTTCCCCCAACTATGCGCCTGAAATGCCTCGAACTGCACGGCTTTAAATCCTTTGCCGACAAGACCCGGATCGACTTCGACGAAGGGGTGACGGCGATTGTCGGGCCGAACGGCTGCGGAAAGTCGAATGTGGTCGATGCCGTGCGCTGGGCGCTGGGGGAAACCTCGGCGAAGGCCTTGCGCGGAGGCGAAATGGCGGACGTGATTTTCAATGGCACCGACAAACGGAAGCCGGTGGGGATGGCCGAGGTGAGCCTTACCTTTGCCGACTGCGAACAGGACCTCGGGGTGGATTTCAATGAGGTCTGCATCTCCCGCCGGGTTTTCCGCGACGGAAAGAGCGAGTACGAACTCAACGGAAACGCCTGCCGCCTCAAGGACATCAACAAGCTGTTCATGGACACGGGCATCGGCCGGAGCGCCTACAGCATCATGGAGCAGGGGAAGATCGACATGCTGCTCTCGGCACGACCCGAGGACCGGCGTCAGGTTTTCGAAGAGGCCGCCGGCATTACCAAAAGCAAATCGGAGAAGAAGGAGGCGCTGCGGAAGCTGGAATACACCGAGGCGAACCTGCTGCGCGTCACGGATATCCTGACCGAGATGAAGCGGCAAATTGGTTCGATGCAGCGCCAGGCTAACAAGGCGCGCCGTTATCAGGAGTTGCACCGCGACGTGCTCGTGCTGGACTCGCACCTCAGCTTCCGGCGTTATCACGAACTCGCCGCCGAGCGCTCAGAACTGGAGACGAGTGCCGCCAGTCTCCGCGGACGGCAGACGGAACTCGAGGACCGCATCCACGAAGAGGAGGTGCAGCTTTCCACCGACCGGATGGAACTGCGTGAACTGGAAAACACGCTCACCGGATTGCGGCATCAGCTCAACGACCGGCAAAATCACATTCACGCCGCCGAGAGCCGCATTGGATTCAATGCTGAGCGTGAGCGGGAACTCGAGGGGCTCATCGAGCAGAACCAGATCGACGTCGAAACCAACACCGACCGTCTGTCGCATCAGGAGGAGGAGTTGAAATCCGCCGACAGCGCGCTCAATGCCATCCGCGAGAACATTGCGCGGCAGCGCGGACAAATCGAAGAGCACGCGCGCATCACCCAGGCGGCGCGGGAGGAGAAGCTGCGCATCGAAAGGGCGTTGCGCGAGGCGCGGCAGCGCATCCACGGAGCCGAAGCGGTAATCATTTCCGCGCAGGCCGAAATCACGAGCCATAACAGTCAGACGGAAGCGGATCGCGGGCGTCAGGAGCAGTTGCAGCGCGATGCGGAAAGCGTCAACGCCGAGCGCGAAGCGCGGCTGCGCGAGGAGTCGGAAATCAAGCAGCGCATCGAGGAACTGCGCGCCGGGATCGAGGGGCACGAACTGCAAATGCACCAGCGCGAGAAGGAATTGCAGGCCGTCGAGATTGGACTGGAGCAGACCGCGCGAAAGTTGCAGGATGTTTCGCGCATGCACAACGAGCGCGCGAGCCGCGCCGATGTGCTGCGGCAAATGATCGCCGAGGGCGAAGGCCTCGAAAAGGGAACGCGCGAAGTGCTCAAGGGCTTGAACGATACTGAGTTCTTCCAGGGCGGCATCCGCGGGCTGCTCTCGAAGTTTATTGAGGTCGAGCGCGAGTACATTCCGGCGATCGAGGCCGCGCTCGGAGTGAATCTCCAGGCCGTGCTCGTGGCGAATTCGCTGATGGCGGAGAACATCATCGATGTCCTCACCCGCAACCATCTCGGCAAGGCGCTCGTCCTGCCCGGCGACTTGTTGCGCACGAACGGCGAGTACCAGATGCTGACCCCTCCGGAAGGCGGCATCGCATGGGCGGCAGACACGGTGCAGGCGAACGATTCGGTGCGCTCCATGGTCAATCAACTTCTGGCGAACGTGCTCATCGTGCCGGACCTCGCCACGGCCCTGCGCTTGAAGAAAGAGAGCCCCGAAATTGCCTTCGCAACGCTGAATGGTGAGTTTGTCAGCGTTGTCGGTGCCGTCAGTGGCGGCGCGGCGGCGGAGAACTCCGGCAGCATTCTGCAGCGCCAGGCGGAATTGCGGGATCTGGAGGAGGAAGCTTCGCGTCTCGAAGTGCATCTCGCTCTTCTCGAAGAGGGGCGCACGAGGCAGCAGGAGCAGCAGCGTGCATTGAAAGGGCAGTTCGACGAGCAGCGCGAAATTCTGCAGTCCCGCCGCGTGCAGGAATCTCAGATGCAGGGGCAGCAGTCGCTTCTTGCCCGCGAATTTCAGGCGCTCGCCAGCCGGTCGGAAGGCCTGCAGTGGGAACAAAGCGAACTGGCGCGGCGCCATGACGCTCTCACCCGCAAGCTCGAGGACGCCGTCGCCCGCCGCGTTCGCGCGGAAGAGGAACTCGAAACGCGCCACGAGGAGGCTGCACAAATGGAGGCCGATCTCGAAGCGGCCATTCGCAACGAGGCGGATACCGTTGAGTTGTTGAATGAATTGCGCACCGCGCACGCTGTTGAGCAGCGCGCCGAACAGGCCATGCAGGAGCAGCGCGGTCCGATGACCGGCCGCGTGCAGGAACTTCACGAGGCCCTCGCCCGCCGCCGCCGCGAGATCGAATCCTACCAGGAGCGCATTAGCCATGCTCATCAGGAGAATGACCGCCTGCACGAGGAAATCGCATCGGCCCGCGGCCTTGTGGGAGAACTCCAGATGGAAATCGAAACCCGCACGGACGACCGGGCGCTGCGTCTCGAATCCGTCACCGCCCGCGAGTCCAAACTCGCTGATACCCGGCGCGAGATCAGCGCCTTCGCAGACCAGCGCGGCCGCGAGGAGGTCCGCGCCACCCAGGTTTCGCTGCGCATGGAGAACCTGCACAGTTATGCTCTTGAGCGCTACCGCGTGGACCTCACCACTTTCGAGCAGGACGTTCACACGCTTCTCTCCACCATCTCCGCGCAGAAGGCCTCGCGAAGCAGAAACAGCAAACGCCTTGCCACTCTCGCCGCCAAAGCGGAACGCGCCGCAGAGCCCGCCGAAGTCGCCGAGTCCATTCCGGCCGATGAGTCCCATCAGCCCCATGAGGTCGCTGAAACCGCCGTCGAAGACGACACCGTGCCCTTCGACGAGGAAGAGTGCGCCCTCACCGTCATCATCGAGGAGGAAATCGACT
>Ga0190270_10001523_pt1 | contig 10821 bp, 10 predicted proteins | sample Popmic320T_FD_133748 | JGI IMG/M metagenome (GOLD analysis project Ga0190270, IMG submission 133748) | Populus adjacent soil microbial communities from riparian zone of Weber River, Utah, USA - 320 T | ecosystem: Environmental > Terrestrial > Soil > Riparian zone | place: USA: Utah | collected... | reverse complement strand
ATGTTCATCGTGGACATGACGCTACCCGGCGTCACCGTGAGCAAGTATCCGACGCTTGCCGGATGGACCCATCACGCCGTGCATTTCGATCAGGTCCGGGTGCCCCGCTCGATGATGGTCGGCGAGTTGCATCAGGGCTGGAAGGTCGTGATGGGCGCGATCGATTTCGAGCGGGCGGCGCTGTCGAGCGCTGGCCTCGTCGGCTACCAGTTCGACCGCCTGCTTGCCTGGTGCATGCAGGACCGCGACGGCGCGGGCCGCAAGCTAGACGATCCGCTGGTGCAGGACGAACTGGTCCGCCTCGCGATCGAAGCCGAGGGGGCCCGGCTCATGAGCTACTGGCTCGCATCGCTCCATGCCAAAGGCTTCAGGCCGCAGCACGAGACGTCGCTGGCGCTGCTGGTGAAACGCGAGACCGCGCGCCGGTTGGACGTGGCCGGTCTCGAGCTGCTGGGGCCGTTCGCGCCGCTGCGGACTGGGTCTCCCTGGGCGGCGCTGGAAGGCGAGGTGGAGGTGGAGTATCGCGACCACCTCTATTTCCAGTTCGCAGCCGGCGGCTTCGACATCACCCGCAACGTCGTGGCCACGCGCGGCCTTGGCCTGCCGCGCTAGGCGGAGACGAGCATGGACATCACGATCGACGACGACCAAAGACTGCTGCGCGACACCGCGTTGGCCTTCGCGCATAAGGCACTGACGCCGGCACGCATCCGCGAGCTGGAAACCACGGAGGACGGCTTCGACGCCAAGGTCTGGCGGCAGATGGCCGAGATGGGCTGGGCCGGCGCCGTGTTCCCGGAGGAGTACGGCGGCTCTGGGGCCGGCCTGCTCGAACTCGCGCTTATCGTAGAGGCGCTGGGCCAGGCAGCCGTGCCGAGCCCGATCTACTCGACGGTGGTCGAGGCCGGGTTATTGCTGCTCGACGCCGGCTCGCCGGCGCAGCGTGAACGCTGTCTGCCGCGCATTGCCGCTGGTGCCATCATGACCACGGCGATTACCGAGCCCGGCGGCGGTCTTGCGCCCGGAGAGATCCGCACCCGTATCACGCCGGCGGGCAACGGTTTCACGGCGCACGGCACCAAGCTGTTCGTGCGCGACGCCGGCGCGGCCGAAAGCATCATATGTCTTGGCCGCTCGGGCGAGGGTGAAAACGACCTGACGCTCGTGATGGTGCCGCGCGACGCGCCGGGTCTCAAGCTCCGGCGTTTGCAGGCGGCCGGCGGCGAATCGCTGTGGGAGGCGATCTTCGACGGCGTGACGGTTGATGCCGATGCGGTCGTGGGCGAGCCCGGTGGTGCGTGGCCGCATGTCGCGCGGCTGCTGCTGCGCGGCGCCGCGCTGAAATCCGCCGAACTCGTCGGCATCGGTCAGGCCTCGCTCGACCTCACGCTGAGCTACGCCAAGACTCGCGTGCAGTTTGAAAGGCCGATCGGCAGCTTCCAGGGTGTGCAGCATCACTGCGCCGAGATGTATCGCGACCTGGAGGTGAGCCGGCTTCTGGCCTGGCAGGCGGCCGCGTCGCTGGGCGAAGGATTGGCGGGAGATCGCGAAGTCGCGATGGCCAAGGCCAAGACCAGCGAGGCAATGCCGGCGGTGACCCGCACCGCCCATCAGATCCACGGCGCGATCGCCTACTATCGCGACTATCCGCTTGAGCTCTACTACCACCGCGCCATTGCCGCCCAGGCGGCCTACGGCGATGCCGGTCATCACCGGCGCACGCTTGCCCGTCTGCTCCGGGAGGATCTCGGGCGTTTCCGAGGGGACAGTTCACATGACCTACCAGTTCATTACGTCTGAACAGGGCGACGACGGCATCGTCGTCGTCACCATCAACGATCCGGACGCGAAGAACGCGGTCAACTGGGTCATGAACAAGGAGCTGGTCGTGGAGTTCGACCGCATCGAGGCCGATCCGAAAGCCCGTGTCCTGATCGTGACCGGCTCAGGCCGGATTTTCTGTTCGGGTGGCAACATCAAGCGCATGACTTCCGAGGGCAAATCCCTGGAGCCGCCCGATCCGACGTTGCGCGAGGAGATGTTTCCGCAGGAAGCCGACATCCGCGCGGTCGTGACCGGGTTGCGCCGGCTGTCCAAGCCCGTGATCGCCGCCGTGAACGGTGCCGCGGTCGGTTCCGGCCTTGGCATCGCCGCCGGCTGCGATGTGCGCATCGCGTCTCGCACGTCGCGGTTCGGCTGGGTGTTCGTGCGCCGCGGCATCGTGCCCGACGATGCGAGCCTTGCGTTGATGCCGCAGATCATCGGCTATAGCCGCGCTTTCGAATGGGGCGTGACCGGCCGGACGCTGGACGCCGATGCCGCGCTCAAGATCGGGTTCGTCAGCGAAGTGGTCGAGCCGGACCGGCTTCTGCCGCGCTGCCGCGAACTGGCGCGCGAGATCATCGACAATTGTCCGCCGCTCACCGTGCAGGCGTTCAAGCTTGCGCTCACCGAGTCGCTCTACCAGAACCTCGACGATGCAGTCCGGTTCACCGAACGGGCTCAGAAGGTCGTGCGCGCCACCGCGGATCATTCCGAAGCTCTCAAGGCTTATGCCGAGAAGCGTCCGCCGCAGTGGAAGGGCCGGTAACCGATGCCCCGACTGGCCTTGGAGCCTGCGGACTATCCGTTCTTCGACTACCGGCGCTTCACGTTTTCGCTCGGCATTGCCGCTGGCGGAAGCATCTGGCTTTCCGGCAGCACGGCGGTGCGCTTCGATGCGGCCCGCAAAGCGATGGTCGTGGATGGCGATCTTGTGGCGCAGGCCCGCGTGATCCTCGACAAGATGCGGATCACCCTGGCGGCCGGCGGTCTGGGCCTCGGTGACATCGTGCGGGTGGTGCAATACGTCACGCCAGCCGCACTCGCCGATCTGCCGAAGCTGAGCGCGATTCTTGCCGAAGTTTTCGCGGGCGCCGCGCCGGTGGTCACCACGATCGTCGTCAAGCGCTTGCTCCGCAGCGAGGCTCTGATCGAGATCGAGGCTCACGGCGGCCGATCCCGGGTCGAGCACCTCCCGACCGCGACCGGCGCCGATGTCCGGACGGCTTGGGCGCGCGCGGATGAACTGCTGGCGGCCCGTGGTCTGGAACGCCGGCATGTCGTGCGGGCGCTCGAACTGTTCACTCCCGCCGCTGCCGAGCCAGCCGGACGTTCCGACGATGATGCCGGTCCGGTCATCCGGGTGGTGATGCCGCGTGTGGTCGACGCCGAGGCCGGCGTCCAGATCGAGCTCGCAGCCTCGAACGGCGGCAACGTGCTGTTCGTCACCGCCGCGGGCGATCCCGCTGCCGGCGACATCGTCGGCCAGTGTCGCGAAATCTATGCCAGGATTGGTACGCTGCTGGCTGCGGCCGGCGCCGGGCTAGACACGGTCGTGAAGACCACCGAGTTCGTCACGCCCGCAGGGCTCGATGACTACCGCAAAACCGCCGATGTCCGGCGCGAGGTGTTCGCGGCGCCGTATCCGGCCGCCACGGGTGTCGTATGTGAAGGGCTGATGGAGCCCGGCGCCGATCTCGCTGTCGAGGCGATTGCTGTGATGGAGCCCCGATGAGCACGCGGATCAGCGACGAACTGAAGAGCTGGATCGGGCGCGAAGCCACTTACACGGCGCCCGAGGAACTGGGGCGGGCGGCCATCCGCTATTTCGCGCTCGCCCTGGGCGACCACAATCCCTTGCATCACGACGAAGCGCTCGCCAAGGGCAGCCGTCATGGCGGGATCGTCGCGCCGCCGACGCTGGTCTGCGAGACCAACCAGATATTCCAGAATGCGCCCGACGAAAACGGCTACATCGGCCATAGCTGGCCGCTGCCGCTGTCCAGCAGCCGTTTCATGCGTGGCGGCAACGAGTATGAGTTCCATCAGCCGACGCGGCCGGACGACCGCATCACGGTGAGATGGCGCATCGTCGACATCTACGAGCGGGATACCCGCAAGAACGGGGCGATGATCTTTGTCGTGTCGGAAGCCCGCTACACCAATCAGCGTGGCGAACTGCTCGCGGTGAACCGCGAAACCAACATCCATCAGCCATGACCGGGTCCCGCATACGATGGTTCGAGGATGTGGCGGTTGGCGAAACGCTGCCGCCGCTGGAGATCGATATCACGCTCACGTCGCTCGTCATGTATGCGGCTGCCACCTGGGATTTCCACCGCTACCACTACGATTCGGAGTTCGTTACGAAGCTCGGGATGCCGGCTCCGTTCATGGACGGCCAGATGGTGGGAGCATTGCTGGCGCGGCAGCTCATGCAGTGGGGCGGCGTTGACGCCTTTGTCCGGAAGCTGAGTTATCGGCTTCGCGGCACGGTCTATGCGGGCGACGGCATCGTGTTGCGCGGAACCGTGTCAGACAAATGCGTGGAGCAGGGCAGGGCGCTTGCGATTTGCACCCTCTCCGCGACCAAGTCCGACGGCACCCAGATCGTGCGCAATGCGACGGCCGCCGTCGAGCTGAGGCGGCGATGATCCTAGGGAATCAAAACGACCCGGCCGGCGACGGCATTGTCCTCGACCAATCGGTGGGCGGCGGCCGCATCTTCCAGAGGCAGTGTACGGTCCACCACTGGCCGCACGGCGCCGGCGGCGACCATGCGGAGTGCCATCTCGAGCTGGCGGCGCGAGGTGCTGACCGCGCTGAGGATTTCAAGCCCGCGCCGGTAGATTGTCGCCATGTCGACTTCGACCGTTGCCCCTGTCACCTCGCCGACCAGAACGATCCGGCCGCCCGGCGCCATCGAGCGTCGAATGTCGTGGAACACCGCGCCGCCCACAGTATCGACAGCGACGTCGACGCCGCGCCCGGCCGTCGCCTCGCGCACGCCCCTGGCAAAGCCGTCAGTCGCCACCACCACGGAATGGGCGCCGGCCTGTTCGAGCGCGCCAACCTTGGCCGGCGACCGCGTGGTCGCCACCACCGTTGCGCCCATCGCCCGTGCAATCTGGATGGCGTGGAGGCCGAGTCCGCCGGCGCCAGCAACGAGCACGCGTTCGCCCGGGCGCACCCGGCCGGTGTCGCACACCGCATTGAACGCGGTGCCGACCGCGCAGCCCACGATGGCGCCGGCCGCGAAGTCCACGTTGTCCGGCAGATGAACCAGGTTGTCGTCGCTGACGATGACGTATTCGGCATAGCCGCCGGACGCTTCCTGACCGAGGAAACGCAGGTCCGGGCACAGCGTCTCGCGATCGGTGCGGCACATCGAGCAGCGCCCGCAAACATACTCACGCTGGGTGGAGCAGACGCGCTCGCCGATCGTGAGCCCGCGTGCATCGGGACCGAGCGCCACGACCTCGCCCGCGATTTCATGGCCCAGCACGAGCGGATCGGCCAAGCCACGCCGCGACGGCCGCTGCCGCACCAGGATGTCGCGCCGGCAGACTCCACAGGCACGTACCCGCACCAGCACCTCGCGTCCCTTCGGCACCGGCATATCGATGTCGCGGACGACCAGGACGTCGGGTGCTCCGTGTCCATCGGTGATGACGGCCCTCATGGCGCAATGCATCTCACGTTATCTTCCCCTTGTCGTAGACCGACCCTTTAGCAGAACGACAGCATCAATGCCGAACGGAAAACGCTGACGATGACGATCGGGATTCTCGCCTCCGGCGCCTACATTCCCCGGCTGCGGCTGGCGCGCCGCGCGATCGCCGAGACCCATTCCTGGTTGAACCCGGCCTTGAAAGGGCATGCCAAGGGCGAGCGCGCGATGTGCAACTGGGACGAGGACCCCGTGACCATGGCGGTCGAGGCCGCGCGCGACGCGCTCACCGGCCGCGACCGGTCGTCGATCGCCGGGCTGCATTTAGCCTCGACGACGTTCCCGTTCCTCGACCGCCTCAACGCCGGCATTGTTGCCGCGGCCCTGGACCTGCCGGACGAAGCGTCGTCGCTCGACATCGCCGCGACGCAGCGCGCGGCTACGTCGGCGCTGGCCGCAGCGCTGGCCGGCGCCGGCGAGACGCTGATCGTGGCGGCCGAGCAACGTCGCGCCAAGGCGGCAAGCCCGATCGAGATGGCGGCCGGCGATGGCGCCGCGGCGATCGTGGTTGGCGAGGGCGAGCCGATTGCCCGGTTGCTCGCGAGCGCGACCCATACCGCCGATTTCGTCGACCACTATCGCACCGCCGAATCGACCTATGACTACCAGTGGGAGGAGCGCTGGATCCGCGACGCGGGCTACATGCGGATCGTGCCGCCGGTGATCGGCCGCTGTCTCGACCGGGCGGGTCTGAAAGCCGCCGACGTCAAGACTTTCTGTATGCCAGCCGTGCTTCCGAAGGTCGCGAACGCCGTTGCAAGAGCGGCCGGCATCCCCGACGCAGCGGTGCGCGACAACCTCCACGCCGAGTGCGGCGAGACCGGGGCCGCGCATCCGCTCGTCATGCTGGTCGCGGCGCTCGAGACGGCCAAGCCGGGAGACCGGATCCTCGTCGTCGGCTTTGGCCAGGGTGCAGACGCACTCCTGTTCGAGGTGACCGAGGCGATCGCAGGGCAGCCCGCACGCCTCGGCGTCAAAGGCCATCTCGCTAGGCGACGCGAGGAGACCAACTACACCAAGTTCCTTGCCTTCAACGACACGATTGAGATTGAGCGCGGAATGCGGGCGGAGGTCGACAAGCTCACTCCGCTCTCGGCGATGTGGCGCAACCGCGAGACCGTGACGAGCTTTATCGGCGGCCGTTGCAAGGTGTGCGGCACGCTTCAGTTCCCAAAGAGCCGAATCTGCGTGAATCCGAACTGCAACGCGGTCGACAGCCAGGAGCCGCATTCGTTCGCCGACAAGATAGGGCGCATCAATTCCTACACCGCAGATCGCCTGACCTATTCACCTTCACCGCCGGCCTGCTACGGCATGATCGAATTCGAAGATGGCGGGCGATGGATGATGGACTTCACCGATATCGACGCGGATCAACTTGCAGTCGGCCAAGCGATGCGCATGATGTTTCGCATCAAGGATATCGATACGCAGCGCGGATTCCGCCGGTATTTTTGGAAAGCCGCACCAGCCGAGCCCGACGCAGGGAGAGCCTGACATGCCCAAAGGCATTCGCGACAAGGTTGTCATTCTGGGAATGGGCTGCTCGAAATTCGGCGAGCGCTGGGACATGGATGCGTCCGACCTGATGGTCGAGGCCTACGCTGAGGCTCTTACCGACGCCGCCATCGAGACCAAGCAGATCGACGCGGCCTGGCTCGCGACCGCAATCGAGGAGCAGCATGTCGGAAAGTCCGCCGTGCCATTGGCGGTCGCGCTGCGGCTTCCCTTCATCCCGGTGACGCGCGTGGAGAACTATTGCGCCAGCGGCACCGAAGCGTTTCGCGGGGCCATCTACGCGGTCGCCTCAGGCGCCGCCGACATCGCGCTGGCGCTCGGCGTCGAGAAGCTCAAGGATACCGGCTACGGCGGCCTGCCTCAGCGCGGCCGCGGCACGCTCAACAACATGACGTGGCCGAACCTGTCGGCGCCCGGCAGCTTCGCCCAGCTTGCAGCAGCCTATCGCGCCAAGCACAGCAGTGCCCCGCAAGACCTGAAGCAGGCGATGGCGCATATCTCGGTGAAGAGCCACGACAACGGGGCCCGCAATCCCAAGGCCCATCTGCGAAACCGCATCACCATCGATACCGTGCTCAATGCGCCGATGGTGGCCGAGCCGCTAGGTCTTTATGACTGCTGCGGCGTCAGCGACGGCGCGGCCTGCGCGATCGTCACCACGCCGGATATCGCCAAGGGGCTCGGCAAGCGTGATCTGGTTGCTGTGAAGGCGTTGCAGGTCGCGGTATCGAATGGGCTCGAAGCGCAGCACAACTCATGGGACGGCAGCTATCTGGCGACAACGCGGATCGCCGCCAAGCGCGCCTACCACGAGGCCGGGATCGAGAACCCGCGCGACGAGATCAACCTGATCGAGGTGCACGATTGCTTCTCTGTGACGGAGCTCGTCACCATGGAAGACCTGCACATCTCGCCGGAAGGCACCGCGATCCGCGACGTGCTCGATGGCTTCTATGATTCCGACGGCACCGTTCCCTGTCAGATCGACGGCGGCCTCAAGTGCTTCGGCCATCCGATTGGGGCGTCGGGGCTGCGGATGATCTACGAGATGTATCTGCAGATGCAGGGCCGCGCCGGCGAGCGCCAGTGTAAGGATCTGCCTCGGATCGGCCTGACCCACAATGTCGGCGGCTTCCCGCACCAGAACGTATGCTCGATCTCAATCATCGGCAGCCACGGCTCGTGACGATGCACTCCGTCCTGCAGATCTCCCGTGCGGCGAGAAGGAATCGCATGTGATGGCAGACGAGGTGCTCTACGAGATCGAAGACCAGGTTGTCGTCATCACCCTGAACCGGGCCGATAAGCTCAATGCGCTCAACGCGGCGATGCGAGCGGCGCTATGGGAGGCGTGGCGGAGCTTTGAGGGCGACGAACGGCTGCGAGTCGCCATTCTCACTGGCGCGGGTGACAAAGCATTCTGCGCCGGGATCGATCTTATCGAATTTACCGAGACAAAGCTCGGTGTGCCGCCGCCGAACTTCCTGCCCGTCATAGGCCAAAACATCAAAATTACCAAACCCGTCATCGCTGCGGTTAACGGCTTAGCCTATGCCGGCGGATGGCGGCTTGTGCAGATGTGCGACTTGTGTGTCGCAAGCGAAACGACACGCTTTGCCATCACCGAGGCGAGAGTAGGCCGTGGCGTGCCCTGGGCAGCGCCGCTTATTCACATGATCTCGCCGCGTGTCATGCCAGAGTTGTTGATGACCGGCAACCCGATCTCGGCACAACGGGCTTACGAACTTGGATTCGTCAATCATGTCGTTCCAGCCGATCAGGTCATGGAAAAGGCGCGCGCCCTTGCCAATGATATCCTGGCCGGGGCTCCGCTGTTCATGAAAGCAGCGAAGGAAATGGTCTACATGGCAACGGAGGTCGGCAGCACTGAAGCGCTGCGCAACGCTGATAAGATATTCGAGCCCGTCTACCGCAGCGAAGATGCGATTGAAGGCCCACTGGCGTTCCGCGAGAAGCGCAAGCCGAACTGGCGTGGCCGCTAGCCGCCTGAGGCCAAGCCGTCATTCAGACGCCGGCTTGCCGACGAGATCAGACGGCACACCGGCGAGGAGACGATCGCGCCGACCTTACCTACGACCTGCGCTCGGGCGCCCCGGACTTCGTCGACAAGCTGGTGGGCTTGACCTTCGGCAACATGCCCTACGATGCCATCCTGGATCCTCGGTCATCGATTTCCTCGGCTCAGACGTCATCAAGTAGGCTAGGGCATAGCTGCCCCCGGCCTACGACGCGCGATTTAGAAGATCGCGCCTCGACTTGCTTCACAGCGGTCTCTTGCACGGTCAGATCAGAGATGGCGCTGACCGACAAAATCGGTCAGGCGAGGGGCTAGCCCCACGCTCGATTTGCAGAATAACAGGTTATGGAACTGCGCGTAGGCCGCGATCTGGGTGGTATTTCAGCAGCGCGACAAGCGGCCCCCAGCGTTTCGGCGAACGATCGATGCGAACGCTGTCTGATAGCTCTCAGTCGATACGATAGAACCGCCTTGCATTGGAATGGAAGAATGCCTCCAGTTCCGATTGCGGACGGTGCTTGAGCATTTCGAACATGCCGCGGACGATGGTGGAGTAGGGGGCGAACAGGCCCGCCACCGGAAAGTTGCTGCCGAACATGCAGCGCTCCATACCGAAAATCGAAATGGCATCGAGGACGACGCCGCGATTGCTCTCCACTGTCCAGGCTTTGTCGGGGAGACCGAGTTCGGAAATCTTCACATGCACGTTCGGTGAGGTTGCGAGACGTTCCATGCTGTTGCGCCAGCCCGCCAGACCCGCAGGGCTTCGGTCCCATGGGTATCCGGTGTGGTTCAGAGCGATCGGAATGTCCGGGAAATCGCGCGCCAGTTCGGCAGCCTCATCAAGATGCCAGTATGGCACGCGCAGGTCGAACGAGGCTCCATAGTTTCGCAACAGCCCGTAACCGGACCGCCATTTTGGATCGTCCATCGTGCCCGGCCTGCCGCGAAGGCTTTCTCCCGGATGCTCGGCCGTTACAGGCTTCGACCGTATCCCGCGAAACAACGGAAACGCGTGGTGCGCAGCAAGCCTGGCTTCGCATTCCGGGTCGGTGAACCACACGTGGCCGACGACCGCATTGGGAAAGCCATGTTGCGCGTTCATCTCGTGCAGCCAAGCGGTCTCGCTCACCTGGTTGCTGCGGTCGTGCTCGGCTTCGACGTGAACCGTCTTCACAACATTGAAGCCGGCGGCGTCGCGCCGATAGTCTTCCGGCATATAGGTGCGCCGAATGCCAAGATAGTCGCCCAGTATTTCGCTGCGCTTTGGCTGATCCGTGAGCCACGGATAATAGTTGCGTTTGAGGTCCCATAGATGATGATGGGCATCGACGATCTGCAGGTCTTCAAGGGGCGTCATTTATGAGCTCGCAAGGGGACGTGAGCCAAACAGGTGACGCACGAAGAGCATGATCGACGCGCCCACTAACAGCTGCAGGATCGACAAGCCGGCAAGCACGGAGAAGATCCCGGTGCTCCAGGTTTCGAAGGTCAGCACGGAAAACGTCCGCGAATTTGCGGTGTAAAGCAGGATTACCATCGACAGCTCGGTCATGAAGATGCTGAATAACAAGATCCAGCTGGCGACGATGCTTGGCCTGATTAGCGGTAGCGTAATCACGAACAACGTTCGAAACCATCCCAAGCCCGCAACCCGTGCGCTTTCTTCCAGTTCCGCATGGACCTGCATCAATCCGGCGCCGATCGGACGGAT
>Ga0190270_10001522_pt1 | contig 10823 bp, 8 predicted proteins | sample Popmic320T_FD_133748 | JGI IMG/M metagenome (GOLD analysis project Ga0190270, IMG submission 133748) | Populus adjacent soil microbial communities from riparian zone of Weber River, Utah, USA - 320 T | ecosystem: Environmental > Terrestrial > Soil > Riparian zone | place: USA: Utah | collected... | reverse complement strand
GGGCTGCACGGCGCGCCGAAGGTGACCGGGATGTCGGGCGCGGCTCGCGACCCGGTCGCGGCCGCGAAGCTGTGGAGGATGAGCGAAGACACCACAGGCGTCACATTCCTGTCGTGCGTCACCTAGGCTTGGATGCCGTGCTGCACACACCGGAGTTTCCGGACAGATCGGTGCCGTCTTCCCTGATGGGCTGGAGCCATACATGACCCGTGCCTTCGTGGTCCGCGCAGTGATCGCCGTTGCGGTCGTCGCGCTGTCCGGCTTCGTCGCTTTCACGCAGAAGCCCGTGCTCGGGCTCGACCTGCGCGGCGGCACGCAGATCACGCTGCAGGTGCAGGACTCGCCCAACACCAACCTGGAAGCGAACGCTCAGACCACCGACCGGGTGCTGGCCGTGATGCGCAACCGCATCGACGCGCTGGGTGTCAGCGAGCCGACGCTGGTGCGCTCCGGCGAGGACCGCATCATCATCGAGCTGCCCGGCGTCGAGGACCCTCGTGCGGCAGAGCGGGCCATCGGGCAGCAGGCGCAGCTCAGCTTCCACGCGGTGCGCGGCATCGCGCCGCCTCAGGACCAGGGACAGCAGGGACAGGGACAGGACCAGGGGGACCTCGACCCCGGACCAGGTCTGGAGCTTCCCGACGAGGCGGGTCAGCCGTTGCGGCTGGGACCCGCGGCACTGACCGGTGACGACGTCGGTGGTGCGACGGGCGTGCTGGAGGCCGGCGGCTGGAACGTCTCGGTCGACTTCAGTGGCGAAGGCGGCGACGCGTGGGGCAACCTCACCGCCAAGGCGGCCTGTCAGCCGGTGGGCGACCCGAAGCGGCGCGTCGCGATCGTGCTCGACGAGCGGATCATCTCCTCGCCGCAGATCGACCCGAGCGTCGCCTGCAACGTCGGCATCGTCGGTGGCGAGACGCTGATCACCGGCAACTTCAGCCAGGCTGAGGCCAAGAACCTCGCGGTGCTGATCGAGGGCGGTGCGCTCCCGCTGCCGGTCAAGATCATCTCGCAGAGCGTGGTGGGTCCGAGTCTCGGCGAGAACGCGATCGACGCCAGTGCGCAGGCAGCCCTGATCGGCGTCGTGCTCACCGGCCTGTACATCATCGCGGCGTACCGGGTCATGGGGGTCATGGCCACCATCGCGCTGGCCTGCTATGCCCTCATCTCCTACGCAGTGCTCGTGGGGCTGGGCGCCACACTCACCCTGCCCGGTCTTGCGGGCTTCGTGCTCGCGATCGGTATGGCGATCGACGCCAACGTGCTCGTCTTCGAACGTGCGCGAGAAGAGACCTCGACCGGGTCACATGGACTCCGACGTGCGCTCAACACCGGCTACAACAAGGCGTGGAGCGCCATCATGGACTCCAACGTCACCACTTTGCTCGCGGCCGGTCTGCTCTTCGTCCTCGCCACCGGACCGGTGAGAGGCTTCGGCGTCACGCTGACCATCGGTGTCCTCGCCTCGATGGTCTCGGCGCTGATCATCGCCCGGGCGCTCACCGAATGGGCAGCCAACCGGCGGTCCATCATCTCGCACCCGGAATCCTCCGGGGTCAACAAGACCGGCCGCGTGCGCGAGTGGCTGACCCGACGCAACCCCGACATCATGGGGAGACGAGGTCTCTGGCTGGCGATCTCCGGGATCGCGGTCGTCCTTGCCGTAGCCGGCATCTTCGTACGCGGCCTCGACCTCGGTGTCGAGTTCACCGGCGGCCGGCAGATCGAGTACTCCTCCAGCCAGCCGATCAGCGCCAACACCGCTCGTGCGGCCGTCGCCGAGGCGGGCTTCCCGGAGGCCGTGGTGCAGGCGACGGGTGACGGCGCGATCTCGGTTCGCGTCGGGCAGGTCTCCAACCAGGAGCAGGTGGAGATCCAGAACTCGCTCGAGGAGGATGGCGGCCAGGTCCGGGTGGTGCAGGACAACTTCATCGGCCCCAGCCTCGGAGACGAGCTGCGTGACAAGGCGCTGCTCGCGCTGGGCGTCGCGCTCATCGCGCAGATGATCTATCTCGCCATCCGGTTCCGATGGACCTTCGGCGCCTCCGCCGTACTCGCCATGCTGCACGACGTGCTCATCGTGACCGGCGTCTTCGCCTGGCTGGGCAAGCCGATCGACTCCACATACCTGGCCGCTGCCCTGACCATCATCGGTCTGTCCGTCAACGACACGGTGGTGGTGTTCGACCGGGTTCGTGAGGCCTGGGCGGCGACGCCGAACGACCCGTTCGCTCGCATCTGCAACACGGCTGTGCTCCAGACCGTGCCCCGGACGATCAACACCGGTCTGGGTGCGATGTTCATCCTCGCCGCCCTCACGTTCCTCGGCGGCAGCTCGCTCACCAACTTCGCGTTCGCGCTGCTGCTCGGGCTCGTGATCGGCACCTACTCGTCGGTGTTCTTCGCCACGCCACTGGCGGTGGCGTTCCAGGCCCGGGGCAAGGCCGGGCCACCGAGGCCGCGCGAGAAGCGCCCCGTCAGCCCGTGGGAGAAGGGCGGCCCCCAGAACAAGGCGGACAGCAGCGGCGCCGTCGTCTGACCCCGTCAGACGTGCCGGCGGGACTGCACGATCCGGAACCGGTTCGCGACGTAGGCGCCGTCGGTGAACGACGCGTTCGCGGCCGGGTTGGCCCCGGTGCCGTGGAAGTCGCTGAACGCCGCCGACTGGTTCACGAACACCTGGCCGGTGAGGTTCTCGCTCAGCGCCACACCCGCGTCGAGAGCCGCCGAGCGCGCGGCCGCGACCACGTCCTCCGACGTGGAGTAGACCGAGGCGGTCATCGCGCCGTGCTCGCGCACCGTGTCGCGGAACAGGTCGAGCGACGCGGAGGTGTCCGGCGTCCGGATGAGGTAGGACACCGGGCCGAAGCACTCGCGGGTGAAGACGTCGCTGTCGGACGCGTCGAGGGCCAGCACCGTGGGCGTGCGCACGACCGCGTCGGCGTATGCCGGGTGCGCGACCGCGCGCGACTCCACGACGACGTCGGCCTTGGGCAGTGACCCGAGCCGCTGCAGCACGCCGTCGTTGACGATGCCGCCGAGCAGCTCGACCGCGCGGGCGTCGTCACCGAGCAGCTTCTGCAGTCCGGCCGCGATGCCTTCGCCGATCTCGTCGAACGACTTGTGGCCCTCGTCGGTGTCGATGCCGTCAGCCGGGACGTAGACGTTCTGCGGGGCGGTGCACATCTGCCCGGAGTACAGCGAGAACGAGAACGCGAGGTTGGTGCACAGTCCCTTGAACGAGTCGGTGCTGTCGACCACGACCGTGTTGACGCCCGCCTTCTCGGTGAACACGACGGCCTGGGTGGCATTCTGCTCGAGCCACTCGCCGAACGCGTTGGAGCCGGTGAAGTCGACCAGCTTGACCTCCGGGTGGGTCGCCAGCACCTTGGCCAGGCCATCGGCGGGGTCCTCGGCGGCGAGCGTGACCAGGTTGGGGTCGAAGCCGCACTCGCCGAGTACCTCGCGCGCGGCCTGCACCGTGATCGCCAGCGGGAGCACGGCGCCGGGATGCGGCTTGACCACGACCGGGTTGCCGGTGACCAGCGATGCGAACAGTCCGGGCCAGGAGTTCCATGTCGGGAAGGTGTTGCAGCCGATGACGAGCCCCACCCCGCGCGGCACCGCGGTGAACGTCTTCTCCATCCGCAGCGGCTCGCCCCTGCCGGGCTTCTCCCACACCGCGGTCTGCGGGTGCCGGGTCATCTCGGTGTACGCGTAGGCAAGCGCCTCGAGCGCCCGGTCGAGCGCGTGCGCCCCGCCGGCCTGGAACGCCATCACGAACGCCTGGCCCGAGGTGTGCTGAACGGCGTTGGCCAGCTCGAAGATGCGGGCGTGCAACCGGGCCAGGACCTCCATGCACACGGCCGTGCGGGCGAGCGGGCCGGCGTCGCGCCAGGCGGGGATGCCCGCCCGGGCTGCCGTCATCAGCGTGTCGACACCGTCGGCCGCGACCCGGGGGTAGGCCGCTTCCATCGGCAGGCCGAACGGGGACTTCTCGGTCGCCACCGTCCCGGTCGCCCCGGGAGTCTCCAGCGGGAAGTCCTTGCCCAGCAGCGCCTCGAACGCGGCCTTGCCCTCCTCGGCGGCGCTCTCGCCGTACACCTTGGGGCTCGGTGACTCCGGGAACGCGGAGAAGTAACCTCGGGTACGGATGGCCTCGAGTGCCTGGTCGAGCACCGGACGATGACGCGACTCAAGATCTGAGACGGGCAGGCTCATGAGGTTCCTCCGAACGGCAGTGTTGTTACATTCCCTCAGCGCTCTTGCAACAGTGTGTCACAGGCTCGGGCGTGGGCAAGACCCAGCGACGGACCATCCGGAGCTGGCCACCGGCGAAGGAAACCCAGGCGTAGGAACCCAGCGTAGGAACCGGCGTAGGAACCCAGCGAAGGACGAGCGTGCTACTTCGAGCGATGACCGATGCGGACACCTACGCGGTGCTGTCGCTGAACGCCAGCAACATCGACGCGACCGGCCCGCTGGACCTCGACCGGCTGGCGAAGATCCGGTCGATGGCGTCGCGGGCCGACGTGGTCGAGGTCGACGGCTGGATCGCGGCGTTCGCGCTCGTCCTCCCGCCCGACGCCGACTACGACTCGGCCAACTTCGCCTGGTTCCGCGAGCGCTACGGCAACGAGTTCCTCTACCTCGACCGCGTGGTGGTCTCGCGGGCCAACCGCCGCTCCGGGATCGCCGGGCGGATCTACGACGCCGCCGAGGCCGACGCGGCCTCGCACGGCCGGCTGGCGTGCGAGGTCAACGCCGAGCCGCCCAACGACGCCTCGCTCGCCTTCCACACCAACCGGGGCTTCGTCGAGGCGGGCCGGTTGACGCACGACTCGGGGAAGGTCACGGCGATGTTCGTCAAAGACCTGGGCACTTTGGGCTGAGACCGCGATATGGCTGAAGTGGGAGCCCAGGCGTCCGGCGACCGGCCGACCGACCCGCCGGCCGGTCAGGTGACCGGTGAAGCGGCTGGATCCAAGACAGCGCAGGAGACGGCCCAAGAGACGGCGCAGCGCTGCGCGGAGCTGATGTGGGCCGACGACGGCGCCAGCCAGGGCCTGGGGATTCAGCTGGTCTCCGTCGGACCCGGCCGGGCCGTGCTGACCATGATGGTGCGCCCCGACATGGCCAACGGACACGGCATCGCCCACGGCGGGTTCATGTTCACGCTGGCCGACTCAGCGTTCGCGTTCGCCTGCAACAGCCGCAACCGGCGTACGGTCGCGCAGGGCTGCGACATCGCGTTCCTGGCGCCGGTGCGCACCGGCGAGGTGCTGCAGGCCGAGGCTGTCGAGCGCTGGCGGCAGGGACGCAACGGCATCTACGACGTGACGGTGCGCTGCGGTGACCAGGTGGTGGCGGAGTTCCGCGGTCGCAGTCGCGAGATCGGTGGCACGTTCCTCGAGGAGGAGCAGGGTGACTGAGCTGGGCTCGCTGGGCGCTCCTGCGCTGCAGGAGCTGCAGCTGGACCGGCTGCGGTGGTCGCTGCGGCATGCGTACGACAACGTGCCGCACTACCGCTCGGCGTTCGACGCCGCAGGGGTGCATCCAGACGACGTCGGGTCGATGGCCGATCTCGCGCGCTTCCCGTTCACGACCAAGGCCGACCTGCGCGGCAACTACCCGTTCGGCATGTTCGCCGTGCCCCGCGAGGAGGTCGTGCGAGTGCACGCGTCGTCGGGCACGACGGGACGACCCACCGTGGTCGGCTACACCGCCGACGACGTGAGCATGTGGGCCGACGTCGTCGCGCGCTCGATCGAGGTCGCCGGTGGTCGCCGGGGCGACGTGGTGCACGTGGTCTACGGCTACGGCCTGTTCACCGGCGGGTTGGGTGCGCACTACGGCGCCGAGCGACTCGGGTGCACCGTCGTACCCGTCTCCGGCGGCATGACCGAACGCCAGGTGCAGCTGATCCGCGACTTCGAGCCCCGGATCATCATGGTGACCCCGTCGTACTTCCTCAGCATCGTCGACGAGATGGAGCGCCAGGGGATGGATCCCGCGGCGAGCTCGCTGGAGATCGGCATCTTCGGCGCGGAGCCGTGGACCGACGAGATGCGCCGCGAGATCGAGCAGCGCTGCGGCATGCACGCGGTCGACATCTACGGGCTGTCGGAGGTGATCGGGCCCGGCGTCTCGCAGGAGGCCGTCGCCACCAAGGACGGGCTGCACGTGTGGGAGGACCACTTCTACCCGGAGGTCATCGACCCGGTCACCGGTGAGGTGCTGCCCGACGGTGACGAGGGTGAGCTCGTCTTCACCTCGCTGACCAAGCAGGCGATGCCGATCGTGCGTTACCGCACCCGCGACCTGACCACCCTGCTGCCAGGCACGGCGTGCGCGCCGTACCGTCGCATGCACAAGGTCACCGGGCGCACCGACGACATGATGATCGTGCGTGGCGTCAACGTGTTCCCCACCCAGGTCGAGGAGCAGATCCTGAAGGTGGAGGGACTCACGCCGCACTACCTGTGCGTGCTCTCCCGGCCGGCGCGGATGGACGAGCTGACCGTGCGCGTCGAGGCGCACGACGCGGGGATCGACGAGCACGCGCGGGCGCGGATGACCCAGCAGCTGGTCACCCTGGTCAAGGACAACGTCGGGGTCAGCATCGGCGTCGAGGTCACCGAGCCGCATGCGCTCGAACGGTCCCTCGGCAAGGCCAAGCGGATCGAGGACCACCGCGGTCTGCAATAGGCACTTCGCGCAGTCTCGCCGCGAAATCCCCTATGCCCCGACTGGTCACCCGGCGGGAGGAGCGGTCCCGGACCGGGAGATACCCTCACTCCGAGATTGCCCGCACGACCAGCCACCTGCCCCTGCCGAAGAGGATGGCGACAGAACCATGACCCAGATGCTCTCCGACGTCACCGTGGTCGATCTGACCCGCGCCCTGGCCGGACCACACGCGGCGATGATGCTCGGCGACCTCGGCGCCAGGGTGATCAAGGTCGAGTCCCCGGGCGGTGACGACAGCCGAAGCTGGGGCCCGCCATTCGTCGGCGAGGGGGACGAGCGCGAGTCGACGTACTTCATGTCCGCCAACCGCAACAAGGAGTCGGTGACCGCCGACTTCAAGAGCGACGAGGGCAGGGAGCTCCTCACTCGACTGGTGAAGCGCGGCGACGTCCTGTGCGAGAACTTCCGCCCCGGTGTGCTCGACCGGCTCGGCTTCTCGGTCGAGCGGCTGCACGAGATCAACCCCGGCCTGGTGATCCTGTCCATCACCGGGTTCGGCCACGACGGCCCCGAGGGCGGCCGCGCCGGCTACGACCAGATCGCGCAGGGAGAGGCCGGGCTGATGAGCATGACCGGGCCAGGCCCTGACGACCCGACCAAGGTCGGTGTGCCGATCGGCGATCTGCTGGCCGGGATGTACGGCGCTTACGGCGTCGTGTCGGCGCTGCTGGAGCGCACCCACACCGGCCGGGGCCGGGTGGTGCGGACGAGCCTGCTCGCGTCGATCATCGGCGTGCACGCCTACCAGGGCACGCGCTACACCGTCGCCAAGGACGTACCCAAGGCGATCGGCAACCACCACGCCGCGATCGCGCCGTACGGCCTCTTCCGCACCGCGGACGCACCGGTCCAGGTCGCGGTCGGCAGCGAGTCGCTGTGGCAGCGCTTCGCCCCGGTCGCGCGGCTCGACCCGGCCGACTCCCGGTTCGCCACCAACCCCGAGCGGGTCGGGCGCCGTGAGGAGCTGATCGGCGAGATCGAGAAGGTGTTCATGGAGAAGTCGGCCGAGCACTGGCTGGATGCGCTGGCGACCGCCGGCGTTCCCGCGGGCAAGGTGCGCACACTCGACGACGTGTTCACCTGGGACCAGACGCTCTCGCAGGGGCTGCTGATCGACGTCGAGCACCCGACGGCCGGCGCGGTGCAGCTGCCCGGCCCGCCGTTGCGCTTCGACGACAACGCGTTCGCCGGCAGCCGCGAGAAGCACGGCGCCCCGCCCCGTCTCGGCGAGCACAACGAGAGCGTGCGCGCCTGGCTCGACGAGCTCGACGCCGCCGACCAGAACGGGGACGGCGGCGGCCGGTGACCCGGCGCCTCGGTGCTCAGGAGCTGCTCGACCTCGTCCTCGACGACGCGTCGTTCACGTCGTGGGACTCGCCGCCGCCGATGCCGGCCGACATGTCGGAGTCGTACGCCGCCGAGCTCGCCGAGGCGCGTGAACGATCCGGGGTCGACGAGTCGGTGCTGACCGGCGAGGGCCTCATCCGCGGCCGCAGGGTCGCGGTGGTCGTCTGCGAGTTCCGATTCCTGGCCGGGTCGATCGGCACCGCCGCGGCCGAGCGCCTGGTGCAGGCCGTCGAACGCGCGACCGCGGAAGGTCTGCCCCTGCTCGCGGCCCCGGTGTCGGGCGGCACGCGCATGCAGGAGGGCACCGGCGCATTCGTGCAGATGGTGAAGATCTCCGCGGTCATCGCGCGGCACAAGTCGGCCGGGCTGCCCTACCTGGTCTACCTGCGACACCCGACGACCGGCGGGGTGTTCGCGTCCTGGGGCTCGCTCGGCCACCTCACGGTCGCCGAGCCCGGCGCGCTGGTCGGGTTCCTCGGCCCGCGTGTCTACGAGGCGCTGTACGACCGGCCGTTCCCCGAGGGCGTCCAGGTCTCGGAGAACCTCTACCGGCGTGGCCTCATCGACGCCGTCGTCGAGCCGGAGGAGATCGCCGAGGTCCTCGACCGGGCGCTGTCCGTGCTGTGCAGCGACCGCAGCGGCGACGAGCCGTTGACCTCGCCCGAGCCCGACACCGAGGACTTCCCGGAGACGTCGGCCTGGGAGTCGATCACCCGTTCGCGGCGGCCCGAGCGCCCGGGCGTACGCCGGCTGCTGCGGTATGCCGCGTCCGACGTCGTGCCCCTCAATGGCACGGGCGAGGGCGAGTCCGACCCCGGCCTGCTGATCGCGCTCGCGCAGTTCGGCGGGGCGCCGTGCGTGTTCCTCGGCCAGGACCGGCGCGGGCAGACCACCGACCGGCCGATGGGTCCCGGCGCGCTGCGCGAGGCACGACGCGGCATGCGACTGGCCGCCGACCTCGACCTGCCGCTGCTCACGGTCATCGACACGCCGGGTGCGGCGCTGTCGGTGGAGGCCGAGGAGGGCGGCCTGGCCGGGGAGATCGCGCGCTGCCTCTCCGACCTGGTGACGCTCGAGGCGCCCACGATGACGCTGCTGTTCGGCCAGGGCACCGGGGGCGGGGCCCTCGCGCTGCTGCCTGCCGACCGGGTGGTGGCCGCACAGCACGGCTGGCTTTCGCCGCTTCCGCCCGAGGGCGCGAGCGCGATCGTCTACCGCACCGCCGACCGGGCCGCCGAGATGGCCGACAGCCAGGGCGTGCGTTCGGTCGACCTGCTGCGTGCGGGGATCGTCGACAGGATCGTGCCGGAGCGGCCCGATGCCGCCGACGAGCCCGAGGCGTTCTGCCGCCGCGTCGGTGAGGTGCTCCGCCAGGAGCTCGCGGTGCTCCTGCACCAGCCGCGCGAGCAGCGGCTGCAGCAGCGACACGAGCGCTACCGCAGCCTCGGCGTGCGCTGACCGGACGGCTCACGCCCGGCGGGGTGGACGAGTCGTCGCGTCACCGACGGTGGGCGACCGTGACCTCCCACACCTGGTGGAACCACAGCTCGTCGTCGACGTGATGCGGGCGGAGCCCGGTCGACTTCCCGCCCGCGATGTCGGTCTCGAACGCCTCGCGCACGAGCGCGGCTGCCTCGGGGTCGGTGACGGCCTGCTCCAGCCACTGCTCGACCGGCCGGTCGATCTCGCGCTCGGCGACCGTGTCGACCTCCAGGTCGTGCTCGCGCAGCCACGTGCGCACGGCGCCCCGGGGCGGCATCTTCAGATGCGAAGGGTCGCGCAGCTGCTCCACGTGGTCCTGGCAGGCCGCTTCCGCGGGGTCGTTCGAGGCCACGAGGTCCTTGACCACGAGACGCCCACCCGGCCGGAGCACACGCACCATCTCGGAGATCGCCGGCCGCGGGTCGGCGAAGTGGTGCAGGGAGAACCGCGTGACGACCAGCGTGAAGCTGTCGTCGGGGAACGGCAGGTTCTCGGCCGAGCCGGAGACGAACTGCACGTGGTCGCGACCCTCCGCCTGCGCGGCAGCCCGGCCTTCGCTGATCATCGCCGGTGTGGTGTCCACGGCGGTGACGCGGGCGACGCCGAGTGCGAGCGCGCGACCGACGAGGCCGGTGCCGGCGGCCACGTCCAGGACCACGTCGTCGGGGCGCGGGTCGATGAGCCCGAGCAGCCAGGGCAGGCCCGTGGTGAACGCGACGTTGAGGCTTTCGTCCTCGAATGTCACAGCCTGCCGCGTGAACGCCTCCCGGATCCTGTCGTCGTGCGAGCCAGCCATGGGGCCACGGTAGCGACGTGCGGAGCAGGTGTGTCGCGAGACCTGGCCCTCTGCGAGGATCGACCGATGGACGACCTCTGGTATCGCTCGGCCGGTGACCTCGCCGCCGCGATCCGCCGCCGCGAGCTGTCCGCCCGCGAGGTGGTGCAGGCACACCTCACGCGGATCGAACAGACCAACCCCGCCGTCAACGCCGTGGCGACCCTGGTACCCGAACGCGCGCTCGCGGAGGCGGACGCCGCCGACGCCGCGCTGGCGGGCCGCGGCGGGCCCACCGGTCCCCTGCACGGCCTCCCGGTACTGCACAAGGACACCCACGAGACCGCCGGGATCCGCACGACGTACGGCTCGCCGCTGTTCGCCGACCGCGTGCCCGACTTCGACGAGCTGGTGATCGAGCGCCTTCGTGCCGCGGGCGCGGTCGCCCTGGGCAAGTCCAACGTCCCCG
>Ga0190270_10001521_pt1 | contig 10825 bp, 7 predicted proteins | sample Popmic320T_FD_133748 | JGI IMG/M metagenome (GOLD analysis project Ga0190270, IMG submission 133748) | Populus adjacent soil microbial communities from riparian zone of Weber River, Utah, USA - 320 T | ecosystem: Environmental > Terrestrial > Soil > Riparian zone | place: USA: Utah | collected... | reverse complement strand
TTAGTTTTTTTTGAGCCGTGATGAGCTGCGCTCTAGGGGTGAGCGGCGTTCCAGCCGCGCGGGCGATCTTGCGTGCATCGTTTGCAATCTCGCGCGCTTTGCTTAGCGACACGTCGGGGTAGCGGCCAAGGGTGAGCCAATGCACCTTGCTGTTTGCCCGGTTGCGGAAGGCGAAGGCGAACGTCTTGACGCCCTTCGGGGTGATCCGGACGCACAGGCCCGGGCAGGTGGTATCGCCGATGGCGTACTGCGCCGGGCGCGGCTCGTAGGAGCGGATGACGGTGTCGGTGAGCTTGGCTCGCATGTGGTTTCTCGCGCTTGGTTGTTAGCTCAGCTAACAAACTGGTGAAACAATAAGGTGCGCGATGAAACGGCAAGATAAAGGCAAGACGCGCCCAATTGCTTGTGGCCACAAGCGTTTCTGCGTTCACCCGGTGTCAGGCCGTTTCACAGCGCGTCATAAAAATATTTAGCTGCACTCAACCCATCCTGCGCTTGCTTGGTCGCGGCCATGAAGGCGTCATGCCCGCGACAAGCGCGGGCATGACGAAGGCGAGGGTTCCCGCGCTTGCTTTGGTGCGCCGCAACCCCAATTGAAAAATGAACAGAGGAGACGGCCATGAGCGAGCTTCGGTATCCGAATGAAAGCCAGGCGTATCGCGACGCGCGCGACGCCTTGCTCAAGGACGAGCAGGAGCTGATCGACAAGACGAAAGCCGTGGCTTTGAGGCGCCGAACGCTGCCGCCCGGCGGCGCGCTGAAGGAGGACTACGCCTTCCAGTGGGCCAACGACGGCAAGGTTGGACAGCGCGTGAAATTCTCCGAGCTGTTCGGCGGCAAGACCACGCTGCTGCTCTACTCGTGGATGTTCGGGCCGGGCTGGGACAAGCCCTGTCCGTCCTGCACGTCGCTGATGGATGGGTTCGACCGCGCCTGGTATTCGGTTTCGCAGGACGCAGCGTTTGCCGCGATCGCCAAGGCGCAGCCCGAGAAGATCGACGCGTGGGCGAAGCAGCGCGGCTGGTCGCAGATCCCGCTGCTGTCCGGTTTCGAGTCGCCCTTCCAGGCGGACTACAAGTGCCAGGGCGAGAACGACGACATGCAGATGCCGGTGATGCTGGCCTTCCAGAAGCGCGACGGCACAATTTTTCATTTCTGGGCAACGGAAACGATGTCGAACCACGTCGACACGGTGTGGCCGTACTGGAATCTGCTGGACTTCACGCCGGAGGGACGGCCGGACCGGGACACGCCGCCGCAGCGATTCAGGAGCGAGTTTCTGGAGAAGAATTATTTGAGTAAAGACTAGAGCGTAGGGGCGGGCGTAACCCCTGCGGGCGATTTTTACCTAGGGAAAACGAGTTGAGGCAGTTTACCTGCATTCGCACCTTAAGCGCCCCCAACGTCGGCACCGACATCCGCCGCAGGCCGTCGCGGGCGATCGAGCAGCGCTCGCCTTTCACGAACAGATGGGCGATCAGAAATATCCGCAGGCTTATGGCCTTGCTGGAGACTTTCTAGCGAGGCGCTTGGCAGTGGGCTTGGTCTTTGGGAGCGACCTACTTTGCCGATTATTGAACTCTGCGGTTTGCAGATTCACTCCGCCGCCTCGATCCTCTTCTTGCGCCCGCGCGCCCCACGCCCCAGCACCGGGGCGAGAAACTTCCCAGTGTAGCTGCGCTTCACCTTCACCACATCCTCCGGCGTGCCTTGCGCCACGATCTCGCCGCCGCCGTCGCCGCCTTCGGGGCCGAGGTCGATCAGCCAGTCGGCGGTCTTGATCACTTCGAGGTTGTGCTCGATCACCACCACGGAGTTGCCGGTGTCGACCAGCTCGTGCAGCACCTCGAGCAGCTTCGCCACGTCGTGGAAGTGCAGCCCGGTGGTCGGCTCGTCGAGGATGTAGAGCGTGCGGCCGGTGGCGCGCTTGCTCAGTTCCTTCGCAAGCTTGACGCGCTGCGCCTCGCCGCCTGACAGCGTGGTGGCCTGCTGGCCGATGTGGATGTAGTCGAGGCCGACGCGGTGCAAGAGCTTGAGCACGTCGCGCACGCGCGGCACCGCCTTGAAGAACTCCAGCCCTTCCTCGACCGTCATGTCGAGCACGTCGGCGATGGTCTTGTTCTTGAAGGTGACGTCGAGGGTCTCGCGGTTGTAGCGCTTGCCGTTGCAGACGTCGCAGGTGACGTACACGTCCGGCAAAAAGTGCATCTCGATCTTGATGACGCCGTCGCCCTGGCAGGCTTCGCAGCGGCCGCCCTTGACGTTGAATGAGAAGCGGCCGGGCTCGTAGCCGCGCGCCTTGCTCTCGGGCAGGCCCGCGAACCACTCGCGGATCGGCGTGAAAGCGCCGGTGTAGGTCGCGGGGTTTGAGCGCGGCGTGCGGCCGATCGGTGACTGGTCGATGTCGATGATCTTGTCGATGTGCTCGAGGCCCTCGATCTTGTCGTGCGGGGCGGGGGCTTCCGACGCGCCGTTGAGCTTGCGCGCCACCGCCTTGTAGAGCGTGTCGATCAGCAGCGTGGACTTGCCGCCGCCGGACACGCCGGTGACGCAGGTGAACAGGCCGAGCGGGATCTCGGCGGTGACCTTCTTCAGGTTATGGCCGCGCGCGTTGACCACCCGGATGGCGCGGCGCTCGCGCGTGCGGCGCTCCGGGATCGCGACGCACAGCTCGCCGGAGAGATATTTTCCGGTGATGGAGTTTGGATTGCCGATCAGGTCGTCGACCTGGCCCTCGGCAATGATCTCGCCGCCGTGGATGCCGGCGCCAGGGCCGATGTCGAGCACATGGTCGGCGGTGCGGATGGCGTCCTCGTCGTGCTCGACCACGATCACGGTGTTGCCGAGGTCGCGCAGCCGCTGCAGCGTGACGAGCAGCCGCTCGTTGTCGCGCTGGTGCAGGCCGATCGAGGGCTCGTCCAGCACGTACAGCACGCCGGTCAGGCCGGAGCCGATCTGCGAGGCGAGGCGGATGCGCTGGCTCTCGCCGCCGGAGAGGGTGCCGGAGGAACGCGCGAGGGTGAGGTATTCCAGCCCGACGTCGACCAGGAACCGCAGCCGGTCGCGGATTTCCTTCAGCACGCGGGTCGCGATTTCGGTCTGCTTGGGGTTGAGCCGCTTCGGCAGTTCGGTGAACCATTCGCCGGCGCGCTTCACCGACATTTCGGAGACCTCGCCGATGTGCGCCCCGCCGACCTTGACGCACAGCGCCTCGAGCTTCAGGCGGTAGCCCTTGCAGGCGTCGCACGGCACGTCGGTGAAATACTTCTGCAATTCCTCGCGCGCCCAATCGCTTTCGGTTTCCTTCCAGCGGCGTTCGAGATTGGTGATGACGCCCTCGAACGGCTTCCTGGTCTGATAGGCGCGCATGCCGTCGTCGTAGGAGAACTTGATGTCGTCATCGCCGGAGCCATAGAGGATGGCGTCCTGGGTCTTCTTCGGCAGCTCCTTCCAGCGGGAGTCGAGCGCGAACTTGTAGTGCTTGCCGAGCGCTTCCAGCGTCTGCAGGTAATACGGACTCGACGACTTCGCCCACGGCGCGATCGCGCCCTTGCGCAGCGTGGCGTCCTTGTCTGGGATGATCAGGTCGGCGTCGATGTGCTGCTCGACGCCGAGGCCGCCGCACTTCGGGCAGGCGCCGAACGGGTTGTTGAACGAGAAGAGTCTGGGCTCGACCTCGGGAATGGTGAAGCCGGACACTGGGCAGGCGAATTTCTCGGAGAACACCATGCGGCCGGCGCTCTCGTTGCGCTGCTTGTTGGCCTTGGCGCCTTCGGCCGCCGCGGCGTCGGCGAGTTCGATCACCGCGAGGCCTTCGGCGAGCTTGAGCGCCTGCTCGAAGCTGTCGGCGAGCCGCGCCGCGACGTCGGCGCGCACCACGATGCGGTCCACCACCACGTCGATGTCGTGGGTGAACTTCTTGTCGAGCGCGGGGACGTCGGCGATCTCGTAGAACTTGCCGTCGATCTTGACGCGCTGGTAGCCCTTCTTGAGGTACTCGGCGAGCTCCTTGCGGTACTCGCCCTTGCGGCCGCGCACCACCGGCGCCAGCAGGTAGCAGCGCGTGCCCTCGGGCAGCGCCATCACCTTGTCGACCATCTGCGAGACGGTCTGGCTCTCGATCGGCAGGCCGGTGGCGGGCGAGTAGGGCACGCCGACGCGCGCCCACAGAAGCCGCATGTAGTCGTAAATTTCGGTGACGGTGCCGACCGTGGAGCGCGGGTTTTTCGACGTGGTCTTCTGCTCGATCGAGATGGCGGGCGATAGGCCGTCGATCTGGTCGACGTCAGGCTTCTGCATCATCTCCAGGAACTGGCGGGCGTAGGCCGACAGCGACTCGACGTAGCGGCGCTGGCCCTCGGCGTAGATGGTGTCGAACGCCAGCGAGGACTTCCCCGAGCCGGACAGGCCGGTGAACACTACGAGCTTGTCGCGCGGGATCTCGACGTCGATGCCCTTGAGGTTGTGCTCGCGGGCGCCGCGGATCGCGATCACGCGGCGGTCCTCGGCGCGGCGGGCGTCGGTCGCACGGGCGCGCCGGCTCTTGTCGAATAAGTCGTTCATCACGCTATCGGGCGGCGGCGCGGCCGCGAGTTCCGGATTTCAGGGGTCGAGCGTATCGGAACGTAGGAAGAACGGGAGAGGAATGCCAGAGCAGCCTGAGGAAATCGTTGGCCCGGTGGAAATCGTTGAAAAGGCGTGTGTCACAAACGAAAAGGGCCGGCGCGCGGCCGGCCCTTCCGCATTTCCACAGGCGGAGTGGTCAGAACCTATAGTTCAAACCGCCGCGCACGATGTTGAGCTTCAGCGTGGTGTCTATCGCGGTTCCGCAGCTCGCGGCCGGACACTGCACCGTATCCAGATCGGTGTAGAGATATTCGATCTTCGCCGACCAGTTGTTCAGCAAGGCATATTCGAGGCCGCCGCCCAGCACCCAGCTGAACTACGTCTTGGTGGTGCCGCTGAATCCCAGCGTGTGGGCTTGGACGTCGCCGAATGCGGCACCGGCCGTGAAATAGGGCAGGAAGCGGTCGAAGGCGTAACCGATGCGGCCGCGCGCCGTGCCGAACCAAGTGTTCTTGGTCTCGCAGCCCAGCGGGCAGTTGGTGGCGGTCGAGCCTTTGACGTCGCTCCAGCCGATGTCGCCCTCGACACCGATCACCGCCGAGCCTAATTGCAGATTGTAACCCGCGGTGCCGCCGATCATGAAGCCGTCAACGTTGAAGTTGCCGGTGGTGACGCCGAGGGTCGTGTCGGTCCAGCTTGAGTCGCCGAAGCCGTAGCCGGCGTTGATGCCGACATAGAAGCCGGTCCAGGTGAAGAACGGCACGAATACGGGGGCGCGCGGCATCGGCAAGGGGCGCGACGGCATGTCGGCCGCTTCCATCGTGACAACGCCGAGCGCCGTGACCCCGATGATCGCAAGCAACAGGTTTTTGAGTTTGGGCTTTTTCATGCTGCCTCCTGGTCCGCTCCCCTGCGGTCGTCGCCGGTCCTGGATGTGGACGGCCTGTGGATTACGTGAGTCGCGACCGGCGCGCCCGCCAAATTGCGATGGTTCCGCCGCAAAACTTCGGCGAGATGCTGCGCGAAACGCGCCGAATTCAGCGCGATGACGGAAAATTCAGGCCGGGCCTGCATTCGCGCCTAGCCGCGCCGGTAGATGCGGGTGTTGATGGCGTTCACGGAACGCAATTGCGCCCCTGTGGATAATCCGTCGGACGAGACATGGCGACCGGCTCCTTCATCCCGATTTCGGCGGCACGGCCAAGCGAAACGGGGCGGCTGTTCGCCGCCCCGCCGCATTGTCGAACCGATTGTGAGGATCAGAAGCGGCCCCAGTTGAAGCGGTAGTTGATGCCCGCTTTGATCGTCTGGACGGTGAGGTCCACGTTGGCGGGGGTCACCGCCAGCCCGCCCAGGGTGGTCAGCGTCACCGCCTTGCTGCCCATGTCCATGTAGTTGTACTCGAGCTTTGCCGACCAGTTGCCCAGGAAGGCGTATTCGACGCCGACGCCGAGCACCCAGCCGGTGCGGTCCGCCTGGCCGGTGGCAGCGGTCGGGCCAAGCAGCGTGAAATTGTATTCCTCCTGGGTCCAGGCGCCGCCGAATTTGCCGTAGATCATGGTGCGGTCGAACGCGTAGCCGACGCGCCCGGCCACGGTGTAGATCCTGTCAAGCTTGACCTCGCCGGTGGCGATGCCGAGCAGGCTTTGCGACGATTTCACGTCGCCAAACGAGAACTCGCCCTCGATGCCGAACACCCAGGAGCCGAGCTGGTAGTTGAAGCCGACTTGGCCGCCGTAGATCAAACCATTGGCCGTCGTCGAGCTGCTCACCGCGCCGAGCAGCGGATCGGCGCCGCTGAAATCGGCCCAGCCGTAGCCGACATGGGCGCCGAGATAGAACCCGGTCCAGTTGTAATAGGTCTGCACATAGGCGGGCGGGGCCGCCTTCACCGGTAGCCGAATATCGCCGCGTTGGCCGGCGCTGCCGCGCCGAGTGCGATCAAGCCGAGGCCCGCAAGAGCAAACCGCATTTTCCAGTCTCCCTGTTGTCCACAGGCCGTGGCCCGTTATCCACAGGGAGAAGACTGAGTCGCGCGCCGCGCGGGTGCCAAAAAAACAACACCCGAACGGGAAAGCGCCGCGCGATAGGCCGATGGCCGAGCCACGAGGGGTTGCGCAAGACGCCAAGAATGATTAGAACAAAAAGAGAACGATAGCGGGCCGCAACCCCGGCAGCGGTGGAAAACGCTGACGGTTGCTGCGGTCTTCCTTGTCGGCGCGGGGCCGAAGCTTAGGTTAGGTCAGCGCGCGGATGGTGCGCACCGGCGGACGCCGGTCGAGTGGCGGTTGGAGGCTTCCATGGCAGGTTCGGTCAACAAGGTGATCCTCGTCGGCAATCTCGGCCGCGATCCGGAAATCCGGCGCACCCAGGACGGGCGTCCGATCGCCAACCTGTCGGTCGCCACTTCGGAAAGCTGGCGCGACAAGACCACCGGCGAGCGCAAGGAAAAGACCGAGTGGCACCGCGTGGTGATCTTCAACGAAGGGCTCTGCAAGATCGTCGAGCAGTATTTGAAGAAGGGCGCCAAGGTCTATCTCGAGGGCCAGCTCCAGACCCGCAAGTACACCGACAAGGACGGCGTCGAGAAATATTCGACCGAGGTGGTGCTGCAGGGCTTCAACTCCGCGCTGACCATGCTCGACGCGCGCGGCGGCGGCTCGAGCGGCGGCGAGGATTTTGGCGGCGGCAGCAGCAGCGACGACTTCGGCTCGCGCGGCCCGTCCGCGGCGCGCAAGCCCGCGATGGCCGGCGCCGGCGGCAAGCGCGGCGACATGGACGACGAGATTCCGTTCTGATCATATCCGGCGCCCGCATCGGCGAAGCGCCGCCGCCGCGGCGGCGCCATCACTAGCTGTTTTCGAATCTGGTTCTGGCCCGGTTGACCGGCCTGAGCGCGATTTTTTGCATTGATGATCTGCAAGCCGATATAGCGTTCGTCGATAACGCCAAGACGAAAGGTCTTCGGCATGACGCTGGCCCCGCTGCTGAACGCCAGTCCGGCCATCCAGCTTCACGCCGTCGCGGCGATGGCGGCGTTCGCGCTGGGTCTTCTTCAATTCGCGGCTCCCAAAGGCACCATGCCGCATCGCACCGTTGGCTGGATCTGGGTCGTGCTGATGACGATCGTAGGCGTCAGCGCATTCTTCATCCACGAGATCAGGCTGTGGGGACCGTGGAGCCCGATCCATCTGCTGGCGATCTATACGCTGGCGATGCTGCCGTTCGCCGTGCTGCATGCGCGCCGGCACCGCACGCCGAACCACAGGTGGGCGATGATCACGATCTTCGTCGGCGGGCTGGTGATTGCCGGTGCGTTCACCTTGATGCCCGGCCGCATCATGCATGCGGTGGTATTGGGAAATTAGCCTGCGAACACCGCGCGGATGCCGTCGAGCACATATTGCACGGCGAGCGCGGCCAGGATGACGCCGAGCAGGCGCGACAGCACGATATTGCCGGTGATCCCGAGCAGTTTGCCGATCCGCTCCGCGACCAGGAATGTGACGAGACAGGCGGCGGCCACGATCACGATGACGCCGATCAGGACGGTGAGCGGCACCGCGCGGCCGCCGGCCTGGCCCGCCAGCAGCACGGTCGCGGTGATGGCGCCGGGCCCGGCGAGCAGCGGAATGGCGAGCGGGAAGGCGGCGACGTTGCGGACATGCTCCTCCATCGCCTGCTCAGCGGCGTGCGTCTGGCGCTCGATGCGAAGCCCGAACACCATCTCGAATGCAAGGGAGAAGAGGAGCAGCCCGCCGGCGATACGGAACGCCGGCAGCGTGATGCCCAGCGTCCGCAGCAGCCAGTCGCCGGCCAGCCGAACAGGATCGCAGCGGCGATCAGCGAAGCCCGAAACGCCACCTGGCGGCGGTGCTGCGGCGGCATCCCGTCGGTGACGGCGAGGAAGGTTGGCGCGAGGCCGACCGGGTCGACCACGACGAGCAGCGTCACGAGCGCGGAGATGGCGAATTCGATCGGCATGGAACGGCGTAACGGCGCGCTGATGCGGGGTCAACTCGCTCCCGCAAAGGCTTGCCACAGAAGCTTCACAATGCCTGGGACGCTCCGTGGGAAGCCACACCCAAGCTGTTGAATTCGCACCACGAATCCCTATGTATGTTTGGCTGTTTCGGTTGGCTTCCGGGCCCTGAATCAGCTATGAAAATCAACGCGAGATTCGCTCCCGGATCCGCCACGGAATGCGCGCATCGGGCGGCCCCGCGGGCCGCTCACAGTTCGTCCACCGATCATCAGGAATTCGCACTTGGCTGACCTCGAAAATCCGCCGCCCGGAGGGAATCCGCCCACCGACATGCGCCCCATTTCGATCGTCGACGAGATGAAGCGCTCCTACCTCGATTACGCCATGAGCGTGATCGTATCGCGGGCGCTGCCCGACGTGCGCGACGGCCTCAAGCCGGTGCACCGTCGCATCCTCTACTCGATGCACGAGCAGGGCCACACGCCCGACAAGAAATACGTCAAATCGGCGCGCGTGGTCGGCGACGTGATGGGCAAATACCATCCGCACGGCGACAGCGCGATCTACGACGCGCTGGTGCGTATGGCGCAGGATTTCTCCATGCGCCTGATGCTGATCGACGGGCAGGGCAACTTCGGCTCGGTCGACGGCGATCCCGCGGCGGCGATGCGGTACACGGAGTGCCGGCTGGGCAAGCCCGCGATGGCGCTGCTCACCGACATCGCCGAAGACACCGTCAATTTCCAGGCGAACTACGACGGCAACGAGCACGAGCCGGTCGTTCTCCCGGCGCGCTTTCCCAATCTGCTGGTCAACGGCGCCGGCGGCATCGCCGTCGGCATGGCGACCAACATCCCGCCGCACAATCTCGGCGAGGTGGTCGACGCCTGCGTGGCGCTGATCAACGATCCGGCGCTGAGCGTCGACGATCTCGTCAACATCATTCCGGGGCCCGATTTCCCGACCGGCGGCATCATCCTCGGCCGCGCGGGCATCCGTTCCGCCTATCATACCGGCCGCGGCTCGATCGTGATGCGCGGCAAGGTCGCGATCGAGGAGATCCGCAAGGAGCGCGAGGCGATCATCATCACCGAGATTCCGTATCAGGTGAACAAGGCGACGATGATCGAGCGCATGGCCGAGCTGGTGCGCGAGAAGAAGATCGACGGCATCGCCGAGCTGCGCGACGAATCCGACCGCGACGGCTATCGCGTCGTGATCGAACTCAAGCGCGACGCCATGGCGGACGTGGTGCTCAACCAGCTCTACCGCTTCACCCCGCTGCAATCGACCTTCGGCGCCAACATGGTGGCGCTCGACGGCGGCCGCCCGCTGGTGATGACGGTGCGCGACATGCTGGTGTCCTTCATCGCCTTCCGCGAAGACGTGGTGTCGCGGCGCACCAAGCACCGGCTCGGCAAGGCGCGCGACCGCGCCCACGTCCTGGTGGGCCTGGCGATCGCGGTGGCCAACATCGACGAGGTCATCAAGCTGATCCGCGGCTCGAAGGATGCCAACGAGGCGCGCGAGAAGTTGATGGAGCGCGAATGGCCGGCAACCACCGCCGCCGACCTGATCGCACTGATCGACGACCCTCGCCATCGGGTTTCGTCGGCTGGCACGGCCAAGCTGACGCTCGAGCAGACCAAGGCGATCCTCGACCTGCGCCTGCAGCGCCTGACCGCGCTCGGCCGCGACGAGATCAAGGGCGAGCTCGACAAGCTCGCCGCCGAGATCACGGATTATCTCGACATCCTGCGCTCGCGCGCCCGCATCCAGTCGATCGTCAAGGACGAGCTGACCGCGGTCAGGGACGAGTTCGCCACGCCGCGCCGCACCCTCATCGCGGAGGAAATGGACGAAGTCGACGAAGAGGATCTGATCCATCGCGAGGACATGGTCGTCACCGTCTCGCACGTCGGCTACGTCAAGCGCGTGCCGTTGTCGACCTATCGGGCGCAGCGTCGCGGCGGCAAGGGCCGCTCCGGCATGCAGACCCGCGACGAGGATTTCGTGTCGCGGCTGTTCGTGGCGTCCACGCATACGCCGGTGCTGTTCTTCACCTCGCTCGGGCGTGTCTACAAGGAGAAGGTCTGGCGGATGCCGATCGCGGCGCCGCAGGCGCGCGGCAAGCCGCTGATCAACATCCTGCCGATCGAGCAGGGCGAGCTGATGACCGCTATCCTGCCGCTGCCGGAGGACGAGAGCACGTGGGGCAAGCTCGACGTGATGTTCGCCAGCACCAAGGGCACGGTCCGGCGCAACAAGCTCAGC
>Ga0190270_10001520_pt1 | contig 10828 bp, 11 predicted proteins | sample Popmic320T_FD_133748 | JGI IMG/M metagenome (GOLD analysis project Ga0190270, IMG submission 133748) | Populus adjacent soil microbial communities from riparian zone of Weber River, Utah, USA - 320 T | ecosystem: Environmental > Terrestrial > Soil > Riparian zone | place: USA: Utah | collected... | reverse complement strand
CCAAGAACTCGGCGCGGCGCGGTTCGATTCAATCGCTCCAAAGCTCGCTCGGCACGGCGATCCGGTTGAGCGAATACGCGGTCTTTTACAACGACCCGGGCCTGATCAACACGCAATTCCAGAAATTCGCCGCCGTCACCAAAGCCGACGTGCAGCGCGTGGCGCAGAAGTATCTGAAGCCCGCCAACCGCACGGCCGCCGTTACATCCCCGGCGAAACAGCAGCCCTGATAGGGCGTACAGGACAAATAGGACCTCTAAGTCTTACAGGTCCTATTAATCAGAGGAAAGCAATGAAACGAATATCCGGAATGACGACGGCGCTGGCGCTCGCCCTGGCCGCGAGCATCGCGCTGGCTCAACAGCCGCAGACGCTGAAAGGCGTGGTAATTAAGGGCAAGACGCCCATTAACAAGGAAGTTCTGAAAGTCGCGATGCCGAAGGCCTATGAAACGGAGCTCGGCAATGGGATGCGAGTGATCGTTCTCGAAAACCACAAGCTGCCGACCTTCGCGATGCAGATGGTCGTCATGAGCGGCGGGCTGAGCGACCCGGCCGGTCAGCCTGGCGCGGCCCAATACGCCGCAGCCATGCTGCGCGAAGGGACGAAGACGCGATCGAGCAGGCAGATCGCCGAGGCGGTCGAATCGCTGGGCGCGACTCTCAACGCCGGCTCCGGCCTCTCGTCGCCGATCAGCCAGATCACGGCCGGCGGGCTGATCGAGAACTTCGATCAGATCATGGAATTGTTCGCCGACGTGATCCTGAATCCGAGCTTCCCTGCGGACGACCTGAACAAACTGAAGACCCGGGCCGCCGCGCAGCTACGCGCCCAACGCTCGCAGCCGGGATTCCTGGCCAACGAGATGTTTTTGAAAACGATGTATGGCGCTCACCCGGCCAGCCGCGCCGCCCTGACGCCCGCGCAAATCCAGGGCATCACGCCGGATACGCTCAAGCAGTTTCACGCGGCGCACTACAAGCCGAACAACGCCATTTTCGCCGTAGTCGGCGACGTCAAACCGTCCGAGATCGTGGCGAAACTGGAAAAGACATTCGGGGGTCAGCAAGGCGACGCCCAACATGGTTCCCAACACGTCTCCCAACACGTCTCATGGACGCGCGGCGACGTCCCGCGGCCGGACCTGCCCAAGGTCAGTGAACCCGGCCAATCGAAGATCTATCTGATCGACCGCCCCGGATCGGAGCAGACCAACCTGATCCTCGGCAATCTTTCGATCGAACGCAACGACCCAGACTATTACGCCCTGGACGTGATGAACCAGGTTCTGGGCGGTGGGGCCAGCGCGCGGCTCTTCCTGAACCTGCGTGAAGACAAGGGATATACCTATGGCGCGTACAGCGGATTCAATGCGGCTAAATACCGTGGCGTCTTCCGCGCGAGCACCGAAGTGCAGACCAAAGTCACCAAAGATTCGATGGACGAGCTGATCTACGAGTTCAAACGCATCCGCGACGAGAAGACGCCCGACGACGAATTCGACCGCGCCAAACGCACGATCGTCGGCGGCTTCGCGATGCAGCTCGAATCGCCGCAATCGCTGCTCGGCAACATCATCACGCAAAAAATCTACAATCTCCCCGCCGATTATTGGGACGCCTACCCGCAAAAGATCGCCGCTGTGACGGCGGACGACGTTCAGCGCGTCGCGCGAAAATACCTCGACCTCGCGAAGCTGCAGATAGTCGCAGTCGGAGACGCCAAACAGATCGCCGACATGATGAAACAGTTCGGCGGCGTCGAACTTTATGATACGGAAGGCAAGCTCCTAAAATCGCCTTCCGCAGAAGCGAAGACGAATTGAAATGGTGGTTAGTGGTTGGTGGTTGGTAGTTGGTAGAAAATGAATTCTCACCACCAACCACCAACCACCAACCACCAACCACTACTAATCATGGCCGAAACCAAAATCAGAGTTCTGTTAGCCAAGCCCGGCCTCGACGGGCATGACCGCGGCGTCAAAGTCATCGCGCGCGCGCTACGCGACGCTGGGATGGAAGTGATCTACACCGGATTGCGCCAAACCCCGGAACAGATCGTCAACGCCGCCATGCAGGAGGACGTCGACATCGTCGGGCTTTCGATCCTGTCGGGCGCGCACATGACGATCTTCCCTCGCGTGGTCGAATTGATGCGCGAAAAAGGGATGGACGACGTGTTGCTGTTCGGCGGCGGCATCATCCCCGAAGACGACGTCCCTAAACTCAAGGAGGCCGGCGTCGGCGCGGTCTTCCTACCCGGGGCTTCGACAGAAGACATAATCAAATACATCTGCGAGAGTGTGAAACCGCGCGACTGAGAAGATGCTTTCCGCTCAAGACATAATCGAAGCCGAATCCCGCATCCGCCCGCTGGCGCGCGAGACGCCCGTAGATCATTCTCTTTATCTGAGCCGGCTTGGAGACGCCGGCGTCTACCTCAAACTCGAACACCTGCAACACACCGGCTCGTTCAAACTCCGTGGCGCGACGAACAAGATTCTCTCGCTCGACGACGCGCAATTGCGCCGGGGCGTTATCGCGGCCTCGACAGGCAACCACGGCATGGGCGTCTGTTACGCGGCCCGCCACGCGGGGACGGCTGCGACGATCTATCTGCCGCGCGACGTCTCGGAAGAGAAACTGGCGGTGATCAAACACCTCGGCGGAGTCCCCGTTCTGTCCGCCGGCGATTGCCTCGAAGCGGAACACACAGCGCGCGAAGCCGCCCGTAAATCGGGTCAGGTCTTCATCTCCCCATACAACGACCTTCAGGTCATCGCCGGTCAGGGCACAATCGGCCTTGAGATGGCGCGACAGTTGGACCAGATTGACGCGGTCTTCGTCACGGTCGGAGGGGGTGGATTGATCGCCGGAATCGCGGCTTATTTGAAATCGGTCAGCCCACACACGCGCGTCATCGGTTGCTGGCCCGAGAATGCGCGCGCTCTCTATGAATGCTTGCGCGCGGGCAGGATCATCGAAGTCCCGGAAGAGCCGACGATCTCGGAAAGCACCGCCGGTGGCCCTGAGGAAGGCTCCATCACTTTACCGCTCTGCCAACAATTGATTGACGATTACGCGCTGACCTCCGAAGCGGAAATCCGCGAGGCGATGAGACTGATCTTCGACAAAGAGCATTGGGCCATCGAAGGCTCGGCGGGCGTCGCCGTCGCGGCTTACCTGAAAGAGCGTAAGAGATTCGCCGGTCAAAGTGTCGCGATTATCCTTTGTGGACGCAACTTTTCTAACAAAACTTTTCTCGACTTTATGACGCCGCATTAAGTCTTAATCGGCGGTACCCCTAGAGCATATTAACCTTTATGACTCCCGCCCGACGCGGCGGGCCAAGGAGGTGTGATAATGAAGAGGTTCATGAAATGGTTTGTGATGGCGGCGCTGGTAGCCGTCATAATCCCGGCGGCTGGCTTGGCGCAGGGACGACGAAATGGCGTCAACGAGCGTCAGCGTAATCAGCAACAGCGGATTCGACAGGGCGTTCGCAGCGGCGAGTTGACCGGAGTTGAAGCGGCGAGGATTCAAAGGCGGGAATCGCAGATCAGGCTGAATGAAGCCCGCGCGCGGCGGTCCGGCGGCGAGTTCACTCCGCAGGAGCGGGCGCGAATCCAGGGCCAGTTGGATCGGTCGAGCGAGAGAATCTATCAGCAAAAGCACGACGCACAGGACCGCAATCCCAACAACAGCGTCAACGAACGCCAGCAGAACCAGCGAGAGCGGATTCGAGATGGCGTTCAAAGCGGCGAGTTGACCGGAGTTGAAGCGGCGAGGCTCAGAAGGCAGGACGCGCAGATCAGGCTGAACGAAGCCCGCGCGCGCCAGTCCGGCGGCGAGTTCACTCCGCAGGAGCGGGCGCGAATCCAGCGCCAGTTGAATCGGGAGAGTCGCCGCATCTATCGGCAGAAGCACGACGCCCAGGATCGTAATCCCTGATCGGTAATCAACAAGCTTTCCGAAAAATCGGCCCGCGGATCAGGTGATCCGCGGGCTTGATTTTTATTTCGGCATCTCAGGCGAGATGCTGGTGCGCAATTCGGATCGCAACTTTTCGATCTCGGTCAATTTGTCCTGAATGCGCTGGAACAACTCCGATTGCGCCTTGATTCCCTCTTCGACCAGGAACGCCGCGGCCTCGGCGCGGCTCCTGAAAACTCCAGCCGACACCAGCGTGTCCACTTTGTCAGATGATTCGTCGCTCAAACGTAGCAACACCGTCGTGTCGCGGACGTTGATGGCGCGCTCGACCGCTTTGCTGAAGGTGTCGGGCACGCGGCTGAACAGGTCGCGCAGCGTCGAAGTGATTTCGTCAATAGTCTCTCCGGCGCGGCTGCCGGAGCCCTGCTGTCGATTCTGCGATGTCAGCGGACCGCCGGCATCGTTCGGTTGATTCGGATCATTGTGATGTTCGCTCATAACGCCTCCTTTCCTGGGAGCGCCGCCCATCCTGGGAGCGCAGGCATCCTTGCCTGCCTGGTTTCCGGCAATAACTCACTAACCGAAGCAAGCAGGCAAGGATGCCTGCGCTCCCGGGTTGCGCTCCCAGGCCTCATTGACCTTCTGAAATATTCGCTTCGATCTTGTGGAACTCAAGCCCATAAGCCACCAGCGAAAACGGCAGTCGCAAAATCGCCTCGTTGTAAGCCGCGACCGCCTGCAGGTAATTATTGCGCGCCGCGTTCGTCGCTTCAATCGACTTTGTAAACTCATCGATCAGGCGCAGGTACGCGTCATTCGCCTTCAAATCCGTGTACGTATCGCCGAGCGTCGCGACCAATGCGGTCTGCTGATTCAACTCGCGGTAGGCGATGAGGATTCCCTCAGCCCTGTTCTCTTTCGCCGCCTCTGCCAGCGCGCCGCGGGTTGTTTTAACCCCGGCCAGCGGCGGCGGCTCGACTTTCAAAACGGCCTTCGCGGTCTCCATCGCTTTGACGGCGGCTTCGACCTGCTTGCTGATTGCGGCGATGAACGCGCCCCAGCCCGCGACGGTCGCTTGTTTGCGTTTCCCCAGCTCGTCTTTCGCGTAGGGGAAGAGTTTGTCGACCGGGTAGAGCCTGCGATTGTTTTCGAACTGCTCCCACGTCCATTTCTCTTCCTTGTCGCCGGCGGCGGGCGGGGCGAAGACCAGACGGATCACCTTGCCGGCCTGGGCGGCGTCCGAAGGCGCGCGCTCTTTGATCGCGGCCTCGGCCTTGCCGTCGGGGCGCATAGTAAGGCTGGTGACTTCGATCACCGTGTCGAGTTCGTTGGCGATCGCTGAGCTTGGCGATTCATTCAGCGCGTTCAATCGCCGCGCGACGCTGAGATAGAGTTCGTCCTTCTTCATCTCTTTGCCGCCCGGGCCGTTTTGCGCCAGCGCGCCGATCTGGCCAATCCAGGTGGATAAGGCCACCGCAACCGCGATGAAAAAGATCGAAGGCAGGTTCCGTTTACGCATTGTCGCTCCTTGGGGGTCCGTCCACGAAGTCACACGAAGCTCCACGAGAGTCGAATCGGACTTCGCGCCTCTTTGTGTTTCTTCGTGGACGATCTTTAATTTTACAAGTCCGATTCCTTACGGCATCATTGATCTAGCGCCGTTATTCGGGCGCGGATATTTTTCTAAAAAGGAGTCTAGGCTATTCCTCAAATCGAAGGCAAGACATTGGGGTTGAAAGCGAATCAATTGCGGCGGCTGGAGAAGATGTATCAACGACGCATCCCGCCGCCCCAGATCGTCACGCCGGAATTCGCGCGCCAACTGACCGAAATTTCGCATGAAATCGGCCGGCAGGTGGGCGTGCTGGTTGACCGCAAGGGTCACGTCACCGACGTCGTCGTGGGCGACGCGACCAAGATCGTGTTGCCGGCGCAGGACCGCTCGCGCCTGGGCCATTCTCGCTTCAACGGTCTGCGGTGCCTGCACACGCACATTCGCGGCGAAAAGGGCTTGACGCATGACGACCTGACCGATCTCGCGCTGCTGCGGCTTGATTTGATGGCCGCGATCGACGTCGATCCGGGCACCGGATTGCCGGGGATGGTTCGCGCCGCGCACCTGCTGCCGGCTAAAGCGAACGGGCCCAACGGCGATGAGAACGGGGATGTGGAAGCCTTCCGATTCCTCGACCCGCAGCTCCCCGGGCGCCTCGACATTGATTTCATCGAACTGATCACATCGCTCGAAGAAGAAATGGCGCGCAACCGGGGCGCGCGCCGGGCTTCGGACAACCGCGACCGCGCGATCCTGGTCGGCGTAACCACGGGGACGACGGCCGAAGCGCGCGATTCGATGGACGAATTGCGCGAACTGGCGATCTCAGGCGGGCTGGTCACGCTCGACGAAATCATTCAACGCCGTTCGACGCTCGACCCGAAGACGCTCGTCGGCAAAGGCAAGCTCGACGACATCATCATCCGCAGCCTGCAACTCGGCGCGGACATGATCGTCTTCGACCGCGAACTCTCGCCCGCCCAGGTGCGCGCCATCAACGAGGCCACCGACCTGAAGATTCTCGACCGTTCGCAACTGATCCTCGACATCTTCGCCCAGCGCGCGCAGACCGCCGAGGGGCGCATTCAGGTCGAGCTGGCGCAGTTGAAATACCTGCTGCCGCGATTGTCCGGCAGCGGCGCCGAGATGTCCCGGCTGATGGGCGGCATCGGCGGACGCGGCCCCGGCGAAACCAAGCTCGAAGTCGACCGCCGCCGCGTGCGCGACCGCATCGCGCTGCTCGAAGACAAACTGAAACACGTCCGCGAAAGCCGGCGCCAGCGCCGCGTCCAACGCGTTAGGCGCGACATGCCCGTGGTCTCGATCGTCGGTTACACCAACGCCGGCAAAAGCACCCTGCTCAACGCGCTGACCAACAGTCAGGTCGTCGCCGAGCAGCGGATGTTCGCCACGCTCGATCCGACCAGCCGCCGCCTGCGGTTGCCGCATGACCAGGAGATCATCATCAACGACACCGTGGGCTTCATCCGCGACCTGCCGAAAGACCTTCTCGCCGCGTTCAAAGCGACACTGGAAGAGATGGAGGAATCCGACCTGCTGATCCATCTGGTCGACGCTTCCAGCCCGCAGCTAGAAAACCAGATCGCCTCGGTCAATCGCATCCTGGGAGAATTACAGCTCGACGCCCTCCCACGATTGCTGGTCTTAAACAAGATGGATCTGGTCGATCCGGAAGAATTGGAGAACCGGAAGCGTTTGTATACCGCTATTCCGATCTCGGCGATTGATCGTTCGACGTTGGGAACGCTGGTGAATGAAATCAGCCAGCGGCTTGTCGCTGACACAGCGACAGACGCCGCGTGATAACTTCGGAAGCTATGCGTGCGAGCTCATGCGATACTTCACAAACCCAAATGCGTGGCTTGGCGGTTTTTACGAACTCGCGATTGAATTAGGGCCTCGATCAGACGAGCGATTGCTCGCCGCTTTAACCGCGGTATGGTCCAATCCCAACCTCGACGGAGTGTACCTGGATGACGACACGGAGCCGTGGCAGCAAACACGTCAGGCAATCACGGCTGAGTCGCTTCAAGTCGATCACTTATATGGGCTTGCTCGCTTGCCGAATGGAGTGACCATCGCCTGCGGCGCATGCCTAATCCGCGAGGACGATGGCCCCGATTGGCTCATCTTGTACTTGCCGATGGGCGCGCTCGGGACGGCGTATAGCGTCGGCGGACATCCCTTCGAGCCCAATTCCGAAACCAGTCGGCCCTGGCGAGAAATCCTCGACGCCTGGTTGGCCAGGATCGGGGTTGCCGTTTATGATCGCGTGCAATATCGGCTCGCGCTGGTCGGTTTCGAGGTCTCAGGAATGGCGTACGCTGACGAACTCATGCAGGCCGGCATCCCGACGGAACGCGACATGGGGTACTTGTGGCCTGAAGGCGACAGGGTCACCTTCTATCCCTGTACCAAATAAGTGACGAACTGCGCGCGAACTTATCTGATCCCAACTGGTCGAGTAAGAACAATGACAACATGCAAATTAATCCTCGGCGCGGCGATAGCAACTCAAAAAAGAGGCTTTAGATTGGATATCCCGATCCTTCATGCTGATCTATACTGATGGAACACCCTATTTCAATCCGAATCGCCACGATCGATGACGCCGAAACGCTGACCGAACTCGCCTGGCGCACATTCCACGACGCTTTTTCGTCGATGAACTCGCCGGAGAACATGGAAGCTTACACGCGGGGGAAATTCACCCTGCAAGAATTCTCGGCGCAGATCGCCGACCCGCGCGCGACTTTCCTGGTCGCCGAGATCGAGGCCACTCCGGTAGCATACGCCAAACTATACGACGGCGAGGTCCCGGCTTGTGTCAGTGGCCTGGCGCCCGTCGAGATCGAGCGGTTCTATGTAGACCGGCAATATCACGGCAAGGGCCACGCGCAAACGCTGATGCAAGTCTGTCTCGACCGCGCGAGACAATCGGGCCACGAAACGGTCTACCTGGGCGTGTGGGAGAAAAATCACCGCGCCATCGCCTTTTACCAAAAATATGGCTTCGAGATCGTCGGCTCGCACGAGTTCCAACTGGGCGACGAAACGCAGAACGACTTCTGGATGGAGAGAAGATTGCAGGAGCCGGCGCAATGAACGTCCCACTAACCGTCTGGCTCGCGCTCTGCCTGATCTGGGGTTCGACCTGGCTCTTCATCAAGCTCGGATTGCGCGACCTGCCCCCGTTCACATTCGCCGGGCTACGTTTTCTACTCGCGTCGGCGATCCTCTGGGCGATCGTTGTCGCGTGGCGGCGGCCTTTGCCGAAAAACTGGCGCGACTGGTTGAGGCTCGCGTGGGTGGGAAGTATTTCCATCGCGTTGAATTTCGGCTTGATATTCTGGGGCGAGCAACACATCAATTCGGGACTGGCGGCGGTCCTGCAAGCGACGATCCCCGCCTTCGGCCTCTTCTTCGCTCACTACTATCTTCCGAACGAACGCCTCACGGCGCGAAAGCTGATGGGCGCGGGCGTCGGGGTCGCGGGCGTGAGTTTGATCTTTTACGATCAGATGAAAATCGAAGGCGCGGCGGCGCTGCAGGGGTGCGCCGCGCTGCTGCTGAGTTCGGTCTGTGTGGCCTACTCGAACGTCTTTATCAAAGCCCGCCTCCAACACGTCGATTCATCGGTGATATCCGCGGGACAGATGGTCTGTGGAATCTTCCCGCTGCTCGCGTTGGGCGCCGTTTTTGAAGGCGACCCGTTAGCGCATCGATGGTCCGCGCAATCCGCGCTGGCGCTGGTTTATCTGGCGCTCATCGGCTCTGTGCTCGGCTTCCTGCTCTATTTCTGGCTCGTCACGAAGATCGAGGTAACGAAGTCGATGCTGATTTCGCTCGTCACGCCGGTCACGGCGCTATTGATCGGATGGCTGACGCTCGACGAAAAATTATCGTGGCGCGTAGCCGCCGGGAGCGTCGCGATTCTGGCCGGAATCCGGTTGATCGTCTACCAGCAAAGATCGAGGACCAAAAATTGAGAGACTAGGGCGGATTGCAAATCAATGTACGGCATACTGAGATGACAGTACGGATCAGTACCGCGAGCGGTAGCGAGCGGGCTTCAGGCTCCGGCCGCGCTCGCTACCGCTCGCGGTACTGATTCAGTCAGCCTTCCCGTACTTGCAATTGCAATCCGCTCTAGATCGGATTTCCCGCTGATATTCGAAATGATGATCAGAACCTAAGACGACGAACGAGAAGATCGGCGCCCGAATTGCTTCACCACCTAACGCGCCGCCAAACAACGGCGCGCTATACTTCAATGAGAAACGGTTACAGTCGTACGGCCGAAGTGATGGCCGCGGTGCGCGCGCTCGAACAATTCCAGCCCGCGTCGCGCCGCATCATTTGCGATCCGTACGCGAGCGAATTTCTGATCAGACCATCTTTTAAACTGCTCGCCCAATCCGGTTGGCTGGCCAATCCGGCTACGCGCGCGGTTGACGTCTGGGCGCCAGGCGCGCTGGAGTTTCTGACCATACGCGCGAGACTCAGCGACGAGATCGCCGCGGACATGGCCACCAACGGACTTGAGCAGGTTGCGCTGTTGGGCGCGGGCTTCGACACTATGTCCCTACGGACCGGAGGCGCGCTGCGCGACGTAACCATCTTCGAGGTCGACCATCCGGCGACGCAGGCGGTCAAGCGCGAAGTGATGGACCGCATCGGCGCGCCCGAGAATCTGCGCTTTGTCGCGGTCGATTTCGAGCGGGATGATTTCGTCGAGAAGTTGCGCGAGGCCGGTTTCGCGCCCGACCGTCACTCACTGGTCGTGTGGATGGGCGTCACGTATTACTTGACGGCCCAGGCGATGACGCGCGCCCTGTGCCAGATTCACACGCTCGGCGGCGCGGGCATGCGGTTCCTCTTCGATTACATGCTCAAAGAGGTCGTCAAGGGCGTGTCGCGAAATCGCAACGCCATCGGCAAAGCCCGCATCGCAGCCAGGCTCGGCGAGCCCTGGCTGTTCGGCCTCGACCCGGCGACGGTCGGCGATTATCTTGCGGCGTTCAATTTCAAACTGCTGAAAGATTACGACGCCGAAGAGTTGGGCGCGAAATACTGCCCCGAGCGCGCGACGCCGATGGATTATGTGCGTATCGTCGCCTGTGACCGGGTGTAAAAGCTTTGCCACCGCAGACACCGCAGACACAGAGGGGAAATAATATAGATCGATAGAGATGCTCTTTTCCCTCATCTTCTCTGTGTCTGCGGTGTCTCTGTGGCGACCCATTTGTAGCCATGTCGCTTAGTTTGATTTAGTGGGGATTCTTTCCAACACTCCTTCGCCGAACACTTCGTACAACTT
>Ga0190270_10001519_pt1 | contig 10830 bp, 11 predicted proteins | sample Popmic320T_FD_133748 | JGI IMG/M metagenome (GOLD analysis project Ga0190270, IMG submission 133748) | Populus adjacent soil microbial communities from riparian zone of Weber River, Utah, USA - 320 T | ecosystem: Environmental > Terrestrial > Soil > Riparian zone | place: USA: Utah | collected... | reverse complement strand
TGGACGACGAGCGGCAGGGAATCGTCCACGTCATCGGGCCGGAGCTGGGGCTGACGCAGCCGGGCATGACCATCGCCTGCGGCGACAGCCACACGTCCACGCATGGCGCGTTCGGCTCGGTGGCGTTCGGCATCGGCACCTCGCAGGTGCGCGACGTGCTGGCCTCGCAGTGCCTGGCGATCGAGCCGCTGAAAGTGCGGCGGGTCCGGGTCACGGGGACGCTGCCGCAGGGGGTGTATGCCAAGGACGTCATCCTGACCATCATCCAGCGCCTGGGCGTGCGCGGCGGCACCGGCTACGCCTACGAATACGCCGGCGAAGCCGTGGACCGCATGTCGATGGACGAGCGGATGACCATGTGCAATATGTCGATCGAGGGCGGCGCGCGCGTCGGCTATGTGAATCCCGATGCCACCACGATCGAGTATCTGCGAGGCCGGCCGTTCGCGCCGGCGGCGGATCGCTTCGACGAGATGGCGAAGTGGTGGCGGTCGATGGCGTCGGATGCTGACGCGGCCTACGACGACGAGGTCGAGGTGCGCGCCGGAGATCTGACGCCGGTGGTGACCTGGGGCGTCAACCCCGGGCAGTCGATTGGCGTGGATGGGCACGTACCATCGGCAGCCGAGACCGGCGCCGACGCCGAGGCGACGGCCGACGCGCTGAAATACATGGGCCTGACGCCCGGCCAGCCGATCGCCGGCATGAAGGTGGACGTGGCCTTCGTCGGCTCCTGCACGAACTCGCGCCTCTCCGATCTGCGGGAGGCAGCCAGGATCGTGAAGGGCCGCCGCGTGGCCAGGCACGTCAAGGCGCTGGTGGTTCCTGGGTCCGCCTCGGTCGGCCGGGCGGCCGAGCGCGAAGGCATTGCCGACGTCTTCCGCGAGGCCGGCTTCGAGTGGCGGGACGCGGGCTGCTCGATGTGCCTGGGCATGAACCCCGACAAGCTGGAGGGCAGCCAGGTCTGCGCGGCGTCGTCGAACCGCAACTTCAAGGGCCGGCAGGGCAGCCCCACCGGGCGTACGCTGCTGATGAGCCCGGCGATGGTGGCCGCAGCGGCCGTGTCGGGCGAAGTGACCGACGTCCGGAGGCTGATGTGATCCACCGCATCGCTCGCGTCGAGGGCCGGGCGCTGCCCCTGCCAGGCAACGACATCGACACCGATCGCATCATCCCGGCGCGGTTCCTGCGCAGCGTCTCGTTCGACGGGATGGAGAAGCACGTGTTCGAGGACGAGCGGAAGGCTGGTGGCTACCGGGGTACCAACCGCCCGCATCCGTTCGACGACCCGCGCTACGCCCGCGCTTCGGTGATGGTGGTCGAGCAGAACTTCGGCTGCGGCTCCTCACGCGAGCATGCGCCCCAGGCCATCCAGCGGTGGGGGATCCAGGCGATCGTGGGGGAGTCGTTCGCCGAGATTTTCTTCGGCAACTCGGTGATGATCGGCCTGCCCTGCCTCACCGCCGATGCCGCCGACCTGAAGGAGATCTACGCCCGCATCGCGGCCGACCCGCAGGCCACGATGGTCGTGGACGTCGAGAACGGGACCTGCAGCATCGGCGACTTCACGTGCCGTGCGGGCATACCGGCCAGGGCGCGCGACGCGTTCCTGACCGGCGCGTGGGACACCACCGGGATGCTGCTGGACCGCTTTGACGAAGTGCGCCAGACGGCCGCGCGGCTGCCGTATTTGAACTAGGGGTCGCTGTCTTCAGTCTTCAGTCTTCGGTCTTCAGTCTTCGGGGGCCGGAGCCCGGGGCCCGGCGGCTGACGCCTTGCGTTCTGGTTTCTCCATCGACTCCAGGAACGCCGCGGCGGCGTGCGACCGCTCGCCGCCTTTCCGGAAGACCATGCGCACCTGGCGGCGCAGGCGGATCTCGGGCATGGCCAGCGCCACCAGTTCGCCGCGCGCGATTTCCAACTCGGCGCAGCGCCGCGGCAGCAGAGCCACCCCCAGTTGCAGGCCCACCGCGCGCTTGATGCCCTCGAGGCTGGGCAGTGACACCAGGATGTTGGCGGGAATCTGCTGCTGCTCGAACAGCCGCAGGACCCGGTCGCGCATGTGCGACGGATCGTTGTGCGCGATCACGGTCTGGCGGGCGCACTCGGACAGGGTCACTTCCTTGCTGCCGGCTAGTGGGTGAGCCGGGTGCACCAGCATCACCAGTTCGTCGGTCCCCAGCGTGATGGAGGCGAGCCGGGGCTCGGCCGGCTGAAAGGTCAGCACGCCGAAGTCCAGGCTGCCGTGGGTGACTTCGGCGCCAATCTGGCGGGCGGGGATCCGCCGTACGTCCATGTGCACCAGGGGATGCTGTTTTCTGAACCGGTCGATCAGCGGCAGCACCACGTGCACCGACGCCTCGTTGGCGCCGATGAGAACGCGGCCACGGCGCAGGTCGCGCAGGTCGCGCACGGCGCTTTCGGCCTCGTCGGACAGGCGCAGCAGGCGCTCGGCGTACTCGCGGAGGAGGCGTCCGGCATCGGTCAGACGAGCGTCCTTGGTGGCCCGGTCGAACAACCGCTCGCCGACGCTTTCCTCCAGCCGGCGGACCGCCTGGCTGACGGCCGGCTGAGTGCGGTGCAGCTTGGTGGCCGCCCGGGAAAAGCTGCGCTCGGCGGCTACGCGTAGAAATACCCGTAATTCAGCGAGTTCCATGCGTCTCTCTGGAGTCAGCCGGTCCTGTTGTCCGATAAGCAATCATGATTCAAAGAGAATAATTATCATTTTGACATTATCCGGGCCGGTCGCGTCTACTGGCCTAGGGGGCACTCTCTCAAGGGGGTCCGATGGACAAACAGCACGTACGGATCTTCGACACGACGCTGCGGGACGGCGAGCAGTCGCCGGGATTTTCGCTTTACCCCGCCGAGAAGATGCAGATGGCGCGTCAACTCGATGCCCTGGGTGTGGACATCATCGAGGCCGGGTTCCCGATTGCATCGACGGCCGATGCCGACGCCGTGCGAAAAATCGCCACCGAGATCCGGAGACCCGTGGTCGCGTGCCTGGCGCGTTGTCATCGGGCCGACCTCGAGCGCGCGGCGTGGGCCATCGAGCCGGCCGCGCGGGGGCGCATCCACACGTTCATCGCCACGTCTGACCTGCACCTCCAGGCAAAGCTCAGGATGTCGCGCGACCAGTGTCTCGAAGCGGCTGCCGACGCGGTGCGCTTCGCGCGCCAGCACACGTCGGACGTCGAGTTCTCGGCCGAGGACGCGACCCGCAGCGACATGGACTTCCTGTGCCGCGTGATCGAGGCCACGATCAAGGCCGGGGCCACGACGATCAACCTGCCGGATACGGTCGGGTATCTGACCCCTGACGAGACTCGCGACTTCTTCCTGACCATCCGGTCGCGCGTGCCGCACGGCGACGAGGTGATTTTCAGCACCCACTGCCACGACGACCTGGGCCTGGCCGTTGCCAATTCCATCGCGGCCGTGGAGGGCGGGGCGCGCCAGATCGAGTGCACGGTCAACGGCATCGGCGAGCGCGCCGGGAACGCCTCACTGGAAGAGGTGGTGATGGCGTTTCACGTCCGATCCGATCGGCTGCCGTACTCCACGACCATCGAGACGAAGCAGCTCTACCCATCCAGCGAGATGCTGACGAGGCTGACCGGTCAGGCGGTACAGGTGAACAAGGCCGTGGTCGGCCGCAACGCCTTCTCGCACGAGGCGGGCATTCACCAGGACGGGATGCTGAAGGACCGCCGCACCTACGAGATCATGCGCGCCGAGGACGTGGGGGCACCGTGGAACCCCCTGGTCCTGGGCAAGCATTCGGGCCGCCACGCAGTACAACGCCGATGCGCCGACCTCGGGTTTGCGCTCGAGGGCGACGAGCTGCTGGCTGTCTACCGCGCGCTGATGGCCATTGCCGACGATCGGAAGATCTTGACCGACGTCGACATCCGCGAGGTGGTGGGATCGGTGCGGGCCGTCCGCGCCTCGTAGCGCCCGGCCTAGGCCCCGGTGCGGGGCGGCTCGATCGGAATCCGTAACGTCTGTGGACGTCCTCCGCGCACGATGCCCACCGCGGCGCTGGAACCGACGGCGGCGTCGGAGATCATTCGCGACAAATGGCCGGTGTCGGCGATGGTGACCCCGTTGAAGGTGCGGATCACGTCTCCGGGCCGCAACCCGGCCTTGAATGCCGACGCGGCCCGGCCCATGCGCATCACCACCAGCCCGTCGGTCCCCGTAACCCCGAGCTCCTGCGCCAGGGCCGGCGTCAGCGGCTGAATCTGCACGTAGCCGATCGAGCCGCGCCGCACTTCGCCGTACCGCTGCAAGTCGTTCATCACCCGTCGCGCCAGGTTGCTCGACACCGCGAAGCCGATCCCCTGGTAGCCGCCGCTCTGGCTGAAGATCACGGTGTTGATGCCGACCAGCTCGCCCCTGGCGTTCACCAGCGCGCCGCCGGAGTTGCCGGGGTTGATGGCGGCGTCGGTCTGCACGAAGTCCTCGTACGCCTGGATGCCCAGGTTCGTCCGGCCCACGGCCGAGACGATGCCGAGCGTGACCGTCTGGCTCAACTGAAACGGATTGCCAATGGCCAGCACCCACTCCGCCACCTTCAGGCTCGACGAGTCGCCCCAGGGAATGGTCGGAAGGTTGCGCGCGTCCACCTTCAACAGCGCCAGGTCGGTCGCCGGATCGACGCCGATGACGGCGGCGGCCATCTCGCGCTTGTCGGCAGCCAGCGATACGCGGACGGCCAGGTCCTGGATGCTGACGCGCCGCTGATCGCCGGTGACGACGTGGTTGTTGGTGAGGATGAAGCCGTCGGGGCTGACCACGACGCCGGACCCGAGGCTGCTTTCAATCCGGCCGCCCGAGCCGAAGATGTCGTCGTCGCCGAAGAAGAACGCGTCGAACGGCGATGGCTGCCGGCGCACGAGCTGCTGGGACGAGATGTTGGCGACGGCCGGCACCGTGCGGTCGGCGACGCGGGTGAAATCGGGCAGCGTCGCAGCCGCGGACACCGGGCCAGGCGTCGTGACGTTGGTCTGACGGCCGCCGCCGCGCTGCTGCTCGTCCTCGATCGCCGGCGGGTCGGGCGCACGATCGCCGGCGTCCGAAAACACGCGGCCGGCTGCGAAGCCGAGCGCCAGGATGACGACGAGCGGGAACAGGCGCCTCACGGCATCTCCTCTAGGTGACGTCGATGCGGCGGGTGGCGGCGTCCTGCTTCGGACAGGTCACGGTCAACACGCCGTCTCGCATCACGGCTGATATCGCGTCCGCCGCGATCGGCAGCGGCATTTCGAACCGCCGCGCGAACTCGCCGTGGCCACGTTCCAGGCGGTGGTACTGCTCGCACGAGCCAGGACGTTCGCGGCGCAGGCCTGACAGCGTGACCGCGTGCTCGGTGGCTTCGACGCTGACGTCGGATTCGAGAACGCCCGCCAGTTCGGCCGTCAGGATGTAGGCGACCGTGGTCTCGTGCAGATCGCACGGGGGCTGCCAGCCAGTGGGGCCGGGCGCGAAACGGTCCAGGCGCTGTTGGATAGCGAGCAGGTCGCGCAGCGGATCCCAACGGGCAAACGCCACGAGTGGCATCGTAGCATAGGGGTAGAGCCGGCCTGGGCGGCGCAACCCCTGTGCTACGATCGGTGTTCCCTCGACGACAAAAATGGCATCGATACAAGCGACGCGTCTCAAGAAGGGCATGTTGGTCAAGGTCGAGCAGGACCTGTTCCGCGTGCTGGAGCTCCAGCACGTCACCCCCGGCAACCTGCGCGGTTTCGTGCGGGTGAAGTTCCGCAACATCCGCAACGGGGCGCTGAACGACCAGAAGCTGCGGTCGGAAGACACCGTCGAACGCGCGACCCTCGAGGAAAAGGAGATGCAGTACCTCTACCTCGACGGCGACGCCTACTACTTCATGGACACCGTGTCGTTCGAGCAGACCCACATCAGCAGCGAGGCCTTGGGGGAGTCGGTCAATTATTTGAAGCCCGAAATGACCATCCAGGTCGAGTTCTACGGCAGCGAGCCGGTGGGCATCGAGCTGCCGGCTACCGTCGATCTCAAAGTGATCGAGACCACCCCCGGGATCAACCGCGCGACCGCCAGCGCGCAGGTGAAGCCGGCGACGCTCGAGACCGGCCTGGTGGTCCAGGTGCCGCCGTTCGTCAACAGCGGCGACATGATCCGCGTCAGCACCGAGACCGGCGAGTATTTGTCCCGGGCCTGAATCGCGCCGGCAGAGGTCGAGCCGCCATGGATGTCGTCCGACAGCCAACCCAGGGCTGGATCGAGGTCATCGTCGGCTGCATGTTCAGCGGCAAGAGCGAAGAGCTGATTCGCCGCCTGCGCCGCGCCCAGATCGCCCGCCAGCGCGTGCAGATCTTCAAGCCGATCATCGACACCCGCTTCGCCGACGATCACATCGTGTCGCACAGCGACATGCGCATCCAGTCGCAGGCTGTCGCCACATCACGTGCGCTGATCGACCAGGTGGCGGCTGACGCCGAGGTGGTGGGAATCGACGAAGGGCAGTTCTTCGACCTGGAACTGCCGATGGTGTGCAACACCCTGGCCGACCGTGGCACGCGCGTGATCGTGGCCGGCCTCGACCAGGACTACCTGGGCAAGCCGTTCGAGCCGATGCCGCAACTGCTGGCGATCGCGGAGTACATCACCAAGACCCACGCCATCTGCATGGTGTGCGGCAATCCGGCCAGCCACACCCAGCGGCTGGTGGCGAGCGGCGACCGCGTCCTGGTCGGCGCCCAGGGTCTCTATGAGGCGCGCTGCCGGACGTGCTTCGACCCGTTCCTGGCCGGCGCGCCCGACACGCCGCCGGCCCGCGCGGAGGCGTGAATGCCCGGCGAGGACGTCGTGGGGCTGGTGAGATGGTTGGCCCCCCGGCTGTCGCTGCTGTTCGGCATTGGCTTTCTGGGGGCCAACATCTGGGTGGCCTGGCAGCTTCTCTCCTATCGTCGGCGGCGCCGATCGGCCCTGTTGGTCTGGGAGGCCGCCAAGCCCCGCTTCTATGGCTTCAACCTCGGCCTGGGGGCGATGTTCGGGCTGCTGCTGGCGCTCGATATCTTCGTGCTGCGGCGACCGCTCGGCCAGCTCTTCGGCGAGATGATGATGTGCACCTACTACGGCTATGCCTTCCCAATGAGTGCGCGGATCGCCCGCGGCTTCTACGGCGACGGCGTCTGGGCCGACAGCGGCTTCATGCCGTGGACGCAGATTTCAGCGGTGTCGTGGAAAGAGGAGCCGAGCGTGACGCTGATCCTGGTGTCGCGCGTCCGCAGCATCGCCCGTCACCTGACCGTTCCCGGCCCGTTGTACGGCCAGGTGCGGCGTCTGCTGCGTGATCGCATCGCCGCCCACGAAATCCAGATCGGCGGGGCCGGGCTCGACCTCGGCATCCGGGACGAGCGCGACGCGGTTTAGCAAGGTTCTCCGGCAACTGGGCCATCCACCGGCGTCGAAGCCAGTGCTTGCACCCGCAGGTTGCCGACGGCTTGGTACGCCCGCGCCGTCAGAAGGGCCAGCACCACGCATGATGTTGCGGTCAGAACGAATGAGGCGTCGACGCCGTGCTCCCAGACCAGCGGCGGCGGTGCCGCCGCGAGCTGCCACTCGGGCTGGCCGGTTGCCCACCATCGCGTGAGCACGACGACGTCCCCCGCCGAATGCAGCACCAGTGCCGGCAGAATCGAATTGGCCGCCCACGTCAGCCCGCCGTATACCGCCGCTACGGCTATGTAGTACGGGAGCATCAACAGAACGTCGCGCGGGTGACTGCTGAAGTGCAGGAGCCCGAAGAGCGTACCGTTCACGAGGATCGCCACGGCGACCCCATACACACGCTCGATCGGACTTTGCATGTAGCCGCGGAAGGCCGCCTCCTCGGTCACGCCGGCCACAATGGATTGCATGGCGAGCAACAGGAAGGTGGTCGTCAGCGGCATGTCGGGTGGCATGGTAATCGCCGCCGACGAGGGAAGGCGCACGAGGCGGGCGGCAAGGGCCAGCAGCGCGAGCAGTGCGCTGAACCCCAGCGTGCCGGCCGCCAGCGAAGGAGCCCACATGCCGGCCGGAAGTCTGTTGGCTCGGAGGTTGGCACGACGCCTCGCGGCGTCGGCGGGCGCACTCCACCCGCCGCTGATGAAGCGCCAATACGCCCACAAATACAGCACCATGGGCAGAATCGCCCATGGCACCGCCGTTCCGATGCGGAGGTTCCATGCGCCGAGGGCCGCCCACGGCAGGTTGCCGGCCAGCAGTACCGCGACACCAGTGAGGATGGCCGTAAGAATTGTCGTCATGGCAGGTCGATGTAACCGCCGAAGTCTATCCCCGGCTCGAGTTGACAGGGCAGCGGCCAACCCCCCAAACTGCCTGATAAAGCGACTGGAAAGGCCCATCTCGGGCTCGGCAGGGGCGGAACTGCGCACCCCTGCACAACCGGCGGCTAACGACCGATAAAGGCTCGCATATGGCAGCACGACCAACTTGGAAGGGCTACCTCAAGGTCAGCCTGGTCACGATTCCGGTCAAAGTGTTCCCGGCCACCGAATCGGCCGCGACGATCGCCTTCAACCAGCTCCACGCCGAGTGCCAGACGCGGATCCAGATGAAGAAGTGGTGCCCGACCTGCGACCGCGAGGTGCCCATCAGCGAGATCGTCAAGGGCTACGAGTTCGAGAAGGGCCGCTACGTCGTCGTGGAGGAAGAGGACGTGCAGAAGGTGCGCGTCGAGTCCACTCGTGTCATCGACCTGGCGCAGTTTGCCGACGAGTCGGAGATCGATCCGATCTACGTCGATCGGGCCTACTACCTGGCACCCGACGGGCCGATGGCGGCCCAGTCCTTCGCGGTGATGCGTGAAGGCATGGCGGGCAAGGCTGGCATCGGCAAGGTGGCGCTGTATGGCCGCGAGTATCTCGTGGCGGTGCGGCCGAAGAAGAAGGGCCTCGTGATGTATACGCTGCACCACGACGCCGAGATTCGGGCCATCGAACAGATCGAGGAATTGGACTCGGTGCCCAGCAAGGTGAAACCCGAGGAGATGAAGCTGGCCAAGCAGGTGATTGGCAGCTTCGAGTCGGAGCTGAACCTCAAGGACTACACCGACGAATACAAGGAAGGCCTGCGGAAGATCATCGAGGCGAAGATCGCCGGCGAAGAGATCGTGACGCCAGAGATCGAGGAGCCGCCCAAGGTCGTGGACCTGATGGAGGCGCTGCGCCGCAGCCTGAACTCGGTCAGCACGGAGAAGAAGAAGCCTGCCAAAGTGGTGATGGCGAAGACGGCAAAGGCCAAAGCCGCCAACGGTGCGCGCAAGCGCAAGGCCGGCTGACGATCAGCCCTTCTGCGCCAGCCTCTGGCGCTCGGCGAGGATCAAGCCGTACTCCGCCGAGCGCTTCCACACCCGGTTCGACATCCCCGTCAACTGCACGGCCTTGAGGCCGTAGTAGAGGAACCACGCTCCCAGCAGCGTCACGATGCTGTAGCGCAGCGCGGTGACGCCAGCCTCGCCGAGCCGGGGCGTGAGGCCGCCGAACAACGAGTAAAGCACGACGCCGGCCGCGGCCAAAAGCGGCCCGGTGACGGTGCGGACGCCCCAGGAAGCCACCCGCGATTCCTTCTCCATCAGCGAGCCGACGATCTGGAGGCGGTCCACGCTGGCCTTGACACGCGGGATGTCGGGTGCCAGCAGCACGTCCCGCAGCGACACCTGGGCCCGGCACGCGGCCGCGACCCGGCGTTCGCCGCGCCACCAGGACGGACCGGTGACACGCACGGTATGCTGGGGGAAGCGCTGGGCCACGTGCGCCTTGAGCCGCGCCAGCGACTCCTCCGAATACTCGCCCCAGGTGGACACCGTGTCGATGTCGATCCTCCGCCTGGCGGGGATGAGCACCAGTTCGTGCAGGTCGCCGGAACTGGCGTCCTGAACGTAGGCGGCGGCGTGGGGCGGGATGCCCTCGTGCAGCATCGCCTCGTGGTCCAGGCAGGGGAGTGTCGGCACGGCGGGCGCTGGATCGAGCGTCAGGCGATAGCGCTTGATCGACAACACCGGGCCGAACGCGCGCAGCGCCTCGAGCGCCTGGGTGGTGTCGAGGACGTGGTCGGCTGCGGCCATCGTCTGACTAGAAGAGCCAGCCCCAGATGCCGGTACCGGCTGCAGTCGGGTCGCGCAGCCAATCGGGCGGCGTCAGCCAGACGAAGGCCAGGATGGCGATGACCCAGAGGTCGTAGGGGAAGGTGCCGCGCTCGTCGCGCCAGAAGAACGCGCGGGAGAACGCCGCAGTCAGCGCGTTGGGGCCGTTGGGGATGGGCCGGTCGTTGAGGGCCAGGAAGGTGTAGTGGATGCGGTTGTGGACGGTGACGATCGACAGGATCAGGATCACCCACATCACCGCCGCCATCCGGTCGGTGAAGGCGCCGATCATGAACAGCACGATCCGCTCGGGCCGCTCCATGAAGCCGACCTTGCACTTCTCGATCAGCGACTCGGCGCGCGCCCGCGCGTAGCTGGTCATGATCGAGAACATCATCGCCAGTGCGGTCACCATCACGTAGTCGGTACGCCGCAGATCGGCGTAGAGGTAGATCAGGCCGAGGAAGAGCGCGATGTCGGAGAACCGATCGAGCGTCGAGTCCCAGAAGGCGCCGAACCGCGACACGGTGTTGGTGATGTGCGCCACCTTGCCGTCGATGAAGTCGAAGATGTTGGCGACGATCATGATCACGCCCGCCAGCAGGAACCGGTCCAGGCCGAGGGCCATGGCCGCGCCGACGTTGATCAGGACACCGATGAGCGTGAGCGTGTTCGGATGGATACGGAGGGCAACACTG
>Ga0190270_10001518_pt1 | contig 10830 bp, 12 predicted proteins | sample Popmic320T_FD_133748 | JGI IMG/M metagenome (GOLD analysis project Ga0190270, IMG submission 133748) | Populus adjacent soil microbial communities from riparian zone of Weber River, Utah, USA - 320 T | ecosystem: Environmental > Terrestrial > Soil > Riparian zone | place: USA: Utah | collected... | reverse complement strand
GCTTTGCAGCGACTATCGCTGCGAGCTAGTGATCAACGATTATTGGCGCGAGGCGATCGACGTCGGTGCCGGTTTCGTGCATCTCGGCCAGGAGGACCTCGCCAACGCCGATCTCCGCGCCATACGGCAAGCGAACCTGAAAATCGGCGTCAGCACCCACAACCTCGAGGAGCTGGACCGGGCGCTCGCCGCCGAAGCCGACTATGTGGCGCTCGGGCCCATCTACGCCACCACGCTGAAAGCGATGCCCTGGGCGCCGCAAGGCCTTCCCCGCCTCGCCGAGTGGCGCGCGCTGGTCGCCTGCCCATTGGTTGCCATTGGCGGGATTACGGCCGCTCGCGCCCCTATGGTGCTGGCCGCCGGGGCCGACTCGGTCGCCGCCATCACCGATATTGTGACAAGCCAACACTCTGAAGCAAAGGTGAAAAATTGGATCGAGGCAACCGCGCCGTGGCGCCACTTGTCCACAGGCGCTCAACAGCCATGACTCGGCGCGTTGGGGCTTGACCCGGCACCCCCAACCCGAGGATCATCAGTCCACGGGGTGGTTGAACCGTCCAGGGGGCCCGATGAGTTACCGTCTCGACCCGGCAATGCCGATGAGCGAGGCAGTTCGGCGCGTCGCCTTTGCCGAGCTTGAGATCGCGCATGGCGCACTAGCGACCCCGCCGGAGCGGCATAGCGGCGTGCATAGCGCGCGCAAATGCTTGAAGCGTCTCCGCTCGCTGCTGCTCCTTGCCCGCCCCGGCATGCCGGAGCCGGTCTTTTTGACCCTAACCGATCGGCTGGCTCGGATCGCCAGAGGGTTGGCGGCGGCCCGCGATGCCGCAGCCTTATCCGACGCCGTCGACAAGCTCGAACGCGAGACCGGTGCGGGACCGGGCCTCGGTCCGCTCCAATCCTTGCGCGCGTGGCTGCAGAAAAGGCGCCACGCCGCCGAGCAGAATCTGGAGCGAAGCGCCGCCTCCGACGCGATGCGCGGCCTGCTTGAGATCAGGCCGGCCTTTGCCGGGCTCGCCGTCTATCCCGACGACTTCCGCTCGCTCTCCAAAGGTCTGCGGCAATGCTATCGCGGCACGCACCAAGCCTTCCGTCATGCTTTCTCTTCCGAGCGCGACGAGGATCTGCACGAATGGCGCAAGGGCGTTCAGCATCATTGGCGACAGATGCAGTTGCTGGCACCGTGTTGGCCGTCCGAGCTTTCGGCGCGGGCGGAAGCGGCGCGCGCGCTTTCGCAGGTCCTTGGCGACGACCACGATATCTCGTTGCTGATGCGGCTCGTATCGACGCCGACCATGATGTTCGGCACGCCGGACGAGACCGCAGCCTTCCTCAAGCGCTGCCGCCGACGCCACAAGGCCTTGCGCAAAGAAGCGCGCACCCAGGGGGCAAGGCTGTTCGCCGAACGGGCACGGCCTTTCGCCGAGCGCATTGAGACTTATTGGCAGATTGCCGCCGGAGGCGCGGGCAAGACCGTAGCTGACGTCCGGCCCGATAATGTCGTGGTATTCGGCGATCTACGCAGCCCTCGCGCGAGCTAGACGTTCTTCGAGGGCAAGACCCCTCGTAGCCCGGGCGCTTCAGACCTTCACCGTCATCCCATCATGGGAAACCTCCCAACCTGCGGCCTCGACGGCGGCGCGCTCGAACGAACCCTCGCGCAGGACGGGATTGGAATTGTTGATGTGGATGAAGATCTTGCGGGCGATGTTGAGAGGCGCCAGCAAGGCGATGCTGCCTTCCTCGCCCGACATGTTCATGTGGCCCATGCGGTCGCCGGTCTTGTTGAGCAGGCCTTGGGCGATCATCTCGTCATTGGTGTAGAGCGTGCCGTCGAAGAAGAGCAGCGGCGCACCCCTGAGTCGCGCGCGGAGCGCATCGTCGACCTTGGCGCAGCCCGGGACATAGAAGAAATGCCGGCCGCTCGCCGTCTCGGTCACTTTCAATCCGGTGGTGTCGCCTTCCTGCGTGCCGAGGCCCGCACCGGCTTTTGCGTCTTCGAGATAAAGCGGGACCTTGCCCGGGACCGGGAAGGCCTCGATGTCGAGCCCAACGGGACCTGATGGCCCCTCGACCGCAACTCGCTCCTCATAGGTCACAGGCTTGCGCTTGACCAGCCGGGCGTCGAGCACGTCGAACACGCTGTTGGACGCGAGCACATCGAGCACGCGAGGCGTGCCGTACACGCTCAACGGCTGACCCTCGCGCAGGCACAACAGCCCGGCAATGGCATCGACATCGCCATTGGTCAGTACCACGGCCTTGATCGGGCTGCTGCGCGGACCGCCATCAGGCGCCGGGTGCAGCGCCGGCGTATCGTTGATTTGCTGACGCAGATCAGGAGCCGCGTTGAGCAGCACCCATTGCTTGCCGTCGGCGCTGACCGCGACCGAGGCTTGGGTGCGCGGCGCGATTCCGCCCACGCCTTTACGCGCGTCGGCCGAATTACGCCCGTTGCAATTCCATTGCGGCAGGCCGCCGCCGGCCGCCGAGCCGAGAACCTTAATCAGCATGATGCAGCACCAGGTGGCGACGAACGCCCGGCCGCGTCAAGACCCAAAGCCACGAGGAACCGCCAATGCTCGGCCTGCCATTTGCGGCGCTCAATCAGGACGGCGCGCCCGTGTGATCGAGGGGAGATGCTCAATGGCGATCCGCATCAGCTCAGGCAGCGTCTGCGCGCCGAGCTTGCTCTTCAGCTGCGTGCAGGTGTTGGCGACCGTCTTATAGCTCACGTTGAGACGGTCGGCGATGACCCTGTAGGGTTTGCCTTCCGCCACGAGCGCAAGCGTCTGCAGTTCGCGCAAGGTCAGGCGCCGCAGCGGATTAGTCTTTTCCCGGGCCTGCTTGAATGCGACATCGGCGGCCACATCGTAACTGAGATAGGGCCGGCCGTCGCGCACCTTCTGGAACGCTTTGAGAAACTCCTCCGGAGAGGTGTCCCTCAGCACATATCCCGTCGCGCCCAATTCGAGAGCCCGGCTCACAATGACCGGGTCGCTGTGCATGGTGAACACCAAAATCGGAGTCTCCTGGTCGTGCAGTCGAAGCCCGCGAATGAACGATAGGCCGTTCAAGGTGCCTGTCCGCATCGCAAGGTCGAGCACGACGAGGTCTGGCTTCTGCGTCCGGTAAAGCCGAAATCCCTCGGTAGCGCTCTGCGCTTGAAGAATCTGGCTGGCCCCCCCGGCTTTCAGCAGCTGAGCGCAACCCTCCGAAATAATGGGATGATCGTCGACGACAAGCACGCGCGTCATCTTGGAATTCCGACCGGCTCGAGTTGGCGCGCGCGCTTAGTCGATTTCCGCTGCACTGGTATCACAACGCTGATTGTGGTACCTATCACAGGCTTACCCTCGATCGCGAAGGTTCCGCCTAGGGCACGAACCCTCTCGGTCATGGAGGTAACTCCGAAACCCTTGGGAGCGGACGCATCGAACCCCTTCCCGTCATCATGGACCGTCAGGCAAAGAATATGGCCTTTGCCGTTAGCGTGATGCTTCTCGCTCAGTTCGATATTGATATGCCCTCCTCGGCCGTGTCGCAGCGCGTTGGTAACGCCTTCCTGGATGCAGCGATAAATCGTTAGATCAATCGCGTCACCATAAGATTGCGCGAGGCGCCCGACCGAAACGGCGACCCTGGTGGCGGGATGGAGCCCCTGGAAGCTGGCGATCAGCTCATCGATCGACTCGGCGATGCCTACCCTACCCCAGGAGCCGGGTCTGAGCTTCTTTAGGAGAGCGCGATTCAGCAGCTTTAGCCTTGCGGCGATTGACTGAATCATAGCTACCCGCTGCTCGATGTCGGAGCGGTTGCTCGGCAGATCTTTGGCAAGCGTCGCGATCGAAGCGGCGTTGGCAGTGATCCCGAACAGGCAGGGACCGGCCTCGTCATGCAGCTCGTCGGCGATCTCGCGCCGCTCATGCTCCTGCACCAGCAGAAGCTGCTGGTACAGCCGAGCATTCGCGTCGCGCGCGGCACCAAGGGCCCCGGCGAGCGCATTTAAGCGGTTGGCGAGAAGGGCGATTTCCTTCTGCTTGGGTGGCTTGAGGCGGGTGGCGTAGGCGCCGGCCTCAAGCTTTAGCAGGCCGCGGGAGAACGTCACCAGAGGATCAAGCACGCGACTGAGGGCGGCCAAGAGCGCCAGGAAAATGAGAGCGTTGAGCACGATCCAAGCCAGGATGAAGGTGTAGAACTCACGCCAAGCCTCGGCAAGCTCATCGGTGGGATCGCCCGCGATGATCACGGGAAACGTGCTGTTGGCGGAAGTCAACAGCACGGTGCGGCGCACCAGCTTCGGGCCGACGAGGGACTTGAACCATTTCGGCACCCACTGTTTGACCGGCTTGCCGTTGATTAGCTCGGGCGCCCGAGAAACCACCGTGAGATTGCCGAAGCTGTCTACCATCATGATGCGCACATGGCGCAAGTGCTTCAGCGCGTAGGGAAGGCGATTGGCAAGCTCATTAAGTCTGTCCTGTGCCGCCAGATCCTTGACCGTGGCGTCGACTAGGCGCTGGGCGACTTCGAAAGATGATTCGATCTCAAGGCGCGTTGCAACTCGCGTATTGACGAGCAAGAGGCCGCCCGCGAGAAGCACGGCGAGGAGGTTAACCGCCCCAATAGCAATCAGAATGTGCGTTCTGACCGACCGCCCGTGCCACAAAGCGGGCAGCCTGAGCTTCTTGAGCCTTTTGGCGTATCCACGCGACGCGCGCATTGTCCCTGCGGCCGGACGAAACCTATCACCAGGAAGTCCTAGTTAGAGTATGTGGGAAGAGTAGGCAACGCCCGGGGCAAAGCGGCCCTCCAAGACGAGGGATGATCATGCAGACGAGCGCATTGCTGTGCGAGGCGGAAGCAATGGGACGGCGCCATCGCGAAAGTCGAGATTCGGGCGCGTAGGCTAGAGATCTTTCGCGTCTCGCCACCTCTGCAACGGAATCTCCTAGCGCATGATGGCAACGCCCCAGGGCAGGCGGCCGACTGGGACCGACTTCTCCGCCTTCAACGTCTCGACATCGATTATGGTGAGGTCGTTGGTGAGGCCGTTGGCGACGTAGTATTTCTTGCCGTCGGGCGCTAGCTCGCCATGCCAGGGCCGTTGACCGACCAGGATGTAGTCTTTGACCTTCTTGGTGGCGGTGTCGATGACGGCAACCCGGTTGGACGGCCCAAGTGGAACGAATACGAGCTTGTCATCAAGAGTGAAGTCCATGCCCACAGGCTGCAACTGCTCGGGGCGTACACCCGGCACCTCGAAACTGATTTTCTCCTTTAGCTTCCAACTCTTCGGATCGTCCCAATTCGAGGTATCGATGACCGAGATCGTGCCTCCAACCTCGGAGGAGACCCAAAGCTCTTTCATGTCCTGAGTGAACTTCGCTTCGCGCGGGCGACTGTCGACGAGAATATTACCGACCAGCTTCATCGTGGCATTGTCGATGATATGCGTCATGCTGGTGCTTTCCGACGTGGCGGCGGTGTAGCGATCGTCTGGGCTGACGACCATGCCTTCCGGCTCGACCCCGACCGGCACCTCGCCCAGCACCTCGCCGCTTTTGATGTCCATGATGGTCACGAGGCTGTCGTCCTCGTTAGCGATGTAGATCCGCTCGCCCTTCGAATCGGTGGCCATAAGCTCGGGATCTGGACCGGACTCAAGCTGGCGCGCCACCTCGAGCGTCTTGGTGTCGATCACGTCCATGATGTCGCCGTCACCGGCCGCCACGAACAGCTCGTTGTAGTCGGGACCGAGGATGATGCCGCGCGGGCGTCGCGAAGTTTTGATGGTCTTGATGGTCTTCAGCGTTTCGCTGTCGAGCACAGTGATGGTGTTGTCCTTCTCATTCGATACGAAGATGCTGTAGGCGAAAGCCGGGGAGACGAGGAGAAGCAGCGAGGCGCCTGACACTGCAGTAAGGAATGATCGAGTCATGTGTCCTACCTTGAATCAATGATTACTAGAACGCGCACAGGAGATACGCACTGCGCTCCCTCATCACCTGAAAAACTTAAGATTGCGCGATTCAATTCGGAACTATCTTTCCGTCCGACTCGACGATGATTTTTCCCACGAGTCCGCGTTCCATCAACCCACGTGAGCCAAAATCGTAAGTCCCGGGCCGTACGGCGACGAAGAACAACTCGGCTTCACCGCCGCTCTCAAACTCGATCTCGTCTAAGATCGCTGCTTTTATCTCGACGTCGCCGGCCTCGACCTTGCGTATCCAGATGTTTCGGAAGAACGCCGGCGCCACAAAGGCGTACTCTGACTGGTCCGACGCCTTGATCTTCCAGCGATAACCCTGGCCGACTTTCAAACGATACTCCCTGGGCTCCATGTGAGCGCTATCGTTCTCCGAGCCCAGCATCAGCGGTTCCAGCCGTACTAGATTGTGGGCAGCAGGATCCAAGATTTGCCCCTGAACATTCTCAGGAGCCCCCGCGGCCGATTCCTCCTCGGCGGCATGGCACGCGCTTGGAATGGTAACCGCCAGCGAAACAAAGGTGACAATGACTAAACTACGCATTCGATCTTCCTTCTTTCTCTCCTAAGCCCTGTGTCCTAAGCTTCTATACAGGGTACGGAAAGAGAAGATTGGCCAAATCTTTTGCCGTATTGAGTACGTTGATTTACCACCCCACGGCAAGACAAGTTCCAGGCGGGATGAAGTGGCAGCTGATACCCTCCTCGTCAAGTTCTAGGGGGGCGTAGCCTCGCGTCCGTTAAGACCGCATCTCAGATCACAAAGGATGTCTTTTAGAACCCGACCGAACCCTGAAATTTCAGCGCCGTGTCGGAGGTGAAATCGGTCAACCCGAATTGTACGCCGATATTGAGGGAAACTTCCATCTCAGGTGGGCCGCTGACTTTCCTCTCGTCATCGTCGTCGCCATTGCCATTGTCGTCGTCGTCGCCCGGCATATAGAACAATGTCGGACCGATGCTGTGCTGCTGATCGTCGAACGATCCGGCGTTTGAAAGATCCTCGATCTCGCCAAACATTTCGGCCCCAAAAGCCCATTTCTTGGCAAAGTTGTACTGGGCGCGCCAGCCATACTCGAAGCCGAGCCCGTCGGTCTCCCGATGTTCGCCGACCTGGGCGCTGAAGAGTGGGTTCAACGTGAGCAAGAACTTGCCGCTCGCCAGCTCGACGATGGGGCCGAATTCGATCTCGTCAGCTTCGCCGCCGCGGTTGGCAAAGCCATAACCGCCCGTGAACGCTAGCCCGAGACCGTTGCTCTCTCGCTCAACGATCTCGTATTGGACCTCCACCTCGACTCCGCTCACGCCGTAATTGTTCTCAAGCGGCTCGTCAGTGCCGATCGTGGTCGAGATCATCCACCGCTCGGTGATGCCATATTGAATCTCGAAGTCGTGGCTTTGCCTAAGGAATTCGCCTTCTTCTTCCTCTTCGAAGGCGCCACCTTCGTCGCCCTCCACCGCTTCCTCGCGCTCGCCTCTTGGGAAGCCCCAATGCACGGCGCCGCGATATTCGAACTCGACCTCGCCCTTCTCCACCCCCGATTCCTGGATCTCGAATTCGGCCACGGCCGTGTCGGTGCTGATGATTGTCAGCCCGACGGCTGCCAGTGCGAAGGCCGCAGCCGTCAGCGTCAACCGTTGCGCAAAGCGCACTACGTTCAGGTGGTATCGCAAGAGCCGCCCCCCCAAATTGAGCCGTGCTAGTTCGATTCTTATGCCCCTAGTCTACCAAAAGAACCTCCAGCAGCCTTAGCAGAAATAATGCCCTATTTTCCCGACGTACGGTCGGCTTCAGAAAAAATAACCAGACCCAACAAAAGATCCGCCGATTAGCAACATCTCTTCCTGGCCTGAGACGGACAATTGCGCGCAACCTAGTTTAGCTTTACTGGAATCACACTGCGCCTTTGTTCAGTTGTGAGGACTCAACCTATGGGGCATAACAGTTGGCTTCTGCAACGTCTGAGTGTCCTTGCGACGGTCGTCATTTTCGCCTTGGCTACGTCGCTTCTCGGTTTCGTCTCCGCCAAGGCGGAAGAAAATTCGATCGCCATCGAGCTCAACAAGCTTGAGCCTCAGGGCAATCAATGTCGTGCCTACCTTGTCATCCAGAACAAGAGCAGCACCAATTTTTCGGAATTGAAACTCGACCTTGTGCTCTTCCAACCTGACGGCGTTATCGGGCGCCGGTTTGCCGTTGAGCTCGCGCCGCTGAAGGCCAACAAGCGCACGGTCAAGCTCTTCGACCTTGAAGGGACAGCTTGTGATCAAGTCGGCAGCTTCCTGATCAACGATGTGATGGAATGCAAGGCCGAGTCCGAAGCGGTCAACGACTGCCTACAGAACATCACCGCATCCACTCTCACCAATGTGCAACTGACGAAGTAAGGACCCAATTCCGGTGGAGCAGGAAATCGCCATCGCCACAGGATCGGACTATTCCGTGTGGGGACTGGTCATGCAGGCGGACCCGGCGGTCAAGGGCGTGATGATTGTTCTTGTCCTCGCCTCGGTGGCATGTTGGGCAATCATTTTAGAGAAGGTCGTCACGATTTGGGCGCTCAAGCGCTCCATTCGTCGCTTGGCCAGTGCAAGAGATAGCCATTCCGAGCGCGGCCTGGCGCGCGAGGTTTTGCGGGCGGGCGAACTTGAGGCTGATATTGAGCAAAATGACAGCCCAACCGAGAAGCGTAACCGCGTTGAAACGGCGATGCGTTCGGCGCTGAAGGCGCAACTGCAGCGGATCGAGGTCGGCTTGCCCTTTCTCGCCACGATCGGCTCTGCAGCGCCGTTCATCGGCCTGTTCGGAACGGTTTGGGGCATCGTCAACAGCTTCACCGCTATCGCCCAGCAGAAGGACACGAGCCTCGCTGTCGTCGCGCCCGGCATCGCCGAGGCATTGATCGCGACCGCGCTCGGCCTCGCCGCAGCGATCCCCGCGGTGATGGCCTACAATCAGATCGCGGTCGCGCTGGGTCGCGCCTATGCGCGCGGCACCAGTTCGGTCGTAGCAATCGCCCGCGAATGGGTCGCCAGCGAAGGCCGTGCGGAAGCGCGGCGCCCACGCGGCGCCACCGTTGAGCCGCTCCGCGCAGGCAAGCATTCCTGATGGCAATGTCGGTCGGCAATGGCGGGGCCGCAGGCGACGAAGCCGAATACCGGCCGATCTCCGAGATCAACATCACGCCCATGGTCGACGTGATGCTGGTGCTGCTCATCATCTTCATGGTGACGGCGCCGCTGCTGGTTGCCGGCGTGCCCGTTGAACTGCCGAACACCTCGGCGGCGCGCATCAGTCAGCCGAAGAAGCCGGTGATCGTATCGCTTGGCGGCGACGGGTCGCTGTATATTCGCGATGAGCAGATCAACCAGGATACGCTGATCCCGAGACTACAGGCCTTGCGCTCATCCGAAGGCGACGCCGTGGTCTATGTGCGCGCCGACAAGAGCCGCGCCTACGGAGAGGTCATGGACATTCTCGGCCGCGTCGGCCAGAGCGGTTACGCGCGCGTCTCTCTGCTCTCGCAGCCGAAACCCAATGGGGGAGGTCACTAGCCGGTACGCGTCATGGTGCTCCGTCTGTTGACTTGGCTGATCTCGCTCTGCGTCCACGCCGCCTTCGCCATCTTTATGCTCATTCCCGCCGGGGGTACCGCGCTCGAACAGGGCGGCGGCGAGGATATCATGGTCGTGGAGCAGGGCATGATGCTGGAGGGCTTTGCCAAGCTCGGCGAGGACCAGATAACCGTCGAGGAGGTGCAGGCACCCCCGGTGCAGATGGCGATGGCCCAGCCCCTCCCCGAGGAGGTCAAGCAGCCCATCGAGGAAGAGATCCCGATCGAAGAGCCCGAGGAAGTCAAGCCGATCGAGGAGCGTCAGGTCATCACCTCGGAAGCGGGCCCCGACCAAGTCGACGTCAAGGCTCCGGAGGACGTGGAACAGCCCGAGCCGGCGGAACTCGAGGAGACGGTGCGCGAGGAAATCAAGGAGCCCGAGCCGAAGGTCATGGAGCAGCTTCTACCGCAGCAAATCGCCACCCTGCAGCAGGAGAGTGTCACGGCCCAGCGCGAAAGCTCTGGTGTGCAGAAGAAGGGCGGCGACACCACGGCGCACACTGCCTATCTCGGGGCGCTTAGCTCGCATCTCGAAAAGAATAAGGTCAACCCGCGCACCCAGATCATCGGCGTTGCGGTGCTGCGGTTTACCGTCGATTCCAGTGGTAACGTCACTTCACGCCGGGTCGCCAAAAGCTCCGGCTCCAAGGTCCTCGATGATGCGGCGCTGGCGTCGCTCGAGAACGCTTCGCCCTTCCCGCCGATCCCCAAGAATTTGGATCGCGACCGCCTGGAACTTTCGGTGCCGTTCAGATTTACGGTGCGCTGAGCCCGCGCGCCCAATCACGGCCAGAAATATTCGTAGCCGATGAAGGCCTTGACGGCGAAGTCGGAGGTCGCGTCCAATGGCGAACACCGCGATATTCCGCCTCGAAGGAGCCCTTCTCGGCATCCACCTCTGGGATCTCGAATGCGGCGCGGGCCTAACCGAGGAAAGCAAGGCAAGCTCCTCTAACAGCAACCTGGCAAAAGTCCAAAACCAAACCTGGAAGTAATGGAACCATGATCGGGAAGATTCGGCAATCGGCCTAGCACCGTCTTCGCGGGCGGGGACCGCGGGCCTTCCAGCTCCCGGAAAGCGGGGGCTCTAGGGCAAGCAAAATCAAAATGGAGTATAGGTATCCCAGCGCCGGCACCCCCTGGGTGCCGGCACCGGTTTCGTCCTGCAGGCTTCTTAATGCGCTACCGCACCAAGCTCCTCATTACCGCTGGCCTTCTGCTTGC
>Ga0190270_10001517_pt1 | contig 10831 bp, 8 predicted proteins | sample Popmic320T_FD_133748 | JGI IMG/M metagenome (GOLD analysis project Ga0190270, IMG submission 133748) | Populus adjacent soil microbial communities from riparian zone of Weber River, Utah, USA - 320 T | ecosystem: Environmental > Terrestrial > Soil > Riparian zone | place: USA: Utah | collected... | reverse complement strand
TGTAGTTGGATTTGCCATCCGGTCGAGGACGATGGTCGACGTAGACCCAGGATGGGTTGGCTGAATGAAGCAAAGCCTGGCCCGTGACGTACGGGAAGGTGGTCCGATCGGAGAGGATGCGGTCGACTACGTCCCTTCGTATGAGCCTGACGTTGGAGACATGAAAGTCCTGGGGCATCCCGAATACTTTGATGTTGAGCCACCGCACCGCTCTGGTCCCGAAGCGACGCATCCCATGTGCTTGCTTCTCCCGAAAACGACCGAATACGACGTCGTGACCGTCGGCGTCGCCCATCAGAGCCTTGATCTCGGACGGAGGATTCTGTCCGTCGTCGTCGATTGTCACCACCCAGTCACCTTGGGTCACCGACATGCCCGCCAACACGGCGTGATGTTGCCCGTGGTTCTTGTAGAGACGTAAGCCGCGCACCCGAGAATCGCTCAGGGCGAGGCTCTTGACAACCTCCCATGACTTGTCGGGGCTACCGTCGTCGACCAGCACGACCTCGAATGACGTCCCGTCCAGCGTCTCGATCAGCTCCTTCACAGTGTCACCGAGCAGATGCTCGCTCCGGAAGACGGGTATCACGACGGACAGATTGGGTTGATCGGCTTTCATATCTCCGCAACCTCGTGGAAGCGTGAGGCCTGTGAGCATCCAACAGATCCAGACTTAGCCGCCTTGCCGACGCCCAATTCCGGCTCCGTCTCGACGAGCGACGTGGGAAGCCACGCCAGATTGGCCACGTCGACGAGGGTAATGCTCGGATCTCTCGGGCTCGAAGCACCCTGCGGGAATGAGGGTCGTCGACGCTGCCTCCAGGCGGTCGGCGGGAGTAAGTTGACATTGGCGTATTAGGAGGGGTCGGCCCAATGAACGACAACCCGATCCGCTTCAACCAAACAACCATCGAGGGCAACGAGCTCGCCTACGTTCGTCAGGCTGTGATCGGCGGCCACACCTCATCTGGTGGGCCCTTTACTGAACGTGTAGCCACCCTCCTCAATGAGTGGTTCGAAGCGCGGAGTGTGATACTCACGACGTCGTGCACGGACGCCCTCGAGATGGCGGCGCTGCTCACCGAGGTCGAGCCCGGGGACGAAGTGATTCTCCCGAGCTACACGTTCGTTTCGACCGCATTGGCATTTGCCCGCGTTGGCGCTGACCTGGTTTTCGCAGACATCGAAGACCAATTCCTTTCACTCGATCCCGACGATGTGGACTCGCTAATCACGGACCGGACGCGCGCCATCGTCACAGTTCACTATGCAGGGATTGGCGGCCCGATTCCTCGTCTGGTGGACCTGTCGACGGAGCGGATCAGCCTCATCGAGGACAACGCTCATGGTCTATTCGGGCAAGCATCGGGCAAGAAGCTCGGGACCTTCGGGCGTTTCTCGACGCTCTCGTTCCACGAGACCAAGAACTTCAGCTGTGGTGAAGGTGGCGCATTGGTCATCAACGACGACGCGGATGTGTCACGAGCTCACGTCCTCAATGACAAGGGCACCAATCGCAAAGCCTTCTTCGAGGGCCACGTCGACAAGTACTCGTGGCAGGACATGGGATCGTCTTTCGGTCTCTCCGACATTCTTGCTGGTTACCTGTTGGCCCAACTCGAGCACAAAGAGAGAGTTCTCCAGCGCCGTCGGCACGTGTTTGACACCTACATGGCGGGGTTCGCCCCGCTCCAGGATGAGCTCGGAGTTCGGGTCCCGTTGGTACCGGACGGCTCAGTGCCGGGCTATCACATGTTCTTCCTGTTGGTACCGACGGCGAACTCTCGACCGACGATTCTCAAGCGGTTGCGTGATCGTGGCGTCAATGCCACCTTTCACTATGTGCCCCTGCATTCCTCAGTAGGTGGACAGAAGTTCGCTACTCGTTGGCGTGACCTGCCGGTGACCGATTCGGTGTCGCATCGCTTGATCCGACTGCCCTTCCACAACGAGTTGACCGATGAGGACCTCGACAGGGTGGTAACCCTGACGACCGAAGTCATCCGAGAAACAATGTGAATCGACACCTGCCTGGTGTTCATACTTGATCGAGCAGGTCGAGCCACTGACGTGCTCGGTGATCGAGAGTGTGCCCTGACATGACGATTTGGCGGCCTTCGGCGGCCAGCCGGCGTCGGAGACCCGAATCGCCGAGGAGAATTCGCAGCTGGCTCTCTAACTCACGAGCGTCTGAGTAAGTCGGAACCAGTTCCCCAAAGACCTCTTGAAGGCCGGTGACCTCGTCGGACAGCACGACACCCCCAGAGGCCAGGACGTCGAAGAGTCGGTTGGCCACGAAGCCACTGGTGCGCATGGAGCCGTGGTGGTCGGCAACCACGACCGCGGCGGATCGGTAGGCAGCAGCGAGATCCTGATTTGCGATGTAATCGCCCCGCACGAACTCGGCTTCGGGGAACGTGTCCCACAGCCTCCCATAGAGCTGGAACGCTCGGTTGTTGCGCATCAGCCACCGGGGTGCCAGACGATGTGGTCTACGAGCGTTTCCGACGTACAGCACCGCATCCTCGTATGTGGCGTCGTGAAGTCCTGTCTTGAAAGTGTCGGCGTCGGTTGCTTGCGCAAGGTAGTGCACTTGGCGTCCCAGCTCAGCGCTCAGCTGTTCGGCGTGGTGTCGGCTGGCTGAAGCAACGAGGTCGTAGTCGTCGCACTCGCCCGGTTCGAGCTTGTCAGGATGGCTGATGATCCAAAGCAAGTTCCATTGACCCCGGGCAGCAGGTCGCCGCCTGAGACCACGTAGGTGGATGACGACATCGCAACTCGCGGCCCTCGCCCCCTGCCAATCGCTGGCGTTCAACTCGGATGCTTCGTGCCCGAGCTTGCGGAATGAACGCATCAAGCCGCGAGCCAGATGGGTATCGCCCCAGAACCTGGCCCTCTCCCAGTTCGGGGCGCACGTTGAGACCCCGATTCTCATGGAGTCTTGACGCGGGGCGGCCGTCTCGATGAGGTGGGAGAAAACGTTGCCGTCGAATGTGTTCAGGAAAGCTTCGGTTTTAGCGATTCCGGATCCCCATACAGCGTCCACTCGTGCGCGACCAACCCTGTCGGGAACCACGATCGTTTTGGCTGCGTCGAGGCTTCCTGACCGAGCCCACGCATTTGCCTGGTCGAAGACGACGGCCACCGACATATCGATGTTCCCGAACCAGTGGGGATCCTTAGGTGGGACGATCGCGATCGCGACGTCGCACCATCGCTGCTCGTCTTCGCTCACGGACCATCCGAGGATCTCCGCTTGGTCGCGCAGATGGTTGGCGAGTTGGTGTGACCAACCCTCGGCCTCCGAGATCAAACAAACCGATGGCGTATGGTCACCGCGGAAGAACCATTCAGGGCGTGGTTTCGCTGCCTCGATCCTCAGCTTTCGCATCAGGGGAGGCGCCCAGAGGTCATTGAACCATTGGTGGTTCTGCGTTCGTCCCGCCAGCCATGCCTCGCTCATGTAGCGGTCCTGAGTACCGAACTCGTGATGGAACAAGACGGCTCTTTCGTCGAGAACGATCCGCCCGTGATTGCTCAGCCGTAGGCACAGATCCCAGTCTTCGGAGCCGTACCAGTACGTCTCGTCGAAAGGTGTCGCAAGGAGATCGGTACGGCGTGCCAACAGGCAAGCGGCCGTGACTGCTGGGACTTCTCGGAGCTCCGGTTCACCGATCGAAAGTGGGTCCTTGCCTGATCCATTGTTGACAGCGCGAACACCCCACTTGGAGTACTGGAAACCTGTGCCCAGATGCTGGATCGTCAGGTCGGGATGAGCTGGTGGTTTCTTGGTTTTCGGGCGCCTCGGATAGACCAGCATCGCTCCGACGGCGGCCACGCCTGGTGCGAGAGACTCGACCATGAAGCCGAGCCAGTCAGGGTGAATGGGCTCGATATCGTTGTTTGCCAGTAGCACCAGCTCACCAGATGCCGCTCGGACGCCTTGATTGTTGGCCGTGGAGAAGCTCTGGTTCTGCGGGTTCGACACGAGTTGCTTGCGGCCGCTCCACTCATTGAACAATCCCCGCGAACCATCGGAGGAGCCGTTGTCAACGAGTACCACTTCGAACGACTGATAACGGGTGCGCCTCTTTAGCGCGTCGAACAGGCGCCGAAGATGCACCTCTCCATCACGATTTGCCACGACGATCGAAACCAACGGGCCTTCAGATGGAGCGGCGTCCGGTCGGCGCTTCCTCAGCTTTCTTGCAAGCGTCTTTTCTTCCATTCTCGAACCGTTCGAAAGAGTCCTCTAAAAGGTCGTGCCACCGCTAGGGCCAACCTCACGCTCCGCCGATTGTGGAGACGATGAAGTGCACGTTCGGCGTCGTCGGCGCGCTTCTTTTCGACTTCGAGCGCGCGCATAACGTCTGATCCGTCCGTGCCGCCAAGCCGATCCACCGTCAGTTCGCCCAGACCGAGGTGATCCTCGACGACGGATAGTCGCCGGTCGACGCTGTGGAATCGCGGGATGCTCGCGAGCAGATCCGCTACCACAGGGATCAACTCGCTGTCGGTCAACACACGCTTGCGGAAGAACAGTCCGGTACGCCCGGCCGACAACCGCTTGTCGCTGACGTAGTCCCATCCACATTGCTCAGCGATCTCCCTGACCAACTCGGGGCGCGGCTGTTCGATCACCGCCGGAGACACGCTCAATAGCGCTGCGCCCGTTGGATCGGGTGTATCGATTGCAAGTTCGGCCAACGGGTGAGTGCTGATGTAGACCGATCGAAAGAAGAACTCGATATCTGAGGGTGAGCGGCCAGATAGGAGACCTGGTACGACGACGCCGTTGGGTCTCAGGCCCTCCCTCATGAGTGTCGAGCCAACTGTTAGTGGACTCGTCGCTTCGATCTGGTGCAGAGTCATGCCCGGGCGACGAATACCTCCCAGGCGAGCACCTTCGGGAAGGACTTCGACTACCTCAGGCGTCCCATCGACAGCAAAATTCGAGAACTCCCAAAGCTGGTTGCGTTGCTGGACGAAACGAACAGCGAGATGTGTCTCGAGTGGCCACTCAGGCTCAGAATTGAGAGTCAAAGACTTCAGACTGGTCACCGGCACCCTCTCCGGGAATGGCGCCCTCTCGATCAATTCCTGGTAAATGGGGCCTGAGTCGCGCATAGGTGAGCGATATCTCACCAGGCTGTCATCGAAGAAATCCCTCGCTGCAGTCTCATCCCAAGGCAGTTCCAGGGAAGCAGCGAGATCTCTCACCTGCTTGATGAGCCCATCACCATCACCGGGGAAATGAATCACGGGAAGTGGCACCTGTTCGGCGATCTCAGCAAGCCGTCGTAGATAAGTGTCCACGATCGCTTCGGCCCGATCCTGCCGGATGTGGTCTCGCTTCTCGATGGAGAGCACGGTGTCCACCGGGGGTCGGACCACTGCGACCAGCCGCACACGGTCGACACCGAGGTGACTCCAGGCTGGGAGCAAGAACATCGAGCGCGGGTCCTTCATGGCCCAAACTCCGGGCAGTGACGTGTGAATCTCTACTTGCTCGGAGAGAGCGGAGAGATTCATGAGGTCCGGGCGGAAGCTAGTAGGCGGACAAGTCCAATCGCGTTCGAGTTGAGCCAACAGATGCCGGTGGGCATCCACGACGCCGATAGCCTCGTAGTAGCCCAATGGATTGTCTTCCGTGGGCGGCATCAACTCACCCATTGACACGCCGCATGCGTGATACAGCAAGCCCGCGACAACTGAGGTCCCGGACCGATGGCAGCCCAACACGAAGATCGGTTCGCTCATTTGGTGGTGACTGCCTGACTGACGATGGAATTCGACTGCGCTCGAGATCGTGACTCTGACGTCTTCCATCGCGGGACGATCCGACGGTGGTCTGTGAGCGCTGCGACACGAAGCTGGAGATCGAGTGGCACGCGGTTGCCTCCCGCGACTCCAAAACGCGATTGAAGGACCAGGGGACGAGAAGCCTTTCCGACCCAAGCATCAAAGACCGAGCCGACATCGATCGCGATGCACCCCGACTCTTTGAGCCAGTTGCAATAGACCTTTCCTGGGATCCCTGCTCCCACGAGGACGACTGTTCCCTCAGGAAACGTGAGGTCTTCCCTGATGGTGTGATAGCGGTCCGGGACATGCCGACCAGCGTCGGACTCCGGTGCCTCAATGAATTTGTCGGGCACGGTGATGGTGGTCGTTTTTACCTCAAAGCGGTGGGTCACCATGTATTCAAGCTCAGGTCTAGCCGTCACCAACCCAACAGTGCTGACGGTTTTCAAGATCGCTTCCAGGGCCCCGGTGGTCAGGAGATCCCAGTGGATCCAGGCGCTGCAGAATCGCTGCCAGCTCGACCATTCGATGTGGCTCAACACCTGATGCAGGAGGGCGAGCCTTCGTGCACCCGAGGCGCTCAGGCTCTTTCGCTCATCATCCCGCATGCGGAACGATGAAGCCACGAAATCTCTGACCTCACTCCCGGGCCTGTCAAGCAAGTCCGGTTTCATATCCACGTTGAGAATGTCGTCTCGGACGCCCACAAGGTCGGCGTTTCGAATGGCTTTGTGCAGATCTTGGCTGACCTCAGCGATGGAGCCAAGCGTGACTCCGTAGGAACCCCAATGCCCGTGTAAGTACGCGAGATCCTCGAGGGATAGGCGAGCACCGTAGGAGAGAACCACTGCCTCTCCGTCACCCAGCCGGACGAGGCTGAAAGGTTCCCTCCTTGCCACAACTGACCGAACCAGGTCGCTGGCTTCCGAGCGGTCGAGCAGGGGAAAGTCGCAGGTTGGAAAGACGGGCATGGACTGATCGGATCCTCACCAGTGCTGTGGCTGTCAGCTACGAGCGCTCGGGCTCCACCAAGACGCCAGACACTAGTCGCGGCCAAACCTCTTTCTACAACCGGTCCCATCTTCATGCTCGCGGTCGAGGCCACCGCTCTGAGCGCGGCCCAGGTGCCAGCTTGTATATCGGCCCGGTGCGTGAGTTTCACGTGCGACCGGCGACAAGGAACGCCATGAGGCCAAGGTTCGTGGTCCGCGAATACGATCTGTGATGATGGATCCCGATATCCCGGAAGGCGCGATCTGGCTGACCAACGGTGAGAACTCAAACCACTCCGGCCATTGGAAATCCCATCCTCACGGCGGAATGGCTTGCATGGCGGCGAACCGCGCTGTGTCAGCGTGCGAACTTGTGTATGACTGACGAAGCCGGAGCGACGCCCGCCCGCTGTCCCGGACGGAGATGATGATGGAGAGCCTGATCTTCCGATGAGCAGCTCCGACAGACGCTCCACGACCTCGGCGCCGCCAAACGTGCTCTTCATCACCGGCAACGGCCATGGACTAGGTCATCTGACAAGGATGCTGGCTGTGGCCAACCGCTCCGCTGACCGGTTTCGCCCTATCTTCCTTACTTCGTCGCAGGCCTATCCGTTAGTCAGAGACTTCGGTTACGCCGTCGAATATCTGCCGTCATACCTGCGGTTAGGGATGGCCAGGGTCGATTGGGAACCGGTTTTCGGCTCTCGTTTGTCTGGCTTGGTCACAAATATCGGGCCGAGAGCAGTGGTTATCGACCACATAAACCCTCCTAGAAGTCTGTTAAACGTAAGAGCCGATTGTCAGGGGGTCGATTTCATATGGTCGCGTCGCGGAATGTGGCGAGCAAATCGCAACCGGGAAGCAATTCGACTGGCTTCTAGCTTTGATGCTGTGGTCGAGCCGAGAGACTTGGCCGGTCCTATCGACGTTGGCCTTACATCAAAATACCATGCTGGAGTTGCCTTTGTGGCCCCGGTAGTGCTCGTTGATACCACTCAGCAAGTAGAGCGCGATGTTGCACGTCAGAAACTCGGTATTCCACGCACGGGGAGAGCCATCCTGGTCCAGCTCAGTGATTCAGATCCTACAACCTTGCCGGCTCTCATAAGACAAGTGCGTGATGTAGTCACATCTTTGGCTCGCGATGAGAACGTGCATCTCTTCGCACCACTGCACCCCCTCCACGACGAGTGGAAGTCATCGGTCGACGGCGTAATCATGCAAGCGGTCTACCCGATGGCGACGTATGTCAGAGCCTTCGACGGTGTCGTCTCAACTGCCGGATACAACTCGTTCCATGAAACTATCGCCAGTGGGTTGCCTGCTGTAGTGGTCAGTCGAGATGCGGATCGATTGGATGACCAAGCAAGGCGGGCGGAGTTTGTCGAGTTGTGCGGGCGAGGATTCTTCGCTCCCTCAGTCAATGATCCTATGTTTCGCAGGGCAGTGGAGCGCATGATGGCTCATGGAGAAACCGCCATCGCGTCGTCCGTCACGCAGGAACTTGGTGAATTCGATGGAGCGGCACAGTTCGCCGACCTGATTGCTGCCCGGGTCGAACTCAGGAGTCGTGAGCCCCTCATCACGAATCATGAAACCAGATTCGAGCCGGCGCCGGCGCAGGCCCTAGGCCAGATCCTTTCCGGTAGAAATCGCGCTGAAGGTCACAAAGGCGAGAGGGTCGTATTGGTCGCCTTAGGCTTCGACCGAGTCGCTTTAGATGAGCTGGTTCAAAGCGTAGTCGCAATGCAAGAAACGAATCCGGTAAGTCCGATCTTCCTAATAGACGACGTTGAAAGTCGTCACTTGGATAAGTGCGACTTCCAGTTTGAGAGTATCATGTCGTCCGGGGAGCATAGAGAATACACAGATCACCGATACGAGCAGTACGTTCGTGATTGCGTCGATGGGCTCAAGTTCAGATATCAGACTGATAGCGCCGTGACTCTTTTTCCACACCAGGTCGAGCAATCAGCGAGTGTGCTGAGAAAGGCGTTTCAAACGTGACAATTGGTAAGCGAAAGGTTACGGCTGTCATTCTTGTCGCTATCGTGACGGCGTTGGCGCTTGGTGGATGGTACTGGTGGGGAACCGACGCGTTGCTGGCGATCATGCTTGCCGTGGTCCTGGTTGGGATGGGGCTGATCAGCAATGCGGTCGTTCAAGCCGAACGTCGATTGAGAGCCGACCTTCGTGAGGCGGTGCGGGGAACGTCAGATTCCATGCGCAGAGAGTCAGCTGCCATACAGAGAGCGTCAGATGCCAATAGAGAAGCTATTCGTGTCGAGATCAGCACAAATACCGCACGATTGATGAAGGACTCCGACCGGCTCAAGGTCGAGCTCAGGAAAGCGATAGACCACACGGACGCGAGACTTCGAAGGCACGTCACCGCATCGATGTCACAACTCGAGTTGCGGACCTTGGCCGAGTTGAAAACCTTGAAGTGGCCAGGTGAGCAGGCCGAAGCCCTGCTGAGGACGATAAAAGCGGGCCACGCGAGACTGGAGAAGGAGCAAGAGCGTGAACGCCTCTCGCTACTGCGTCAATTCAAACACCTGCCGGCCGAGTTCGATGCGTTGCTTCAGGTCCATCGGCGAAGCCAACTGAATGACCCGCTGCCCTTGATGGGGGGTTGGGCGCTATCTCCACGCGGCATGTTGCAGGCGATTGATTTGGTAACGCGACCCGACGTGTCTCTGACACTTGAATGCGGGTCGGGGACATCCACCCTCTTCTTGGCGCGCGCGCTTCAAGTGAAGGGCTCCGGGAGACTCATCGCCCTCGAGCACATGGTGGAGTTCTTGGAGCCAACGCGCGAGGCACTCAAACACCACGGTCTCGATGATGTCGCAGAAGTTCGCCATGCTCCACTTACCGAGGTCGACATCGACGGTGGTTCCTACCTGTGGTATGAAGTTTCGAGCATCCTGGACCTGAGCGACATCGACCTGCTGATAGTCGACGGACCCCCAGGCTCAACCGGTACGCGGGCGAGATTTCCCGCCTACCCGCTCCTCAGCGAGAAGCTGGCACCTTCCGCATTCATTCTCGTCGATGACCTACAGCGAAGCGACGAGCGAGCAGTTGTGGACGCCTGGGTAGAGATGGGCGGTGTGTCCGAGTCGCCCGCCTACGGCCGCGAGCAGGCGATTCTGCGACGTATCCCGTAGTGCCAGCCGAAAGCGCATCGAAGGCTCGAGTCGCCGTTGAGGCTTACTAGCTAGACCCAAGCAGCGGGAGAGCCAAGGCTGGCTCGGAGCGACGAGGGCTATCGGCAGGCACCAATGACCCTGCGTCGTAGCATGCCTGCGGCTATGCAGACATCGCGCCTCGAGCTTGTCGAAGTCGTTGCGATCGAGCCCGATGTGTTCGGAGATCAGCGCGGGTTCTTCAGCGAAACCTGGAATCGGGGGTCGTTTGCCCGAACCGTTGGTGAGGAATTCAACTTCGTCCAGGACAATCATTCCCGGTCGGCGAAGGGTGTGCTGCGGGGTCTGCACTATCAGTCGGAACCGCGACCGCAGGGCAAGCTGGTACGCGTCGTGGCCGGCTCGGTCTGGGACGTGGCGGTGGACATCAGGCGTTCGTCTCCGACCTTCAGTAAGTGGGTTGGATTGGAACTGTCCGAGGAGAATCACAAGCAGCTCTGGATCCCTCCGGGTTTCGCTCACGGCTTTATTGCGCTGACCGATCCAGCCGATGTGATCTACAAGGTCACTGAGTACTACTCACCCGAACACGACCGGGCGATCCGGTGGGACGACCCGGACATCGGGATCGAATGGCCAGTCGAAGGTGCGCCACTGCTTTCTGAGAAGGACGCCAACGCGCCGTACTTGCGGGACTCAGAAGTCTTCGCATAGGTTGAACCGGTGCCACGCAAATACCTGGTGACCGGTGGAGCAGGATTCATCGGATCGAACTTCGTCCGCCACGTCCTCGACAACGAGCCGGAGGCGGAGGTGACCAACCTCGACCTCTTGACCTACGCCGGGGTCAAGACGACCGTCGATGAGCTAGACGCATAC
>Ga0190270_10001516_pt1 | contig 10834 bp, 10 predicted proteins | sample Popmic320T_FD_133748 | JGI IMG/M metagenome (GOLD analysis project Ga0190270, IMG submission 133748) | Populus adjacent soil microbial communities from riparian zone of Weber River, Utah, USA - 320 T | ecosystem: Environmental > Terrestrial > Soil > Riparian zone | place: USA: Utah | collected... | reverse complement strand
GTCGCGGCGCGGGCATAGCAACGCTCCGCCCCGTGATCCATGGCGCCGTCAGGTACGGACGGGCGTCACTCCTGGTTCTCGTGACCCCTAGTGCTGTGGTGGGTCGGGGTCGCCTCGGAGGATTTCGTCGGGATGGTGAGCGTGGTTGATGCGTGGTGGTGTGGTGCCGTCGGTCCAGGCCAGCCGCCCGGTGTCGGTCACCTCGGCCGTCCAGTGGCCGTCGGTGAGCAGTTTGTGGTCCGGCCCGCAGGCGAAGAACAACGCATCAGCGTCGGTGCGGCCGGCCGGATACCAGTCCGGGCTGTGGTGCACCTCGCTGTAATACCCGGGGGTCAGGCAGGTCGGGCGCGTGCAGCCGCCGTCCCGCGAGTAGCAGATGATCCGCTGATCGGCGGTCGCGATGCGCTTCTGCCGGCCCAGATATATCGGACGCCCGGTGTGCTCGTCGAACACCACCAGATAGTGGATGGCGTCGGCGGCCATCCGGATCAGATCGTGCATCGGCACCGCGGTGCTCCCGCCGGTGCGCGCCGGCGGCGGCATCGACACCGTGGGGTCGTTGACCGCATGCGCGGCCTGATTCAACTCGGCCAGCGTGGTCCGCGCGATCACCGTCACCGGATGCCCGCGATGAGACCCCATCTGCCCCGAGGCGATCCCCAGTTTCAACCCGAGCTTGAGCCCGTCGTGGCAGCGCTGCGCCATGGAGCGCTCGTCGGGGAGTTCTTCGACGGTGCCGTCGGGCAGATGACGACCCGGCCGCACCGCCGCAGTCACCGCTTCCAAATAGCAGCGGGCTTCAGGATCCAGCCAGCCGTAGAGCCGCGACATCCCATCCGGTCCCTGCGCACCCAACGTCAACCCGCGCCGCCGCGCGCGGTCGGCCTCGTCGAAGTGGCCGTCGGGGTTGAACACCGCGTCGATGCCCTTGCCCAGTGCGGTGACGAAGTCGGCGTCGTTCTTGGCGGCCTCGCGCACCAACGTCGCCTCTACCTCCGCCCGGTCGGTGTCCGAGGTGCACGACGGCAGCTTGTCCAGGGTCTGGGTGATCGCCTTCAGGTGGTCCTCACCGAGTACCCCGGATTTCACCGACTCAGCCACGACCGGCAGCCGCGGTGGCAGCGCCGGTCCGGTCAGCTGGCGGCGCGGCCGGATCTTGGCGGCGAATTTGACGCGCCGTTTGACCTCCCGCGGTGGGATCCGCAACCGCGCGCACAGCCGCTGCACCGCATCGGGGACCATCGCGGCCTCATCCGGCGGATCAGCGATCTGCCCGAACACCCGGTACATCAACCCGCGATTGACCCGCTCCTGGGCTTCCAACCGCTGCGCCAGCTCCACCCGGAACGCCGTGCCGACCTCATCACAGGACAGCTCCCGCATCTCCCGATAGGCCACGTCGACCTGCAACAGCAACGCGCACAACCGCTCCCGCGCTGCCTCACCAGTGACGAATCGACCCATGAACCCACGTTATCGAACACCTGTGCGAAGGACTCGGCCGCCGAAAGAATCTGTGGATGAAAACGGCATTGGGGATAACTGCCCTGCGGCGCCGGACTCGGCCCTGACCTGGCGTGGCGCATTGTCGTCGAACATCACCACGGCACGGAGTTGATATTGAATGACCGCGGCGCACCCATCACGTTGGCGAACGGCCTGCAGTAGCGACCCGAAGTGCCTCGGCGGCCTCGGTCTGGTACGCATGCTCGGCCCAGCCCTGCGGTGTGGACCCGAATCGAGAGTCAGTGATCGAGGGGTCTGCGCCGGCGTCCAGTAAGCGCTCGATCAGTCGGAGGTCGCCGTCCCAGGCTGCGTGGTGCAGCGCGGTGGCGCCGTGCTCGTCGCGCACGTTCGGCTCATCGGGAATCGCAGGCATGACCAGGTCAGCGCCGGACACGGCCACTCCGTGGCGGGCCAACAGGTCGAGCCGTTGGGCGAACCCGTGCTCGGCGGCCCACGCGATCTGGCTGTGCCACATCTGTTCCCGGGTGGGAATCGCCTCACCCAGACGGTGCTCCCACGGGCTCGGCCCGGCATCGCCCAGGCCATAGTCGAACAGCAACTCGAGGTGCGAGTCGTCGGGCCGGAACATTCGGTTGTACAGGGTCTGCTGGTCGACCGGGTGGGCACCCCACTCGAGCAGCAGCGTGGCCAGGTCGGGCGCGAACGGATGCCGGGGCTGTCGGCGTGGCCCCTGCTCCCCTTCTCCGAAAACACCGGTCAGCACCGTGAACGGCGTCGACATTCCGCGCCACAGGTAGCCGGCGTTGGGATCGGCACCCGCCTGAAGCAAAATGGTTGCAGCAGTGACGACTTGGCTCTGGGTGCGACCGATGTCGACACGTGAGTAGCACAGGTACATCAAGGGCACCCAGCCGAATGGACCCCCCGCGGTCATCGACAGATCACGCCGCTCGGAGAGCAGACTGCTGAGGGCCAGCGGATCAGCGGCGGCCGCGGCCGCCCACACGTGCCGATCGGCCAGCGCGGGTTTGGCAGCGATCATCGCGGCAGCGGCGGCTCGCCGCGGCGGAGCGTCGGTGTCGGTGTAGCGCAGCACTGCCAGCGCGCAGAACCGGTCGGCCTCCGACAGCGTGTCCTCGTCAATCCGGCTCGGGTCGACGCCGAGGTCGGCGGCGATGTCGAGGTAGTGGACGAGTGCGGGCCAGCCGGAGAAACCGTAGCCGCGCGCCACCGTCACCTGTGCGTCGTGCAGCGCGAACCCGTCCGGCGCGTGCGCCAGCGCGATGTCAGGTTTGGGGTGGTGCCGACGCACTAACTCCACCCCGCGCGGATCGGCGCTGGACACCCGACGTTGGAGCGAACGAGCTTGCTCGCGAAGGTGATTCACCGACGGATTGTCCGGCAGCGTGCTGGCCATCACGGCCTCCTCTCGTCAACCCGGCATGCGCGAGGTCGGGCCAAGAAGAGGTCGGCGACAATCACGATCCTGAGGAGGGAGGCGGAGCCTCTTCGAGCGGACGTCAGGCGGTCCTACGCGCCTGCGGCGAGTGTACGCGGGGATCCAGTCGGCAGACACTTCGTACGGCGCATCACCGTGAGCGGACGCGTTAGGTTAACCTAACTCGGGTGGCCTTCTCGTACGCCCGCGTCATCGACACGACCGCACTGAGCAGTCGCCTGCAGCGGATCGTTCTGCAGGTCGACGACGCCGATGCGCTCGGCGTCCGACGTGCCGCTGACTCCGCGGTCGGCGTCTACTTCCCCAGCGTCGACGCCAAGGACGAAGGGCGCAACTACTCCGTCCGCCTTCACGACGGCGACCGCATCACCCTCGACTTCGTTCTGCACGACCACGGGCCCGGAACGACGTGGGCGTCGACGACCAGTCCGGGCGACCGCGTCGGACTCGACCACGCACGGTCGTGGTACCAGCCGGGGCCGACCACCCAGTGGCAGCTGCTGATCAGCGACCTGTCCGGGCTGCCCGCTACGGCGCGCATCGTCGAGGAGTTGCCGCCCGACGCCTCGGCCATTCTGATCGTCGAGGTCGCTGCCACCGAGGACCTCGACTACCTGCCTGCCCACAAAGGCATCACCATCATTCCCAGTATCGGTACCGGAAATGGTTATGGCCCAAGCACACTCGCTCGGATGGTTTGCGACCTCTCGCTGCCAGACGACCTCGGATACTGCTGGTTCGCGGGAGAGGCCGCCGAATCTCGGGCGGTGCGCAAGTACCTGCGCGGCCTCGGGTGGAGAAACGACCAGTACGACATCACCGGCTACTGGCGCGTCGACTCCGAAACGTGGGACGCCAGATTCTCCGAGGTCCAGGACGACGTCCTCGCCGTCTACGAACGAGCACTTACCGCAGGCAAGGGCGACAAGGTGGCGTTCGAGGAGTTCGACGAGGCGTGCGAACAGGTCGGCCTGTAGCTGCAATGATCACTCAGGCTCCAGCGCCGCTGACCGCTGGCGGCAACGTCGTTCGCACCCAGGTGCTGAGCCTGATCGCCGTGACACTGCTCGCCTAGCCCAAGCTAATTTCCAGGTTGGCAGGGAGGCTTCGGAGTGGACCGCTCGACGGCTGCCGCCAAGCCCTACCTCTCGGGTTCAGCGACCGGCTACTCGTAGGTGCTGCCGGAACGGAAGTCCCGCGTCGAGAAGTCGATCTGGGCAGCGGGATTCGCGATCGCGGTGGTCATTCCGGCACCGAACGCGCCGAGGCCGTCGAACAGTGTCGCCGTTCCGACCGCGATGCCATCGGCGGCCTGGTGCGAGTCGGCCTGGATGGCGATCCACTCATCGACCGGCAGGCGAGACAGCGCGACCGTCACGTCGCCGTTGATGTAGCCCACACCGGCGCTGCCCAGGTTCGTCACCAGGCTGGTCGCCTCCGCCACCGTCGCCGCCCGGACGAACGGCGAGTTCGCCTCGCCTGCAATGACTCTGATGCCGTCATTGTAGAAGCGCTTTCGCGAGTCGTTCTGATGCTCGGCCGGCGAGCGCGTCCATCCGGAAGCGTCGCTGCCCACATACGGCTGGATGGTGCCGTCCGCTTCCGGCGGACCGGGAAAGCCCACATTCGAGGTCCACAGCCGCCCCGCCGGCGCAGCTGACGGCCGGTACTGCACGAGCGTCGCCCGCGCCGTCACGCGCCCGCTCTGCACGACATCACATTCGGCGCTGTGGACCCGGTGGCCGTCACGCACCACCCGGATGTCCAGCGTCGTGAGCACGTTGCGCGCCGCGCGGAACAGATCCACCGTCAGCCTAGCCGGACGGAAGTCGGTTGATCCGCAGTACTTCTCGAGTCCACGGGCCACCAGCCCGACGATCGCCGGTCCGTTGAGGTGATCGTCCCCCCAATGGCTCTGCGCAAACCTGGTCGGCATGAAGCCGCCACCGGTCACCGTGAAATGTGCCGGCAACTCGGTCTTCTCAGGCGACTCGGTCTTCTCAGGCAACTCCGTCAACTCAGGTGTTCCTGCCGCCATTGACCCCCAGGATCTGTCCGGTGATGTAGCCGGCACCCTCGGAAATCAGGAACGCGCACGCCGCGGCGATGTCCTGGGGCCGCCCGATCCGTCGTACGGGGGTGGCCTCGATGGTTGCCTGCACGTCTCCCAGTACACCCCGTGATTCCGCACTGCGCAGCATCGGGGTGTCGATGAAGCCGGGCGGGACGGCGTTGACCGTGATCCCGGCCGGCCCGAACTCCAGCGCGAGTGACTTCGTCAGCCCGTTGACCGCGGATTTGGCCGCCACGTAATGCGCCATGTACGGCGTGCCCGAGTGGGCACTCGACGACGAGATGTTGACGATGCGGCCCCACCCTGCCTCGATCATGTCGGGCAGCACCGCCTGGACGCAGTGGAAGACACCGTTGAGGTTGACGTCGACCACCCGCTGCCATTCGGCGAAGGTGATGTCGGTGAATCGCTTGAACCCGTCCAGCCCTGCCGCGTTCACCAGGATCGACACCGGGCCCAGCTGAGCCCGGATCGCGGTCAGAGCGGCATCCACCTGAGCGCGATCCGTCACGTCGGCCATGTGGGCGAACTCCTCCGCCGACGGATTGCGATCGATCGTCGCCACGTGAAAGCCGTCCGCCCGCAGTCGTTCAGCCACTGCGCGACCGATTCCCGAGCCGCCTCCCGTCACTACTGCAGTCTTCATCTCAGTTGCCTTTCCCGGCGCCGGGGCGCACGCACGCCCAGAGTTCGTCGTCCCGCATCGATCAGGTACGTGTGCAGTTCGTCATCGCCGAGTCCCGCCGACAACGGTCCCGCCGCCCCAGCCATCCCGGCGAACACCATCGCCGCCTTGACCCTGCCTGCAGGTCCCGGGTCGACGTCGGCGAGGAGCGCGAGTTGCCGGGCGATCAGCGACGTCCAGTCGGCGCGCTCGGCCAGCGCCGCTGCGACGCTGGGATCGGCGGCCAGGACGCCGACCAGGCCACGGTTACGTACCGCGAGCGACGCATATCCGGTGAGCATCTCGTCCGCCCGCGAGTAGGCCGAGCGCTTGCTCTCGGCGGCGTCGACCACCGTCTGCAGCTCTTCCAGCAGCGGCTCGAGCACCGCGAGTAGGAGGTGCTCTCGGGTCCGAAAGTGGTGATAGATAGCGGCTTTGGTGAATCCGATGTCGTCGGCGATCATCTGCAGGGAGGTGCCCGCGAAGCTGTTCCGGGTGAAAAGATCGACCGCAACCCCGATCAGGCGCGCCCGCGTATCGGTGGGATCCACGCCCGCCTCCCGTTGCCAATGGACTTTACGATCGTAAAGTACTTCACTAGCCGATCGTAAAGCAAACGAGCGCGTCGACGATGCGTGCCGGCGCGTGGGGCCCAACGTCGATCAGGACGGTCGCGGCGACTCAATACGCGGCGTGGTGCCCGCCGACCGGGTCGCACCGTGTGAGAGCGGTGCGATCACTTGTCCGCTCCCGCCGTGTCGTCGACATCTTGAGCCTCGTAAAGCTTCTTGTACAGACCGCCGCGCGCCAGCAGTTCTTGATGGCTGCCTTCTTCGGCAACACGTCCGCCGGCCAAGACGATGATCCGGTCCGCCACGGCCGCAATGAAATCCATGTCGTGGCTGATGACCACGCAGGTCCTCTCGCGGGCGTACTCACGGATGACTTGCGACACCCGAACCCGTTGGTCTCCGTCCAGGTTCTCGGTCGGCTCGTCCAGGAGGAGCACTTCGGGCTTGCGCAGCAGGCAACGCGCCAGGGCGATCAACCGCTTCTGCCCACCCGAGGGCACCTGAACATCCACCACCGTGTCGTAGCCGTTCTCGATCTTGGCCGGGTCCACGATCACCGAGTGGATGTGGGCAAGCTCGCAGGCTTCCTCGACCTCGGCGTCGGTGGCATCCTGTCGGGCCAGGCGGACGTTCTCGCGGATGGAGTCCTTCAGGAAGAACGGGAACTGCGAGAGCTTGGATACCTGCTCGCGCAGCGTGTCGAACGACAGATCCTTGGTGTCGTGACCGTCGAGGACGATCCGGCCGTGCTCTGGATCCAGGAACCGCAGCAGGAGGTTGAAGATCGTCGACTTGCCCGAGCCGATCTGACCGACCAGTGCGACCGTCTCGCCCTCCCGGATCGAGAAGGACAGCCCGTCGAGAACTTTCTGCCGCTCGCCGTAGCCGAAAACCACGTCCTCGAACACGATGTTGCCGCGGACTTCGTCGACCTTCACCGGGTCCGGCCGCTCGAGGATGGAGGGTTTCGTGTCGAGCAGCTCATACGTCGACGCGACATTCGGGACGATCGAGTTGTAGGACGTGTAGGCGTCGATGATCCGCTGGGCCGGCGCGAACATCGTCGGGACGAAGCCGACGAAGACGATCAGGCTGTTCAACGTCAAACCGAAACTGGTACTGAAGGCGACGCCGACGATCAGCACCAGCGCCGTGCTCAACGCGACGAAAATCTGAGTGCTCCTGCTGCTGGCCTGAAGCCAGACCACCATCATCGCGGAGTTCTTCGCGGCTGCCTTCGACGCTTCTTCGAACCGTTCACTGCGGCGCTGCTCGGCGTGGAAGACCTGGATGTCCGAGATGCCCGTGATGGTTTCCTCGAGCTCGCCGCCCAGGTGGCGGCTGCTGATCATGATCTGGCGGGTGGTCGCCTGAAGCTTGTTGCCGACGAGTCGAAGAACCAGAAATGCGAAAGGCGAAAGGATCAGGGAGGCGATCGTCATCTGCCACGACAGGTTCAGCAGGTACACCAGCGCGGCCACCAGCACGATCGCATCGATGCCCGGCGGAATGATGCAGTCCGTCAAAAGCTTTTGGACACCGCCCGCCTCGACCTGGACCCGTTGCATCAGCGCGCCGCTGCGCGCGCCGGTGAAGAAGTCGAGCGAAAGCGACTGAAGATGGTCGTGAACGCGTTGCCGGATCTCCGTCAACAACTTCCAATCAACCTGTGCGTCAACCCAAGCGCGGACGAAGCCCAGCACCTGCGACAGTACGAGCGACACCGCCCAGATAGTCAGCCACATCGCGAACGACAGCACCGGACCCGATGACGTGCCGTCGGGCCTGCTGATCCTCGGACCGCTGGCTCCCCAGACCCCCTGGAGGCTTCCCAGCCCGTCCTGACTGGCGACCCGTCCCAGGATCTCGATGATCGGGCCCCAGACGGCGGGGGTGACGAATGGCAGTGCTGTCACGATCAACCCCAGCAGAATCGAAACCGCGACCAATCCCCGCAGCGGGCGCAGCAGTGCCAGGCTCCGCACGACATATCCCCAGGCGACCTTGCGCGGCACCGGCGGCCCGCCCCGCCTGCCTCCCGGCCCGCCGACCAGCACCGCACCGGGTGGTGGACCGCCGACCCGACCGACCGGCAGCCCACCTCCTGGACCGGCGGGGCGACCCATCACGGAACCCGGAGGCATACCAGCGCCGCCTGGTCGACGTCCCGGCCGTGCGCCGGGCAATGGAGTGCCGGCCATCGCGACCGGCGCCTCGTCTCCGTCGTCGCTCGGTTTCGTGGGGTCGGTCATCGGTTCTTCATCCTTCTAGGGCGCGGCGCTCGAACCCGACGCGACCGGAGCAAGTGATCGGCAGCTTGCTCCGCCGGCCCCGCCGGGACGTGATCGGCGTGAGAATACGATACGAGCAAATGTCAATTGTCATCCTCCAAAAGGCCGACAACCGCCTCCTCCAATGCCGCTTTGTCCGGCTTCGACGAAGCCAGTTGGACAAGACCTTCCCGATCGATCAAGGCGAAAGTCGGAATTCCGTTCGCGCCATATCGCGCCTGGAGCCCTTCGTCGGGTGCTATCCCCACCGCGAAGTCGACGCCCTGGTCGGCGATCGCTTGCTGGACGAGCTCCCGGCCGCGGGCGCGTTCGGCGATTGACCCGCTGCCTGAGCCCTCACGATGACTCGTCAGCGCGATGACGGTCAGCCCGTCCCCGGCGTGACGATTGTGCAGGTCACGGAAGAAGGGAAACATCGCCGTGCATGACCGGCACCACGGCGCCCAGAATTCCAGCAGCACCACTCTGCCGCGCTGCTCGGCAAGCGTCGTCGGCCCTCCGTGCGCCCATTCCACCGACTCGATCTCGGGCGCCGGGCGGCCCAGGAGTTCGACCTGCGCGGCCCTGTCACGGACCTGAAGGCAGCCCGCCGTCGCGGCGTGAATCTGTTCCGGCAACCCGGATTGTGCTGTCAGATAACGTACTTGGTCCGCGAACGAGACTTCGGTGGCGAGCACACCCCGCGCGCGGTCTCGTTGGTCGGCGAACAGGTACAGATCGGCCAGCGTCAGTCCCAGCAGTACCCGGTCCCGGAACGGCACGTCGAGCGGTGTCGCACGGGCGTTGGCCAGCGCCGCTTCGACGAGCACCACGGCGTCCTCGACGCGGCATTCACGCCGTAGCCTGGCCGCTTCGACGATTGCCTCGGGAACGGGCGGACGCTGTGGCGGTGCCGTCATGGGTGAGTTCCAGTTGTCACTGCGATGTCCTCGATATCGGCGGGCTGACCGCGACCGGTCAATTCGCGAACGAAGCGTGGGGCGCGCCCGTTGGCAACGCCCCCCGCATCCGAATCCGGCTCTAGCAGTATTCTTCCCAGTAGACCCAGTTGCCGTAACCGTCTTCGACGTAGTACCAGCAGATGGCCGCGTAGCCCTCGACCTCACTGGTCGCTCGACCGGCCGGAACGACGCCTTGCGCGTCGTCTTTGGTCAGCTTGTCCTTGCCTGGGAACAGGCGGTTGCGGACTTCGTCGGTGATCGGTTTGAGGTTCAACTTGTACTTGGACAGTTCCCCATCCGGGATGTCGTACAAAGCCGGCGCGCCCGCCTCATCGACTCCACTCAACACTGCCATCTCGTGCTCCTTACTTCGACGAATCGGCGCGATCCTGGCCGGCCGATCTGGACGACACGATCTGACCATTGCGCCCTCGTCACCGGCAATCAACTGTGCAACAGCTACCTGTTGCGTTCTTTACACAGGCGTGTGTCGTCCCGGACATCCGTTTGCGGCAACATTTCGAGCAACGACCAGCAGGGGGTTGCCTACGGAGCCGGCAACGGCTCAGCGAAGCTTCTCCAGGGCCGCCAGATCACGAATACACAGCTGGTGATCACCGTGCATCTCCAGCGCCTGTCGGCGGCGTAGTTCGCTGAGCGCGTGGTTCACCCGCACGCGCGATGCACCGACCAGGCGCGCCAGATCACCCTGAGTCAACCGCAGCGGAATCCGTACCGAGCCGCCCGCATCATCGTCGGTCACCTCTCCGTATTCGCGGGCCAGCAAGAGCAGGTGCCGGACGATTCTTGTCCGCACGTCCATACCCGCCAGGGCTTCAATTCGGTCGTTGGCCAGCCGAACTCGGCGCGCCAGCACGCCGGCGAGGTTGGCGCTCAGTTCCGGCATCGTCTGCAGACATCTCTCCAAGGCGTGGCGGTCGATCCAAAACAGGTTCGTGTCGCCGAGGGGCAGAATCGAATGGGCACCGTGGGGGGACTCGCCGATGGTGAGCGCCCCGATCACATCGCCCGGCCCGAGAATCGCCAGGATCAGCTCGCCGCCGTCGGCCTGCTCGACCACGATCTTCACCAGACCCGATTGGACGACGTAGGCCGTGTCCTCGAGCTGATCGGTCATCAGAATTCTTGCGCCGGCGGGCAGACTATGCCGCCTCATGAGGCCGTTGAGAACGGCCAGCTGAGCCAGGGACAGATCGCGGAAGAGCGCGACCCTGCGAAGCTCGGTCGGATCAGCGATGGCTGGCATGAGAGCCGAGATCCGGTCTTTGGTCTGTCAGTTGGCCTTGTCGCCGAGAGCGGGCGGGCATCATTCGGTGCGTTCCCCGTCTCTGATCCGCTTCTCTCC
>Ga0190270_10001515_pt1 | contig 10836 bp, 11 predicted proteins | sample Popmic320T_FD_133748 | JGI IMG/M metagenome (GOLD analysis project Ga0190270, IMG submission 133748) | Populus adjacent soil microbial communities from riparian zone of Weber River, Utah, USA - 320 T | ecosystem: Environmental > Terrestrial > Soil > Riparian zone | place: USA: Utah | collected... | reverse complement strand
TCAAACCAAGCAAGATCGGTACAGTACCGCGCGCGTAAGCAAGCGGCTGACTGATGGGACGGCCGCTTGCTTACGCGCGCGGTACTGTATCGGTGTCCCAATGTTGCCTGCCCTGATTTAGAAAGGTCAGAGAGATGTCTTTTTCCCATAGCCAATGGTTAAACGCTGATCAGCCGCCGAAGAAACGGGTCTTCACGCGACTTATCGCCTGGGTGGCGATGATCTCAGGGCTGCTTAGTTTTGTACTGCCATTCATCTTTGACTTTGTCAATAGATTCTTTCGCGGCATAGGGCTAATATTTTTCTTCGTAATATTGAGCGGTCCTGTCGCGGCCCTGGTCGGCGTCGCTCTGGGCATTCTCGCTCTCATACTAGGGTGGAATGACCCAAAAACCCAACGACTCGCGGTAATCGGGATCCTAACTGGAGTCGTCTGGTTCATTGTGGTCATTGTGGTATGGATCCTTTTCGCTGGTGGAAGAGGAATACCTATGGGGCCGCGCTAGCCGTCAGGGGGAGCTGCGTCATACAACCTGAACGGATACCCAACTCTTCGTAACCATTCAGGTGGTTTTGCCGCGTCCCCCATTGACTCGTAATAATTACGGCTCGATCCATACTGAATGAAACCCGATTCGTATTTGCTTCGCCGCCTTGTCTCCGCAAGACCGCACACCTGAAGCCACAGGAAAGCTTCCGACAATTCGCAGCGGGCCCTTGCGCCCACATTGCAATTCAAAATGAAAGAAGGAGACAGCGAGATGGCGTCAGGCGTCATTAGAAGAAAGCGTCATAGGAATTCCATTCACAGCCGCCCACCTATTGACATCCGATTGGTCAGTCATTACCTTCTCCCCTATCGAAAATCGAGAGGTGGCACATGCGAAAGAAAAGAACCGACATGCTGCAGGGCATGCTCGACCTGCTGATCCTGCGAACGCTGCGGCAGGGAGAGCTTAACGGCTGGGACATTATGAATCGCATCCAAATAGTCTCGGGCGAGGTGTTTCGCGTCATCCCGCGTTCGCTTTATCCGGCGCTCCACCGGCTGGAGGCCAGCGGTCTGATCAAAGCCGAATGGGGGGCTTGCGGAGAACAACCGTCGCGCAAAGTTCTATAAGCTAACAGCTGTCGGGAAAAAGCAACTTGATGCGGAGCGGGAAACTTGGAAGCGGTTTTCGGGCGCAGTAGAGTTGATATTACGAGATGCCTGATCACACAGACGCCAACGGAAAGGGGCCGATATGCTGAGCAAACTGAAGACGGCGCTGCGCGCGCTGATGCGCAGATCGCAAGCCGAATACGAGCTGGATGAAGAACTGCGTTACCACATCGAACAACAAACCGAGCAGAACATCCGCCTGGGAATGGATCCGGAAGAAGCGCGCCTTGCCGCTCGCAAGGCTTTCGGCGGCGTGGAACAGGCCAAGGAGCAAAGCCGGGACGCTCACGGTGTGAGGTGGTTTGAAGATCTGTGGCAGGACCTGCGCTATGGAATTCGAATGCTGGTGAAGAATCCCGGCTTTACGCTGATCTCCGCCTTCACACTGGCGCTCGGCATCGGCGCGAACACCGCCATCTTCAGCGTCGTCAACGGAGTGTTGCTGCGGCCGCTGCCATACAAAGACCCGCAGCGACTGGTCATGGTTTCTGTTCTAAGACGTCTTGACCAGGAGTTTCTGATCTCGTCGAGTGGCTTCACTGTCTTGCGCGATCAGAATCAGGTCTTTGAACAGGTCGCCGCTTTTCTTCCCATGCTGGATTCATCGAGCATTACTGGCGATGGCGAGCCGGAATTCCTGGGCGGCGTGACGGTTTCGGTGAATCTTTTCACCCTGCTCGGCGTTGAGGCGAAATACGGTCGCACCTTTCTTCCTGAAGAAGAAAAGCCGGGCTCAGATCGCGTAGTGATTATCAGTCACAGCCTGTGGCAGCGGCGCTTCGGGTCTGATCGGAAGATCGTCGGAAGAACGATAGCGCTCAACAATGAACCTTATACGGTCGTCGGCGTAATGCCCCCCGGGTTTCAGTTTCCACTCGATGGTATGTGGACTGGATGGTTACCACGCGCAATCGATATATACATACCTTTAGCGCTCACTGCCGAGGAAATCAATAATCAGGGAAAAGTATTGCCTGTCATTGCGCGCCTCAAATCGCAGGTCAGCGTCGAGCGGGCCCAGGCCGAGATGGCCGGCGTCGCCGCGCAGATTAAGCGGCAATATCCTGACACCAACAAAGACGAGAGTATCCGGCTCGCGCCGTACCATCAGCAAATGATCGGCAGAGTGAGGTTCGCGTTGCTGGTGTTGCTGGGCGCGGTAGGATTTGTGCTGTTGATCGCCTGTGCGAATGTCGCCAACCTGCTGCTGGCGCGAGCGGCGGGGCGGCGGAAAGAGATAGCCGTTCGCGTGGCGTTGGGCGCAGGTCGCTGGCGCGTGATCAGACAGCTGCTCACGGAAAATGTATTGCTAGGCATGTTGAGCGGATTGCTGGCGCTGTTACTCGCGTTCTGGGGCGTGGATCTGTTGCGGATGATCATCCCTGAGAATCTGCCTCGCGCCGATGAGATCGGCATTGACGGCCGCGTCTTCGGTTTCACACTGCTGATTTCATTGGGCGCCGGAATCCTGTTCGGTTTGGTTCCGGCCTTTCATGCGTCCAGAGTGGATCTAAACGATGCGCTCAAGGATGGCGGGCGTAGTTCTTGTGGGAGCGGCCACAATCGTCTTCGTAACCTGCTGGTGGTTTCCGAGGTGGCGCTGGCGCTGGCGCTGCTGATAGGCGCAGGACTCATGCTGCGCAGTTTCATTCGATTGATGAGCGTTGATCCGGGCCTGGATCCGCGGAATGTGTTGACGGTGGACATCAGGCTATCGCGCAGCAAATACTCGCGGCCGCAACAGGCGGCCTTTTTCCAGCAACTTCTTGAGCGTTTGCGCGCGATCCCCGGCATCCGTGCCGTGGGCGCGGTCTATCCGATGCCCCTGAGCGGAATGGAAGAGGATCTGTGGTTCGATATCGAAGGGCAACCGCCGCCGGCCCGCGGCGAGCATCGCTCCGCCGGCCCTCGCGGCGTCAGCCCAGACTATTTCAAAGCCCAGGGCATTCAGATTCTGAAAGGCCACGTTTTCGTGGAAAGCGACGGAGGAGACACGCGCCCTGTCGTGGTCATCAACGAAGCGATGGCGCGCCGGTACTGGCCGAATCAAGACCCGATCGGCAGGCGCATATCTTTCGACAGCCGCGACGGTCAGCCAGTTTGGCGCCAGATCGTCGGCGTTGTCAAAAGCGTCAGACACATGGCGCTGAGCGAAGAACTGCGACCGGAGATTTACATGCCGTTCACGCAACATCCTCTGGCGTTTATGACACTGGTGGCGCGAACGGACGGCGCTCCGTTGAACTTCGTCAGCGCTTTACGCAATCAGGTTCAGGCCGTCGACAAAGACCAGCCGATTTCCAATGTCCACACGATGGAGGAAAGGTTGGCGGGCACATTGTCTCAAAGGCGCTTCATTCTTATATTGCTGGCGATCTTCGCGGGCCTTGCGTTGTCGCTGGCGGCCATCGGGATTTACGGTGTGATGTCATACATGGTCACGCAACGCGGGCATGAGATCGGCGTTCGCATGGCATTGGGCGCGCAGAGAGGCAACGTGCTCAGACTCGTCCTCAGACAGGGAATGACTCTGACGTTGACCGGCGTCTTGGTTGGGTTGATTGCTGCGTTCGGATTGACACGACTACTGAGAAATCTGCTGTTCGACCTGAGCGCAACCGATCCGCTGACGTTCTTTATAACCGCGTTGATACTGGCGCTGGTGGCTTTGGCAGCTTGTTACCTACCGGCGCGGCGAGCGACGAAGGTAGACCCAATGGTCGCGCTACGGGCGGAATAAGCGCGGCAATAGTTGTTGGAATGATTGGTCGCATCAATCCAATTCGACGATCTTGCCCCATGGCGCTTCCGTCTTGCCTTCGGGCACGGCCCATAAAACCGGAAAATACCGGCTCAGTGCCTGCATCGCCTTGCAGGTCGGTCAGGTAATCGAGCAGATCCGGCTTCCACATCGCCGCTTCAGCTATGGCCGGCCTGAAATCCGTCCCTCCACCACCCCTGAACTTAAATCTGCGCAGCAGCTTTGCGCAGTCACGTCCGGAAAAATCGTGAACCTGATGAACATCGGCGTCGCAGACAATCGAGCGAAGCAGCGGCTCGGCCTTTTCTAGCACGGATGCGACCTCAACAGCGAAACGTCTCAGAAGGCTTTCGTCGATCGAGCCGGAAGTGTCCACGGCTAGCGCAATGCGCCCCGTTCGAGCGGCTCTCGTGGCGTGCTCAAATGACAGACCGACACCTTCATGTTCTCTGAGCTCGCTTTCCAGCGCGAGCCAACGGCGGCTTGTCCGTGATGGATCTGGCCTGCGTTTGCGCCGCGCGTGACGATATAGAAAATCCCGCAAGTTGCGCTCCCACGGCGTCTTTACTTAAAGAAAGTGGAATCACCGGTAAGACCGTCTATCAGCCTCAAATAACCGTTTAGTAAACCAATGAAAAAGGGGCTTGAAAAAACAATCTATCTTCTGCATTTTAAGTTTGAACGAGAATGACTCTTGGTTAGATTTAACAGCGTCATCGATGAATAGACATCAAATGAAATTTACACTCGCTCTGGCAGGCTTACTGCTGATGGCCGTCGGCAGCGGCGGCCGTCCACCGACGGCTCGCGCGGCGTGGCGCGTTTCGCAATTTGAAAACGTGCTCGGCACTTCGCTCGAATTGAAGTTCGCCGTCGCCTCCGACAATGAAGCCGCGCGCGCCGAAGCCGCCGCGTTAGCCGAGATCGAACGCCTCGACCACATCCTGAGTGGCTACGAGCGCGGGAGCGAATTCAGCAGATGGCTCAGCGCGCCGAGACGGCCGGCGCCCGTGTCGCCGGAACTGTTTGAAGCGCTGAGCCTGTTCGATCAGTGGCGCGAGCGCACGAACGGCGCGCTTGATCCGGCGGCGCGGGTCGTGTCCGAGCTATGGCGCCGCGCCGCGGCGGAGCGGCGCACGCCGAGCGCCGATGAATTACAAGCCGCCGTCGCGACGGTTGCGAGGCCGCATTACCGGCTTGACGCGGCCGCGCGAACCGCGACGCGCCTTGACGACGCGCCGCTGATTCTCAATTCCTTCGTCAAAAGCTACATCGCCAATCGCGCCGCCGACGCCGCGATGCGAGCCGCGCGGCTCGACGGCCTGGTCATCAACATTGGCGGCGATCTGGTGGTGCGCGGCGCGCTGGCCGAAGACGTGCGAATCGCAGACCCGAAGGCCGACGCTGAAAACGACGAGCCGCTCGCGCGCTTATCGATCCGCAACCGCGCCATCGCCACCAGCGGCAATTATCGGCGCGGCGTTGAAATCAATGGGCGCTGGTATTCGCACATCGTTGACCCACGCACGGCGCTGCCCGTTGACCACGTCATCAGCGCCACGGTCGTTGCGCCGCAGGCGGCGGACGCCGGCGCGCTGGCGACGGCCTTCTGCGTGCTGACGCCGGAAGAAAGCCTGCGCCTGGCCGCATCACTGCCGGAAGTCGAATGCCTGCTGATTACAAAAAACGGCGAGCGCGTCGAAAGCAAAGGTTGGCGGGCGCTGGAAGCGCAGCCTGCGCCGAGCGCCGGCCTGATTGCTGCGCTGACCCCGACGCAAGCCTTGGATCAATCCTTTGAGCTGGTCATCAACCTTGAGTTGGCGCGGATCGAAGGCCGTGGCTATCGGCGGCCTTACGTCGCCGTGTGGGTTGAGGACAAAGACCACATTCCGGTGCGCACGCTCGCGCTGTGGTATCAGAAGCCGCGTTGGCTGCCCGACTTGAAAGCCTGGTCGCGCGCCAACCGCCTGCGCGCGATGACCGGAAACACTGACCTGACCGGCTCCGTTTCGAGCGCCACGCGCTCGGCGGGCAAATACACGCTCAAATGGGACGGCAAGGACAGCCATGGCAATCTGGTCAAATCCGGCAAATACACTGTGTTCATAGAGGCCGCGCGCGAACACGGGACTTACCAACTGATGCGCCAGGAAATTGATTTCAACGGCGAGCCTAAACAATTCAATCTGCCTGGCAATGTCGAAATCGCTTCCGCGTCGCTTGATTACCGCAAAAAGAGTCGTTGAGCCGCCATCCGTCAGCCCCCTACCTGAACCAGGTTCAACGGGCTTCCGGAGGCGCCGAGAGATAGGAGAGTCGCCCTGTACTCCGCTCCAATCCCATGCAAGGAGAGAGAGCGGTAACGCCTGATTACGCAACGGCCATCAAGACAAAAGCGCAATGCATTCATTGCGCCTTTGTGTACTATGCCAAGCACGCGAAAGCTAAATCTATCAAGTACGACTTTCTACCAACAAACACGGTTTTTGAAAACTTCAATGAAATCGCAGCAACCTCCGTTGATGAACGCAAACTTTCCCACTGATAGCGGCGGCGCCGCGGCGGCGCAGGGGCGAAGGGCTCTCAAACGTCGCCTGGCCTCGCTATCACGCTGGCTGCACATTTACCTTTCGATGGCGAGCTTCGCCATTCTGCTTTTCTTCGCCGTGACGGGGCTGACGCTCAATCACGCGGAACGATTCAGCGCGCGCCCGCGCATCGCGCAGATCAAAGGCAAGGTCGAAATCAACTGGATTAAGGCCGAGGACGCCGCCGTTGACAAGCTCGCCATCGTCGAACACCTGCGTCAGGCGAACGGCGTCAAAGGCGCGCTGAGCGATTTTCGCCTCGACGAATCGGAGGCGGCGGTTTCGTTCAAAGGGCCTGGATACGCGGCGGACGCCTTCATCAACCGCGAGACGGGCGAATACGAACTGACCGAAACGCGCAGCGGCCTGGTCGCCGCGCTCAACGACCTGCACAAAGGACGTGATACCGGGCGCGAGTGGTCGTGGCTGATTGACGCGTCGGCAGTCTTGATGACGCTGGTGTCGCTGACCGGGCTAGTCTTGATCTGGTTCGTCAAACGACGCCGGCTGAGTGGATTGATGCTGGCGGGCGTGTGCGGCGTGGCTTGCTATTTGATCTATCTTTTTCTGATTCCTTAAAGATTTGGTTGCGGCGATACGACTCTTCAAGCATCCGCTTCGGTAGATCCTCGTTGCTCGGCATTCAGTTACATCTGGGTTAGGCGCCTTCGTAACCACGATCTATGCGGCGGGTTGTTTCGCTGAGAAATTGAGGACACTGAGAGATTTTCGCCGGACAGGGGAGGCATTCTTGATGACTGACGAGAATATCAAGCATACGTAGCAATTGAATACGGCCTTCTGACCGGACTTCGTTCACTTTGCGTTTTGAAAAGTGACATATGCAGAATCTGCGACCACGCCATAGCCCGTCGGCCGCGATTCGGCATTGCCGCCCACTTTCAACCGTAGCCCTTGTGAAATGCGGTGTTGAGCCCGTGCAGGTTATCGGCCAGATACAGGCGGCGGCGCAGCCGCAGGGCGCTGGAGCCCGCTTCGGCCCGTGCAGGCATCTGCCAGATGTGGTTTATGGCGTAGCTATTGCCTACCTTCGCACTGAGTCCGTGCAGGTATCGGCCAGTTGCTTGCGTGGTAGGCCCTAATGAGGAATTCAATGACCGAACCGGAGAGAATCAAAAACATCGAGGAACAAATCAACCTTGCGGGGCTGTTGCCAGGCGTGTACCTGGGTTGTCTGCCGCCGGAAGAGTCGGCAAAGCTCAAGCGCGCCGTGCTCGACTTATACAAACTCGGACCTGCCCGTAGTTTCAAGGCCGGCGCCGATCACGCGATGAACACGATCGCCAGCGCCATAACGCCGCTACGCAACGCTTCGCAGACGCAATGGCTGAAGCGATGGCTCTCGGCGCGAATGCGCTAATACTGGCAGAAGTTCAAAAAATCGCTGCGCTCAATCCGCGCAATAGTTATCAGAAGCCCGCGGCCGCGCCGCTTTCCGACTGAAGCTTTGAGTGGCAATTGGGCGATCCGCCGGTGACGCCACCGAGAGCGCGTCTTTGGTTATTCCGCCTTCGCTGAGGCGGTTATCAAACAGCAAAAGCCGAGTGAATGTTTTCGTTCCATCACCCGGCTTGCCTACAGCTTTGAGCTTCGTTCCTCGGCTCGTCGGCGACTTGTTCATTCGAACAGCGTGCCGAAAGCTTCGATTGGCGCGGAATCGGAGAGATTGCAGATTGTCGCACCATGGGACATAAGTCATCATCGACATGACTGGGAATCATATGCCAGGCATATGATTCCCAGTCATGTTGATCCTAAGGATTTTCCGAGGAGGCCAAAATGGGAAAAAGCAAAAATGATGAGAAGAAGAAGAACGGCAAGCGCTCGCGCAACGGGCGCAATGGCAATGGCCATGAATTGATCAACCGGTTGAACCGCGCGCTGTCGCTGGAATTCACCGCGACGATTCAATACCTCCAGCAACAATGCCTGGTGACGGGGCAGGAGCGACAGCAATTCGCCTCATTCTTCGCCGCGTCGAGCAGCGAGTCGCACCTGCACGCGCAAAACCTGGGCAACAAGATCGTCGCGCTCGGCGGGTCGCTGACCATCGAACCGGCCAAAGTCCGCGAAGGAAAAGACCTGGCGGAGATGCTCCGATACGATCTGGAGTTGGAGCGCGAGGCGCTCGACGCTTACATCAAAGCGTGGGAATCGGCTCAGGGCAACCCGCCGCTGGTATTCTGGCTGGAAGAGATCATCAGCATGGAGCAACTGCACGTGGACGAATTGGAGAAGCTCAACGCCGCGTATGCTTGAAAAGAGGGGGCGGGGAGTAGGGATCGGATCAATCCATTTCGCCACATTATTCGAAATAATGGCCACTTAACGACGTTTCCATAAGCCGCCTATTATCAATGAATTACGAACCTTGTTTAACAGTCGCGAGTAATCTTGGCAAGTAAACCATTAATATTTTGGCGGATTTTGTTCGAATCGTTCTCGTCGTCCGATTTGCTCCATCGTCACCGTGCCCGCCTCGAGCTTTGCCTGGTTCTTCTCTCTCAGGTCAAGGATGCATGGAATGATCATGTCCACGTGCCGGTGAATGCTGCCTGTGATCGTGATTACCTGCGCCACCGCACGATTAGGCACTGTATTGCCCCCCATAAAGAGGGCAATCCCAACGATGCCGTCGTTACCCACCAGGCCCATCTCGGCGGTCGCGCCGTCGGTCATGGTGTAGAGCAAAGAGACGATGCAGGTCGTCGGGAAATAAAGGCGCTCGATCCGTTCGCTCGATTCGTAAACGACGCCGCCGAGCGCAAAGGAGACTGGTTGCAGATGGGGCAGGAGACGAGCAAACACCTCATCGGGGAGGGCGGCGAACAGACGGTTTTCAACCGGACCTTGAGGTTTGATTGAGATAGACATAAAGCCAACTTGATCCTTAGGCGCCGGAGGTACGCGCTGGAGGACTGGCGCCGCTAGCGCAAGATATAACCTGGGATTGCCTCAACGTTGGAGAATGCCCCTTCCGGAAAACCTACGCGTGATGATTGATTCAAGCCAGAATGCAACGCGACAAAGTATAACTCCTATGCGAGCTTGCGCACATATAGAATCCTGGGGCAGGCGCTCATGGCCGTTGGCGCCCTGGCAAGCTACTCCCGTGACCATCCCCATTCGGAGGGGCCTCCGAACGTCTCCGGCGCCCCGTCAAAAATAGTCAAGCTATAAGTGCGTTAGCGCACAGACGGAGACGTTGGCGGCGTGCACTATACTTTTTCATGTAACTCAAGACTGTGGTCAAATAATAACCCCACCTTTTTAGATACAAGCCTAGTTTTCGGGTCTTTGGCGAACGGATTGATGGAGCGCTCAAACTGGCCATCAAGCCGTAAAGACCGATCCAGCGAAATGTCTACATCAGCATTATTCATCGTCGTCCACGTGGCGGCAACGCGCTTCCATTTACTAGAAAGGACTCCCCCATGGTTCCCCCCGTTGAACCACAAGAGCGATTTGGAAACAAGCTTCTTGCCGCTCTTTCGGTTGAAGAGTATAAACACATCCTGCCGTACCTCGAGCCAACCTCCTTTTCTTCCGGCGAAAGCATCTACGAATCAAGCAAACGGCTGAACTACGCCTATTTCCCCATAACCTCTGTCATATCTCTGGTCTACAACATGGTAGACGGCGCCAGCGCCGAAATGGGCATGGTCGGTAACGAGGGTTTAATAGGTATCGCGCTGTTCACGGGAGGCGAGACGAGCCCCAACCGAGCTATCGTGCAGCACGCAGGCGGCGCCATCAGAATGAAGGCGTCTGCCTTTCTGGAAGAGTTCAGGCGCGGTGGTTCGTTTCAGCGGTTGTTGCTCCGTTATATACAGGCGCTGCTCACCCAGGTTTCACAGAAAGCTGTGTGCAACGGGCTTCACTCCATAGAACAGCGACTTGCCTGTTGGCTGCTGATGACCCATGACAGGGTTGGGTCAGAAAAGTTGCAGGTAACGCAAGAGTTCGTCTCTAACATGCTCGGGGTGCGTCGCGAAGGGGTCAGCCTGACTACCGTTTCTCTTCGCAATAAGGGGGCGATCGTTTGCAATCGTGGGTTCATTACCATTCTCGATAGAGTGGAGCTGGAGGTGACAGCCTGCGAGTGCTACCGCGTTATAAAAAACGAGTACGACCGTCTGCTTGGTTTAAGAGCCTTTTCTCGACTGGGGGGCATTTTTTGAAAACTAAATCGAACCACGCACGATTGGTACAGTACCGCGCGCGTAAGCAAGCGGCTGACTGATCAGTCAGCCGCTTGCTTACGCGCGCGGTACTGAAACAGCGTACCAATGTTGCGTGGCCTG
>Ga0190270_10001514_pt1 | contig 10837 bp, 5 predicted proteins | sample Popmic320T_FD_133748 | JGI IMG/M metagenome (GOLD analysis project Ga0190270, IMG submission 133748) | Populus adjacent soil microbial communities from riparian zone of Weber River, Utah, USA - 320 T | ecosystem: Environmental > Terrestrial > Soil > Riparian zone | place: USA: Utah | collected... | reverse complement strand
AGCGTGCTGGAGTCGATGGGAGTCACACTTCCTGACGGGGCTTTTGCTTCCTATGACGCATCTACAGGACGGCTGATCGTCCGGAATACATACGATCAACTCGACCTGATCGAAACTCTGACATCCGGGCTGCAAAGCGTGGACGGTGACTTCGACAACGGCGTTGGCCTGGTTCCGGACGGCGCGTACCGGGGCCGGCTCACCGACAAGTATCTTCTTGGGATGCAAAGGCAGCGCGGCGCTCAGGGCCGTGACCGCCTCTTCCGGCAGCAGGAGCAGACGCGAGTGTGGGCCGAGCAGAATTACTACCGGCTGCCCATCGAGGCGCAGACGGCGGAACTGGTGCGGCTGAACCGGTTCTGGCGCGACTATGCACTGTGGGACGGGAAGTCGGCATTCGTTTCGACGAACGTGGCGGATGCCGCGGGGAGCTTCACGGAGATGATCCTCGCGCTGGCGGTGCTGGACCTTCCTTTTCCCGGCGACATGAAGGCCGGGAAGATGGAGACGAAGGAGAACGTCCTGACGCTGACGCCGGCATCGCGCGCGATTCTGTTCCACCAGGACATCCTGCCGGCGGAGCCTGACAAGACGGGAACGCCGCTGCTGGTGAGCCAGAATTTCTATCGCGAGGGCGACCGTTACATCGAGCAGGCGGGCGAGAAGACGGACAAGTTTGTCAGCGCGGAATTCCTCACCGGTGTGGTCTATGGATGTCAGGTGGTGGTGACGAATCCCTCCTCATCGCGTCAGCGGCTGGATGTGCTCTTCCAGATTCCCGGGGGCTCACTGCCGGTAAAGGCCACGCGCCGCGTGCAGTCGCTGCCGGTCCAGATCGAACCCTACCGCACGCAGACGCTCGACTTTCACTTCTACTTCCCGCAGCCCGGAAAGTTTGCGCACTTCCCTGTCCATGTTTCCCGCGACACGAAGACGGCCGCCTCCGCCGCGCCGTTCGTTTTCAATGTCGTCCCCAAACCGACGATCAACGACCCGGCCTCGTGGGACTACCTCAGCCAGCACGGCACGGGCAATGAAGTCGTCAGCTTCCTCGAACAACACAACCTCTACTTCCTCGACCTCGATAAAATGCTCTGGCGCATGAAGGACGCCGACTTCTTCCGCCGCGCCATCGCTCATCTGAAGAGCCGGCACGTTTTCCATCAGAACACATGGAGCTATGCGGTGCTGCACAACGCCGCGCCGTACCTCACCGAGTTTCTCATGGCATCGAAAATCACGGGAATGTTCGGCCCGGCCTTCGAGTCGCCGCTGCTCACTGTCGATCCCGTGGAGCAAAAGACGTATCAGCATTTGGAATACAGTCCGCTGGTCAATGCCCGGGCGCACCGTCTCGGAGGAACGCGCGCGATTCTCAACGACAAGTTCCGCGCGCAGTGGGACTCGCTCCTGCAGGTGCTCGCCTGCCGTGCGAAGCTCAGCGCCGAAGAATACCTTGCCGTCGCCGGCTACATGGCGCTGCAGGACCGGATCGAAGAGTCGCTGGTATTTTTTGCGAAGGTGGATCGCGCGGGCGTCGCGGAGAAGCTGCAATACGAATACCTGCGCGCATGGCTGGCGATGTGTCAGGAGGACACCGCCACCGCCCGGCGCATTGCGACGGCTTTGGCCCCAAGTGGCGGAGGTTTGCAACCTCCGTCCGCAGCGGTCGAGCCACAGAGGAATAGTGATCTGAATGCAGAGAAGAATGGGGCAGCGAAAAATGGAACGAAAGCGGCGGCGACGGAGGTTGCAAACCTCCGCCACGATGTGCCGCTGCACTGGCGCGACAAGTTCGCCGCGCTGAACGCGCAACTCGACGAGATCGGGGGCAAGCCCGTCGCTGTTCCGGACATGGCGGACCGTGAGGCCAGTCAGGATGCGCTTGCGGAAAAAGAGCCGGCCATTTCCCTCGCGGTGGAGAACAAGACTGTCGTCCTCAAATACCGGAACCTCAGCGAAGTCATCGTGAGCTACTATCCGATCGACCTCGAGTTCCTTTTCAGCAGCAGTCCGTTCGTGAGTCAGGACGCCGCGCGATTCGGAACGATTCGCCCAAAACGGAGTGAGACGGTCATGCTTGCCGACGGAGACGGGAGTCAAATCGTGGCGCTGCCCGGTGAATTTCAGAGCCAAAATGTGCTGGTGGAAGTCACCGGTGGAGGGGTGACCAAATCCGCGGCCGTCTATGCGAACTCACTCGACGTGCAAGTCAGCGAGAGTTTCGGCCAGCTCACGATCAATCACGCGGGGGAAAAAAAGCCGGTGAGCAAAGCCTATGTGAAAGTCTTCGCCGACCTGAACGGCACGCCGGTTTTCTACAAGGACGGCTACACCGATCTCCGCGGCAAATTCGATTACGCCAGCCTGAGCACGGACGATCTAAACGGCACGCGACGCTTCGCCATTCTCGTGATGAGCGAAACACACGGCGCGCTGGTGAAGGAAGTGAAGCCGCCGGCAAGGTAGAGCCCCGGGAGCGCCGTGCGTCTCGCCGGCCCCGTCGTGCTATGAAGGGAAGTGCGGCTGTCGCCGGTTGTTGCAAAGCCGCCGGGACGAGCGGCGCTCCCAGGCTCACGCAAAAATTCCGCTCACCGGCTTCCCCTTGTTGCCGACGGTGAACGGCCGGCCGCTGGGACTCATGGCAGTCTTTTCAATCGGCATCCCGCAGGCCCAGCCGATGGTGGCGTGGAGGTCGCCGACGGTAACGGGATTACTCTCCACCTGGCCGCCGGCCTTGTCGCTGCTGCCATAGACGAATCCGCGCCTGGCGCCACCGCCGGCGAGGACGCAAGAGAAGACGAGCGGATGGTGCCCGCGTCCGCTGCCGTCGAAGCCTGGCTTTCTGCCAAACTCGGTGGCCACGACGACCATCGTGCTGTCGAGAAGTCCGCGCGATTCAAGATCACTGATGAGCGCGGCAAACGCGGTGTCGAATTCCGTCCCGCGGTCCTCCATGCCTCCTTCAATGTCCTTGTGCATGTCCCAGCCGCCGCTCTCGACTTCGATGAATCGCACGCCGCCCTCCACGAGCCGCCGCGCCAGCAGACATCCCTGACCGAAACGGTTCTGGCCATACTTCGCGCGAAGCTCTGCGGGCTCTTTGGCGAGATCGAAGGCTTCGAGATCCTTGCCCTTCATCAGGCGCAGGGTGCTTTCGTAGAATTCGTTATAGGCATTGACGCTCTCATCCTTCACCTTGTCGGAAAAATTGCGGTCCATATCCTTGAGCAGGGCTAGTCGCTTTTCGACTGTGTCAGCGCCGGCGGACGGCCGTGCGTTCTTCAGGCCCTCGTTAGGATCCAGGATGGGCAACGGACTCATGGTGGCGGCGAAAAAGCCGTTGCCGTGATTGGAACTGCGATTGATGCAAACGCTGGAAGGCAGCGTCTGGTGGCTGGCACCAAGGTAGTGATGCGCCCACGCTCCGAGCGCGGGATGCACGATGGTGCCCCGCTTTTCAAAGCCCGTGCGCATCAAATATCGTGCGGGCTCGTGCACGCCGACTTTGGCGGTCATGCTCCGAATGACGCTGATTTTTTCTGCCACCTTCGCCGTTTCCGGAAGGTAAGAACTGATCTGAAATCCGGCACTCGTGTTCACCGCGTCGCCAGGACCTTTCGAGGGACCGGTCTTCGGATCGAAGCTGTCGATCTGGCTCAGGCCGCCGGAGAGTTGCAGCATGATCACCGCTTTCGCTTTGCCGAAGCCGGGGCCGCCGGACGGCGCGGGTGTGGCGGACTTGGCCTCGTCAGCGCGGAGAGTTCGGCCCGGGAGGAACGGGAGAATGCTGAGGCCAAGGGCGCCTTGCGCGAGACGCTCGACGAACGAGCGACGGGAGATTTCGTCGAGACGGAGGAGATTGGATTTCATAAAGAGGTTCGGTGTCCCGCCTTTAGGCGGCAGGGTGGTTATAGCATGAGCTTGAGTTATGGCTTCGGCTGTTCATTCCGCCTAAAGGCGGGACTCCAACGGCGCTGGCTGTTATTGGACGAAAAGAAATTCGCGCGAGTTGAGCAGGACCCATGCGAGGTCGGCAGGGCCGAGGCCATTGTTCAAAGCGGCGCCGGCCTTCTCCTGTTCGAATGCGGACGGAGGACGGGCGAGGAAGGTGTGATAGAGGACACTCGCGGACTCCGCCGGCGACTTTTGCCTCAGCGCCGCGGCCAGAGCGGACGAGCCTCCGGTAATGATTTCCTGCACCGGGCCGTTCATGAGCGCGAGCATCTGCGGCACGCTTCCGTCGGTGGTGTTCGTGTCGGAAACGAGCCGATCGCTCTGTCCGAACAATCTCAGGAAATGATTTTCCGGCGCGGGCTGCGGGAGTTCCGAGGCCCGGGCGAGCACGAGACCGGCGCGCACTTGCGGCGTGCCGCCTTCATAGAATACGGCGAGTGCCCGGGGGTTGACCTTGCCGCCTTTCTTTTTTCCGCCGCCGCCACGCATCGGGTTTCCGTTCGCCTTCATGGTGGCGACCAGCTTTGCCAGCGACTCCGCATTGATCTGATCGTCCGGCACGGCGGACTCGCGAAGATCATCGCCGCGGCGGAGCAGGATGTGATCGGCGTTATCACCGCTGGCCAGCGCGAGGATCGAATCCCATGCCTGTTCGGCGCTCATGCGGCGCAGGACCGGCCCGGGGAAAAAGTACTTCTTCACGTCCTCCGGCGCCGGGCTGGCCTGCCGCTGATACGCCGCGGTGTTGAAGAGGATCCGTTGAAATTCACGCAGGTCGAACTTCGCCTGACGCATATAAGTCGTGATCTGCTGGAGCAGTTCCGGATTGCTGGCGCCGGAGGGATCATCGAGGTCGGACACCGGTTCCTGCACGGCGAGGCCGAAGACCTTCTTCCACAACCGGTTGGCAATAGCGGTAGCGAAGCGCGGGTTGTCAGGGTGCGTCATCCACCTGGCGAATTCCTCGCGCAGCACCGGTGGCTTGCTCGCATCCACTTTGTAGGCGGGATTGACCGGAGAGGTGCCGCCCCACTTGATGAGCGCGGGCTCGACCTTCTCGCCGGGTTTTGCGTTGTCGTATTTGTAGTCGTCAGGAAACTTCAATTGCTGCTTCGTGAGATCGACGAGATCGAAGGCATTGCCGCCTAGCATTTGGATGACCATGCCTCTGTTGGCTTGCGGCACGGCATTCGATTTTGCGAGGCGGCGGATTCTTTTGTAGGTATCCTCGTGATAGCCATCGCTCGCGCCGAAGAACGCGGCCATGCCGTAGAAATCTTTCTGGGTCCACTCGGCGAACGGATGGTCGTGGCACTGCGCGCAGGATACATCCGCGCCAAGAAAGGTGGTGAGGAGGTTCGACACGCCATCGAGCGGCATCTGGGCATCGCGGAGCAAAAATCCCGCGGCGCCGCTGGTGTTGAGCTTGCCGTCCGCGGTGAGCATATCGCGCACGACGGCGTCCCACGTCCGGTTCATCGCGATCTGATCCTTGAGCCAGTCTTCGTAGAGCCATGCCTTCGCCCCTTTGCCGTAATCGTCTTTCACGCGCAGCATGTCGGCGAGCCAGTTGAACATGTGCATCGTGTAGCCGGGCGAGTTCAGAAGTTGATTGATCAGCGCGGCGCGTTTGTCAGGCTTGCTCTCGGCGAGAAACGTTTCCGCCTCCTCCCGCGTGGGAATGCGCCCGATCGTGTCGAGATAGATGCGGCGGAGGAATGTCGCGTCGCCTGACGGTGCGTTGGGCGCCACGCTGTTTTTCTTCAGTGCGGCATTTACGGATTCATCGAGGCGCGCGGCGGCTTTGACGATGATCTCCTGCGCCATGGGCGGGCGCGGCTGCTGCGCTTTGCAGGCCTGAGCCAGCTTCTGATCGGATGCGCTCAAACGGGCGGCCGGAAAGCGGGACGTGCGGCCGTCTTTCGCCTCGACCGTGAGGATTCCGTTTTCGAGCGCCTTAAACTTCGCCTCCAGCTTTTCGCCGCTGGATGCCGTCCATGTGTGCCATGGGTTCGAGGCGCTCGGCGTTTCTTCCGGCGGCGGCACCGGTGTCGCCGACACCGATTCCGCGGGGGCCGGCCGGTTCCTTTTGTTCTTCTTTTTGGGTGGGGCGGCGTGGATCGCGATGGATGTCGCAACAAGGACGGCGGCGAGGAGAGTGATGGAGCGTTTCATAATGTTGGAGTCCCGCCTTTAGGCGGAATCAGTGCAGTGGATTCTGGTAAGAAAGCTTTTGTGGTGCTTGGGTTGGCTATTCCGCCTGAAGGCGGGACTCCAACGGCTTTGTCAGGGTGCGGCGACGAGGACGCGGAATTCGTCGGGGTCGGCGGTGGCGTGGAGATTGAAATAGACGCGGCGCCCGTCGCGGCTGATGCGGACGACATCACGCTCGCCCCGCTTCTTCCCCTTCTCGATGCCGCGGCGGGGTTTGTCGCGATAGGCCACTCGCGGGTGGCCGAGGGTGTCGTCCGTCTCGATGAGCCGCGCGCTGTCAGTGATAATACCGAGCACCGGCTGCGCAAAAGTGATGGAGCCACTGATGTCAGGCCTGCGCTCCGCGGCACCTTCCTGAGGGCGAAAGAAGAGCAGGTAGCTGTTCACCGGCGAATTCACCGTGAGCGGCAGCCCGGCTTTGTCGTGCTTCTTTCTTTCGAGCGGCACGCCAGGAGCGATGTCCACGGTGAGCATGCCGTCCGGCTTCACCCGCTGGCGTTCCGGCATCAGAAAGAGCCGGGTGTCGCTGCGATAGTCGTTCCATTTGTGTTTGGCGCGCGGGACGACGAACTCGACGAGGTGCGAGAGATCGTCCACGCCCAGGGTGAGCGGCCAGAGGTCCTCGAAGCCGCTGACCATATCGTCCGCCGGCTGGAGGAGGCGCTTGCCTTTGGGCCGGGCGGAAAGGCGACCGCCCTGCTCGATGCGCTGCATGTCCTGGCTGCCGGGCTCGTGCACGTCCACCTTCCCTTCCAGCACTGAAACCAATGCTTCGCCGTCGGTCCGCACGTCCACGCCGAACACAGTGCCGCGGTCCAGCACTGTCAGGGCATCGGTGAATACGGTGAAGCCTTTGTCCGGCTGGGAAACGCGGGCGCTCAGCCGGCCTTCGTGCAAACGAATGTGACCTGGCGCCAAAAGTTCGAACCGCGCCGGTCCGGCCAGCGTGGCGATGGTGCCATCGTGAGCGAGAGCGACGCGCACAGTGCCGGAAGCGAGATTGTAAGTGCCTTCCTTGAGCCAGCCGTCAGCCGGAGTGCGGCCTTCGTCCCATTCGGCATCGTGCCCGTAAGTGATCTGCGCGAGGCCCTCTCCCTGGAACTGTGTTCTTGACGGTGTGGCGACGCGTTGCCTTTCCATCCATATGCCGAGGGCGATCACCGCAGCCGCAGCCGCAAGAAGGGCCAATCGAAAACGGTACGTCATTCCAACCTGAGCACTGCGCACCGCAAGCCGGGCACCAGCATAAGCATAGGCCTCCCGCCGCAACAATTCGTTCATCAGCGCAGACCGCATCTGCAGTTCCGCAAACAGCCGCCGCTTGTCCTCTGACGCAAACATCTCCCGCTCGAGCGCTGCTGTTTCGTCCGCGCTCAGCGAGCCATCCTGCCAGCGGAGCACGCGCTGGAGGAAGTCTTCATCGTCATCGTCAGGCGCACTCATGTCAGGCGGGATCGTGGGCCAGCCGCTGGCGGACACAGTCGGCGAGGGTTTTGTGGATGCGCGCCAGCGCCTGATAGACCGTTTCGAGTTTCCTCCCCATCGCCTCCGCCACCTGCGCGCCGGCGCGGCCTTCGAAGTAGCGGAGCCTGACAATCTCGCGGTTGTTAGGTGTCAGTCGGTCGAGGCACTTTCTCAGCGCCTCAAGTGCCGCCGAACCCTGCGCGGCCTCGCCCTCCGGCCACACGGGCTCGAGAGCGGCGAGCATTTCCTCACTGAGGCCGATGACTTTTCCATCGCGCATCCGGAGCACGTCGATGGCGCGATGGCGCCCGGCCACCCGCGCCCAGTTGAGCACGTGCTGAACGGACTCGAAGTCGGCGGTCTTTCCGACGGCTTTCACACAGACCTCCTGGAAGATGTCCTCGGCGAGGTGAAAATCCCGCGTCACCGTGGCAATGAACGCTGTCAGGGCGAGGCGTTCGCGCAGCAGAGCCGCAGTGATGTCTTCGGGAGGGAGCATGAGCTTCTCAAGAGACTACGGCTCCAACGGGAATTACTCGACAACGGGTTTTGGCCGTGGCGGAGACAACCCCGCTCCGGCATTTGCGGCTTGGATAGCCGGGGCGGCTTACAAAGCCGCGCTCCCCGGCCTGCGGCGGCGCAGAAGCAGGGCGCCGGCGAAGAGCGTGAGGCCGGCGGTGCCGGGCTCCGGAATGAGACGTTCGAGCGTGAAGGCGTTCAGAGCGGGATTCTTGTCTCCGAAGCCCGTGGCGAAACCGTCGATCATGATGCTGAACAACGGGTCACCGGCGGTGAACTCGTGAGTGATCACGGCTCCGCGGCTGTTGCCAATGCTGGCGCCCATCGCGTTGGGATTGAAATTATCCACCGTGCGGACGCCTTCGAAGGCGACGTCAAATCCGCGGTCGCAGCAGCCTTCCATGAACAGGAGCTGCAGCTTGTACATGTCGCCGGTGACGACATCGAGATCGAGGCTGAGGCCGTCCTGGATGCCGTTGGTTTCATTCCAGCGGATGGAAGCCATGGCGCTGGAGAGGTTCACGTCATCGGAGGAGCCGCCGAAGTTTGCCCCTCCGACCCAGTTAGCGATGCTGTTCTCTGCGCCGACCTGGACTCCCGCGACAAATTCGGACGTGAAGGCTGCGCTGCCGACGACCTGGCCCCCGGCGCCACCCATGGTCACCGCGTAGGGAAACGTGCCGGCCATGTCGAGTTGTGAGGCCGATGTGAATGTGCCGGTGGTGGTGATCCCGGTAACTCCCCGGTCCTCGACCGTGAAGCCGTTGAGCAACTGATTGAGATCGCCGTTGGCGAGCCCGGTGCTGTGGAGGCGGAAGTTGAGCGTGGTGTCCTGCGCAACGAATTCATGGATCAGCGCGTTGCCGAGCCCGTTGGGATTGTCCACGCCGCGATAAGCTCCCTCGGCGTAGTCGTTGTGAATGCTTTTGCCTTCCAGTTCCACCGCGTGGTGCCGGCTGCTGTTCACGCCGGATTCGGCGAAGAGCATCTGGACCTTGTAGGTCTTGCCAATGGTTAGGCCGGGAATGGTGACCGACACGTCGTTTATTCCACCGTCGCTGGGGTTCGACCAGCGGATGGAATTCATCACCGTCCGCAGATTCGAATCGTTCGCCGTCGGCGTGGCCCCGCCGAAATCTGTCGTCAGCCAGTTCGGAATCTGGTTTTCAGCCACCACTCCGGTGTCCGATGTGAACGCGGCATCGCCGATATTGAATCCGCTCGGCCCTCCCACATTCACCGCGGCCACAAAATTCCCCTGGAAGTCGAGCCCTTCCCCCGCATCGCCGCCGGTGAAGACCGTGCTGCGTGTGGCGTGCTGGTGCGAAATGGCGAACGGCTGATTGTATTTCGTCCGCAGGTAATCCTGGACCTGCCAGCGCTCGGTGTCGGTCAGGGCGCGGTTGAAGGCGATGACCTCGCCGATGTCCGCCTGGCTGGCTTCACTCCAGCCGATGGCATTGTCCTCGCCGATTCCCAGCCTTCCTGGCTGATTGAGAAAGGTGTTGGCGTAGCCCCGGCTGCGAAAGTCACGGTTGTGGTAGTTGGACGCGCCGGTGCCGACGGCCTCGGAAAACAGCGGGTTATTCACCCCGGCTGGGGTAAGGCCCCCAATAAAATCTCCCGTGTAATGGCCCTCTGAGCCATTCCAGTGCCCCAGCAGCCAGTTGGTGACGCCGGAATCCATATTTGTGAGGGTGCGTCCCTGAGCGCTGGAACCCCAATACTGATCCACCAGATAGGCGGTGTAATTGCGGCTCAGATTGAACCCTGCCGGATTGATCAGCATTCCGTCATCGGTCGGGGTCGTGGTGAACCCGCCGCCGCCCACCGCATCAAGGTGAATCGCGTTCAGCCCCGCGAGGGCTCCCGCTCCCACGGTCGGCTGACGCGCCGGATCGGTCTGCACGGCATGATTGCCGAACCCGCTTTTGTCAGACCATTGCGTGACGAGTCCGCCGGAAAGGTTGATCGTCGAACCGTCGGAGGCGTCGAGCCAGAGTCGAAGGCCATCGATCCCGGCCGGGGTGGCTCCTGCCGTGGCCAGAGTGGAGAGCAGCGAGGCAAAAACGGTGCGGGATTTCTTCATGGTTCGATGGGAGTCGGATTAATTCGAGTGGTTTCGGATTAATTCGAGTGGTTTTAGGCAGTCCCCCGCCCTGTGACAAGAATTTCTCAATATTAGTTTTGAGCGCCGGATCCCTCCGCTCACCCCCAATTCCGGACGGCCTCCTGCCCCTGCCGTTCCCTTGACACCCCCCGGCCCTGCCCGCATGTCCGCGGCCATGAATACGGTTCCGGTTCCTCTCGGTGACAATTCGTACGACGTGCTGATCGGCGACGGATTGCTGGGCGCGGCCGGAGACGAGGCGCGCGGACTATTCCCCGGCGCGAAATCCTGCGCCGTCGTCTCCGATTCCAAAGTAGCCCCGCTCTATGCGGAATCGGTTTGCGCCAGTCTGCGGGGAGCGGGCTTCACGCCGCATCTCATCACCGTCCCGGCGGGCGAGCCGTCGAAATCCTTCGCGGCCCTCGAATCGGTGACCCGCGCCATGATTTCCGCCGGGCTGGACCGGAAGGCTTTTCTGGTGGCCCTCGGCGGCGGGGTCGTCGGCGACCTCGCCGGATTCGCCGCTGCGGTCTTCTTCCGGGGGATTCCTTACATGCAAATCCCCACGACGGT
>Ga0190270_10001513_pt1 | contig 10843 bp, 8 predicted proteins | sample Popmic320T_FD_133748 | JGI IMG/M metagenome (GOLD analysis project Ga0190270, IMG submission 133748) | Populus adjacent soil microbial communities from riparian zone of Weber River, Utah, USA - 320 T | ecosystem: Environmental > Terrestrial > Soil > Riparian zone | place: USA: Utah | collected... | reverse complement strand
CCCAGGGCGAGCAGCCGATGCAGGCGAGGCACGATCGCGACGATGTCGGGCATCGGAAGGGACTCCGTGATCTCGATCGTCAGTGCGCTCGCGGTCAGCGCCCGACGGGACAGCTCTTCGCTCACGTAGGTGGAGAACGATTCGGCCGCCAGCTGCGTGGGGGAGACGTTCACCGACACCTCCAGCGGCGTGCCTGCCCTGCGCCAGTGGTCGACAGCGGCTAGGCACTCGTCCAGCATGAAGCGTCCCACCTCGTGAATGAGGCCGAGCTTCTCGGCGAGGGGGATGAATTCGTCGGGAGTCACGGGCGCACCGTGGTCGCGCTTCCACCGGCACAGTCCCTCGACCGCGACGATGCTGCCGCTTGCGACGTCGATCAACCGCTGGAAGACCGCGAAGAGATCTCCGCGGCGCACGGCCTCGCGAAGGTCGGCAGCCAGATCGTCCGCGGGAAGCATGCATTCAGTCAGTCGGTTCGTCCAAGCGAGGACAACAGCCTCCGCGGCGCGTCCGGACGGCGTATGCTTCGCCCAGCATCGCCGCGACGGATGCTGCGTCGTCTACGATCGCACATGTGCGCGCCGCTCGGCGGTGGCCCCGGCGAGGTGAAGGAGACGCAGTGCTGCCCGTAGTGAGTTCCGACGTGCTCCGTCGCAACAACGTCCGGATCACCGGTAACCCCGCCGGTCGCGTGCTCGTCTTCGCGCACGGGTTCGGCTGCAGTCAGGCGGCGTGGAACCTCGTCGCGCCGGAATTCGAGGCGGAGTTCCGTGTCGTGCTCTTCGATCATGTGGGAGCAGGCGACTCCGACCTCACCGCCTACGATCGGGGCAAGTACGACTCGCTGGACGGCTACGCGGACGACCTGCTCGAGATCCTGGAGGCCGCAGACCTGCAGGACGTCGTGTTCATCGGCCATTCCGTCAGCGCCATGATCGGCGTGCTCGCATCCAACCGAGATCCCTCGCGCTTCGGATCCCTGATCCTCGTCGGACCTTCGCCACGGTATGTCAACGACGACGGCTATACCGGGGGGTTCGAGCCTGCCGACATCCGCGACCTGCTGGATGCTCTGGATGCGAACTATCTCGGCTGGTCGGCGGTGGCGGCCCCGATGATCATGGGCAACCCCGACCGGCCGGAGCTCGGTGAGCGCCTCACGCAGAGTTTCTGCAGCACGGATCCTGACATCGCGCGCCACTTCGCGCACGTCACGTTCCTCTCCGACAACCGAGCGGATCTCGAGCGCGTCACGGTGCCGACCCTCGTCATCCAGTGCACGGACGACCTGATCGCACCGGTCGAAGTCGGCCGGTACGTGCACGAGGCCATACCTCACAGTGCGCTCGCCGTGCTGTCGACCACCGGTCACATCCCGATCCTCTCGGGTGCCCCCGAGGTCGTCGCGGCGATCCGCCGCTACCTCGCATGACCGACTCCGAGTACGAGAAGCGATATCGGCAGGCTCCCTGCGGGCTGCTCTCCACCGACATCTCGGGCGTGGTGCTGGAGGCGAACGACACGTTCCTCGACTGGATCGGGTATCCGGCGGATCGGGTCATCGGGTCCGCGTTCACCCGGCTGCTCGACGCCGGCAGCCAGCTGTTCTTCGAGACCCGGCACACGCAGGCGCTTCACCTGCGGGGCAGCGTGCGGGAGGTCGCTCTCCGACTGAAGCGAGCGGACGGGTCCGTCCTCCCGGTGCTCGTCAACTCGGAGCTGCGCCGCGACGAACAGCCGGCGGTGGTGCGCACCGCGGTGTTCGACACGACCGACCGACTGCGGTACGAGACGGACCTGCTGCAGGCGCGCAAGGCCGCCGAATCGTCCGAGGAACGGGTGCGGCTGCTGCAGGACGTCTCCAGCGTGTTCGAGGGCAGCGCCACCGACGAAGAGGTCGCCGAGTCCTTCGCGGCGCTTTGCCGGGAGGCGTTCGCGGCGACGGAGACGGCGGTGCTCCTCCGGGATGGAACCGGAGGAATGCGCGTCGTGGGAGGCGCCAACCCGCTCGCGGGCACGGTTCCTCCGATCGCATCCCTGCGCAACACCACCGATGTCATCGCCGTCCACGCCGACGACGCGGAGCCGGAGTTCCCCGTCCTCGCGGCGGGGCTGAGGGAGGCGCGACTGGAGTCGCTCAGCATCGCACCGCTGATGAACGACGGCGAGAGCCTCGGCGTGCTGGTGTGCTTCTTCCGTCGCCACCGCGAATTCGACGAGCGGTCGTTCGATCTCAAGCGGGCGCTGGGACGCCAGGCGGCGCAGACCCTCGTCCGCATCCGTCTGCAGCGTCGCCTCGAGCACCTCGCGCTGTACGACCAGCTCACCGGAGTCGCCAACCGCCAGCTCCTGCAGCAGAGTCTCGACGCCGCGATCGGCATCTCGGCGCGGGCGAACGAGCCGCTGGCCCTCGTGTTCCTCGACCTGGACGAGTTCAAGTCGATCAACGACCGATGGGGTCACGCCGCCGGCGACACGGTGCTGCGCGAGGTTGCTTCCCGCCTGCGCGAGGCTGTCCGCGCGGGCGATATCGTCGGCCGCATCGGAGGTGACGAATTCGTCGCGATCTGCGCGAATTCCGATCCGCACGACGGCGAGTCGATCGCGGAGCGCATCCTCGCCGTCACGCACGAGCCGATCCTGCTCCAGGGCGTGGCGATCACGGTCGCGGTGAGCGCCGGCATCGCCACGTATCGTCCGGGCACCGACCCCCGCCCCACCGGCGATCAGCTGCTGATCAGGGCGGATGCCGCGATGTACAGCTCGAAGACCGCGGGCAAGGGCAGAGTCACGCTGGAGCCGCGCCCGGTCGGCTGAGACTTCGTCCGAGGCGGCGCTCCGGGGTTGGCGTTACGGCCCTCGAACCGCCGCTCAGGCGACCGGCGTCACCCGCAGCCACACGAAGCCGTGCGCGGGCAGCACGAGACCCCCGCCGAGGTCGACGTCGGAACCGCGAACCACGTCGGTCGCGGCGGTCCGGAAGCCGCCCAAGGTCGAGCGTTCGATGAGCGCCGGGTCATCGCCGACGTTCGCGAGCACCAGGATCACCTGCCCGCCGCCCGGACGCTGATAGCCGAGCACCGACGGATGCCGCGCGTCGAACCCGACGAGCTCGCCGCCGGCGAACTGGGGCGTCTCCTTCCGTGCGCGGATCAGGGCGGTCAGCCCGGTGTAGACCCGGCCGGCGTCGGTCGCGGCAACCGCTCTCTCGGCGTAGCGATCCGCCGGTCTGGCCGGACGATGCACCCACCGGCTGTCACCGGCCTTTGCGGGGTCCTCGGCGTACGAGTAGTCGTTGAGCTGAGCGACCTCATCGCCGAGGTACAGCAGGGGGATGCCGCCGGTGGACAGCGCGATCGCGTGTGCCAGGAGCACGCGGTCGACACCGGCCGGGTCGCCGGCCTCGACACCGGCGAGGGATGCCGTAGTGCCCGTGACGCGGGCATCGCCGGTCTTCGGGTTCTCCTGGAACGGCACGCCGCGCGAGAAGCTGCCGGGGAACCGCCCGACGTAGAAGTCGTTGAGGAATCGCCGGTGGCTGTATGCGGCGATTCCGAGCTCCGCGGCATCCTCGTCGGCATACGTCCAGCCGATGTCGTCGTGGCTGCGCACGTAGTTGACCCACGCTGTGCCGGGAGGCAGAGCATGGCGGCGTTCGAGCGCCTGCTGCAGCAAGCGCGGGTCCCGTGTCGCCAGCGCCTCCCACGTCAGCGCCATCTGCAGCGGGTTGTACGACAGCTGGCACTCCTCGAGCGACACGTACTCGATCACCTCGTCCGGGTGGACGATCGCCTCCGACTTGAAGAGCAGGCTCGGCGCCGCCATCCGCAGCACCGCGTTGAACGCGCGCAGCAGCAGATGAGCCTCCGGCAGCGACTCGGAGGGTGTACCAAGTCGCTTCCAGATGAAGGCCACCGCATCCATCCGCAGCACCTCCACGCCTCGATTCGCGAGGAAGAGCATCTCGCTGGCCATCGCCCGGAAGACGGCGGGGTTCGCGTAGTTCAGGTCCCACTGGAAGTGGTAGAACGTCGCCCAGATCCACCGCCCGTCCGGCAGCTGCACGAACGAGCCCGGGTGGTCGTCCGGGAAGATCTCGCGGACGGTCCGCTCGTAGGCATCGGGCATCGTGCGGTCGGGGAAGATCAGGTAGAAGTCCTCGTAGCCCGGCTCGCCGGCGACCGCCTTGCGGGCCCACTCGTGCTCGCTGCTGGTGTGGTTGAAGATGAAGTCCACGACCAGCGAGATGCCCGCGGCGCGCAGGTCGGCCGCGAGCGCGGCGAGATCTTCGATCGTGCCGAGCGCCGGATTCACCCGCCGGTAGCTCGACACCGCGTAACCGCCGTCGGAGTTGCCCTCGGGGCTCTCGAACAGCGGCATCAGGTGCAGGTAAGTGAGGCCGAGCTCTTGGAAGTACGGGATGCTGTCGCGGACGCCCGCGAGCGACCCGGCGTATCGGTCGACATAGCAGACGCCGCCCAGCATCCGGTGGGACACGTACCAGCCGGGATCGCGCTCGCGGGCATCGTCGTGGATCTTGAGCTCGCTCGGGCGGACGCTCCAGGAGGCCGCGGCCTCGGCGATGACCGCCGCCAGCTGGTCGAGACCATCGTTGCGCTCACCGTACAGTTCGACGAACAGCGGATGCAGCACAGGGAAGTGCTCGGCGAACCGCCGGGCGAAATCCGCGTCGAACGGGCCGGCCTGCTCGGCCGCCCGGCGTGCAACTTCGTCGACGTCGCGACGCCAGTCGGCGGTGAGTCTGCGCATGACACTCCTTTGCGCGTCGCGGTGCGTGGTCTCACAATAGGGCTGAGACTCTCAACGACTCGACGGGAGGTCGTGATGCGACTCATCCAAGTGGCGCTGCACGCCGATGATCTCGACCGTGCTGCGGACTTCTACACGGTGCTGCTCGAATCGCCCCCGTCCGCACGTTTCGACCCGCCGGGCCTTCTGTTCTTCGACCTCGACGGCGTGCGGCTGCTGCTGGATCGCGGTGCCCCGGCATCCCTTCTCTATCTGCATGTCAGCAACGTGCACGAGACCCTGGAGCGTTTGGACGGGCTCGCCGATGTCGTCGAACATCCGCGCGTGATCTACACGCATGGCGACGACGCGCTCGGTCCGGCTGGTCACGACGAGTGGCAGGCGTTCATCCAGGATTCCGAGGGCAACACCGTCGGACTGGTCGCTTTTCAGCGTCACTGAAGGGGCGGCGTTGTAGGCCGTCTTTTCTGGTTCACAGTGGTGATTCTTGTGATTATTCGCTGACGGCGAACGACTGGCACTCGCGGGTTGAGAGTGCTAATCTGATCGTAGTTGAGCCGATACGACTCAACTCTCATACACCACACCCGGACTGCGATCCGGCTATCCGACAAGGAGACGAATCATGGCGACCTACGACCCGTTCCGCGACCTCGACCGCCTCGCGTCGACGATGTTCGACGCCCGCCGCGGGCCCCGCCGCATGCCGATGGACCTGTACCGCGACGGCGACCACTACGTGCTGACCGCCGACCTGCCCGGGATTGACCCGGGTTCGGTCGACATCGACGTCGACGGGCAGCTGCTCACCATCCGCGCCGAGCGCACCCTCGCGGGTGGCGAGGGCGTCAAGTGGATCACGCGCGAGCGGGAGGCGGCGAGCTTCCTGCGCCAGCTGAACCTCGGCCAGGGCATCGACACCGAGCGCATCGCCGCGAACTACAGCAACGGCGTGCTGAACGTCACCATCCCGGTCAGCGAGAAGGCCAAGCCGCGCAAGATCGAGGTGGCGACCGAAGGCGACTCGCCGGTCATCCAGGCCCACGAGAGCAGCGACGCACCGCAGCCGGTCGAGCAGTAACCGACGTCGCGACGATCGAACGCCCCGGACTCCCCGTCCGGGGCGTTCGCCGTCTGCTGGTATCACCGGATCCGCCCGCCGCCTCTTCACGACGACCCGCATTCCGCGGGCTTCGACCCGCGCTCCGCGGGCCGACGTGACCCGTGCTCGCGGGTCGGAAGGAGAAGTTGGCATGGCCCTACACCGCAGCCTCATCGCGATTCTCGCGCGGAGGAACCCCAGCATCTGGGAAGAGATCATCGGCCCGCACGGACCGCTGAGCCGGTTCGACGCGGTCGCGCTGAACCCGCAGCCGCTCCCGCCGAAGGCTCGAGTGGCGCTGAACCCGCAGCCGCTTCCGCCGGGCGTCGAGTACGGCGCATACGTCGGCGCCGAGCTCGTGCGCGCCGCCGGCCTCGCGCAGCTGCTGCGCCTGCCGTTCGACGTCAACGTCGACGACATCTGCCCACCACCGCGGCGCTGGCCGCCGATCCCGTGGCCGCCCGCCCCGTGGCCGCCGCGGCCCGAGCCGTGGCGTCACGCCGACGACTTCGACGGCGACTTCGATTTCGGGTACGCGGTCGGGCTCGCGTACGTGCTCGAGTCCAGCGCCCACGGATGGGAGCATCTCGAGGCGGCCGGGTCGCTCGAGCGCGTGCACGAAGCCGCGTTCGCGACGGCGGAGCACGGCGTCGGCTGACTTCGCGTGCGCCCGGATGCCGGTCGGGCTCGACGGTCGGCCGGCATCCGGGTGATCCCTGCCGGGGCGTAGCCTGAGGGCTGTGAGCGCTTACGTCTCGGCGTTCGAGCTGTTCTCCATCGGCGTAGGACCCTCGAGCTCCCACACGGTCGGCCCCATGCGGGCGGCCCGTGATTTCGCGATCCGTCTGCGCGAATCGGGCCGGCTCGACGACGTCGCCCGGGTGACGTGCACGCTGTACGGCTCGCTCGGAGCGACCGGCATCGGTCATGGCACGCCGGATGCGGTCGTCGCTGGACTGCTGGGGCTCGTGCCCGAGACGGTGGACCCGGACGCCGTTCGAGCGGCGTGGACGGGCTGGCCCGAGGGCCGGCTGCTTCAGCTGGACGGCACGCATCCGGTGCGGTTCTCCAAGGCCGACGTGGTCTTCGCCCCGCGGACGCGGCTTCCCGGGCATCCGAACGCGATGACCCTCGAGGCGTGGACGACCTCGCACCGGACCGAGATCGACGATGCGGCGCGACTCGCGGCGGCCGGCATCCGGACCACCGGCAGCGCCGCCTCGCCTTCGCCGGTTGTCGTTCCGGGCGGGGATGAGGGGCTGGTGCTTCGCGAGACGTACTACTCGGTGGGCGGCGGGTTCATCCGCCGTGAGGGGGAGGCGGCGCGGGTCACCGCGCATGCCTACCCGCTCGCGTTCGACAGCGCCGAGGAGCTGCTGGCACTGTGCGACGAGCGCGGCATCACGATCGCCGAGGCGGCGCGCATCAACGAGGAGGCCCTTCGCAGCGACGAGGAGATCGCCGCGGGGCTCGACGCGATCTGGAACGCGATGTCGGCGTGCGTGGAGGCCGGGCTGCACTCCGCAGGCGTGCTGCCGGGGCTGCTGCAGGTCAAGCGCCGGGCATCGGCGATCCGCGAGCAGCTCGAGGAGGCGGAGGCCGGAGGTCATCGCGAGCTGCCGGGGGAGTGGCTCGGTGCCTTCGCGCTCGCGGTCAACGAGGAGAACGCCGCCGGTGGTCGCGTCGTCACGGCGCCGACGAACGGCGCCGCCGGCATCCTGCCCGCGGTCGGGATGTACTGGTGGCGCTTCCTGGCGGATTCCGGACTCGGCGCGGGCAACGCCGTCACGCCCTACGGCGAGCTCGTCGGCAGCGCGCTGCTGGGATTCGCCGGCCGCCAGCAGCTCGGACCCATCGTGCCCGATGTCGTGGACGAAGAGCTCATCGCCGACGCGAACCGGCGGCGCGGCATCCGTCGTTTTCTGCTCACGGCGACCGCGCTGGGATCGCTCTTCAAAGCGAACGCCTCGATCTCGGGGGCCGAGGGAGGATGCCAGGCGGAGGTCGGGTCGGCGTGCGCCATGGCCGCGGGCGGATTGACCGCCGTGATGGGCGGCACGAATCGTCAGATCGAGAACGCCGCCGAGATCGCGATGGAGCACCACCTCGGGCTCACGTGCGACCCGGTCGGCGGGCTCGTGCAGATCCCGTGCATCGAGCGCAACGCGATCGCGGCGTCGACCGCGGTCACCGCCGCGCGGCTCGCGCTGCGCGGCGACGGCTCGCACTATGTCTCGCTCGACGCGGTGGTCGAGACGATGCGGCAGACCGGCATCGACATGTCGCACAAGTACAAGGAGACGAGCGAGGGCGGGCTCGCGGTCAACGTCATCGAGTGCTGATGAGGCCGGATGCCGGACGTCCGCGCCGTCGGCGGACTCGGGGTGGCACTTCGTGTCGACTCCCGCTTGATGATGCGGCACCATCTGCCACTTGGGCGAACGCGGGGCATTTTGTTGCACCTCAGGGTGGCACGAATAGTCGCTTTGGGCGTGGCGAGGCGGCGCTATCTGCCACTGCGCTGGACAGCTCACGACGGCTGCCATCCGCGGCGTAGAAGCACGTCGCGCACCACCGACGTCGCGCGCGGGCTTGCGCCGCGAATGTGAAGCGAGGTCAGTCGCACCACTTCCCAACCCTCGGCGACGTACGCCGCGTACTTCTCGATGTCGCGGTTCCGCTGAGCTCGGTTCGTCCTGTGGTGGTCGCCTTCGATCTCGACCAGCACGCGCTGAGCGCGGTAGACGATCTCGGTGAAGCCGATACGGTGCCCGCGAGAGTCGAAGATGTCGACGTCGAGTTCGGGCTCGGGCAGACCGGCAGCTTCGGCGTCGAGGCGATAGTCGGTTTCGAGCGGTGAGGAGCTGCCCGCTCGGATCGACTCGATGGCGGCCCGCAGCTTGGGTGCTCCCCGGCGGGGGCCGGCGGCGGCCGCGTTGCGCAAGTGATCGACCGTGGCCAGGCAGTCGTGTGGATGCGGGATTCCCTTGCTGTCGCGTGGCACACTCACAATGGCGTCACCGATTCTCACCAGCTCCCGCACGCTGAGCTCATGCGCGAGCATCGCCCAGGTCGAAGCGGGGCTCGTCAGCCGACAGCCGAGATGCTCGTGCACCGTTGCGAGTGCAGGCGCGACCTTGATCCCGCGGATGCCGCTGCGACGAGCCGCGCGCGCGGGCGCATACACGGCCACCTCGAGTTCTTCACCGTGCGCGATCGGCAGCGACCGGATCACGGCGGCGGTCCGCCCAGCGAAGAAGGCATGCGGAGGCATGATCTCGCGATAGGCGCGGACTTTGCGCAGCACGCGCTCTCTCTCCGCGCGGTCCCATGCGAGCGGCTCGACGTCCGCGCCGTCCCGCGCGGCTCTGTCGAGCGCCGCAGTCGACCGATTCGAGTCGGTGTCGGCATCACGCCCCGGCGCGAATCGAACGCCTCGGAACGGCACTTCCAGATCCTTCGCGCGGAGTCGACGCGGGGTAACGCCCGCTGCCAGGGCTTCAGATCGGGAGAAGGCGTCGCCGAGGTGGGAGGGAAGTGGAGCTGGGGGTCGCGGCATCCCGTCATGCTGGCGTCCGGCCGAGCGCCCATGGCGTGCGGAGGATGCGCTCGTGGACAACGTCATCAGCTGCGGCGCTGAGGAGAAGTGGATGCGGTGGCAGATGTGGCGGGATGCCGCGGCCGGAGGCGACGCGAAGTGCCAGGTCGACACCCTGCGGGCGCCGCGCCTCAGCCCCCGCTGCGGCGACCCCGGCGCAGCCGGCCGAGCGTCTCGCCGATCGCCACCGCCACCAGCAGCAGCGCGACGGCGACCGACTCGCCCAGCGCGTCGAGCAGCGGGGAGAAGGCGGCGAGCACCAGGATGCCGAGAACCCCGAGCACATGCGCCCCCGCCCAGCGGTGCTCCAGCACGCGGCGGAATAACGTGGTGCCGACAAGGAACAGAAGCGGCCCGCCGAGCGTGACGACCGTGGCCGCAAGGGTGTGCGCGTGCGGATGCCCGAGGGCTTCCTTGTCGCCGACGCTCATCAGCACGATGCCCGCGATGATCGCGAGGTGCACCCATGTGTAGGCGGTGCGCACGAGCCGTCCGGGCTCGTCGGCCGCCTCGATCGCCTCGGCGCCGATGCGCTCGCCGTGGTCGAAGTAGATCCACCAGGCGGCGGCGGCCGCGACGAACGCGGCGAACATCGCGATGATGCTCTCGAGCGAAGACTCCATCGCGACGAACGCGAAGCCCGTGACGAGGAGGCCTTCGCCCAGTGCGATGAGCACGAACAGCGCGGTGCGCTCGGCGATGTGCGGACCGGAGACATCCCACGAGGCGAGCTGCACGCGCCCCACGCCGGGCAGCGGATAGCCGAACACCGTGCCGATCAGTTCGAGCGCGAGCGCGGCGGCCCAGAACGGCAGCTGCAGCGACAGCGGCAGCAGCGCGCCCGCGATCCACAGCGTGGCACCGGCCGCGGTCCAGACCAGGATGCACAGGAAATCGCGCGAGACGGCGCGGTCGTGACGCGCGGTCGCCCACACGATGAAGCCCGTGCGCCCGACCTGCAGCACCACGAACGCGATCGCGAAGGTCCACGCCCGGTCGCCGAACGCTTCGGCGATCGCGGCGCTCATGACGAACGACACGAAGGCCAGCGCCACCACGGCGGCGCGCACCGGCAGCTTCACCGGGTCGAGCCAGTTCGTCACCCACGTGGTCGAGACCCACGCCCACCACAGCGCGCAGATCATGATCACGCCCTCGAGCGCTCCGAGCGGCGTCTGGTTCTCGTACAGGTACGCGGACAGCTGCGTCAGGGCGAAGACGAACACGAGGTCGAAGAACAGCTCGACGTAGGTGACGCGGTCGGCGCGGGGCGAATCGCTCGGACGCAGCACATCGCGCCGCATCCCGAAGGCCATGCCCCATCTTGGCACCCGGCACGGGCCCCACGGCCGTCCGCAGGCCCCGGCATCCCT
>Ga0190270_10001512_pt1 | contig 10846 bp, 11 predicted proteins | sample Popmic320T_FD_133748 | JGI IMG/M metagenome (GOLD analysis project Ga0190270, IMG submission 133748) | Populus adjacent soil microbial communities from riparian zone of Weber River, Utah, USA - 320 T | ecosystem: Environmental > Terrestrial > Soil > Riparian zone | place: USA: Utah | collected... | reverse complement strand
GGCGGATCCTGCAGGCCGTCGGCTCATCCGGCGTCGAGGTCTCACCCTCTCTCATCGACGTCTGGGTCGGCGACACACCGGTGGCGCGCGGCGGGGTCATCCCGCCCGCGTACTTCGAGCCCGGCGGCCTGCGGGGATCCGCCGAACGTGCCATGCGCCAGCCCGAGGTCGTGCTCCGGGTGCGCGTCGGCGAGGGCCCGGGGCGGTCGCGCGTCCTCGGGTGCGATCTGTCCTACGACTACGTCCGGATCAACGGGGAGTACACGACGTGACCGGACCGCTGCCGCCCCAGATCCGCCAGCACACGGTGGCGAAGGCCCGGACGCTCCTCGAGGCGCTGCCGTTCATGCGCGAGCACGCGGGCCGCGTCATCGTCGTGAAGGTCGGCGGCGCCGCGATGGCCTCGGGTGGTCTCGCGGCCTCGTTCGCCGAGGACATCGCGTTGCTCCGCTCCGTCGGGATCAAGCCGGTCGTCGTGCACGGCGGGGGTCCGGCGGTGACGACGATGTCGGCGCGCCTGGGCATCGAGGCCACGTTCGTGGACGGCTTGCGGGTGACCGACGCGGCCACGCTCGACGTCGCCACGATGGTGCTGGCCGGCAAGCTGAACACCGAGGTCGTGGGGACCTTGGTGGTCGCCGGCGTCGACGCGGTGGGGCTCTCGGGGGTCGACGGGCGGCTGCTGCTCGCCCGCAAGCAGAGCGCCGACGAGGGCGCGCCCGACCTCGGGTTCGTGGGCGAGGTGGTCCACGTGCGCGCGCAGGTGTTGACCGCGCTCATCGACCAGGGGTTCGTCCCGGTCGTGGCGTCAATCGCCGTCGACGAGACGGGGCAGGCCTACAACGTCAACGCCGACGTCGTGGCCAGTGAGCTGGCCGTCGCCCTCGACGCCGAGAAGCTGGTGTTCCAGAGCGACGTCCCGGGCCTGATCGGGCCGACCGGCGAGCTGCTCTCGGAGGTCGGCGCGCAGCAGTGCCTCGACCTGCTCGCCGCGGGGGGCGTGATCACCGGCGGGATGATCCCGAAGGTCGAGAGCGCCGTCCGGGCGTTGAAGGCGGGCATCGGCCGTGTGCACCTGGTGGACGGGCGGGTCGACCACTCGCTCGTGCTCGAGCTGTTCACGCCCGAGGGGATCGGCACGATGGTCACCCCCGACGCGGGGGTCGCGCCGTGAGCCGGACCACGGGGGCGACCAAGGCGAAGCGGCAGCAGACGATCCTCGGCCTCGTCGCGCGCGAGCGGCTCGCGTCGCAGGCCGAGATCGGGGCGCGCCTGTCGTTCCTGGGCATCGACGCGACCCAGTCGACGATCAGCCGTGACCTCGAGGAGCTCGGGCTGGCCCGGGTGCACGACACCGAGGGCCTGCGGTACGTCGCGCCCGGGGAGTCCGGCTCCTACGGGCCGATGGCCCTGCTGCGCCACCTGATGGACGAGTTCGCGCTCGGGTTCGTGCGGACCGACACCGGGCTGCTCGTCCGGACCTCGCCCGGCGCCGCCGCCGCCCTCGCCGAGGGCATCGATCGCGCCGGGCTCGACGAGATCGCCGGGACGATCGCCGGCGACAACACCATCCTCGTGCTCGGCCGCGAAGGCGTGCGGCCCTCCGCGATCGAGCGCGCGCTAACCCGGATCATGGAGGAACCACGATGAGCGGCGATACGGCGGTGCTCGCCTACAGCGGCGGGCTCGACACCTCGGTCACCATCCGGTGGCTGGGGGAGCAGGGGTACGACGTCCACGCGGTGGCGGTCGACGTGGGCCAGCGCGAGGACTTCGCGCAGGTGGTCGCGCGCGGACACCAGGCGGGCGCCGCGACCGTGCGCGTGGTCGATGCCGTCGACCGGTTCGCCGGTGAGGTCCTGACCCGTGCGATCCGGACGAACGCCCTGTACGAAGGCAAGTACCCGATGGTCAGCGGGCTCGCGCGACCGCTCATCGCCGACGAGGTCGTGCGCGTGGCGCGCGAGGTGGACGCCTCGACGCTGGCGCATGGCTGCACCGGCAAGGGGAACGACCAGGTCCGGTTCGAGGTCTCGTTCGCGGTCCTCGCGCCCGATCTGCGGATCGTCGCCCCGATCCGCGACGCCCACATCCCGCGCGAGAAGGCGCTCGCCCTCGCCGCCGAGTGGGGGATCGCGATCAGCGACGTCGCCACCGTGTACTCGATCGACGAGAACCTGTGGGGCCGCACGGCCGAGTGCGGGCCGCTCGAGGACCCGTGGGTCGCGCCGCCCGAGGACGCGTTCGAGCGGACGGCGGCGCCGGCCGACCGTCCGGCCGAGCCCGCCGAGGTCGTGGTCTCGTTCGTCCAGGGCGTGCCCGTGGCCCTGGACGACGAGGGCCTCGGTCTGGCGGCGATCGTCCGCCGGCTCGACGCGCTCGGCGGGTCCTACGGCTTCGGGCGTGTCGACATGATCGAGAACCGGCGGGTCGGGATCAAGAGCCGCGAGCTCTACGAGGTGCCCGGCGCGCTCGCGATCATCCGGGCGCACCAGGCGCTGGAGGACCTCACGCTCGAGCGCGAGGTCGCGCACCATAAGCCGTCGCTGGAGCGCCGGTGGGCCGACCTCGTGTACGACGGCCAGTGGCACAGCCCGCTCCGCGGCGCGATCGACGCCTACGTGGACGCGACCCAGGCCTTCGTCACCGGTGACGTCCGGCTGCGGTTCGAGCCGGGGTCGTGCACGGTCGTCGGCGCGCGTTCGCCGCACTCGCTGTACGACCTGTCCCTCGCCACGTACGGCGCCGAGGACGCGTTCGACCAGTCCGACTCGCGGGGCTACGTCACCCTGTACGGCCTCCCGCTGAAGGTCTGGGCGGCGACGCAGGGCACATGAGCGGCGCGCTGTGGTCGGGACGGTTCGCGACGCCGCCCGCACCCGAGGCGCACGCGCTCGGCGTGTCGCTCGGGTTCGACGTCCGGCTGATCGACGCCGACGTGCGCGCCTCCATCGCCCACGTCGGCGCGCTCGCCGCGGCCGCCCTGGTCACGCCCGATGAGGCCGACGCGCTCGCGGGCGCGCTCGCCGAGGTCGGCGCGTCGATCGCCGCCGGCACCTTCGAGGTCGACCCGAGCGACGAAGACGTCCACTCGGCCCTCGAGCGCGGCGTGACCGCGACGCTCGGCGACCTCGGCGCGAAGCTGCACGCCGGCCGCTCGCGGAACGACCTGGTGATCACCGACCTGCGGCTGTGGCTGCTCGGGGCCGGCGCGGGGATCCGCGCCGACCTCGTCACGCTCGCACGGGAGCTGGTCGCGCGGGCCCGGGAGCACGTGACGACGGTGATGCCCGGGACCACGCACGCGCGGCCGGCGCAGCCCGTCACGCTCGGCCACCACCTGCTCGCGCACGCCTGGGCCCTGTCGCGCGACCTCGCGCGGCTCGACGGATGGGGGAGCCGCGCCGACGTCTCGGCGCTCGGGGCGGGCGCGACGGCGACCTCGACGCTCGGGCTCGACCCCGTCGCGACGGCCGAGCGCCTGGGGATGGCGCGCGCGTTCGAGAACTCGATCGACGCGGTGGGCGATCGCGACGTGGTGCAGGAGTTCATCGCGGTGGCCGCGATCGCGGCGACGCATGCGTCGCGCCTGGCGGGGGACCTGGCGCGGTGGACGGATCCGGCGCTCGGGTGGGCCGAGCTCGACGAGGCGTACGCCACCGGCTCGAGCATGATGCCGCAGAAGCGGAACCCCGACACCGCCGAGCTCGCGCGCGGGAAGGCCGCCCGCGTCGTCGGCGATCTGGTGACCGTCACGGCGCTGCTGCAGGGCCTGCCGCTCGGGTACCACCGCGACCTGCAGGAGGACAAGGAGCCGGCGTTCGACGCGGCCGACACGCTCGGGCTGGTGCTGCCGGCGCTGACCGGGGCGGTGCGCACGGTCCGGTTCCGCCCCGACGTGATGCGGGCGGCGTGCGCGGACGAGGGGCTCTACGCGACCGACCTCGCCGAGGCGCTCGTGCGCGCCGGCGTCCCGTTCCGCGAGGCGCACGAGCGCACGGGCGCCCTGCTGCGCCGGGCGGCGGACGACGGGAGAGGGCTCCGCGAGCTGACCGATGAGGAGTGGATCGCGTTCGGTGTGCCCGGCGCGACGGCCCTGTTCGACCCCGACACGTCGGTCGCCGCGCGCGGGGGCCACGGAGGCCCGAGCCCGGCGTCCGTGATCGCCCAGGCGGACGCGCTCGATGCGATCGTGACCTGAGACGCGAGAGGGGCCGCGCGAGGCGGCCCCTCCCACCTGGATCCGATCCGTTCAGCCCACGAGCTTGACGTTCGCGGCCTGCGGGCCCTTGGGCCCGTCGGTCACGTCGAACTCCACGGCCTGGCCCTCCTCGAGGTTGCGGTAGCCCTCGCCCTCGATCGCGGAGAAGTGCACGAACACGTCGGGGCCACCCTCCTGGAGGATGAACCCGAAGCCCTTCTCAGCGCTGAACCACTTCACGGTCCCCGTCGCCATCGGCGTTCCCCCCTTCCTCGGCCCGGCCGGACGTGGTGCGGATGCGTGTCCGCCGGCCTTCGGCAGCTGGCGCCGCCGCGAGGGAACTGCTCGAACACGTGGTGCTGCGACGCTGAACCCTCGCGCGGACGATATCCCACGCCGCCGACACGGCGCCACCGGCTACGCTCCGCGCCGCATGCGGTTCACGTTCCGGACGATCGACGAGGCCGACGTCGACGCGATGCTCGCGTGGCGGTACGAGCCGCCGTACGACCGGTACGACCCCGCGGGGGAGGACGGCTACCGCCACGCGATCGGATCGCCGACCTGGTTCGCCGCGGTCGACGCCGACGACGGTTCGCTCGCGGGGTTCTTGGAATGCCGCGTCGCCGAGCCGGAGGTGGAGATCGGGCTGGGCCTGCGTCCGGACCTGACCGGCCGCGGGATCGGGCCGTCCTTCGTGGCGGCCCTCGTCGCGTTCGTCCGGGAGCGATGGGCGCCGGATGCGGTCACGCTCGATGTCTTCCCCTGGAACGAGCGCGCGATCAGGGCGTACGAGCGGGCGGGGTTCGTCCGCGGCGAGGAGCACGAGCGGACGTTCGAGGACGGGGCGACCAAGATCTTCCTGCGGATGCGCCGCAACCTCTAGCGGTCGGCGCTCCGGAGGGCGAGGTACTCGTGGCGGACCACGAAGGTGGCGCTGAGCTCGTCGGTGAGGGTGTCCACGAGCTCGTCGCGGTACGTCGGGTCCACGACGAGCGCCACCGCGTAGTACAGGCCCGACATCGCCGCCATCCCGAGCGACACGCGGACGAGCTCCTCGGTGAGGTGGAGGTCGAGACCGAGGAGCCGGACGGGGGTGACCGGCGCCCCCACCCAGGTCGCCTGCACGCTGACGTCGACCAGCACCGTCCCGAGCACCATGAACGAGACGAACACGGCGAGCGAGACGAACAGCACCTGGATGCCGTAGCTGAGGAACACGATGATCCCGACGTTCCATCGCTGTCGCCCCGTGAGCGGCGCGTCACCGACGCCCGACCCCCGTGCGAGCTCGTCGACCGTCGTGGGCACGCGCACACCGAGGAACAGCGTGCCGATCGCGACGAAGAGCCCCAGCCCCAAGGCCAGCCGCCACCCCGTGATCGACGTGAAGACCTGCCAGACCTCCGAGGCGAAGAACACGATGAGCGCGAAGAAGATGAGGATCGGGACCGCCCGCACGAGCAGCTGGACGGACGTCCGGAGCTGGACCAGGGACCGGGCGCCGACCCATCGCAGGATCGGGAACACACCGAACCCGACGAGGACCCACACCGCGCCGACCAGCACCAGGTTCACCGCCACCGTGACGATCGCGCTCCGCCACTGCAGACCGAAGACGATCGGCAACAGACCGGGCAGCAGCACGAACGCGGCGAGCTCGGGGCCGCCGACGCGGTCCGGGATCGCGAGGAACCTGCGCCCCCGCGCCAGGTTCACGCACCCGAACGAGACCACCGCGAGGGCGACCCCGCCGACGAACGCCGCGACGTTCCACCAGCCGTAGTCGGTCTTCAGCGCGTTGAGGACCTCGAGCAGGTAGACGGCCGCGAAGAACGGCACGGCGCGGTTGAACACGTCCTCGGCCGCCGAGTAGTCCTCGATGAGGGTGGGCATGCCCGCGCGGCGCAGGGACGTCTCGTACGCGCGGAGCCGATCGTCCACCGAGGCCGACACGCCCGTATCGAACCACGGCCGGGTGTGTGCGGAGCCGAGGCGCCCCGATAGGCTCGTGGCCATGGCCCGCACGTTCGCCAGCGCGATGATGCTGTTCGCGCACCCGGACGACTGCGATTTCGGGTGCGGCGGCACGGTGGCGGCATGGACGGATGCCGGGACCGAGGTCCACTACGTCGTCATCACCGACGGATCGGCCGGTGACAACGCCGAGGGCGCCGTCCGCGCGGAGGTGGCCGAGGTCCGGCAACGTGAGCAGCGTGCCGCCGCCGACATCCTCGGCGTCTCGAGCGTCTCGTTCCTCGGCGAGACCGACGGCCACCTCGAGGTGACCGCCGACGCGCGTCGCAAGGTCTGTCGGGAGGTCCGCCGCCTCCGCCCCGAGGTGCTCGTCTGTCCCGACCCCTCGCGTCTGTGGTTCGGCGAGGGCTACGTGAACCACTGGGACCACAAGCAGGCCGGCGTCCTGGGTCTGGCCGCCGTGATGCCGGACGCGCCGAGCCGCCCGATGTTCCCCGAGCTGCTGGCCGAGGGGTTCGAGCCCTACGAGATCCCGAACCTGTACCTGGCGGCCACGGCCGACCCCGACACGTACGTGGACATCACTCGGACGATGGATCGCAAGCTCGCCGCGCTGGCGGCCCACGCGTCCCAGGGCACCGAGCGGTCGACCCCGTGGGTCCGGCAACGCGCGGAAGAGGCTGCGGCGCAAGCGGCGAACGGCGCCCTGTACGCGGAGGCGTTCAAGGCCTTCCGGTTCGTGGACGACGATGAGGTCGAGGGCGATGGATGACGACGTCCCCACGCCCGACGATCCCATGGACGAGCCCTACGACCTGACGGCAGCCGAACGCGACGACATCGCCGCGGACATCGTCGACCTCGAGGCGATGCGCGTGGTGTTCCAGGCGCAGGGGGCCAAGGGCGTCGTCATCGCCTGCCAGGATTGCGGGCAGAACCACTTCTACGAGTGGGAGCTGTTGCGCGAGAACCTCGAGCACATGCTCTCGACGGGCGAGCCCCGGATGCACGAGCCCGCGTTCGGGATCGCCGAGGACGAGTACATCCAGTGGGACTACGGCAAGGGGTACGTCGACGCCCTGGCCGAGGCTGGCCTGCAACCGGGCCGGCTCATCCCCGTCACGACCTGTCCGTGGTGCGAGACGCCGTTCGACGGCCACGCGCGGTACTGCTCGCGGTGCGGGCGGCAGCTCGCCGCCGTCCGGATCTACGCCGAGCTGCTCGACCGCGGGTTCGACGAGCGCGACGCCCGCGCGATGCTCGTTCGGGCCGGCTACGAGCCGTTCTAGACCGCGCCGGCCGGGATATCCTCCTCGGCGATGCTCTACCGCTGGCTGCTGTTCGGACACCTCCTGGCGGTCTTCGGGCTGCTCATGAACCACGGCGTCTCGATGTACGTCCTGTACGCGATCCGCGGGCAGACCGACCGCCGGAAGATCCTCGACCTGATCACGCTGTCGGGCCGCTCGATCCTCCCGATGTACATCTCGATCGGCCTGATCCTCGTCTTCGGGTTCCTGCTCGCGGTCGAGCTGAACGTCCTCGCCGAGGCGTGGATCTGGCTGTCGGTCGTCATCCTCGTCGTCGTGATCGTCCTGATGAGCGTCACGGCCAAGCCGTACTTCGCCCGCGTGAAGGCGGCCTGCGAGCTGCGGCCGAGCGGGGTGCCGCGCGTCTCGGACGAGGAGCTGCAGCAGATCCTGCACGCGGGGACGGCGAACACGATCACCGCGATCGGAGCGGTCGGGCTGGTGGCGATCCTCTACCTGATGATCTTCAAGCCCTTCTGAGCCGCGTCTACGCCGGCGGCAGGGGGCGCTTGGCGGGGCCGTTCACCACCGCGCCCGTGGTGGAGAACCGCGACCCGTGGCACGGGCAGTCGAAGGTGCGCTCGGCCGGGTTCCAGCCGACGGAGCAGCCCATGTGCGTGCACTTGGCCGAGAACGCGCGCTGCTCGCCGGTGTCGTCGACGTAGACGGCGATCTCCTCGCCCAGGCGGTCGATGACCCCGCCCTCCCCGGGACCGAGCTCGGCGGCGATCTGGCGCACGGTGCTGCACAGCAGGACGTCGCGGTCGGCGCCCTTCATGACGGCGCCGGGAGGCGAGGCGGCGAGGACGCGGCCCGTCAGACCTTGCAGGCCCTGATTCCCGACGACGACCAGGTCGGCCCCGACGTCGTCGGCCACGTCGAGGATCGTGAGGGCGACCTCGCCCTGCTCGACGCGGACGTCCGTGGTGACCCCGCGTCCGTAGGTCTCGATCGTGTCCTGCATCGCGATCTCACCCGTCGCCGGGTGCCCGACGAACACGAGGGTGACGGGCGCGTCGATCGCCCGCGCGATGTCGAAGCCGCGGCGGGCCGCCCGGTCCGACGTCGACGTGCCCCCGCTCGCGACGACGATCCGCTCGTAGGGGGCGTGGGGGTCGCGATCGCCGGGCGCCACCAGCAGCAGGTCGCACGGCGCGTGTCGGGCGAGCCACCGGGCCAGCCCGGACATCGGCCCCTCGGCGCTGCGGGCGATCGCGATCAGGCCGGCCTGGTGCTCGGTGGCGGCGGCCACGAGCGCATACCCGGCGCGGTCGGCGACCACCTCAGCGTGGATCACGTCCTCGTCGACGCCGGCCGCCGTGGCCATGTCGACGGCGCGATCCACGACGCCCTCCATGCCGAGGGGGCGCTGGGATCCGGTCACCACGATCAGCTCCGCCGAGGACGCGCGGGCGAGCGTGGCCGCCACCTCGCCGGCCCGGTCGGCCGCCGGCGACCCGTCGGTCCCGAAGACGATGCGTCCCCACATCAGGAGCGAGATCCTACCCGGCCGTACCCACCGGACGCTCGAGGATGCAGTCCTCGGGGAGCTTGTCGTCGCGCATCGCTTTGAACACCGGCGCCCGCATCTTCTTCGTCCCTTTCGTCATCTCCAGGTACTCGACCTCGCACACGAGGCGCGGCTCGACGAAGACGGCGCCTTTGGCGGATCGCAGCTCGGCGACCGGGGGATCCGATCGCGTGAGCCCCCGCAGCCGCTCGAGCACGTCCGCGATCACCGTCTCGGTCAAGCCGGAGCCGACCTGGCCCACCCAGCGCAGCTCCCCGTCGTCGTACGCGCCGACCAGGAGGGCGCCGAAGCTGGCGCTGCGGCTGCCTTGCCCGGGGGTGAACCCGAGGATCACGCAGTCCTGCGTCTGGCGGAGCTTGATCTTCCGCCACGCGTCGGTCCGTCGGCCCGGGACGTAGGGCGAGCCCAGCCGCTTGGCCATCACGCCCTCGAGCTGCTGGACCTTCGCGGCCGCCACGAGCGCCGTCCCCTCGCCGGCGACGTGGGCCGTGAGCCGCAGCCGGTCGTCCTCCTCGAGCACGAGCCGCAGCAGCTCGCGCCGCTCCTCGAGCCGCAGCCCGGTGACGTCGCGGCCATCGAGCCAGAGCAGGTCGAACGCCACGAGCGTGACGGGGATCCGACGGCGGATCCGGTCGATCTCGCGCTCGTTCTTCAGGTTCATCCGCTGCTGCAGGGTCTCGAACGAGTTCCGTCCGTCCGCGTCGAACGCGACGATCTCGCCGTCGACGACCGCGTTCACCTGGTCCACGAGCTCGTGGACCATCCGCAGCTCGGGGTAGGTGGACGAGGCGTCGCGGCCGGTGCGCGTGCGCAGGACCGTCTCGCCGGTCGACATCTCGGCGAGGCACCGGATGCCGTCGAGCTTGGGCTCGAACCACCAGCCATCGTCGTCGAACGGGGTCCCGCCGCCTTCGGCCAGCATCGGTTGGAACCGGGGCGGTGTCGGGATCAGCGGTGCCGTCTGCGCGCTCGCGAGGAACGCCAGCCAGTCGCGGCTCGTCTTCACGAGGTGGAACTCGTGGCCGGGGTAGCGGCGCCCGTGCAGGCGGAACGACACCTTCGTGTCGGTCCACTCGATCGGCTCGTACCAGCCGTCGTCGAAGATCCGGACCTCGCCCGCCCCGTAGTGGCCCTCCGGGATGGTCCCCTCGAACGCGCCGTATTCCAGGGGGTGATCCTCGGTCCGCACCGCCATCCGCTTGTCGCCCTTGGCGGTCGGCAGGCCCTTGGGGACCGCCCACGACGGCAGCGCGCCCTCGCGTTCGAGCCGCAGGTCGTAGTGCAGCCGCGTCGCGCGGTGCTTGTGGATCACGAACGAGTTCCCCTCGCCGACCTGCTCACCGGGGGCCGGTTCGTTCGTGCCCTCGGGCCCGAACTCGCGCTTGCGGACGTACTCGAACAGCTTCGGGTCCTTCGACGCCAGCGCGATCTCGTCGGAGGACTTCTCCTTCACCCCCTCGGCCGCGGTCCGCGGCAGCGGGCCGCTCGGGTCCTCCTCGGGCTCGACGCCGAGCGCCGACATCGCCCCGGTCAGGTCGTTGAACGGACCCTCGCGGACGCCAACCCACAGGTCGCCGACGCGGTCGAACCGCTCCCACACGTTGTCGATCCGGAAGTCCTGGGGCTCGAAACCGCCCTGCGCGACCTCGTCCCACGTGAGGGGCGTGGAGACCGGCGCGCGCGGCTCCGGCCGCAGCGAATACGCCGCCGCGATGTTGGCGCCCTGCCGGTTCATGTTGTGGTCGATGAAGATCTTCCCGGCGCGGTCGGCCACGCGCCAGGCCATCGTCACGCGGTCGGGGTCCGCGCGTCCGATCAAGCGCCCGC